>Ga0209353_10000220_pt1 | contig 35497 bp, 31 predicted proteins | sample LauGreSpBDMM15SD_2_FD_187561 | JGI IMG/M metagenome (GOLD analysis project Ga0209353, IMG submission 187561) | Freshwater lake microbial communities from Lake Michigan, USA - Sp13.BD.MM15.SD (SPAdes) (version 2) | ecosystem: Environmental > Aquatic > Freshwater > Lake | place: Lake Michigan... | reverse complement strand
TATACCGTAAAAAAACATAAATAATTGATCTCGATTTACATCTTGCTTACATACCTAATTTTAAATAATATCAATAAAATTGAACTCGACTAACGTCTCACCTAATTTTAAATAATATCAATAAAATAATATCAATAAAATTGAACTCGACTAACGTCTCACCTAATTTTAAATAATATCAATAAAATTGATATTATTTAAAATTGATAAAAATATTATTAGACTAATGCCATAGGATATAATCATCTGTCCATACACGTTACATACGTTACATACGTTACATACATTATTTACAATATGAGTCCCAAAAGGAAAGCTCCTCTTAAGGATTCTACTGTATCAAAAACAAATAAGAAAGTAAAGTATATTGAAAGACCATATAATGTTAAGAATATAAATTTAACATTAAATGATGAAGTAAGTATTCAGTGTTATATCCATGTTACCGTCTCAAATATATCTGAATTTAAAGATGAGAAAATAAATGAGACTGAAAGAGAGCTTAAAGCCATAGGTTTTACATATGATCCAGAAAAATCAGAATTCGATTCATATCATGAGGGTAATGTCATGTTCATGACTGGGTTTTACATATTAAAAAGTAAATTCAATATCATTCAACTATTAGATCAATTATGGGATATATATGAAGATAATCATGTTGATTTGTATGATATCAAGTTTACTATTGAAACATCTCATCGTTTTTTGTTCTTTGATTGGTATGTTTTTCGATTCAATTCAAATACTAATAATGGAATTATGCGTGATATGGATCAGGTATTGAAATATGAATATTATAATGACAAGTCTTTTGATAAACATATGAAGAAGAATAAAATTAAGCTCATCACATTAAATAATAAAGATAGACCATTCCGTGGTATTATCAAAGTCTTTAACAAGTTTGATATCCAAAGTATTATCAAGTTCACTAATAGTCATACAAGTTGTATTAATGCATCTAGTACTCAAGAACATTATAATGATTATATTGATATTTGTAAGAAAAATGCTGCTAAAAAGATACAACGTACATGGCGTTTGTACATCAATCATAAAAGAAATTAATTTATTAGATACTGATTGATTCAAGTTTTCTTCCTTTAGTTGTTTTTTTATATCCACTAATACATAACTCTCCAGTGTCAATTTTATCATGACACTTTGAACATAATACAACCAAATTACTTTGATGATTTTTATGTTTATGTGGTTTTGATAAAAGAAAACCTTCCTTATCAGTATTTTTTTGAAACTCAATATGATGTGTTTCTAATGGTATTTGGTCTTTCTTCGGCTTGTGTTCACATACCTGACATTTGTCCATTAATACTTTACTATTATATCTACTTGTTTTATCTGATACAAAAGTATATACACCAATATTTTTAGAGATATAAGTACTTTTTTCAAGGAAAAGTTTATCATTAATAAGGTATTTTGCAACTTGTAAACCATAAAATGAAGAACCATGACCGGTTCTAAGAGTACGATCATAAACTAGTACATGATTGATTTCATCAAATTCAACATGTAAGTGATATACTTGTACATTTTTAATATCTTTCCATACTTCCATATCAACTAATTCATGGAGATGTGTAGCTGTTATAAAAGAAGATTTTGATTGGGATAAAATATCAATCATTGTCATTACTATAATTAGAGCTGATTGATGTTCTGTCCCACTAGCAATTTCATCCGCAATAACTAGGGTATTTTCACCAGAACGTTTTAATATAGCTTGTAATTCCATTAATTCCAATGTGAATGATGATAGACCCTTAAATAGATTATCATTTCCAGATATACGTGTGAATAAAGAAAAATAAGGACTATATTTATATGATGAAGCAGGAACATAGTATCCGATTTGTGCCATAATAATACTAATTCCTACCGCTTTTTGAAGTGTGGATTTACCTGCGGAATTTAATCCATATAATAATATACCATCTTGTTTATCTACACCTAATTCCAAATCTAAAGGTACATATTCAGTATCATTATTAATACGTTCAACAATAGGATGTCTTAGTTGTTTAACTTTAATAAATGATTTATCAGTATCGATAATTTCCGGTCGAGTATAACGAAACATATGAGCAACTTTAGCTCCACTTTTAAGAAAATCTAATAATGAAACTATCTCAGTGATTTTAGACATAATACTACCATAATCATTAATCAATTTAACAAGATAGTTTTCATATAATGTTTTAACCTTATTCTTCAATTTCATAGTTAGTGCAATAATACGATCTGAATTCTTATCTAGTTCTGGTAGAAAAATCTTGGTATATCCAGCCTTTCCTGTAGCATGTTTAAATGTTAATTTTGATGGTTTTACTTTTTGCATAGTCTTTCCAACTTTAAAATCTATTTCATTTAGTTTTGCTAATTCTTTTTCCAAAATATCAGCACGTCTCTTTGTTAGTATTAAGAAATGACCATCACGATCATTAGATTCTACTTTAATGTTTATATCCTCATTTCCCTTAATTCTTTGATTACTTTGGTTACTTTGGATAAATTTATTAAGCTTATCTGCTAGACAATCCATAAAATGATTGCATACATCTATTTCATTTTGAATATCATCTATTTCAGGATGAACTCCCTCATGAAAAATATTATTAGTAATATCATTAATAAGATATTTATTAATATCCTCAGTAATTAGTGTTTTTTCAATGTTATTCATCATAATATCATGTTTCTTTCCAATATCCTTAAGATTGTAATCAAAGAATGTATCCATTAACTTGAATAATTTAGCAATACTATATTGATACTTAATCCATGAACTCATCTCCATAGGATGCAAATTACTGATTTTCATCTTACGTTCTAACCGTTCTATATCTCCTACTTCTTTTAAAATATCATCATATTGAATATATAGATCATTTTCCATTAGATTAGCAATAAATTCATAGCGTTTATTTAGAATATTAGTATCTGTTAGTGGTTGAACTAGTGAATTCTTTAATAGACGACGTCCCATTGGGGTTGATGTTTTATTAATAACATCAAATACAGATTTAATAGTTCCATTTATAACTCCTGATGTATTAAAAATATTAAGTTGTAGTGATGCATTGTTTCCAATATGTAGATATTTATTTTCACCATACATTTCTGGTTTATCTAATTTATTAACAATATTACGATTATGATCAATAGCATATTTAAGTAATATAATGAAAGCATTTCTACCATATTCTGATTCCAAATCTAATTCCTCAATAAAAGTATTACCTAATGAAACTGTTCCATATATTTTCTTTAGAAACTCCTCCTGAAATGTAATATTTGTAATGAGTTTATTTCCAACCTCCTTTTCTGTTTCTTCTAAAGTCTTAATATGATGAGTCTTATCTACTACTTCTAAATATGTAACTAATTCATGATTAGTAATAATATTTAGTTTATTAGTAGTTATAATAATTTCTTTAATAGAATATGAATTAATAAACTTTACTGCTTCATCTAAAGCAACTTTATCATCATGAATAGATGAATGTATTTCGTGCACCATACTTTTACCAGTAGAGAGATCCAAAAGAGCTAAACCAACAGATATTAATTTTTGTTTGGAACGATGTTCAATATTTTGTTCTATAAAAATGGACAAAATATATTTATTATCATAGTTACCAGATTCAGAATCAATATCAATAAATGTAGCAGGTGAATATATATTAGTAATTTCACGTTTGGGATTAGGTGGTGGTGTTGTTTGTTCAATCAGAATAATAGTGAATCCATTTTCCATTAATATTTTCATATATTTTGTAATAACTGGGACAGGAAATCCTAACATATATGGATTTTTTTTATCAATTGTAGATATACTTTTATTTTTTCTTGATAGGATAACATTTAAAATGGATGATATTTTAGATAGATCATATCCCTTATCTAATGTTTGATAAGCCTCAAAAAAGGAACCAACTTGCATTAATACCAAAGTATTTTTACCATATTGTTTTTCATATTTACTTTGATAGTCAAAGTACTCATCAATCAGATTATATGATTTACTCATTGTTACTTTATTCTAAAAGTAAAAGTGGATAATTATTTAAATGGTTTTATAAATGACGGGAAAGACGATGTTTAATTTTGCGGTAGATGGTACGTTTAATTAAATCATTATGTGTATTTTTCATATCATACCAGTTTAGCATGTATTCAGTTGCTAACTTGGTTAAAAGGGCTTCTAGATCATATTTGGAAAATACACGGTCAAGAATGTAAGAAGTTCTCTTTTCTTGATCAGCAGAGTTAACAGGAGTATTTTTTTCTAATTCTTGAACAGAGCTAACGATCACAGCATTATTACCATCAATCTTTACGTATTTAAGGAGTTTAGCCATAGAAGTTGAAAGCCAAACATTTTGTAATTTTTTATAGTAATGATTTACAACGGATGAGTGAAGTTCAGGATCATCATTAGTATTAAAGTATTGACGACCTTTAAGGAAGCCATTTGATACGGAGGGAAATATAACATTAGTAGGTCTAACAAAAGGGGCAATACCAATCATTGGATTTGGGAATACAGGTAAGAAATCTGGAATTATCATCATTTTTCCTTGATTTAAGATAGAGAAACCGCCTTTGATATTATTATCAGTCGACATCGATATAAGAATTACATAGATATTATTTTTTATCAATAGATTTCTTAATAATCTTATGATATGACTTGTTACTATGAAAACTTAATCCTTTTCCAATATGTTTTGTGGTATGTTCTAATGCATTATATAACTTTTTTTCATCAACATCTTTAAACAATATCTTATAAACATCAACCATCTCATCAAAATTATCTTGAGTAACTAAACCCTCCCATACCATATCCATTACTCTTGTTAATGTATTTTCCTCAATATTATGTGTATTATTCAACCATTGTATTAAACCTTTAATATCAAAAATATTATATACACCTGCTAAAAATACTTGAGGAGTAAAATAATTAAGAGTATCTTTATCATTAATATATTTAGATCTTGAAGCAATCCATAATTGATTAAATTTAACAAATGCGGGTGTTGAACATGTTAATTCATTAACAGTAGAAGTAAATTTAATCATGTATTTAGGGTGAATAAAAGTATCATATGGTTTCTTGAACTCATCAATACACTTGGGCATAATTAATATATAACTATACAATTATATATGACTTTTCAAAAAAATATTCCTTCTATGGTTTTAGTAAAAGCTAATTGGTGTGGACATTGTAAACATTTTCTACCAACATGGGAAGCCCTTCAACAACGTATTCCTGCTGATAAAATGAACTTGGTAACTTTAGATAGTGATGTTAATAAAGATTTTATTTCACGAATTTCAACACTACGTGGTTACCCAACTATTTATTACGTCCCTGAAAAAGGTGCCGCTATGATGTACGGTGGTTCACGCGATTTTATTTCTCTAGTAGATTACATTAATAATGCTATTGGATACGAACTTGTTAAAGTTTAACTTTTTTTATAACTATTACAATAATTATAAAAATTTGATAAAAAGATATAAATAATAGATGATATATTATAATAAGAGGTGATATGGCATATCCATTTACTGTGTACGAGATAATTGGAAGTACAGATGAAACTAACTTGATAAAGAGTAATGTAAAGAAGGAAGGTGAGAACCTTGTTCTTTCACCGTTTGTTTGTGAACCCAAATTAGAGTATGGATTTCATTACTTTATTCACCAGACTAAAAACAAAACTAGTATTAAATCCCAAGAAAGATATCGTAATAAATGGCAGGTAACAAATAGTTTTGAACACACAGTTACTGACTATGATAAAGATATACAGAAAATGTCAGAATTATATTTTTCATTACCCGTTAATGGTATTATTTCCCGTGCTTTTTATAAGTTATGGGAAGTTCTTATTGCATTCGATATTATTCCTGAAATAGGTAGTATTAAAACTGCTCATATAGCAGAAGCACCAGGAGGATTTATTCAAGCAGTAGGTCTTTATAGAGATAAGTTTTTCAAGGCATCTGATGTAGCAAAAGATAATTATAGTACTATATCTATTATATCAAAAGATACAAAAAATGTACCAATATTTAAAACAACTGTTTTGAAAAACATGAAACAATTATCCATTTGTAAAGCTGGTAATTGTGATATTATGAATATAGATGTACAAAATCAATATGTAAAAGATACTGGATTGGTTGACTTGGTAACTGCAGATGGAGGATTTGTTTGGCAAGATGAGAATTATCAAGAACAAGAAGCATTTAAATTACTAATGGCAGAAATTATCTTAGCAATGAAATTACAAAAACAATCAGGTTGTTTTGTCTTGAAAATATTTGATATTTTTACAGATGTAATGGTTAAAATATTAGCTTTATTACGTGCTTATTACAAACAGGTATATGTTTTTATACCTTTAATGAGTCGTCCATCTAATAGTGAAAAGTATGTAATATGTCAAGGTTTCCAAGGTATAACTCCAAAGGAAATTAATAATTTAGAAAAAATATTAGTTAAAATGCCAGAAAATCCAATAAATGCTGATACACAAATCAAGGATAAAAACTTTAAAAGAAGTAACTTTACAATTGATATTTTTCCAGATTACAACTTAAGTCCAAATATTAAAATTATTAATAAAACAATGGGTGTTTACATAGCTAATGAACAGTTTAAAAATATTAATAAAACTATTGCCTATCTAGAAAAAGGAATATTTTTCGGTGATGACTACCATCGTTTTAGGGAAGAACAAATAAAGGCAAGTGAATATTGGATATCAAGTTTTTATCCTATTAACCAAAGTGATTTTAAAGTTATTAAAAAGAAAATGAAAAAGATTTTGGAGGATTCCTTATTGGAATCTACAAAAAAAGTAGACGAATTAAAACATCGTTTGAAACATTTTTAATTTTTATTTATTTATTTTTGGATAAAGATATTTTGATGCAAGTTGTTCTCCTAAATCTTTTTCAACAGTTTCTCTTGATTTTCCATTTTCTATATCCTCTAAACCATCTAACATATGATCTAAAAATTTAGTATCTTTTTCCTCTATTATCATATTAAATAATGTTTCAAAGTCTTCATAAAAAGATGGAAATATATTAATTAAATGATTCTTATAATGTTCAAAACCCTTACGACGTTTCATATGTTGAACTTCGTCTGTATTAATAAAAGCTTTAATCATATTAGCAGTATTACGGATAAGGTCAATTTCTTCAGTTGCACTCATTAAATAAAAACTATATTTTTAATGTTGCGAGAAAACGCATTATATTAAACCGTGGATATGGATACGGATCGACAGGACATATAGTTGTTAATTCCATCTCAATATCTTTATATAATGGATTTATTTCAGATTTACCTTCTTTCCAAGTTTGGTTCTCCATAATACCAATAGGTATCGCAATATATTTTTCTTTTATTTCTTTTATCATTTCTATCATATTTATCTTTGTTTGACCAATATGATATTTATCACCTTTATCAAAAATGAATAAATTTTCTTTATCTTTTTGATAATGTTCTTCTAAATAATATACCTTAAATATTTTATTTATCTCATGGTATATCCAAATATTACAATCAAAATAGCCTGAGAAAAATAGTAGTAACTCGTTATTAATATTACCATTTCTTATCATCATTGCAAGTTTTCGTTTATTAATATTTTTATTAATTGTTGCAGTAGATAGATAACGTACTATATCATCAGATTTCTTTCCATAATATTCAATTATACAATCTAATAAATTATCATGTTCTGATTGTAACTCAAAGCCATCAATAGTAACCTGTTCTTTATTGCATTCTGTATTACTTACTGTTTGTTTTACATAACCTGGACATAATACCTTTATAATATCCTCTACTGTAATCTTATTCATTTTTAACTTAATAAAACTTATATCTTTATACTGTATCTTATCAATTTATTATTGATTAAGTAAACTTAATCAATAATAAATTAGGTGAATCGTAAATTAGGTGAGACGTAAAATGAAATCAATAAAATAAATTTATCCCATTCGGAATATATAATATCTATGCAATTGAGAGTATTTTTTCAAACTGGCAGTTAGCGGATCTTTATCATTATAAAAGGCAGCCCAATCATATAATGATTTTTTTGTCCGTTCATTAGACTCAAACTGAATGACATCTTCAAATAAATATCTATTAGTTTCAATGAAACCACCAAAACTTTCTGTTTCAATTAGTCTCATATTACATTTGGATGATAATTCAGATATAATATATGATGGTTCAACCAAGTATTCTTTTATGTAAATATTTTCATTAGAAATCCAACTCATATGAACATCTATTGCTAATCCATTTGTTTTAAGATTTTTAGTTGTTTCAGGATACATTCTAACTAATTCATACAACATTTTTTGTTTACCTTCTTCGGTAGTATAATATTCAGTCATTTTACCAGTCTTTGTTAATTGATTATTAACCAAGTTAGCATCCAAAGTAGTAAACATCAGATAGCCACCCTTTCTTAGATATCGTTTAATGTTATTTGTAAAATTACTCCATGTTTGATTATCTTTCAAAAAGTAATGAATGGCAAATTGACAATTTATGATATCAAATTGTTTAACTTCAGATGATGTATCCTTACCAAAGAAATCTATCATAGCTCTTTTATCTTGTTCAATTACTTTTCCATATTTGGTATATTGATCATCAAAACTGAGGGGAAGAGTAGCATCTGCTACAAAGAATTGCATTCTAGGAGCATCAGGTTTAGTTCTTTTAAGATTTTCATATCTTTTCTTAGCACCATCTAAAACAGAGTAAATACCATGTTCATCTTCATCAATACCGACATAGTATCCAACTCGAGCATGATAAAACTTATCTATATCACCACCCTTACCACAAGCAATATCAAGAATACTAAATTTATGTCCAAATTTACCTTTGCAATAAGTATTAATCATACTAGTCTTAATAAAGTTATGGAATCGGCGATATGTTTTAGATATTTCCTTAGACACTTCCTGATAATAAGCATCTTCCTTTCGGGATAAAAATAATGCATCATCCTTAACCTTGGATCGTAATCGTTTCATATGAGAATCATATGTTTTAATATCACCTAACAAATCAAGATCTGAAATATCAATGGGATCAATCATAGATCGCCAAATACTTTCAGAAACATTATTATTATTACCATATTTACGTTTGAATCGTTGAACCATTTCAGTCTTATCGAAACGAGTTCTTAATGGTACCCAACGAAAGCTCTTTTCAATATTGATATCATTATTATATGCAAATTCTACTACAGTATTATCTTGTAACATTTTACCCTCAATATCACGTACTTCATTACGATCTACATACAATTTTGCAACATAATTAGTATCATCTTTTTGAAATAATACGGGATATTCACGTGTACCTTCTCTACGTCCTACATATAGATTTAATATACGATATACTCTACGAACATCACTATATTTACCTTCATCTTTAGAAGGTTCTAAAGCTTGATCATCTTCTGCTTTGGTATCATCTATAGTATTATCATAAACATTTAATATATTACCAGTATCTTTATCTTTTTCAAATATCACATAAAAATCAATAGAGTTCTTATTCTTAGGCTTCCATTTGTAAATTGGATGAATCTCTTCTTTACGTTGTTCAGTATATTTTTGTTCTGTGGAAGTGTAAATAAGACCATCTAATGTGTATGGACATTTAAACTCAATATCACTAGTATATAATCTCCACATTAAGGAACTACCTGCAAATATTGATTCTGGTTCTTTATCTTTTGGCATAACAAAGTATTTACCCATAATAACTTGATGTTCTGCTTTAGCCAGTGCTTTATTAAGACTACTCATATATTCTCGCATTAATTTTTCATGTTGTTTAATAGGTCCATCTTTAGGTATAATTACTTGATCAAATACTGTTGTCATAACTTCGTACATTTTATCCAATCGTGCTTGTAACTTTACTTCACCACGAATATCTTGTCCTTTGAAAAACATAATATCAAAGGATAAAAATAGATACTTATTTAGATCTGGTAAATAGATATATTCACCATCTATAATTGTAAGTTCCCAATCTTTGTATTTTTTATCACTAGCTATTTTTTTAATAGCCATATTAGTTGATACAAGGTATACACTAGCATGTCTAATAAATAGGAAATAACGGTCACCATCAGCTTTATCTGTAACAGAATACTTTGTAGGTATTGAGTCTACTAATTGTGGTAATTCTAAAGATCGAGGTTGCATACCAGGTAAATCAGTTTTAGTAGTACCATCTCCTATCATAGTTTTTCTTAATTCTACTGCAACACCTTCCAATTCTTCAGCTTCTATTAATTGCCATGATCCTTGAATAATTTTACTAATTAACATTACTTCATTTTCTAAAATAGATAGATATTTTGAAGCTAATTTATCACCAATTTTAGTTTTTGGTGTTAATTCTACTTCGACTTCATATCGAGGTTGAGCATTAGCTAAAAAACGTATATTAGATGTTTGTTTAACTTTGGTTATATCAGTTCTAATAGTCGCAATATCATCATCATGTATGAATAAACTTAAACGTTCTTTAAAACGGTATGTAATATATTCTTTTTCTCCTCTTTGTAATTGTAATAATTTTTTCATATCACTATCAGATACTGGATTTTCTAAAGAATTGCGCATACGGAGTTGTAAATTTGGGATATCGATAATATCAGTTTTTTTACGTGTCTTTGTCATTGTTGAAATATTAGAATCATTTTTTGCCTTACTTATTAATATGGAAAAAACAACATGATTTTCTCTCATACTAATACTATTCAAAGCTTCATTAATAGCATCTAATCCATATATAGTTATTCGATGACTACATAATCGTTCATGATCATAATTAAACGCAATATCTAAAGATACTTCTTTTAGGATTTTGAAATTAGTATTGACATCTTTATGACGCTTGACATGGGTCTCCAATAGATGTACATATTTTTCTAGTGTCAGTGGGCTACCATGTCCAACAGACACCTCGACCTCACTACCCTTAGCTGCGTTTTTAACAATATCGATAATGTCCGCTAGCGCCATCTTTATGAGTATATATATACTTTACATTTATATCCTTTTTATCAATATTTCTAATTATCAATATTTATATAAAGATTGACAAGTAAAAACCATTATAAAGATATTTTATATATAATTATCAATAGTTATTAACAAATGGAGTTTATTTTAGCAGCAGATAAACGACTAGGTATTGCTAAAAATGGTAAATTACCTTGGCATATTAAAGAGGATATGGCATACTTTAAAGAAATAACTATGGGTCATACTGTTGTTATGGGATTTAATACTTGGAAGTCACTTGATATGAAACCTCTACCTGGTCGTAATAATATTATTATTTCTGATGTAAATGAACCTATTTATGGTAAAGACTACATTGTATCATCTTTGGGTCTCGTTTATGGACTTGTTGATGTTGAACTTAAAGATAATAAAAAAGTATTTATTATTGGTGGGGATAAAACATTTATGTGTTTTTTAGATAGGATTAAAAGTATTTATCTAACACATATTGATAAGGATTACAAATGTGATACGTTTGCTACCTTTTTCCATAATATACATTCTAATATGAATATTGTTGAACATTCCAAAGATTATTGGTCAGAGAAAGAGCAATGTAATTTTAGATTTCTCAAGTATGAAAAAACAAATGAATCACATGGAGAACATCAATATTTGAATCTGTTAAAAGATATATTAAATAATGGTCATGAAAGAGATGATCGAACTGGAACTGGTACTATGGGAGTATTTGGTAGACAATTACGTTTCGATATATCTAAATATATACCACTATTAACGACAAAATTTGTAGGATATAAGACTATAGTAAAGGAACTATTATGGTTTTTACGTGGTGAGACTGATTCTAAGACTCTTGAAAAAGAAGGAGTGAATATATGGAAAGGAAACAGTTCAGAAGATTTTATTACCAAGTGTAATTTACCCTATCGGGAGGGAGATATTGGACCAATGTATGGTTTTCAATGGATGCATTTTGGTTCAGAGTATAAGGGATGTGATCATGATTATACTGATCAAGGTATCAATCAATTGGATGAGGTAATACAACTTCTTACAACTGATCCATATAGTCGACGTATTATGATGACAACATATAATGTAAGTGATAGACATAAAGGTGTATTATATCCCTGTCATGGTATTGTTATCCAGTTTTTTGTGGAAAACATTAAAGGAATAAAACATATCAGTTGTCATATGTTTCAACGCTCATCAGATACATTTTTGGGTTTAAGTTTCAATATTGCAAGTTATGCAACATTGGTATATATAATTGCATTAAAAGTTGATATGGTACCACATGAACTAATTATATCAACAGGTGATACACATATATATAAGAATCATATTGAACAATGTAAGTTACAACTATCAAGACGTCCATATCCGTTTCCCAAATTAGAGATTAATCCAGAGGTGAAGACAAAAGAATTAAAGGATATAACCGTTGATGATTTTAAATTGGTTGGTTATCTATATCATCCAATTATAAAGGGGGATATGAGTGTTTAACTATTTTTTTTATAAAATTTACTATGGTTTAAAAACTTGAAGAATTAATAGCATAATAATGAATCCATTCCGTTATAGTTGTCAACGTTTTGTATATATGCGTTCTATTCGTTCTATACATAGTCTTATAAAGTCCAATGAAAGAGTTAGGATAAATGGTATGATGTATCGTCCACTTGGTATGGTTTCTAATTATCATATTGAAGCTTGGGTTAAACAAGATATTAATGACAAACTTACACAAGAGCAACGTGATTATATATATGGTCTAGCTAGATCGCGGTCTGTTAAAGTTTTATGTTTTGTTCAAAATCGTTATCAACCAATATTGACTAGTACTTTATCTTTTGATAAATGGTTACCTGTTAGTAAAATACGTAATGCATGTATGGATGATCATTTATCAGACTATTTAGAGTATCTTAATTCATTAGAGAATAAATCAATAGTTAATGGAGAGAATAATCAAAAAGATAATATGTTAACATATTTATCTAATAAGGGTATTTCTTTTGAACAATCAGTTTATAGTTATATTAAAACATTATATCCTGGAATGACAATATCTATAGGACAATCATATGATGCAGGTGATAATAATAAATATACTGCAACATTAGATGCTATTAAAAAAGGGTATGCATTCATATTTCAAGCAGTTTTATGGAATTATAAAAATATGACATATGGTTGTGCTGATATATTAGTGAGAAGTGATTATATCAAATATATTTTGCCAGATTTTGATTACCAATATGATATTCCTCACTATGTAGTTTTTGATATTAAGTTAAATCATGATAGTGACTTGTTACCTTATATTAAATCTCAATTATGTCTTTATAATCAAGCTTTAGGTACTATGCAATATTATGAACCAAAAAATGTATTTATTTGGGGTAAATCAAAGATAGTACCTTTAATGATTACTGATGATATTAAAAAGAATACAAATGATGCTATTGAATGGGTTCGTAATATTAGTACAGTAGATGAGTCAAATCCTTTATTATTACCTAATATGAAAACTAAAAATATATCAAAATGTAATTGGTTAAAGAAAAAGATTGCCAAAGATAAGCATGAATTAACACAATTATGGAATGTTAGTTATAAACATCGTAATATAGCACATAATAATGGTATTACATCATTAAATCATCCTCAATTGACTGCTGAAAAAATGGGTATTACTTCTCCTATTAAAAAGGCTATAATAAATAAATTTATTAAGAGTTATCAATCTAATGATAAAATTATTGGTAATATAACTGATTTAGGTGGATGGAAAACTAATAGAAGGAACTATTATTTAGATATTGAGACTATATGTATGAAACACTTTACTAATGTTTCTAATGATTTCATTTTTATGATAGGAGTTGGTTATATGGATGATAATAAATGGAGGTTTGAAGGTATGGTAGTAAGTGAGTTAACAGAAAATGAGGAAAAACGTATCCTTCAACGTTTAGTAGAAATTATAGGTAACGATCCTACTTTTCATTGGGGATCCCATGAACGTACTATAATTTTACCTAAATTACTAAAGTATGGTATCGTAAATGATACCAGATTTTATAATATGAATAAATGGTTTATGGATGAGAAGATTATTATTAAAGGTATGTTAAATTTCAAGTTAAAAAGTGTAGTAGATGCAATGAGAGAACAAAGTTTAAGTGATATTCAATATGGATGTATTGATAATGGTTTAGATGCAATGTATCAAGCATGGAAAATATACCAAGGTGATAATATAATAAGTGATTTAGATGATATATTAGATTATAATGAAAAGGATTGTTATGCATTAGCAGAAATTCATAAAGTATTAAAGTATGAACATTAATTTAATTTAAATGAAAATTAATAGTTTATTAATTTAATTTAAATGAAGATCTTCTATTTTCCAGAAGACATTAATATAAGGAGTACCATCATCAGGTACAATTTTAATTTCATCTAGATTACTATCCCAACCAACAACCCAATTCAATTCAGTTGGATTAGGTTTGAAATCACTACGTATTTTATACAAACCATCTAGTTGTTTTTCAAATTGCCATATATAACTAGTTAGTGTATTTAAACTTGCATCTTGACTAGGACTGGGTACATTCCACATTGTATTGTATGCATATCTAATAACTTCAGTAGGTGTTACGGCATTTACTAGAAAGTATGAATTAATTAAGTTTGTAATTGGACGAACAGTATAAATTAATTCTCTAGTTAATGGTTGATTAATACCAATTTTACCATTACTATTTACAAAATTAATACCTGCATTTTTATAAACCCATGGTTTATTAGTAGTAGGATGACGGATAGTAAAGTTACAAGGGAGAGATTCTCTTAATATTCCACATGAACCTCCATTTATAGCATCTTTAATTAGAGATCTACTTCTAACTTTGACACCGGTAGTACATGACCATGGACTCCAATTAGAAGTCTTACAATCTACTGAACACGCACTAGTATCATTTAATGGCGGACATTCACTACCACCATTTTTAGGTTGATCAATAATAGTACGTGAACGTGTTAAAGATCCATCAATATCATTACAAGCAGACCACGGTTCCCAATCGGATACTTTACAATCGACGATACAAGTACTTGTATCTATTAATATAGGACAAGATAATCCTTTATTTCTAGGTTCAGTGATAATATTTTTAGTTCTAGTAATATTACCACTACTAACATCACACACTGACCATGTACTCCATTGTGATACTATACAGTCTACTTTCTTTTGGAGAATATAAGCAGCATATCCACTAGCGGCTAATATTATAATAAATAATAAGAAAGCGACTTTACTCATGATATATATTACGAGAGAAATTTTATATAATACTGTTATAATGAGCTCAATAAATAAAGAGGATATACAAAAAGATGTTGCCAAAAAATATAAACAATTCAAGATTACAAAAAAATTATCCTTTAGAGAAATGTGTTATCCTGATGCATTTCAGTTGCAAAAACCTCAACAATTTGTAGCAAAGTATATGAGTCCAGAAACAAATAATAAAGCTATTTTATTATTTCATCGTATTGGATCTGGTAAAACATGTAGTGCGATACGTATAGCAGAAGCTTGGAAAGAGAAAAGAAAGGTCATATTTGTGGTCCCAGCATCATTAGTTGGAAATATATATAAGGAGTTACGAAGTGAGTGTACAGGTAACGAGTATATTACAACTATTCAGCGAAAGCGTTTAGACAAGTTAGAGCCTATTAGTAAAGAATATAGTAATTATGTTAAACTTGTAAATAAAAAAATAGATAAGACGTATAAGATATATTCTTATCATAAATTTGTCAATTCTCATAGTAAAATTAACTTAGAAAATAGTGTTTTAATTATTGACGAGGTCCAAAATATAGTTAGTGAAAATGGTTTATTTTACAATACCTTTTACAAAGTTATTAATAATGCACCTCCATCTTTAAGAGTTGTTTTAATGTCCGCTACTCCTATATTTGATAAACCTATTGAAATTGGATTAACGATAAATTTATTAAGACCGAAAGAACCATTACCAGTCAAGACTTTATTTAATGAAATATTTATAGATAAGGTAAAGGGAGAATATAAGATGAAGAATAAAAGAATTTTTCAGGATCATATAAAAGGTTTAATATCATTTTACCAAGGTGCACCTGAATATACTTTTCCTGAAAAGAAGTTTAAGGTTGTTAAATGTCATATGAGTCGCTTTCAATGGCAATGTTATCAAGCAGTTGCTAATCAGATTGGTTCTAAAATGTTCAAGGATATTCTCAAGCTACCTAATAATTTTATGATAGGACCAAGAATTATATCTAATGTAGCATTTCCTAATAGACAAACAGGAAAAAATGGTATGGAAAGTTTTACTGGTTCTGCATTAGATCGTGATAATCTTGCCAAATATAGTATCAAATTTTGTAAAATAATTAGTAAGATAAAACAATTAAATGGTACTGCATTTGTATACTCTAATTTTAAAGAATATGGAGGTATAAGTAGTTTCATTAAAGTATTAGAACATTATGGCTATAAAGATTTATTAAAATATGGAGTAGGAAAGAATAGATATGCATTATGGTCAGGAGATGAAACTCATGAACAAAAGGAGACAATAAGAAGTGTTTTCAATTCATATGATAATGTTAATGGTGATATGTGTAAAGTGATATTAGGAACACCTGCTATTAGAGAGGGTGTATCATTATTACGTGTTCGTCAAGTGCATATTTTAGAACCTTATTGGAATATATCAAGAATGGAACAGGTAATAGGTCGTGCAGTAAGATTTTGTTCACATAAAGATTTACCGAAAGATGATAGAGTAGTGAAGGTATATTTATATGTATCATGTCCACCGGAGGGTAATAGGAGTAAAATAGTGGATGAATATATATATGATATGGCGATTAAAAAGGAACATTTAATCCAAGAATTTTATGAAACAATGAAAAAATCTGCTATTGATTATCATTTATTTAATTAATTTTATTATTATTTATACTAATAATAAAAATTATCATTCGTTAGTTCTTGTTATTTCATTAATAATAAAAATTATAATAAAAATTATTATTCATTAGTTTTTGTTATTTCAACATTGCTATTAGGTTTGAGATATTTTTCCATAATTTCACGAATATCAGAATCATTTTCATGTTCTGTATTAGTGTCAACCATAATATCTATTATTTGATTACCTGTATCTATGTTTCGTGTTATAAATTCAGGTAGTTGAGGTGATTCATTTTCAATTTTAGTTATCATCATTCCAGTTTCTTGAATTATTTTTTCATATGGAATATCAATACCCATTTTATGAAGTGCTAATTGAATTTCAATATTATTTTTTAATTTTTGATAAGCTAATGCAGATGCAGCATGATTAAAATGTTTTTGACCCCATGAAAAATATTCCTTAATACTTGCAATGATGGTATTAATTATGCTAATACCTCCAGTAACAAATAAAAAGGTATTTTTAATATCATCAGGAAAACCTGTAGTTGAAAAAGCAAGTGAACCTGATAATACAGAAAGAATAATTGATGGTATTGCAATCCAAGTATCTTTTCCGTAATAAAAGTTACTGGCGGCCATATGTGCAGCTTCAAAGGCACTTGCTTTTTTATACCATTCACGTAATAATTCATCAGCGTGTTTTGACATTTAACTAGATATAGAAAAAAATACTATTTATAGGTAATCAACTTGGGTCTTTCAGATTTTAGTATTATCCATAAAGATGATAATAAAATACTATTGATGTATAATAGTAATAAGGGTTTATTAATATATTACTATAATAATAATGATTGGTTTATCAGAACTAACCAACCTTATATGGAATGAAAATGGTTTACCTAATGATATTAAAAAAAATTGGGTTACTATTTGTAATTCTCGTTATATGATGTCACCATCCAAGCATATTTGGACTGGTGTTGATGCTTTGAACTTGATTGATACTCGTTTAACTAATCTCTTAAATGATATTAAACTATTTAATTTCTCATGGATAGCTGTTATGGAGTCATATTTATTAGAATGGAAGGATCAAAATGATACTATTATAAAAGAAATAATTCAATATAAAAACTGATACTTGGTAAGTGGAGCAGTTGTAATACACTCTTTAACAAATTTATTAGTAACAATAGAATCAATATCAAACTCTTGAATAAAGGTACTTAATCTAATATAACCAGATTTTACACCTATAGCATAATCATTTACAAAATCATCTCCTGATATCATTTTAATATATGGTAATTTAGAACCCTGTTTAAAATGAAACTTGAATAATCCACTTGATAATGGTAACAAAAATCCATTTTTCATTATCTTTTCATAAACTATATATTCTCCTAATTTGTTACTGACTAAAGTCGTATAACCTGAAAACCTAAAGTCATTAACTATTACTTGCATTTCAATATGGTGAAGGGTAACTATTATTTAATGGTAAATTCTAATATTATCAATTTTTATGATTCATTAATAAATAAACTGATATTTGAACCTAATATGTTTTTCATTATCAATAATATCTCTAATAAATTTACTAGTTATTTTTACATTACAATTATCATATAGATGTTGATATCCGTCTATAATATACTTATTATATTCATTTAAAAAGAAATCATAAGAAATAAGTTTTTTAGTAGTTACTTGATAACGTCCTTGACAAAAGCTAAATCGATATAAACCATTTTCAATTGGAATAAACACTTTATCTTGTACAATTTGTTCATATATAATATAATCTTTATTCGAATTATTAAGTAGTTTTACAGAACCAGTGAAATCGAAAGACTCAAGAATTAGTTCCATGTTTAGGATTGTATTATAATGTTATTCATTGAGTTATAAAATAATTTTATCAACTTTTAGGCTACTTTAATATTCACCAATTTATATATTATTTATAAAAATTGAACACATTTCCTTTGGAAATATCCCCCCTTTATTATTGATTAAGTAAACTTAATCAATAATAAATTGAACTTGACTAACGACTCTGTCTTTTTAATTAATAGATTATTACATAATCTATTAATTAAAAATTGAAAAAAAAATTACATCGTAACTTCATTACTCTTTAACGCTACCAGCCTATCTGCCTACCAGCCTATCTGCTTACCAGCTAACAACAACACCTCAGAATGAACATTCAGGACCTCGAGATGGAGGTGATGATTCTTCGGTCTTTGGAGACTGCTCGTAAAGAGCAAGCGAATCGGGACTACGATCTGCTATTGAAGCAGCAGCAAGAAGATGATGATCTACGGTTTGCTCAGGAGATTCAGGACAGGGTTGAACCCGTTCATTCTTCTTGGAATGAATGGCGCAAACGTAACCCTATCTTCTAGTGCATTTTTTTACCTTTGGCATCACTTCATTGTCAAACCAATTTGTTTAATCCGTTCAATCATTTTTTTATCAGCTTTTTTAAAGAAGTCTTTTAATTTAATATTAGTAGGTTTACCTTGGGGAATAAAAGCAGTTTTTTCTACAGTATTATTATTATGAGCAATACATAGCATAACCTTGAAAGTGTCTAATTGTATCATTGGTTCAGTAAATTTATTTGTAAATTGACTCTCTTCTGCTCTATTAGCATCATCAGGAAAACTATGTGTCTTAGTATATTCTTTTTTATATGCCATAAGACCTCCTGTAGAATGGGTAGGATTATATGGTCCAAATTGGTATATAGTAGGCTTTCCGCTACCTTCCAATTGTGGGTAATAAATATGGAGGATAGTACTACCAGCAATTAGTGCTTTAGATGCTATAAGTTTAGTAACAGCATGAGAAACTCTATCAGGAGAATAATAATCATCATCATCCATACATACAATAATATCACCTTTAGCCATACTATTGAGCATATTACGTTTTTTTCCAAGGGGGATTTTTTCAGTTAAATGAATATATTTAACACGTATATCATCTTTGGGCATTATATCGGCATTTGATTGTGGCGAATCATCGATAATAATTAATTCCATACGTTCTTTAGGATAAGTTTGATAATTGAATTGATGGAGAAGATAGGGTAAAAAATCACGACGATTATAAGATGGTACAATAACAGAAACAAAAGGTCGGGACATACTTAATAATGACTCTTAGTTATCTCTCTAAATTCGTTTAGAGGAATGATAATTAAATGGTTAATGTAATAATGACTGATGAGTATGATTATAATAAAGTATCTGGATTAATGAATATGGGTAATACATGTTTTATGAATTCTGCCTTACAGTTACTATTTAGTTGTCCTATGTTTGTCAAATTTTTTATAGATAACACCTTTAATGATTTAAATATCATTAAATATCAGACGACATTTAAGGATTACTTTAGAAAGTCTACACGTGGTATGGGTCCAAAGATATTATACAATCGTTATAAAGATATTCATGGACAGTATGATGGTTTTAGTCAGGAAGATGCTCATGAATATTTAACATTTATTATTGATGATTTGGATACATTAATTAGTAAATTAAATGCGACAATATTAGGTTTTTCTATGGGAGAGTTTTTTAAAAGGTTAGTGGTAGTACAAATGAAATTGTCTATAACATGTCAACATTGTGGCTTTTTTTATTGTGGTAAAATGCCAGAAAATATTCTTACATTATCCATTAATAATCAAGATAATTTGATAGATTGTTTTAATAATCTTGTTAAAGTTGAACGTTTAGAGGGAGATAATCAGTGGAAATGTGATCGTTGTAAGTGTAATAGAGATGCAGAAAAAAAGGTAATTGTTTCGAGTTTTCCAAAATATTTATTCATTTCATTGAATCGTTATATATATCAAAATGGTAATGTAATAAAAAATGAACATAGTATTGATATACCATTTTCATGGCAACATAGTGGTAATACTTATGTATTACATGGATTAATATGTCATGTGGGAAATATGACTGGTGGACATTATTTTAGTTTTGTCAATAGAAATAATAAGTGGTATTTTATAAATGATAATCAAATAGAGGAAACATGTTGGGATGAGATTAAGAAAAGTTTTAGTTTAGTATATGTTGTAATGTTTGCAAGGATATGAAAAAAATATATATACAGATATTATTATATTAAGATGGCATCTGTTGGTGGACTAAGCAAAGCTTTAGGTATTGTAGGCGTTATCATTATGTTAGTAACATCAATTCTTCTATGGGTTTACGGTGCTAGACTCAGAAAGAGTGAGGATATTACTAACAAACCAACAACTGGTAATGTATTCCTTGCATTCGGCGTAATGAACATTGTTTTTGGTTTACTTATGTTACTGATTATGCTAACTGGTTGCAAGGCATACAAAGATATTAATGTCGAATAAATAAATTTAATTTAAGTTAATAACGTAAATTAAACCATTAAACCATTATTTTTATTAGTATTAAAATATACTTAGCTGAAATGCTTTGTATAAAGTATAATCCATATAATGTTTATAATTAATATAAATTCCATCTGATTTAATAGTCATACTTTCTATTACATCATTATCTTTTAATTTTCTATCGAGAATTGTCAATTCTATATCTTTATTTTCACAAAATCTTGCGACAACATAAATTATTTCACGTTGATCATACTGTGAAATTACATTACGTAAGGTTTCATTGCTATTAAAACTATCTTTATTTTTAAGTTGAGACAAGAGTTCAGGCCATTGTTCGATATTATCTTTGGGAATAACCATTTGAAGTTTATTATTATATGGATATACTGTTAGATTTGCCTTATTAATAAGCAAAACCTTGATGTTGTTTTTATCTACATCCATTCGAGTGGGATAAACTCCTATTTTATTACATATTGAAAATATATGAGGATGAAGATTTTGAATACTTAGTTTAGGATCAATTATAGTATAATTTAAACAGTTATTACACAAGTTATTAATCTTACGAAACATGTTTCTTAATTATTATGAGTTTTTTGTATTTAAATTATTTAATATTGGTTAACAAGTCTTGATTAATATTGGTTAATAAGTCTTGATTAATATTAGTTAAATATAAAGTATTTAAACAATATTATTTACAATCAAGTAATACCAAAATGAGTAATAAAAAGTGGATTGATGTAGTTTTACAACATGCAGAAAATGAATTAAAAATCATGAATCTTGATAAAATAGAGGTTGGATCTACCATTATCAAGTTAATAAGAGGGCTTCATGAGATTTCTGGGAATCATCCACAAGTTATGAAATCCATGGTACAATCAATTTCTGACTTGATTGACGAGAAACCTATTTCTCCCATTACGGAAGATGATTTCAAGTTGGAGACACATTGCGAGGGTGGGCAGATGTTTGAGGTATGGAGATGTACGCGGTACCCGTCCGTGTATAAAGTGGATGGGAAGTATTACGATGATAGAGCGATCGTATATAAAACAAGTCACGAGAGCCTTGATAGACAATATATTTATCAAGGTGGAATGAGTTCGAAACAAGAGATTAGTTTGCCGTATACTGTGAGTGAGAAGGTTGTGATAGTTTAACGGTTTATTTGATATATTTTAGAGGAGGTAACGAATGATCACAATACCTGATCCTCCGCTTCCACCATTAACTGTGTACGGACCTCCTCCACCCCCACCCCCTGTATTTATAGATCCAGATGTTGGTGTTACGCCTGCATATTTACCACCATTTCCCCCGCCAGACCCACCTGTTCCTTGAACACCAAAATTGGTAGATCCACCACCACCACCCGCATATGTGATAGATGACCCGCTCATGTTGCTTACAAGTCCTACACCACCTGCCCCACCGTTTCCATCATTTTTATTGCCACCAACACCACCGGCCCCTCCACCGCCACCCCCACAATTCTCTTGGCTTCCGGTTCCATTACCACCTCCTGCAAAACCTTGCCCCGCAGTTCCCGCACCACCATACGCAGGCGAATTATCTCCACATCCTCCACCTGATCCACCCGCTTTACCGTTACTGTATCCTGTTGAATTTCCATCACCATTTCCATCGGTCCCTCCACCTCCACCTCCAATTGCTGTTAATGTTGAAAATGATGAATTTCCACCATTAGTACCTTTTGCCAAACTATCACTTGTTGTATCTGTCGATCCACCCGCCCCGCCTCCTCCAACAGTTATAGCATATGTTCCGGATGCTATGAATATACTTGCGATCAACATGCCACCTGCTCCACCACCACCTGCCCAATGCCTTCCACCGCCACCACCACCCGCAATCACAAGCGCGTCTACACCTCCTCCATTTATTACTGTAAAATTACCTATGCTCGTGAATGTATGAATACGATAACCATTCAAATCAAGGGTTGTATTTCCACCTGTCGCACTCACACCTCCTATCGACGACCATCCAGTTTGATTATAAAACTGTAACCTCCCCGTGTCTATGTTGAAGCGTAACATACCAAGAACAGCTATTGAAGGAAGTTGTGCAGTTGTTCCTGATGGAATAATCATAGCACCAGTGCTTGCCACATGAAATGCAGCTTGTGGAGTTATTGTTCCGATACCTAAATTTCCACTTGTACTAGTATTTATATCCGTTCTCATAAATTTACTATTATCTAAACCATCTAATAGATCCGCATTTAAATTGGTCACTAATGTACTACTTGTTACAGTTAAAGGGGCAGTTCCACTTCCAATAGTACTCTTAAATGCTAACCCTTCTATTGTTCCTTGGGTACCAGTAAATACCTCACTATTATTAGATACATCTTTCAGGAATGAAAAATTACCGGTTGAATCATCATATCCAAAGAAACCTATTTTACTATCACCATACTTAAATTCAATACCTTTATCTTTATTATTAGAAACATCACTACCTAATGTAATAATCGGATCTTGAACAGTTACTATTGTAGAGTTAACTGTTGTAGTTGTACCATTAACGGTCAAATTACCTTCAGCAATTATATTATTAGCACGTAAATTAACCATATTATTATTACTGTCATGAACCATTAAACTACCATCAGCATGTCTAGATAATAAAGTCCCACTAAGATCAATAGTATTTCCTGATAGATATAAATCATTCCAACGTTTATCAGGAGCACCAAGATCATAAACTAAATTACGAGTTGGTAAGATGGATCCTGATACATCTAACTGTACTACCTGACTAATAATTCCAGATATGGTAGCATTACTACTTATATCAATATTATTAAATTTACCATCAAGAGTATTACCAGAACTATCTGCTATTTTAATACCACCACTTTCTTCTTTTTGTATTAGAGTACCACCTAAATCAATAGTATTACCAGATAGATAAATATCACGGAATCGTTTAGTAGTCGAACCTAAATCTGATTCTATATTAGTAGCTGGAAGAATATCACCAGATACTTGAATATTGCCAGATACATCCAAACCGAAATTAATATCAGGATTTTTATTTATACCCAAACTAAAATCCTGATATCTAAGCATTATATTAACCTATTATAATTAAAAATAAAAAATAATCTTATTTCTATTATAGTAAATATGCAGTCAGATAAATGGGGTTCACATGCTTGGGAATACCTTCATACAGTGACTTTTAATTATCCTGAAAAACCATCCGCTATCGACAAACAAAATTTTTATGATTTATTCAATAACTTACAATATACCTTACCATGTTCACATTGTAAGAATTCATATTCTATCTTTTTTAAGCATATTAATATTGATGATTATTTAGATAGTCGTTTTGGATTAGTATTTTGGTTATATGTTATTCATAATATCGTTAACCTTAAACTGAATAAAGAAGCAGCTAGATTTAGTGATATAGTTAAAAAATATGAAGGATTAAGAGCACAATGTGGTAAAATAGATGATCAAGATAAGCTTGCACAATGTCGTGCAAATGTAGTTCCGATTGCACAGGAACAAATAGATGATTTTTGTCAAAAGTGTTATGATAAATATGAAAGTATAACTCTTAAAAAAATCGTAAAATTAGTTAAAAGTGGAGTCCTTGAAGAAAACTTCAAAGGTACCTTATTATGGAAATGAATATAGTAATAATCATTAGAAAAATAAAATGAATATAGTAATAATCATTAGAAAAATAAAATAATCATAAAAATGATTATTAGAAAAATGAATATAGTAGTAACTTAATGTTAACTTTTTTTAAATTAACATTAAATATAATTCCTTAAACTACAACCTTAGTATCTTTTTTATCTGTAAATTTTGTAAATCGTTTCTTGTACTCAACCTTGGTAAAACCAGAATCATCTGGGCGTGCATTAGTACGACGGACTTGATGGAACTGCTTGGCATCACCAGGATGCTCAAGACGCTTAATAGCCTTCTTGGGATCAAAACGGTAGAAACGTAGTCGCATTGTTGTCTCATCACGGTACACTAGTAGATTCTTACAGTCATCTAGACGATCTACTACTACCTTACCAGTATGGTTTGAACCATCAACACGAGTATATGTAACATTCTTATTTGTCTCCTTTAGAATTGAATTAATATGCTCAGTCAACTTCTCACTTGAAAGAGTCTCATCAAATTTAACAAATAATGAATATACATGGTATCGTACTGGTACTTTATCATCCTTTAGCTTCTGATATGCGGATACGGCACTGTCAATGTCATCAAAAGTAAGGAAATAAACGTTTCCATTTAGGGTTGACGCAAAGTCGTACTTCTTATCATCGTACCCATTTTGGGGTACTCGTAGTGTACGACTAGGTGTCGGGGCGGGCTTTTCTTCCTGATCCATGGTATCTTTTATACAAACTTATATATGTAAAACGTTTAAGTTGTTTTAAGAAAATAATAATTTATTTCATAGATGCAATTTCATTGTTGCGAGAATAGCACCCAATTGAATATTTTCATCAACATTATTAGCCAAATATACTTCTATTTTTGCAAATTCAGTAATAATACGTGCCATAGTTACATTTTTGATATCAGATTGTATTACATAATCAACCAATTCTTTAAGAATATCATTAACACATAAATTTTGTGAACACTTCAAAGATAATATTTTTTGATAAGCATCTTTAAGATTATTATTCAAAATAATATTAATAATACATGTTTTAACTGATGGATTAGGATAACCAATTACTTGATATAATTCATTTATATCTGATGATTCTTTAGTATTATTTGACATATGTAATGCTTGTAATACATTAATAGATCGTCTCATATCTCCCTCAGACATCTTTATAATTTCATCTAAACAAGTATCAGTTACATTAACAGTTTCATTTATTGATATATTTTGTAAATGGATTTTATGTTCTTTATCTGAAATTGGAGAAAAATTAAATGAAACACACCTTGATAAAATACCTGGTATTATTTTTGTAATATAGTTACAAATAAAACAGAATCTTGTATTTTGTGTATAATTTTCTATTACTTGTCTCAATGCAAATTGTGCATCATATGTCATTGAATCAGCTTCATCTAATACAACTAGTTTTAAATTAGATGACGATTGTATTAAATTGTTTGTAGATGAGAATTCCTTAATTTGCTCCCTTACAATGCTAATACCACGATCATCTGATCCATTTAACTCTAATACCATCGATGATACATCATCCCCATATATCTTTCTAGCACATGCTAAAATCGTAGTTGTTTTACCAGTACCTGGTGGTCCATAAAATATTACATGTGGAAACCTTTGATTTTGTATTAAATTACTTAATACATTTACTATATGTGAATGTGAAATTACACCATCCAAGTGCAATGGTCTATATTTTTCTACCCAGGGTATTAAACCTTCTTTTGCAACATTGGATACATTACTAACATTAGTAACATTAGTAACATTAGCTTCATTCATTGTTATTTACCTATCATCATTTAGTGACTTGTCTTTATACTGTATATATTCTTATAAAAATGGCTTAAAGACATAATCAATAAAAGTTGAACGAGTTAAAGATTAAGACGATAGAGAAGTGTAGGGAAACCATTAAAGATGTCATTTATTAGAAAGAAGGACGCTCTAGACTACTTTAAAAGTAATGGGGTGAAAAAACCATGTTTATTTTCAGAAGACATTAATGTATCTGGTTCGAAAAGATTCCATGTGACTTCTTCAAGAAACATTTTTGATAATATGTTAACTAATGAAAATAATCATTATTATGAATTTTGGACTGCTGACCAATCTTTGGTCTTTGGTTTAGACTTAGATATTAAAAAGGTTGATGATATTGATGGTGAAAAAATTGTTAAACAAGTTATTAAAAATGTAATTAATGGAGCTAAAAAGTATTATCATCATACTTATGAACCAAAAGATTTTATTGTTTTGGAAAACTCCCCGATTCATCAAGAAGAAGAATCTCCTGATAAAATATCATATCACATTATATGTAGAGGATTGACCTTTGAAAATCATTTAGTTACAAAAGACTTTTATATGAGATTAAACAAAGATTATAAGATGGATCATTGTGATTCATCGATATATAATGTGACATGTTTTAGACTTTGTTTCAGTTCAAAGAAGGGAAAAAAGGCAATGGCATTACCTGTTAAATTTACCATAGATGGTATGAATACAGTATTTCCAGAACGTAGTTCCAAGAAAAGTATGTACAAGTTTTGGCTTCGTACTCTTCTGACATATATTGATGATGATGATCCAATTATTACTAAAAAACATATTTCTCATAAAAATTCAGTTACTCTGATTGACAACAATCAGGATGATACCAATATTGATGCTAAAAAATTAGAAGATATGATATTTCAATTACCTGCTAACTATTATGATGATCGTGAGACATGGATTAAAATGGGTATTATATTAAAGAATACTGGTGAGTTTTTTGATTTGTGGAATCGTTGGAGCAAGCAAAGTACCAAATATGATAATGCAGTAATGCAGAAAACATGGGAATCTTTTAAGACTGATGGTAGGATTAAAATAGGTACTTTAATTCATTGGTGTAATGAAAGTAATGTTACTAATATGTTGAATAGTAAGCGTTCTCTAAAAGATAATATTATTAGTTATCCTGAAAAACCTATTCAATTAGATAGTAGTTCTAAAATTATATTAAATCAAGCAAAATTAGAACCGAGTATATATGAACCTTATATAAACAAACGTATGATAGCAGTTCAAAGTGAGAAAGGTACAGGTAAAACAACTAATTTGTTAAAGTCTCTTTTTACGTCTGGAACAGTAACCAAAGATACATCTATTTTATTTGTATCATCACGTCGTACATTTGGAATTAAACTACTAGGTGATTTGAAGGATAAGAAATTTAAGTTATATTCTAATGTCAAAGAACATTATATTACAAATCCACGAATTATCTGTCAAGTTGATTCTTTAATGAGATTAGATCGTATTAAGTATGATATTGTAGTTATTGATGAAGCAGAATCACTTGCAAGATATCTAACATCATCACATTTTACGAAGAATCCTCATTCAAGTCTAACAGTTAGTACATTAAAGATGCGAGTAAAAGAAGCCGATCATATTTATGTTTTAGATGCTGATCTAAGTATTAGATGTTTGAACTTTTATAAGAATGTCTTACAATTGAAAGAAGATGAGTATCAACTAATTGTTAATGAATATAAACCCTATGAAGAATATACATTTGTATCAATGTCATATGATCAATGGCTAGTTAGTATTATTAGAGATGTATCAAATAATAAACGTCTAGTAATTCCAATGGCTAGTAATACCAAAGCCAAGGACTTATATACGAAGATAACAAATGATTATCCGAATAAGAACGTATTATTGATTCATAAGGAGACAAGTGATGAGGATAAATTAGAAAAACTAGTGAATGTAAACAATACATGGAAGAATTATGATATCATTATATATACACCATCAGTATGTATGGGTGTATCATTTGATATTAGTGGTCATTTTGATAAGATCTATGCATATGGATGTCATATGTCACTTGGAGCACAAGAGTTTTGTCAGATGATTCACCGAGTACGCGATCCAAAAGATAAAAAGATTTATATCTCTATGGATTACTACAAAGAATTTAATAAGACTGAAGATTTCTTATCATATGAAGAAGTAGAAGAAATGATGTGTTCAGACTATTATTTGACTCATTTTGATGTTCATAATAATTTGGTAGTAAAGGAAGCAAGTCATATTGTTCATATGGATGGAGAAGTACAACGGCGTCGAGATGTTGTATTACAATATCCCTATAAGAATGATCCAGTATATGACCTGTATGTGAGGAATGTATGGGAAATGATCGAGAATAAATTAAATTTTTCAGCAAGTTTTTATGGATATGCCAAACATAAGGGATATAAAATGGAGTTTCAAAAGGAGGATGTAGATAAGGCATTAGTCAATGAAATGAAATCGATTAAGGATAAACGAGTAGAAGAACAGAAGATGAAAAATAACACAGGTATTATTGAGGCAAAGGATATTACACGAGAGGAGTATAATCAATTGATAAAAATGCGATCAGAATATCTAACAGAACAGAATGTTCATGAAATACATCGATATAATCTTAAAAAGTGTTATGCAGTTGATGCTGCTAATATTACAGAAGAATTTGTAGAAATATACAATGATCAATCTAAGATGAAACAGTATAGGAATATATCAACTATTATTAAAACAGATACAATTTCAACTGATAGTAAATTAGGTTTACTAAAGAAATCGAGACAAACTAACTTGTCATTAACAAATTGTTATTTAGATTTTACGGTAAAGAATCAATATGCACATCATTATTATGCACTATCGATACTAAAATACGCAGGTGTTGATATTAATAATTTAGAGGTAGAAATATCGGATGATAATATGCAAGAGGCATTAGAAAATATTGTTAAATGGGCAGAGAATTATAAGAAGGATATTGCCTTGAAATTTGATTTGAATATTAGAAATAAAACCTTAGTAGATATGAATCGTACAAGTCGTATTAAGTTAGCAAATAATATTATTGAATCAATGTATGGTATCAAGTTTAAGAAAGATAAAACAATGTATAAAATTATGGGTAATGAAATTTGGGATAATTTACCAAGAGAAGTCAAAGTTATAGCTATTGAAATGTACAATTTAGATGAAGTAGAATTGAAAGATATGTTTGGCGATGATGAAGTTAATTTTATGGCTTTAGATGAAGGTATTGAAGTATAATTATTTTATTAATAAATAATAACAAATAATAACAAATAATAAATTGATAAAAAGTATTGTTAGAACTATCTACATACATAAAGCAAACAAGCAAAGATGTCCCAAGATTGCAACAATGGCAACAATGACAACAATGGTAACAGTAGTAACCATTGTAACCGTGGTAATAACGATAATAATGACAATGGTAACAATGATATTGTGGTCTATATGATCAAGACTATAATAAGAAACAAGATAATATCAAGTCGGAAGACAAGCTATATTAACATAGATGATTGTATTGATCAAATATATAGTATGTTATATGAATCTATAAGGGACGATGAAAATGTCCATATGAAGGAATTTATAGAAGATTTTTCAGATAATTGGATAAAGCTATTAGAATTTAGACAATATATATGTGGAGAGTGTGACTTTATTATGGATATACCAAAGAATTTTCCCATTGAGAATATTTTAAAATTCATGAATAAATTATATCCTAATATGAATTCTCAAATCGAGTTAAATATGATGGACATCATCGATAATACTAAAATTATTAATATTTCTTTAAAATAAAAATATTAACAATCTTATTTTATTACTTATATAAAAGAATAAACAATATACATTTCTATTATAAAATAAGGATGTGGTGTAGTAAACGTAAAGCAATGAATAGTAAGAATAATGAAGCCCCTGAGTTAGATATTATGTCACTATTAGGCGCAATAATTCCTCAAGGAAAAAAACAAAAAATGATGTTACCATTTGGTGGAAGTTCAACGAATATATATACAATTGACAATAACATATATTTTCAAAATGACATAGATTACGACACTATTTCGGAACTAAATAGGGAGATGAGGGAAATGAATCAAAGATTATTAGAAATGAGTCGTAGTTATAAGATTGAACCACCCCCTATTAAACTTCATTTAACGACACATGGGGGTATGGTACATGCTGCATTATCGGCGATTGATTGTATAAATGAGCTTGAGGTAGAGGTTCATACTATAATAGATGGTTATGTAGCATCAGCAGGAACACTTATTAGTGTATGTGGTAGTCGTCGTTATATGAAGAAAAATGCAACTATGTTAATTCATCAATTACGTTCAGAGTTATGGGGAAAAATGTCAGAGATTGAGGATGAGATGAAAAATCTTAAAAAGATGTCGGAAGATATCAAAACTATTTATGAGGAAAACACTAATCTTCGTCGATGTGATCTATCAAAGATTCTTAAACATGATATTAATTGGGATGCTAATACATGTTTAGAGAAGGGACTTATTGATGAGATTTTATAAAAAATTTACAAAAAAATATGCCCTCTTTTTATTTATAGCGTTAACTCTATAAATAAAAATTGATAAGATCAGATATTTAAAGAGATAGGAAGATGATAGATTATAGGATAGGCAACTATTCAAAAATGAACAATTTAAATGAGGATTCACCTACATTAACTTTAGAAGACATTAATAAAATAAATAAATTTTTAAAGATCAAGCTAAAACGACACCAAGAGACGAGTGTAAAGAATATGTTAAATCTAGAGGCTGATGGAGGTGTTAAGATTAAGATTAACAGTTATGTTTCGAAGAATATGATTTATTCAGAGAATAATCCACATTATGGTTGGTATGATTATAATTTGCATAGGAGGAGAGAGGTACAATATACAGAAAACGACTTTATAGTCAATACTAATTTTGGTATTTTAGCTGATAAAGTTGGTTCAGGAAAAACATTTGATATTATTGGTATGATATGTCATACCAGAATTCCGATTGACAGACCTAAAATTATGAGCTCATCATATTTTTCATCAGTACTCCATATAGATAATGAAAAATGTATTCCAACTAATCTGATTATATTACCTCATAATCTAACTGCTCAGTGGAAAAAAGCATTTGAATTTACCAAGTTAAAAGTATATACAATTAGTAAAAGAGCACATATTGACAAGTTACTTAGTGTGTGTAATATTTATGAAGATATTATTCATGAAGAGAAAGATAATAAAGATACAAATGATACAAATGATTCAAAAGATAATAAAGATACAAATGATGTAAATAATGTTAAAGATGTTAAAGATAGTAAGGATTCTAAAGAAGGTAAAAAATTAAAGGAGATTAAATTTACAATCAAAAAGCAAACAAATGATTCAGATAGTGATATGTCATCAATTGGGATTGATCCAGAACAATGTGTTGGATTTTACGATGTGATACTATTATCAGCTACTATGATGGATGATTTTTACACTAAATTTCCTCATATTAAGTATTCACGAATTATTATTGACGAAGTAACAACAATTAAAAAGTTACCAATGTCGTTTGATATCAAGTCAAATTTTGTATGGTATATATCAGCAACACCAACAAGTATCCTATTAATTCGAAAGAATTATATTAGGGATATGGTCAGTAATATGAATTCGGTTATATTCAATAAGATAATTATTAAGAATAATGATGGATATATTACAGATTCAATGAAGTTACCGGTTATGAAACAAATTATTATTCATTGTGATACTCCAGCGAGTTTACGAGCGATTAGAGAGTTCATTCCACAGGAAGTAATGAATATGTTAAATGCGGGAAATATTAGGGAGGCAGTTGTAAAGTTAAACTGTAATATTGATACTGATGAAAATATTATTAGTGTTCTTACAAGTCGTACTGAAAAAGAACTTCATAATAAGAAGAAAGAATTAGATTATCAGAACAACATTATTCCCAATGATATTAGAGCACATGCTGAGAATATTAAAAGAATTCAAGAACGAATTAAAAGTTTAGAAACCAAGTTAGAGTCTATTAAGGAACGTATTAAATCTTTTGCAGATGATAATTGTCCTATATGTATGGATACATTCACATCGCCTGCAGTACTACCCTGTAGTCATGTTTATTGTCTAGCATGTTTAACTTTGGTTAAAAACAGTAAATGTCCGATGTGTGCAAACCCATTTGAGCTAAAGCAATTACATATTATTGATAATGATAGTAAGCCAAAGTCTGATTCAGATGAAAAAAGTAAGGAGAAGAAACTATTATCAAAGAAGGATAATTTGATTAATATTATTAATAAGAAAAAGGATGGTCGTTTCTTAGTTTTTAGCAATTATGATGCTACTAATGATAATATTGGAACTTTTTTGAAGGCATCGGGAATTGTATTTGGAAAATTGATGGGTAATGGAAATGTAATTAACAGTACAATTGAAAAGTTCAAGAATGGAGAAATCCGGGTATTAATTCTGAATGCACAACATTATGGTTCAGGTTTGAACCTTCAAATGGCCACAGATATTGTAATTTATCACGAGATGAACAAGGAATTGGAGACACAAGTTATTGGAAGGTCACAGCGTATGGGTCGTACTCAACCACTTAATGTGTATTATCTACTATATGATAGCGAACGTAGCAACTGTACTAACCCAAGTCTAGATCTTAACATTTATGATGAAAATGATACTGAACTATGCAAACTATTAGCAGAGAGTAGTACCAATTATGTAGAAGATATTATTGATATCAATATTGATTATGAATCTGATTCATCTGATTCAGTCAAGCCTAAAAAAGGACGAAAGAAAGTGGTAGTTTAAATAAAACTAATAAATGTAGTTTAAATAAAACTAATAAATGTAGTTTAAATAAAACTAATAAATGTAGTTTAATATAAAAATTAAAACTATTTAAATAATTTAGTTATATTATAATATAGTGTTAACTTATTCAATATGGTAGATAAAATAAAACCATTGTCATTTATATTTGATAGTTTCGAGGTATATAATGCGGATGATTTGAAGGAATATGATCCTATATTTTTTTATGGGTGTTCTCGAGGTGTTCGTAAGATTATAGAACGTAAAAATATAGATCCTTACAATTTTAAATGGGGGTCAAAACATAAAAGTGGATGGAAGAGCTGTTCGGCAGATTACCCCAAGGGTAAACTACTTTTAAAAGCTGATTGGGTATATGAAAATGTACCCAAGATGGTAATTAATAAGGATGATATTAAGTATGAATATGAGGAGGCACCAAATGTTCTTTATTTAGAGGAACATGAAAAGTTCAAAGATATTAATGGTAATATTTTAGATATTGAGGTGCGCGGTGAACGTGATTCTAAAAAGTGTTATTTTAAGGTTAAAGATGTTGAGAAGGGGTTTAATATGAGTAATTTAAGTACAACTTTACAGCATATTGAATATGGTTATCAAAAGGAAATACATTATAAGTTCTTTACAAATGTAAATAAAGATAGTCAGCAAAAAAATCAAGTAAAAAAATATCTTTACCTTACCTACAAAGGTATGCTTCGTGTTTTATTTTGTTCGCGTAGTGGTAATGCTGAACAGTTTCAAGATTGGGCAACAGAAAAACTCTTTACTCTGCAGATGGGAACAAAGGAACAGAAACAAATATTGGTAAGCGATGTGCTGGGTGTAACAGTTGATGCTGTGCGAGAAGTATTTAAAAAGAGTGCATCAACAATTCCATGTGTATATCTATTCGCATTAGGTACAGTTAAAGACCTGCGCAAAACAATGAATATAGATATGATATATGATGATAATATGGTGATTTATAAATATGGTATGACTAAAGATTTGGTCTCACGAACTCAACAACATCAAGCAGATTATGGTAAAATAAAAGGTGTATCTCTCAGACTCAAGTATTATAGTTTTATTGATCCACAGTATATATCTGAAGGTGAATCATATATTCGTTCATTTTTTAATACTCTAAATATGAAACTTGAATATGATTCTCGAAGTGAACTTGTTATTATAAGAAATGAACATATGGATTTAGTAAAAAAACAATACTCTAATATATCATTTTTATATGCTGGTCATGTTAAAGATTTGATACAAAAAGTTAAAGATCTTGAAAAAGACCTTGAGCTGAAAGATATCTATCATAAAAATGATATACTTCAATTACAAAAAGATATTGAAATTAAAAATATGGAAATACATATGAAAGATGAAAAAATATTCTCTATGATTCGTATTAGAGAATTAGAAGAAAAATTACTACTATCTCGTGGTATAACTCTATAAAAAA
>Ga0209353_10000217_pt1 | contig 35803 bp, 33 predicted proteins | sample LauGreSpBDMM15SD_2_FD_187561 | JGI IMG/M metagenome (GOLD analysis project Ga0209353, IMG submission 187561) | Freshwater lake microbial communities from Lake Michigan, USA - Sp13.BD.MM15.SD (SPAdes) (version 2) | ecosystem: Environmental > Aquatic > Freshwater > Lake | place: Lake Michigan... | reverse complement strand
CAGTTGTTAGATCAGTTGTTAGATCAGTTGTTAGATCAGGTGTTGGTTCAGGTGTTAGATCAGGTGTTGTCGGTTCAGTTGTTGGTTCAGTTGTTAGATCAGTTGTTAGATCAGTTGTTAGATCAGTTGTTAGATCAGGTGTTGTCGGTTCAGGTTTAACTGTTTGTTCAGAAACTGTTGTCGGTTCAGGTTCAGAATCAGTTGTTAGATCGGTTGTTAGATCAGTTGTTAGATCAGTTGTTAGATCAGTTGTTAGATCAGTTGTTAGATCAGATTCAGAAACAATTGTTGGTTCAGAAACAGTAACTATCGGTTCAGAAACGGTTTTTAGATCGGTTGTTAGATCGGTTGTTAGATCGGTTGTTAGATCGGTTGTTAGATCAGTTGTTAGATCGGTTGTTAGATCAGTTGTTGTCGGTTCAGAAACAGTAACTATCGGTTCAGGTTCAGAAACAGTAACTATCGGTTCAGGTTCAGAAACAGTTGTTAGATCAGGTTTAATTGGTTCAGAAAGAGTTGTAACTGTTGGTTCAGGTTTACTTTTTTCACCTTGTATTCCTTGTAGTCCCTGTATTCCTTGTAGTCCCTGTATTCCTTGTAGTCCCTGTAGTCCCTGTAGTCCCTGTAGTCCCTGTAGTCCAGTGTCTCCTTTTTCACCAGCTTTGCCTTGTTCTCCTTTTTCACCATGTAATCCTTGTAATCCAGTGTCTCCTTTTTCACCAGCTTTGCCTTGTTCTCCTTTTTCACCATCTTTGCCTTTTTCACCTTGTAGTCCTTGTAGTCCTTGTAGTCCTTGTAGTCCTTGTAATCCTTGTAATCCTTGCAATCCTTGTAGTCCTTGTAATCCTTGTTCGCCTTGTAGTCCTTGTAGTCCTTGTCCAGGAGGCCCTTGTAATCCTTGCAATCCTTGTAGTCCTTGTAATCCTTGTTCGCCTTGTAGTCCTTGTAATCCTTGCAATCCTTGTAGTCCTTGTAATCCTTGTTCGCCTTGTAGTCCTTGTAGTCCTTGTCCAGGAGGCCCTTGTTCGCCTTGTAGTCCTTGTTCGCCTTGTAGTCCTTGTTCGCCTTGTAGTCCTTGTAGCCCTAGTCCAGGAGGCCCTTGTTCGCCTTGTAGTCCTTGTCCAGGAAGCCCTTGTTCGCCTTGTAGTCCTTGTAGTCCTTGTGGTCCAGGAGGGCCTTGTAGAATTTGTTTAGGTGTTAGATTGATAATTTTAATAGGTATTTTGAATTTTTTAATTTGGTTATTTTGATCAATTATACCAACTATATTGTCCAAGTCTTTAACTATACCGGAAATATTCATAAATGGTGTTATTGGTGGTAATTGTTTTGGTACAAGTTCTTTATTTATAGTATTTATAATTTCTTGTGATTCTTGTTTGTTGATATTTGAATTAATAGGTATAAAATCATTTTGTAAAGGATTAAATAAAAATTTCATATTGTCAGGTGATTGTAGTGGTTGTCCCTTTTGAATTTGTTTTTCTACTATTTTTTGTTCATCTTTGTTTATTGTTTGGTAATTTTTTAAAATATTTGGTAAAATACCATGGTGATCTTGTACTAAAGGTAAATTTTTACTAGTATAAATAGGTTTATAAAGACGGTGTTTTTGTCCAAATTTATTAATAAAACCTATAATACGATTTTTATGTTTTATAAATGCTCGAGCATTTCCGTGTTTAAAAGTTTTTGGAATATTGATAAAACTAGAAGGTGGGTGTACTATATCAGGATATAATCTCAAAACTCTTTCTAAACAGTGTTTAGCACTCTTAACATTATACAAACATTTGTCTTTATCAATAGAGAATCTTCTATTTTTTAAATTTTTGTATATTTTACCATTTGATTTTATTAATCTTCCTGTTATAGGATTTATATAGAATTTAGGATTAGTTTTACTCATTATATATACTATATTAATTATATATAAAAATAATTTAAAATAACTTAATAACTTAGTCAATTAAACAAATTGGTTCTTGTGTTTCCGGTTCTATTGGTTGTGATTGTGTTGGTTTTGGTAGTGTTGTTTCTGATATTTCTTCTTCTAATACGAAAGAAGAAATATCGTCTTCTATTTCGCAAACTGTTGAATCAAAACGGTCATAAAATTTTTTACTTTTAATTTTATGTATAGACTCTTTGTATTTATTGAAATTTTCTTCGGATTCTTGTAAATTCATAATAATATCCCAAGTTCGTTTAAGTTCTTCTTTGACATTATTAAACCAAATTTTACTTCTTTTTACTCTTTGGTTATTATATTTGGTTACAAAATAATAAGTTGGTATTAAATCTTGACGTAAAGACATTTGTTCATTTTTCCAATCTATGTATTCTTGAGTAGTTTTAATATGATGTGGTGAATAGATAAATTTAGGATCTGGTCCACTATTTGCTATTTGTAATACTATACCTTTAGCTTGTTTATCACCAAGATTTTGATCTATAAATCTTTGTTCTGATTCTAATTCTTCTATTTCACATTCAAAAAAATCACATACATCAAGGTCAATCGACTCCATCTGGATTTGTGTCTGTGTCCAGTAATGTATAGGGACTCGAGATTCGTCAATTTTTCTACTTTTGGGGCATTTAATTTCCAACATAACTCCATCTGGTGTAATTCCATCAGGACTTGCTGCTAACCATTTTAATCTAGAATGTGAAACAAGACCAAATTCTATAACTGTTGTATTATTTAATTGACAATAAAGTGTATTAGCAACTTCTTCGTATTTTTTACCCCAAAGTGTATAAATAGAATCTTTAAATACATTTTCGCCATAAAATGCCGAGCACTTTTTAATAATATAATCTTCTCTTGTTTCGTAATGATTTAATGGTGTAGTATCTTGGTATTTGAAATTTTTAATATTAAATTCTTCGACGTATGGTTCGCAAGTTTTTTTAGAAAGGAATAAACAACTTGCTGCCTCACTTGCCGTAACTCGTTTGTGTCTTGCGGTATACCATTCTGGTGTTCTTTGTTCGGGTTGTGGACGTTTTTGGAGTGCTTTTACCTTTCTTCTTAATTTTTTCAATTCTTCTTCTGAAGGTTGTTGCATTTAAATAATAACACTATTCTTTATATTATAATTCATTTTGTTTTTAAATTAAAATGTAAAAATTTACAAAAAGTTTAAATATTTTGCGTAAAATTACAATGATTCTGATGATTTTCAAAGAGTATAACGTCTTTTTAAATATGTTTTAAATTTAAAAATAATATACCTTATAGCGTTATAAACAGAATATAACAAGTCTAAATGATAGAAGAAATAAAAACAGATAATAATTGTATAGTTAAAGCATTTGAAAATAACCCAATATCAATTTTACATGAAGATATAGATAATAAAAAAATATATTATTTTAAAGCATCTGATATAGGTAAAGTATTAGGTATTGTCAATATACATTCAACAATACAAAATTACGAAGAAGATGATGAGCGTGTTATACGTAAAGCCTATGACACCGAAAAACGTATACAAGATACCACATTTTTAAGTTCACAAGGAGTTTATCGTTTACTTTACAACTCCAAAAAAGAAATAGCCAAGAAATTTAGAAAATGGGCTGGAAATATTCTTGACGACATTATATTTAATGAAAGTGGTGAATTGAAACGTCAATTAGAAGAAAAAGAAAATTTATTAAAAGAACAAATTAAATTAATAAAAAGATTAGAAAATAAGCCAGAAACCGAAGGATTTTATAAATCAAATGGGTATATTTATTTAATAAAAGACAATTCTAATATTGGCCATTACAAAATAGGTTTATCAGAAAATCCATCTGAAAGAGTTAAAAATTTAAATTGTGGGTCGAGTACAAATTCTTTAGAATTAGTAAAAACATTTGAAACAAAAAATGTAGTATTGTCAGAAAGATTAATCCATAGTGCATTATTTTCACATAAAATTAAGAAACAAAAGGAGTGGTTTTATGTATCAAATGAACAATTAGTTATTTACTTTATAAAAACTATAGAAAAATGTATAGAATTTGTTGATAAATATTCTTTTAATAATATATCTGAAGAATTAGAATCAATAAATAAAAACGAAATAGTATTACAAAAACAAATTGTACAAGTTGAAAAATGCGTTCAGACGGATATTATTATAAAAGATATTGATTTACTAGACGATACAGCTAATGATAAAGATACAATAATATTTAACAGATTTATTAATGATTCTTGTATAATACATGATTTGGAGTATATATCTATGAGAGAATTGGTATACCAATATAAAACGTGGAGTAAAATAAATAGTATATTTAATTATAAAGATTTTGAACAATATATAGAATCAAAGTTTATTGTTAAAAGGATGTTTAATAAAATGTTTAATACAGATATGAGATGTGTTTTAGGTATAAATTTAAATAAATCTTTTTACGAATTTGAATTTAAAGAACCATTTACAGATTTTGAAAATTTTCTTAAAAGTAATTGTGTAAAGGTTCCAACTGGAAAATTAAATAGATCTACGTTAAAAGATTCTTATGAGAAATGGTGTAATAGTAATAATAAAAAAAATCCTACGAAATCAGATATAAATAGTTTATGTAAATTTTTAGACAAGTATTTTTTTAAAGATTATTTCTTTGAAGGAACTTCTAGTTATCATGGATGGTATGGTATTACAATTCAAGAAAATGTATTAAAGGGAACCGGAATAACATCAACTTTATGTAAAAAAATATCAATATGTAAAGTTCACAAAGATAATCCTAATGAAATTTTACAAGAATGGGATTCTCAAAAAGAAGCATCTAGAGATTTAGGATTAAAACCTAGTACATTAAAATATCGTCTTGATAATAAAACTATATTTAATGAAGTTTATTATTTAAAAAGAAAAAATGACATACTAAATACATAAAAAAATTACAATTTTTAATTTAAAACTAATTAATTTTTAATTGAAAAATGGATAACAACTTATCTTATATATTATTATCTACGATAGCATATGAAGGTATGTGGATTCTGGGTACCGCAAAAAATTTAGATGAAGCATTAGAATTTTTTCTAGATACAACTTTAAAAACAAAACCACTTGCTGAAACTAAAATATCAGATGAAGAAATGATTAATAGAGCATTATGTGATAATTGGCAGGATGATTATATGAGTTATTGGGTAGAAGTATGGAATGGTAGGCAAAGAATATGTACATATAAATTTAATAGATTAACAAAGTTATTAGACAAACAGAAGCCACGTTTTGGGGAATTAAATGAAAATGAAAATGAAAATGAAAATGAAAATGAAAATGAAAATTAAAAGTAAAATTTTTAATAAAAATTATCAGTTACGTTAAAAATTGTTAATTTAAAACTTTGTAATATTTAAAAGATAAAAGGTAAAATGGAAACGACTTCTGTTACTTCAATTGAAATGTTTTTATCCGAATTTGTAGGTTTGAAAAGTACATATGATGCAGCTCAAGAAATTCTTATTAAAGAACAACGAACAGATAATGAAAAATATCTGGAATGTATACGATTATCTGGGCGTTTAATTAAATTTTTAGATGAAATTAATCCTTTTGTGATGAATAGACATAAAAATGAAATTTTAGAAACATATTATATTAGTGCAGAGTTGTTGGTTAGGACTGTTGGTTTACATATGAATAGAGGGGGGTTTAGCGATCAAGAAAGGAATACATTGTATATGGCAATTGCCCATTTACGAAAGGTATTATCATTAGAGCCATTTAATCGGCGAGCTATGGAAACATTTAAAATGGTATTTTTATATTTGACTATTTTTAATCCAAATGCAGAGGAAAATTTAGTATTTTTGAATCAGATTTTGGTAGTTGATCCTTGTGATTATCAACTTCATTATAATTTTGGATTTATGTATCATAGAACTCATAAATTGGATAGTAGTGTGTATCATTATAAATTATCAATTGGGATTATTGATTTGTTGATGACAAATACAAAAGAAGAATCTGCTTTGATTGCTTTTAAGCAATTCAAGATTAAATGTTTAAATGGTCTTGGTAGTATTTATTTTACTATTCAGGATCGTGATACTGCCTTGTATTATTTTAAATTGGCTTATGATATAGATCCGAATGACCCTGATGTTAACAATCAAATTGGTGTAGTTTACACAGAGTTACGAATTACTGATAAGGCTATTGAACATTATACTCGTGGTATTGAAAATTACAAGAATGCACATATTTCAGTTGATAAAGATATGTTAATTGCAAGTATGTATATGAATATGGGTTTAGCAAAATGTTATGAATGTGATTTTGTTGGTGCAATTGATGGTTATAACAGAGCATTAAAATATAAACCACGTCTTTCATTGGCATATCAAAATAAATTATTAGATTCAAATTATATTTCTCATTTAATAGAAGATCCGATGTATATTTCACGTATTCACAAGGCAATCAATAAGATTTATCCACTTGTAATTGACGATTATCGTATTGGATGTCCAGATTATAAAGTAAAAGATGAAATTGTTAAATGTAAATCAAAGGGTGATTTAGTGAAATCTGGTACAAAGATTAATATAGGTTTTGTATCTGGTGATTTTATTTGTCATCCAGTTAGTTACTTTTTACATAGTATTTTGAGTCATATAAATTATGACCTTTTTAATGTAACTTGTTATTCTGTAAAGGTTGTAAAGTTGGAAGAACTATTTCCTAAATGTAAATGGGCTGTGGTAAAAAACATGTCAAATGAAGATTTTAAAAGTCGTATTCAATCTGATAAGATTGATATATTATTTGATATGTCTGCGCATACTGGTGATAATCGATTAGATACTTTTGTATTAAAGCCCGCGCCAATTCAAATTAGTTATTGTGGGTATCCTAATTCGAGTGGTATTCGATCAATGGATTATCGTATTACAGATAAATTTTGTGACAGTGATAAAAGTCAAAAATATTATCAGGAACGTTTTATTTTCATGGACCGTTGTTTTTTGGCATATACACCAAGTATGGGAATTAAAGACATTCCAGAAATTGTTACTGAACAACCTTGTACAAAGAATGGGTGGATTACATTTGGTACATTTAATAGATACAACAAGGTTAATGATATGGTGATTGGAGTGTGGGAGAAAATTTTACAACAGGCACCGAATGCAAGGTTTATGATTAAAACAAAAGAGTTTTTAACTCCTAAATTAAGGGCTCAATTCCTAAATGCATTCAAGGATAAATCTGTGTTAGATAGAGTTATTATTATGCCATATTCTGATACTTATTCCGAACATTTACCAGATTACAATAAAATGGATATTGCAGTTGATACATTCCCATATTCTGGTACAACAACAAGTTGTGAAAGTTTAATGATGGGTGTCCCCATTCTTACGTTATTTGATAATGTACGTCATTACCATTCTCAAAATGTGACAACTAGTTTAATGAAAAATAGTGGTTTACCAGAATATGTAACTTATTCACAAGAAGAGTATATTAGTAAAGCAGTTTGGTTTGCAAATAATATAGACAAATTACAGGGTCTTAAACAACGTGTTAGAAAATGTTTTGTAAATGGTCCTATTTGTGATTATACAGGATTTACTGATGAATTTGAAAATAAATTAATTGATATTTACAAATCTCATAAATGGTAAATTAAATGAGTGAATTAACTAAATAAATTAGAATAAATAATTTATTTAGATATAGTATTATAATGTATAATATAATTAATTATTTTTATAAAACATCACCACCAAAAATCCCAGAACTACCAAAAATTCCAGATCCACCAAAAGCACCAACTCAAAAAATTGAACAACAAGAGTCACGATCAACAGTAACAAGAAATAAAAATGCAAATACCGTTTATGTTGTTCTTCACAAAAACACACGTGATCCATTAGGTGTATTTGACAACTTTGAACTAGCAAAGGTAAATGGTGAAAAATCCACTCATCATAACTGTATAATTATTCCATTCAAACTTAATGACCCTTGTAAATATTTGTTTAACCCGGTATTCGAAAACAAATAAGGTATTCGAAAACAAATAACTAATGACTGTACTATATAATTCTCGATCTAGTTCTCGTTCTCGTTCTCGATCTCGTTCTCGATCTAGTTCTCGTTCTCGATCTCGTTCTCGATCTAGTTCTCGTTCTCGTTCTCGTTCTCGTTCTCGTTCTCGTTCTCGTTCTCGTTCTCGTTCTCGTTCTCGTTCTCGTTCTCGTTCTCGTTCTCGTTCTCGATCTCGATTTGCAAATCATTTAAGAAAAAACTAAAAATTTATCCTTTTAAATAAACACAAACATAAATATGTTTATTGGTTTAGAATATTATACTAATAAAAAATCTACTATTCGTACCTTTAAAACATTTGATGATTTTTCATTGTATAAACAGCAAAATTGTGTATTGTGTTGTAATGATTTTAAGGGGGACGTGTTTATTTTACCTTGTAAACATATTTTTGATTTACAATGTTTTATGACTTATGTGAAATTTAATTATTTAGAAAAAAATTATAGTTGTAGTGATAATAGTAGTGATAAGGGCAGTGATAGTGGTGACAGTGATAGTCGGTTCGCTATCTTATGTCCGATATGTAAAGTAAGTAAAGTAGAAAGTAATACTTTGGATTTATTTAAAAAGTATAAACTAATTTTAGATTTTCGTTTGTGTTTAGTGAAGAAATACAATATACTAAAACAGCTAGCATACGATCGAGACAATACAAGCAAAAAATACACTGATTAAAAAATACACCCGTCATACCCCACCCGTCATACCCCACCCGTCATACCCCACCCGTCCACACCACCACCGCTTAATAATTTAACATATATGACAGTCTTGTTAAATCATTTGTTAAGATGTTTATTTTATTTAAAACATACTTAAATAAAACAATTAACCTTTTATCGTTACGTAACAAATATTAAAAACAAATAAAGATTAATTAGTATAAACATTATAATTAGGTAATTCGATCATACAGTTAAATTTATCGTTACATAAATTATTGATAGTACCATCGTTTTTTAATTTATGAAATGTAGTTAACGTATTGTTAAAATAATCAAATTCTGTTGTAGGTGGGTCAAAACAGGTTCCGTGTTTTTCAAATTCATGTTTCCAAAATGTATCTGATTTACCACTGCAACTATTCCAATGTTTATTTAAGTCATCTAAAATAGGTCTAATAATAGATAAATTAAATTTTTGATTTGTGCAAAATTGTGGATAACCACCATTGATATAATCTGGCCATAAACCATGAATAGAAAAATCATTGTATTTACTACATCTTTGTAATGAAAGATAATAAACTAACGAAGAAAAAATAAAATTATCCATTTTAATACAATGTAATGTCCATGAAAACAAAATTATTTTTAAATTGTTTTAATACAATGTAATGTACATTTTTATAATGTTTTCTTGAAAAATAAACTTTTAGGAAAAGTCTTCAGGATTATTCCTAACATTTTGTCTAATATTTTGTATTTGAGCTTTTGATAATATATAACCTTCATTCTTAGAATGTTGAATAACATTAGCTATTTTTCTATTTATATCAAGTAAACGTATAAATTCTTTTGTATAATCGTTAAAATAATTTAAAAACTCATTACTTTTATTATATTTAGAATTCAATATTTTATACCAATTTAAAGTTGATATATCTATAGATGAATTGTTTAGAATTTTGGTGTCTTTTAATTTATGTAATAATAAAAATAATTCGTGATATTCATTATTATATGCACCAAATAATTTTTTAATAAAGTTTTTTAATATTATATTTTTGTTGTTCATACATATATTTCTTATAAATTTATTTGTTTTACAATAATTTTTTACATCATTTAATGTGCGTAAATTGTATACTATTTCTAAAATTATATCTTGATTTTGCATTTACTATAAACTTTTAAAAAAGTTTTAACAAAAATTAGTAAAATAATATAAAAAATTATAAAAAATATTCATTTTTAAACATATATTTCTTATGGTGTATGACGTGGTTAAATTTATACCCTGAAAAATAAATTTTTAATTTAAATTGTAATCTAAAAGTACACCGGAAGTACTTGATTTATAACCACGTATTACTAATTCCCCAGTGTCAATTTTTAAATGACAACTTTTACATAAGCTAACTAAATTATAAATTTTATTTTTATGAAAATGTTTGTCATTTACAAAGCCAGATTCGTCACAATTCTTTTGTTCATTAATATGGTGAGTATCCAATGGGACTTGACCACGTTTTGGTTTATATCCGCACACTTGACATTCGTTTGTTATTTTTTTGTTATTATATCTACTACGTTTTGTATCTATAATATTTGTATTATTTGAAATTATGTAATTTCTTATGTTAAATGCTAAATCAATAAAAGTAGAATCTTGAATAATTGATTTACATACTTCTAAACCATATAAATCACTACCTGATCCTGGTTTAAGACATCTTTCAAAAATAATGGTAGATTCTCTTGTTTCAACACTAAGATGACATACATTTATTCTTGATTCTGATGATATTTGTGGAATTTTTGGTAAATCGTGTAAATGTGTAGTAAAAAAGAATTTTGTGTCTTTATTGATCAAATTTAATAATGTAGATACTACTATTGCACAACTACTGTTTACTTCTGTACCTCTACAAAGTTCATCTGATAAAACCAAAGTATTTTTTCCTGCACAATGTAATATCCGTTTTAATCCACACATTTCACTTGTAAAACTACTTTTGTTTGCAAAAAGATTATCCGCTAAATCTACTTGTGATATAATAGTGTGAAATGGTGCATAATTAAAACTTTTACACGGAGTATACAATCCAGATTGAGCTAAAATAAGACATACTCCAATAGATCTTAATAAACTGGACTTACCACTACTATTTAATCCATATACTAACATACCCAATGAGTCTTTTGTTAATGTAATGTCATTAGGTATATATTCTGTATCATTATTTATTAATTCTATAATAGGATGACGTAATTGTTTAGCAATAAAAAATGATTCGTCATTATCATCTACATTTGGTCTACAATAATTATTTCGTTTAGCGCATTTCATATTACTTAACGATACGTCTATTATAGCAACAAATTGTGATAATTCTGTAAAAACATTGTAATATTTATTTGAATAACTTTGTAATTTATTTATATAATGTAATTTTACTTTTTTTACAAGTAATTCTCTTGTTGCAATTAAACGGTTAGATAATTTTGTTAAATCATCTGTATAAAATTTACACATATTACTTGTAGATTTCATTGTAAAATTTTCATCCTTACAATCCTTTAACAATTTTTGATAACGTATTTTTGTACATGTAAAAAAATAACCATCGTTATCAGTAAATCCTAATTTTACCATCTGTAAAGTACCTTGCTTAACCGTCTTCGGTAAAGTACCTTGCTTAACCGTACTCTTATTTTTCTCATTTAGTATATCATCAAAACTTTGTCTCGATGTTTCGATTGATGTTTCTAATAAATGTATATCTTGTTGAATTTTATCCAAATCAGAAAAAATACTATTATTAAAAAAGTTGACAAATTCTTCCTTTGATGTATTTAACCCGATGCGTTTCATTTCTGTTAAATTAAATGAAACTTTGTAATCAGATATATATTCAGCAAATGATATCAATATGTTATCTTTAGGAATCGTTGATTTTAAATATTTAGTATCTGCTAATGTATCAAATAAATTCATTATATTTATATATGTATTATGTAATCGTTCAAATTCATAAGGATGTAATTCCTCTAAACCCATTTTTCTATGTAATCTATCAAAATCGGTTATGTTATTCAAATGTGTTTCAATCTTCTTTACATCAAAATTATTCATTAATTCTTCAGTCAAGTTATATCTAAAATTTATTGTTGAAGGATTACGAAAAGGTTTTGTTAATGTTTGTTTTAAATGTCTTCGGCCTATAGAAGTTATTGTATAATTAACAACATCAAAAATACTAGATATCTTATGATTTGTTGTTGTTGTTATATGTTGAGGTAATATATTGAGTTGATGTATAGTATTTAACTCTAATGTTAAATTTAAAGATTCCTTTACAATTTTTGGAATTGCTAAATTGGTAGTGTATTTTATATCGTGAGCTGCCATAAAATCAATCAAATACATAAAATTAATAGTTGATAACGGTTTGTCAAGTAATGATAGATATTCTAATGGGTCAATTAAACCAAAGTTTATATGTTTATAAATTTTCTTAAAATATTCTGTTTGGATATTACGTTTACTGTAGTTGATATTGGCTCCAATGACATTTAATTTATATGTAATATTCATTTCTTGAAAGAATTTTTTCAATGTATTTGTGTAATCAAAACCACTTTCTGAAATAATATATGATCTAATTTCCTTTGTATTATATCTTGATAAAATTTTATTAACATCATCTAAGCATAATCTAAATTCATTTGATTTGAATTCTATTACATTTTCATTAATTTCTATTGTATTTGTTGTATTATTTAAACTACATACGGAATATAATAATACTCCATTACGATTTGTTTTGGGATTTGGATCGATTATTTCAAAAAATATATTTAAAAAATAAAATTCAGTGTCAAGATAAGTTTCAAAATCACTACCTTTAAGACAAGGTGAATGTACTGCTACTACACCTCTTTTAACTAATTTACCCTTACGTTCACTACTAGTCTCTAGTTGGTCTACTATAACAACTGTATAATTGTTTTCTAATAAAGGTGTTAAATATTTTGGTAAATAAGGAATTCCAAAACCACAAAAATCAGGAAATGCTCTACTACTTCCTTCTTCTAATCTTCGAGATTTATTTTTATTGGAAAAATCACATCTAATAATTTCTGCTATAATATTGGCATTACCTATTGTTTCATTTTTATTTTCTATACGATAAACTTCGTAAAAACTTCCACAAGCATAAAATACACAAGTACGTTCTCCATATTCTTGAATACTGTTATTGTAAATTTCAAAATACTCGTCAATCATATCGTGAGGCATCTAATAGTTAAATTAATTTGTTTTTAAATTAATTTAAAATTACATTAGATTTGGTGACGAATGAATTGCAACAATTTCTTTAGTATTCGTGAATTTTATATTTTCTACAATAATTACAGTATATGTTTTTTCTACTAGTTTTGGAATATCTACATAAAATTGTGATCGTTTAATGTTATTGTATGTATGATTTGTTTTATTTTTATCCAGAAATCTAACTTGGAATACATCTGATGCGATTTCAAAAAAAATACAAGTTTTTTTCCCATATATATTTAAACAATATTCGTCAAAAATATTATTAGAATCCTCATTATGTTTGTGTACGTATTTTTCCTTTACGTATTTTTCTTGTTTTGAATTGATAATAGTACGGTTTATGTCAATACTATAATCTTTTGAATTATTTAAACTATATTGTATAGTTTCCATAATAATGATTAGTAAAATTATATATCAGATTAAACAAATTAAATTTAGTTTTTTTATAAATGCCTAATTTTAAATGCCTAATTATAAATGCTAATTATAAATGCTAATTATAAATGCTAATTTTAAATGCTAATTATAAATGCTAATTATAAATGCTAATTATAAATGCTAATTATAAATGCTAATTTTAAATGCTAATTATAAATGCTAATTTTTTTATAAATGCTAATTTTTTTTTATTTACGTATAATATAAATAAATATGGAATACATAAGTCAAGCTGAAAAATTTGTTGAAAAACAATTATCTTATCCATTATCAAATCCTTATATTATGGCAGTTTTAAAAATAACATTGGCTCTTTATGCAGCTCAAATTTCACCTAAAGCTCCAGAATATTTGCAAAATTTGTTTAAAAATACATTTGTTAAATTGTTTTTGATTGCCTTAATAGTTTATTTAAGCGAAAAAGATTTGCAATTAGCAGTCTTGATTGCCATAATTTATGTATTTGGTATGAATCTATTATCTGGTAGAGGATTTTTTGAATCGTTTTCAAATTATTCATCCGATTACAAACCATCTGGAAATTCAAAATTGTTAGAACCACAAACTGCATTGTATCCTGGTTGTGAAAGTGTCACAATGGATGACTTGATTAAAATATTTGAGGGTGATCGTTCTAAATTTGCAAATGCTGTGCAATATTCATTCCAAGAATTAATGCTGCGAACAAAAACTAAAGATTCAAAAGAACTATTAATGAAAATTGCTTATGCAGCTGGATTACCTTATAATTTATCATTTGATAAGCCAGAAACTGCACCATATATTGCAACTTTGTTGGTAAATTATGGATTTAATGTAAAAGATAAATGTCAACCACCGCAATAAATTAATTTAAAAAAAAATGAAAATGTATTATTACACTTTCATTAATACAAATGTATACCGGATATTGGTTTACAAATAATAATTATAAAAGGGGAGATATTGTATTTGTAAACGAATTGTTAGAATACTATATATGTATAAAACCTCATAAATCAAATAATTTAACATTTCCTAATAAAATTGATATGTATTGGGTATCAATTTCATCTGCTTTTCTAGATGATTTGATAAAAAATACTTGTAACTATACTAATTACAATTTTACAAAAGACAACCAAAATGAACAAGAAGACAACCAAAATGAACAAGAAGACAACCAAGAAGACGACCAAGAAGACGACCAAGAAGACAACCAAAATGACCAAGAAGACGACCAAGAAGACAACCAAAATGAAAAAAATGATGTTATTAAACTAAAACCAATTAAAATGAATACTATTTTAAAAATTATTACAGCAAATTTAAATAATCACGACGATGACTTTGATGAAGTTGACGTTGATGAAGTTGACGTTGATGACGAAGTTGATGAAGTTGACGTTGTTGATGAAGTTGATGAATTTGCACCCGTTACTTCCACCTTACCGATGAAATTTCGGCAAGGTATTATAAAGGCAACAAAGGCAACAAAGGCAACAAAGGCAGCAAAGGCAGCAAAGGCGTTATCGGATGATGGAAAATGTACAGATTATATAGAAAATCAAAAACAAAATGATTTAAAAAAGCGCTTGAGATGTATAGAAGATGATTTACAAAATCATAAACGACAAAAATTAGATAATGACGAAGAAATATCTAGTTTACGTGACCGTTTGTTATTAATGAATACGGACTTGAATACAAAATCGTTTATAATAGATAAATACGACAATACTTCAAAAATGTATGGTAGTGATTATTCAAAGGGAATGAATTGGATCAAGACAGTTAGTAAGATTCCATATGGAAAATATAAATCTATGCCTGTAACAAAAGATGATTCACAAGAGAAGATTAAAGATTTTTTTGATCTAGTAAAACAAAAATTAGACAAAAATATTTATGGATTAGAAGAAGTTAAACAAGAAATGATGGAATTTGTTGCTAAAAAAATAACAAATCCTAATAGTCGAGGGCACGTTTTAGCTCTTTATGGCAATGCAGGTGTCGGAAAAACTAAGCTCATAAGATCTTTAGCTGATGCCTTGGAGTTGCCTTTTTATCAAATTAATTTTGGTGGTCTTAATGATGTATCTGTTTTAACAGGGCATAGTGAAACATATGTCGGATCTAAACCTGGTAAAATAGCAGAAATTTTCACAAATTCTGAATATATGAATCCAATAATTTATTTAGATGAACTAGATAAAATTAGTGAAAATAAAGCAACTGAAATTTTTGGTACATTAACTCATTTACTCGATGAAGAACAAAATACAGAATTTCAAGATAATTATCTTTCTAGTATTACTTTAGACTTATCAAAAGTCTTTTTTGTTTTAGCTTTTAATGATATTACAAAAATAGATGATATTGTAGCTGATAGATTGAAAATTATATATATAGATCCTCCTAATTTGCAAGATAAATTAATAATTTGTCAAGATAAAATTATCCCTGAAATTTTAAATTCTGTAAAGCTAAAGGATGATTTTAATATTGTTATTGATAAAGAAGTTATAGAATATATTATTTCTAACAAAACAACAAAAGAAAGTGGCGTTAGGCAATTACGAAAAAATATTGAAAAAATAATTAATAGACTTAATTATGACATTTTAATTGGGAATTTTGACAAATTAAAACGAGAAAACAATGATAAAAATATTATTATAACTAGAACATATACAGACGATGTTTTAAAATTAAAAACAGATGATACTAGTTATTTAAATATGTATCTGTAAAATTACTTGACTAATAACATATAAATTGCAACTATTATAAATAAAACTCCTATATAAGTATATCTTTGATCTTTTTGAATAATCATTGGTAAATATAATCTCCAAGGTATATCTTTTGGTTTTTTAAATAAATCATCTAATAATCCTATAACACTAGATGAAACATTTTTGTTAATTTCTTTTATAGATAAATTATATATACTTGTAGTTTTATTTTTATTATATTCTGTTTCTATAATATTTGCAGCTTCTTTATCTAATTCCTCTAATTCTTTTATTTTTTGCGAATTTGGTATAAATGGATTGGTCGTAATTTCACTACGTTCCTGTTTTAATATAGGAACTGCATTTGATATATTTGCAATTTGATTTAATGACATATTTACTATATATTAATAATATAAATTAAATATTATTAAAATTTTAATTTAATTATCATCATCGTCATCGTAAATTTCATTACCTTCTATTTTAATAGATGTTAATTCTGGTAAAGAATTTTGTACAGAATTTTGATAACTAGTAGAATTGACACCATTTGAAGAAACATCTACGTTATTTATAGGTATAATAATGTTGGAGATACTAGGGGTACCTTGCCCACTTACGTACTCTGCGTTAATATTACCTTGCCCACTTACGTACTCTGCGTTAATATTACCTTGCCCACTTACGTACTCTGCGTTAATATTACCTTGCCCACTTACGTACTCTGCGTTAAGGTTACCTTGCCCTTGGTGAATAACATTATTATAGTAAGATAACGTCTCGTAATGATTATTTTGTAAAAATGATTCGAAGTAAATCAATTTTTGTGAAATGTCTTTAACTGTTGTATTAATTTTTAATATTACAATATCTATTTGTGAAACAATATTTGGATCATTTTGATATGTAAATTTTAAATTTTCAACACCACACCTTGCTAATTCCATTTCGTGAATAATAAGATTTATATTTTCACAAGCCTTGATGTATTCGTCAGATTGACAAAAATTTTTATTCATATGTTTTGAATTAAGTATATGATATAGAATTTCTACACATTCTGTTATAACACTATTAATTTCAAATATTGCTTGACGTCTAGAATCATTTGATACAAATCTTTTTACAGATTGATAAAATACGTCATTTTCTAAAGAAATTATACCATCATAACTTCTTGCAATTCTACCGTTTTTTTGAATCTTACTAATGATTTTAAGATTTATTAATAACTTATCTGGAATCATATATACTATACAAATAGAAATTACTTTTTGATAAAATGCGAAATATTGGCAAAATATTAAAATTAATATTTACAACATTTGTATTTATATGAAATTTCACCACCAGTTGGTCTAGTCAAATGCACTTGAGAAAGTACTTCATTTTCATTACAACTAACATCGTGTTTATCAAGAAATATACTATTGCCACCACCCCAATCATTTGCTGGTGTAGTTACATCCCTACAAGTTAATGGTTTATTAGATTTTTTACATGTATAATCATAGCGTATTTGACTTTCAGATGGTCTAATTAAACGAAATTGTGATAATACAGAATCACTTCCGCAATCAATATTGTGTCTATCAAGATAAATAGTATTACCATTACCCCAATCATTTGCTCCTGTATCTTTATTAGTTGCTGAACCTAAATCACCACTTGAACAAGACACTTCGTATTTCATTTTACCCGTTGGAATTTTATCTTTGTCGTATTCTCTTGCTAAATGAAAACGTTTAATAGCATTATCTTTACAATTAACGTGTTGTCTATCAAGAGATATAGTATTTCCACCACCTTCATCGTCGAAATTAGTATCACTTGACCCAATTACTTTAAAAACTGAAGTACTACTAGTACCTGAAGCACCTGAAGCACCTGAAGCACCTGAAGCACCTGAAGCACCTGAAGCACCTGAAGCACCTGAAGCACCTGAAGCACCTGAAGCACCTGAAGCACCTGAAGCACCTGAAGCACCTGAATCAGTTTTAGAGTCACCTGAAGCAGTTTCAGTTTCAGAACTTGAACTTAGATATATACCAGCTCCGATACTACTACTGATGCATATTATTATTAATATTATTATTATTATAGTTATAGTTTCCATTATTATATAATATAATAAAGAAAAAAAATTTTTTTATACTATATGTAATTGAAAAAATTAATTTTGTACTATATAGTAATGGAAAAAGAGTATTTGATAATAGATAATCACGTTGGTAAAAACGGCGATATAACAGAATTTAAAGAATGTGATGGAAAAATATTAATAAAACAATTTTCTGGTTTAAACACTGATAATTTTATTATAAAAAAATTTAACGGTAAACGTTTAGAGTTTTCATTTTTTAAATTAAATGGCGTGTATTATATTAATATAAACGGATGTCACATAATAGATTATAAGCATTTTATAGATATTCAGCATATATCAAAAGATGAATCAAATGTTAAAATAAAAAATAGATCAATAGGGGATATGATATTAATTGATTGCGATGTAGATATTGTTCACAAGTCATTAACTGTAATGTCTGATTGGATGAAATCTAAACAAAATACATTTAATGATTTTATGTATTATATATTTCATTAAGCAAGTACATAAAATTCAAAATATAAAATTCAAAATATATAAAATTCAAAATATATAAAATTCAAAATATATAAAATTCAAAATATAAAATTCAAAATATAAAATTCAAAATATAAAATTCAAAATATAAAATTCAAAATTCAAAATATAAAATAAACAAATAAAGCTAGAATTATTATAGAAAACTGAAATGTATATAGCGTTTTTCTATAACCTTCGTCGTCATAACCTATTCCATATAATCTAGGTTTTCCATTTGGTTTAAATAAGATATTAGGTTTTATAATATACAATATGATAATAATACTTAATAAGTATGGTATTTGTCGAGATACTTGTTCAGATAATTTAAACATATATCTTGATTATTATTATTATTTATATAGAAATTAATTTTACTTTAAAAAGTTTATTTTAAATAAAAATTTTTAAAAAACAAGTATATATATATTATGGAACAAGTATCTCGACAAATAGAAAGTGGACAAAGTGAAAGTGGACAAATACAAAGTGGACAAAGTGAAAGTGGACAAAGTGAAAGTGGACAAAGTGAAAGTGGACAAATACAAAGTGGACAAAGTGAAAGTGGACAAATACAAAGTGGACAAAGTGAAAGTGGACAAAGTGAAAGTGGACAAATACAAAGTAAAACGGACGAGTGTGTAAAGAATATGGTTGAAAATAAGATATATCCATTCATAGATGAAATGGTTGATGTGTTTTATACTGAAAATTGTAATTCAATGATAAAACAAGCTATTGAAACAGAAAGTGATAAAAAAACGTTTTTAATGTTTGTAATGATGTATTTTGGAATACATCTTAAATTAGAAAATGAAAATGATGAAACAAAGAAACATCAAATAAAAATTCTGTTAACAGATTATATTCGTGATCCGGAAAAAAGAAGGTGTTGTATTGAAATGTTTGAAACTAAATTTAATAATTCATTTTTACAATCTAGTTCTAAAGATAATAAAAAATTGTTAATTAAAGATAATAAAATTGTTTAAAGATAATTAAATGAATTTGCCAAACAAACATGGGTTATTACGAAGATTGGCATATGGTGAATATATAAGAAGGATTCATTTTAATACGAGTAGATTACCGGTTCTGCAAGGTAGAAATATATATATGGAACCGGAAACATATGAAGAATTATCTGAATTAGAAAATGTTGAAAAGGGGTTATCGTTGGAAGATTTATTAGTCAATACTAAAATTGAAATGCAAAATTTATTATTTTTTTGTGCAATATGCCAAGATATACAAGCAGAGATACTAGCAGAAACAAAAATATCAAGGGTTTTAATATGTCATCATAAATTCCATATTGGATGTATAGAATTTTGGTTATCAAAAAATAAAACTTGTCCAATTTGTAGATATGATATTAGTTGTAAAAATTAAAAATTAAAAATGTTATAGGTTGATTTAGATTGATGTTATAGGTTGATTTAGATTGATGTTATAGGTTGATTTAGATTGATTGTGTATTTAGATTAATTTTGATAAAGAGGAATAATAATAATATTTTTTTTATATATATATTCTAATAATGATTAATATGAATGTTAAAGATAATGTACCGGTATTTCATCAAGAAATTTTTGAAACACCTAGTTCAGATTTACCTCTTGAAAATAGAACATTGCAGTCTATTAGGCAACAAAGAGGTCAAAGATTAACAAAAGAAAAAGTCTCGGATCTTGTTTCTCCGGGTTCTTTTGATTTAAATACAAATGAAAACCAAGTTTCAGGAAGTAATACTAGATTTTTATTTAAAAATCTATATGGAGAAACTTTATTAACGTTTTTATTTTTTTCTAAGCATAATATAGAAAATATTCAAAATGTTGTTAAATTCATTGTTTATAGAGAAATGGGATATGTAATTGATAATCAATCTACTACAGAATTACTGATTATTATGAGGGCTATTTTCCTTGAATATAGTTTTCATCCAAAATTGATAACTGAAAATATGTCACAAGAAGAACGTCAATCTTTATTAAAAAAATATACACAAGAAGTATATCGTTTAAATACAATCCTAATTAATCAAATCGTTCCTAAAATAGTTTCTCAGATACAACAGTATGTAGACTATTTACGAGATGCTAGTCAACAACCTTATCAGATGAATACCCCTAAAAATGATAGTGTACAAGGACAAAAAGAATATAGAAGTACTACACAAGTATTTTTAGGTGGTGATTTTTAAATGGTTAATTATAAAAAATTGAAAACATTTTTATTTAAAATAAATAAAAAAAGATGATTACTTTAGAACAAAAAGAAATTAGAAATAAAAGAGCAAGAGAATATTATCATAAAAACAAAGAAATAACAAAATCAAAAAACAATGAACGTTCTAAGCAATATTATAAAGAAAATCGTCAAGATATTTTAGAACGTTTATCTAATTGCAAGGAACGCTTACACGAATATAATAAAGAATATTATCAAAAAAATAAGGATAAACTATTAGAACGCTCAAAGAAAAAGGTATTAACTCCGGAAGAAATACAAAGACGTAAAGAATATATGAAAGAATATCGTAAAAAACTAAAGGAAAATATTACTCCAGAAGAAATAGAACGACGCAAAGAATATATGAAAAATTATAAACAAAAACAAAAATGTAAATGACAAAAATGTAAATGACGTTAACGACAAAAATAACAAAAATGTAAATGACGTTAACGACAAAAATAACAAAAATGTAAATGACGTTAACGACGTACGACAATGTACAATAAATTTACAATGATCGAATTTTAGTTGTATAATTATAAACTATGGTTTCTTTTCCTCTTTGAACTTCTTTATGTTCGGAAACTTTTGAAACTTGATACTTGAATGTTTTATGAGCAGATCCATTAGTTGTTTCCCTAACATGTACTTCTAATGAGAAACGTCCGGTTTTTTTATGGGTTCTATAATATTGTGAAAATGCTTTTTTAGCTGCACTTGCTGGTGTAGAACTAATATATCTACCACCATTTGTTTTTAGTTTACTTCCAGCTTTATAAAATGATTCTACTGTGAACGAACGATCTTGTTTATCCATTTATATTATATATAAATAAATAAATATAATATAAATAAATGTTTAAAATTACAAATTAATTTAGGTTATAACTTACCGATGACTAACCCGTTGGTTTGGTTTAAATTCGTGTAATTTATTTGTTAATAAATCAACTTTGTCTTTTAATTCATTTGTTAATAAATTAACTTTGTATTTTAATTCTTTTATACATTCAAGTAATACTACAGACATTTTTTGATAATCTAATGAATAATATCCTCCTACAGGGCATCTTAATAATTCTGAAAAATCTTGAACGAAATCTTGCGCGATAAATCCAATATAAGGTGTCATAGAATCGTCATTTATGTAATTGTATTTTACAGTTCTTAAATTATCTATTTTATCCAACATTTTTTCTGATATATTTTTAAATTCAGTTATATTTGTTTTTAAACGTATATCTGATGAACTTGTAACAGTTCCTCCTATATATACGTCTTTTGAAATACTAGCTCCGCCTAATACAGTTAAAGATCCTCCGGTACCTACACCAATAGAATTTTGTGTAGAATTTACAATTATATTTTTAGATAGAATATTTTGGGTTACTGTTAAAGAATCTCCTATATATACGTTTTTACTAATACTAGACCCACCAAATACAGTTAAAGATCCACCTGTACCTACACCTATAGAATTTTGTGTAGAATTTATAGAGATATTCTTTGCATTAATATTATTTGTAACATTAAGACTTTCACCTATATATACATTTTTACCAATACTAGCACCACCATCTGTTAATATACTACCACCATTTGTTACTGAAACTGCATCTGTTGGACATTGAATAGTTATACCTCCATATGTTAATAATGATCCGGTACTCGAATTTATAGATTCATCTGTTGCTGTTAAAGTTAAATATGCAAAAGTACTTCCTGTACCAGTTCCACCAGAAATTAAACCGTCAACGTGTAAATCAGAATTGATATGTACAGTGCCATTTACATCTAATGTATATCCAGGATTTACAATATTAATACCGACATTACCGTTTGTTGTATATAAATTACCTATTGTATTAGAATTATGTATAGCTAATAAACTTTGATTACATCTTGTTTTCCCATTAACGTCTAATGTATATCCTGGATTTGTAGTATTTATACCTACATTTCCAGATGTAGATCCAATATAAATACTTGATATATCGTTATCGTTATCGTTATCGTTATCAAATTTACATATATTTAAATCATTATTGTATTGCAAGTAACTTTTACCATTATCTGATGCAATTAAAACGGTTCTTGCTCCATTAGATCCTATTAAATCATTTTTAGCATTACCAGTACTATTTCCTATATACAGAATACCAGTACTATTTCCTATATACAGAATACCAGTACATCTCATACTTCCATTAACGTCTAAAGTGTATCCTGGATTACTTGTACCTATTCCAATGTTACCTGAACTATTAATACGCATACGTTCTAAATTATTGGTTATAAAACGTAAATTTCCGTCGTTTTCTCCAGGAGATATTTCTGCTAAAATTTTGGTTGTTTGAGCAACATCTATAACACCACCTAATGATCCCCAGTTGCCAGATGCACCATAACCTTCAAATTGACTTGTTGATATATTATATCTTATATATCCTGTTTGTGCTGGAGTAGGACGAGTTTCTGTTGAGCCATATGGGATTTGTAAAATTGGCCCACCTATATATAAACTTTTACCTATACTTGCACCACCAGCAGTAAGAAAACTTCCTCCATTGGTAATTGAAACGGCATCGGTTTCGCATTGAATTGTAATACCACCATAGGTAACAAGAGAACCTGTGCTCAAATTAATAGATTCATCTGTTGCACTTAAAGTTAAATAAGCAAATTCAGAAGTACCTCCTGCACCAGAAATTGTTCCTCCGCCAGCTAAAGTAAGAACTCCTCCTACGTATATATCTTTTTTAAATGCTGCACCTCCTAGAACTGTAAAAGCACCACCTATATTTTCATTAATAGAGTTTGTTGTGTTATATATAGTGACAGGTCCATTTAAATCTGTAGTTCCATCATAAGATGCAACTATTACATTTCCAAAATCAGAATTCCACAATCCAAATTTACCTGAACCAATTGAATTTACATTTTGACCAAATTTCCAAGAACTGTCGGTTGTAGTACTGGATGTAAAATTATTTTTAGAATAAAATACTATTTCACTTTTTGTACCATTTGTTTTTGGAGCAATTTGTATTTGTGATTCGTCTGTTCTTGATAAAATTGCACCATTTATACCCATACCTCCATATACGACTAAACTAGCATCTTGGGAACTTGTTGCAGCTGTAGTGTCTATAATTGTTATTTTACCACCAACATATACATCTTTTCCAAATGCAGCTCCACCAGCAACGCTAATTCCTCCACCAGATGTATGACTTGATGCATTTACAGTTGTAGAAATACCTATACCACCGCTTAAAAAAATAGCACCTGATGTATAACTAGTACTTGTTTGTGTACTATCAAAATTAATATTACCAGTTGCACTATTTAAACTAATAGTACCATCTACATATAAATTACCTTGGATACCTATACCACCAATAATTTGAACGGCTCCGGTAGATGCATTATTACTTTCTGTAGTACTAGTTATTAAGAGGTCATTTGTAAAAGATGACCTGGAATTATTTATTGTAAGTCTACTAGTTATACCGTCTGGTATAAAACTTACTGTTCCATTTTGTAATATTTGCATTTTTAAAGAATCATTACCTGTATATATATTAACATTACCATTAGCTACATTTCCACTATACAAATGAATTTGTCCAGGATTTATTCCGTGGTTATTCCCATATAACAATATTCTACTACCAGTATTATTTGATAAATTAAAACTACTAGAAAATCCAAGATAACCATCACTTGTTCCAATGGTTGTATTTACCCCTATATAACCATTTTTAACAATAGATAATGTAGATGACATATTTGAAGTTGATGTAAATCCAACACCTAGTTTTGTACCTACAAGCACATTTCCAGTATCAGTACTATTTATAAAAGTATAACTACCACGACTATTAGAATTTACAAACATATTTCCAAAAGCAGAATTAATGTTAACATTATTTTCTTGGTCTAATGCAATAACATTTGCTCTAGAAGTTCCAGTAATATCTAACCATTTTAAATACTTGTTATTATCAATAGTTAAATTATCTTTAAAATTATATGAAGAATTTGACATTATTATAATAATGATTTAAAAAAAGTTTGGTCAAAAAACTTGAAAGACTTGAAAAATAAAGACTTTTTAAGACTTTTTTAAGACTTTTTTAAGACTTGAAAATACAAATAATTAAAATATATAATTAAAATATATAATTATATATATGTGTTATGATTTAAATACCAGTGTAAATTCTAGTATTATAGGTATGATATCTAGTTTTATTTTATACAATCATAATTTTAATCAAAATAAACTTTATAGAAAAGTTTTTAAAGTTCTAGCATTATTCTTTGCATTTGTAACATTAATGCAAATATATGATGTAATATTTTGGAAAAGTTTAAACCAAAACAGTGGAAAAACAAATATCAATTTTATATTTACAAAAATCGCAATGATTACAAATCATTTACAACCAATTGTATTAGCTTATTTGATAAACACGATAATACCATTAAATAATTTGTCTAAATTTACAATATACGTTTATTCTATATTAATTTCTATATACAGTATTATGTCGTTTAATAAAATATCTTATACAATTGTAACGGAAGAGTCGTCTCCTAGTTTGTATTGGGAATGGAATAATATGGATAGGGGGTATATTGTATACGGTGTATTCTTATTAACACTTTGTGTTTTAAGTTTGCAATTGGTATATCCTATTAATATGTTTTTACTAATAATTAATTTTTTTACATTTTTCTTGTCTCGATATAAATATAAACAAAGTAATATTGGAAGATTTTGGTGTAATTTTGCAGCATATGTACCATTTGTATTATTAATATTTGAAATAACTTATTATTCTTAATTAAAGACGCGCGTGCTTTTTTATTAATATCATATATGCGCTTTATATTGATTATATATACAATGATTAAATTGTGCGTAAATTTTAATTTAAAAATTTGATTATTATATAATATAAATGTCTGAACGAATTTTTGAAATAAAAACGTTAAAAAGTGTAATTATTAAAAATTTATTCGAAGTAATAAAACCTTATATAAAGGAGACAAATATTTTAATTAACAAGGATTGTATAAAAGTATCTACTTTAGATACATCAAAGGTATCCTTAACTTATATTAAATTGGATGCAAATAAATTTGAAAGTTACAATTGTGAAAATCCAGTTGTGTTGGGTATTGATACAAATACATTTTTCAAGACAATCAAGTCTGCAAATAGGAGAGAGACTATTACTTTATACATGGATCGTAATGACCAAGATAAATTGGGTATAGAGTTGGCAGATCCATTTATGGGTAAAGTAAAGGATTATAAAATTCCTTTGTTAGCTTTAGATGACAAGGTTATTAATATATCCGAAATGATGTTTGATTATGTTATTAACATGCCTTCTGCTCAATTTCAACAGATTATAAAGGATATTCAATTGTTGGAAGGAAAGGTAGTAGAAATTAAGAGTATAGGTAAACAATTAATATTTAGTTGTGAGGATGGGTTGGCGGAATTTAAAACAGCTATTAGTGAAATAGATGACAAGTTAAATAAGGATCAAAAGGCATTGCTTCAACAAAATGGCGAAGATATTAGATCGATAAAATTTGAAAAAACAAATGATAAAATTGTTCAAGGTAAATTTAAATTAAGTCATTTAATGAATTTTATCAAAGCTTCACATTTGTGTGAAAATATGAATATTTTATTAACAAATGATAAACCCTTGATTTTGGAATATTTCGTTGCGGATCTTGGTATATTACGATTCCTACTTATGTCTCACGTTGATAATTGACAAAATCAAACCATAAAAGCACATCTTTTTCTAATTTTAAAATTTTTAAAGATTAAAGATTAAAGATTAAAGATTAAAGATTAAAGATTAAAGATTAAAGATTAAAGATTAAAGATTAAAGATTAAAGATTAAAGATTAAAGATTAAAGATTAAAGATTAAAGATTAAAGATTAAAGATTAAAGATTAAAGATTAAAGATTAAAGATTAAAGATTAAAGATTAAAGATTAAAGATTAAAGATTAAAGATTAAAAAAATAATAAGGATATTTTGCAGGTAAATTAGGTTATAATTTTGAATTTTGGATCATTAATCATAATGAATTAGATCATATAATTTTAAAATTTTTTTATTACGATAAATTTTAAAAATTAAAATCAAATTTAAAAATAAAATAATTTATAACATAATCAAGATGTATAAAAAAAATGAGGATTTGTATCCTGGAAAATATAAAACATATATAAATTCACATAAAACGAGTGCTGCAATTACAATTCAAAGGGTGTGGAGGAAATATAAAACATATATAAATTCACGTAAAACGAGTGCTACAATTACAATTCAAAGGGTGTGGAGGAAATATAAAACATATAAAAATTCACGTAAAACAAGTGCTGCAATTACGATTCAAAAAGCGTGGAAGAAATATATATTTAATAAAAATTCACGGTCAGGATCTTTAATAGGTAGATTTTTTTCCTGGTTTTGTATATAATTGTACTAAGTAAAAACTAATTTTTATTTGTTTAAAATTAACATTTATATTATTGTAATAGAGTAATAATATGGATCCGAAAGAAAATGCGATATCAAATAGTGATATAAATTTAGATAAGAAGTCTATATCTACAATAAAAAGTACAAAGAAATCATCAAGTATTTCTAAAAAAAAATCAGTAAGGTCTAATAAACAAGATATTGAATCAGAAGATATTTCTTTATCGCAATTAGAATTAATGGCTAACAAAAAGAAATTAAATAAACCAGATCAAATTTCAATAGTATCTAAAAAAGAGACTACAAAAGAGGATATTAAAATAGAAACACCTGATAAAAGGGCATATAGTAGTTCTAGTTCTAGTTCAAGTAGTAGTGTATCAGATGATACAAAAGGGAGACGGCGTAAAGAAAAGACTGTTAAAAGGGAAAATCAAAATGATTCTATTAGAAAAGAAAAGAGTGAATTTTTATTTAAATTTAACAAATTAAATGTAAAAGGGAAATGGAGTTCGTTACGATTAGATATGAATAGTAGTTTAGATGAAATTAGGAATGAATATGAAAGAGTAAGAAATGAAATACAAACGGAAAGATCTGTTGCATTTTTCAAAAGAATGTTATTGTTGGGAGTTCAAGGGGTTGAAATGATGAATACAAAGTTTGATCCACTTGGTGTAGATTTAGATGGTTGGAGTGAAGCGATGGGATATTCTATGGAAAATCAAGAATACGATGAAGTAATGGCCGACTTGTGTGAAAAATACAAGGGAAGAGGCCAAATGTCTCCAGAAATGAAATTGATATTTATGATTATAAGTTCTGCTACAATGTTTACTATATCAAAAAAAATTACAAAAATGGATACTGGTAGTGCATTTACATCTATCATAGGTGGATTAATGGGAAAGGGTAATCAACAACAACAATACCAACAATACCAACAGCAACAACAATACCAGCAACAACAACAATACCAGCAACAACAACAATACCAGCAACAACAATATGATATACCAAATCCTACAGATTTGATGGCTTCTAAAAGAGAATTTACAGAAACTACAGAAGATGCAACACCTTCAAAGATTAATGGTCCATCAAGAAACATTCAAGATAATATAGATTTGGATAATATCTTAAAAACGATGAAAGAAAGAAAACGTGAAAAGGATCGTGATATTACAGAAACGTCTGATGATATATTAAAGAGTATACCAATGAATACTCAAAAGAGAGGTAGAGGAAGGCCACCTAAAAAGGTAAATAATAGTGTGAGACTTATGTAATTTTATTGGTTTCGGGATCATTGTCCGTTTTACGTTTTATTCTTTCATCAACAAGTGTAAAAACAGTTTTTGTTAAAAATGCACTAGTAATAACATTGGGATCTATTCCGGTTATAGTAGCACCATAAACCATTGATACATAAAATGATGCAAATAAAGCTACATTATGTATAGTTGTATCATTTGCTTTAGTAATTTCAAAGTAAAGTAGTGATAATATAACACCTTTTATCAAGTCTAAAATGAATTTGCGAAACAACATATTATTACTATTTATAAGGAAAATAATTTTACATATTATATAAAATTATTTTCGGATATAATAATAAGAAAGATGAGTTATTCATATATAAAAAGTGTTTTCCCTAACTTTGAAAATTCAAATAAAGTATATGACGAGGCATTATATAATAATATAAACACATTATATACCGATAAACAATCATCTATTCCTATTCCGGAAAATGTAGAATCTAAACAAACTGATGAAAATTACTCGACTTTATTAGAAAATCCTAAAATAGAAAAGATGTCAAATGTAAATACAAATGGTCAATTGCCTTTTCAATATACACAAACAAATGAACTTTCAGAAATTAGTTTTAATAAACACGGTGAACAAAATAATTTATCTTATTATAATTTGCCTATACCAAATTCTATACCAAATTCTATACCAAATTCTATACCAAATTTACAACAAAATTTAAAAGAACAAATGGTAATACCAAATTTACAACAAAATTTAAAAGAACAAATGGTAATACAGAAAATAGAAAAATTTGAGGATGTCAAGGGTTGTTCTGAACCAGAATGTGAGCTTTATGTTAAACATATTTTAGAATGTAACAAGTGTAAATCTGTAGCTATGAAACAATTGGGTATAGAAAGCGATAGGATAAGAAATGAAGAGATAATGGAAGTTGTATCATATATAGTATTTGGGTTATTTATACTTTTACTAATAGATTCTTTAAAATCTGATAAAAAATAAAAACTTGTATATTAAAAAATAAAAACTTGTATATTAAAAAATAAAAACTTGTATATTAAAAAATAAAAACTTGTATATTAAAAAATAAAAACTTGTATATTAAAAAATAAAAACTTGTATATTAAAAAATAAAAACTTGTATATTAAAAAATAAAAACTTGTATATTAAAAAATAAAAACTTGTATATTAAAAAATAAAAACTTGTATATTAAAAAATAAAAATGTATGACAAAAACTCGTATATTAAAAAATAAAAATGTATGACAAAAACTCGTATATTAATAAATAATAATTTATTAAAATATGATAAGAAGACCAATATGGATGAAAATGACCTTTTATATAGTAATAGTTTTATTCCTGTTCCAGAATTATCTAATGAGGTATCTGCTGATAGTAACAGTGAATTTAAACAATATTATGAAAGAGAACGGAGTATAAATGAAGAAAAGAAATTAAGAGATAGTATTGAAAAGATGTCGATTAGGAGTGTTAGATTAGAAGAAGAAACAGATGATCAGAGTTTAATGAATACCAATCGTTTTGCAAAAAGTAATGTTAGTACACTTGTTCAACAAAATCGTAGGACAAGGGATATAGTAACATATGTTAGTATAGATTCTAGGGATAGAAATAAAGCTTTATATTTTAGACCAAGTAATTTTAAAATTTTTTTAGGGCGGAGTTTTTATAATGTAAAAAGTATTCGTTTAGCAAGTATAGAATTTCCAAATACAAATGCGGTAATTAATAATTCAAATCACAATATATATTGGACAAATAGAGAAGATATAGAATTAAACAAGATTAATGCTATTACAAATACATATCCTGAATATAATGTGCAATTACGTATAGGGAGTTATATATCATCTTCATTACAAACAGAAATGGTATCTAAATTAGCTACAGTAAAAAGAAAGGATAAATCAGGAGATTATCATTATTTTATTGTAACTTTAGATATTGATACTGATATAGTTACATTTACGTCACTTATTCTTACGCAATTATCAAATAATTCTATTCAAACATCTGTTAATACATCTATTATACAAGTAACTTTAACAAATCATGGATATTTTGATGGAGAGTATATTTATCTTCAGGGAGCAAAAACGTTAGCTGGTATACCTGGTTCTACATTAAATACTATGCATAAAATTGTTAAAATTAATGACAATTCATTTAGATTTGAAGTTAATGTAAAAGCTGCTGAAACATTACTCGGAGGTGGTAATACTTGTAAAACAGGTAGAATTGCTCCATTTAAATTCTTATTTGGAGAAAAATTAGCAACAATTGCTCCTAATATAGGTTATCCATTAGAAAACAGTTCAGATTTAATAAAGACATATATAACATCAATTGCTAATTTATACCAAGCTCTTATAGTTACAAAAACTGCACATGGATTAATATCATCTAATTTAGGGGGGATTTGTACAATAAATGGTTCCGGTACAACACCATCTTTAAATGGTAATAAAAGAATTACTCAAATAATATCGGCAACTTCATTTAATATTCGTTTAGATACACCTTTGCTTTTAGAAAGTTATAACACTGGGCAGGTTACAATCAATACTAGAACATTTGATATTCAAACAATATTAAATGTATCATCAAATACTATTTTGGTAACAACATTTACAGAACACAATTATACAACTACTGATATAGGAAGTAATGTTACATTGTATTCTACAACAACTACTCCAAATTTAGATGAAACATATACTATTTACAATGTTTTTGATACAACAAGTTTTGTTATACCAGGTTCACTTCCAGATGGTGGTTTCAGTCCACCTAGTGGATCATCTGGATTACCAGGAGCAGATGGATATATTCCTAAAAACAAACCATTATTAACACATACACCAATAATTACAGGTATTACTAAAGGAATATCTACAACAACATTTGTATGTCCCAACCATAAATTAAAACCAGGTGATACAATTAGATTTATTGATTTTGTTTCATTTCCTGATTTGACAAAGTCAACGTCAACTGTATTTGCTGTACCAAGCAATGATACTTTTGTTATAAATAATACTTTAATTTCACATGATGAGACAAATATAATTAATGGAACTGCAAAAGTAGGATCTGGGTTAATTACCGTATCTTTTCCTGGACACGGATTTAATAAAATAGTAAGTATTGAAAATACAACAGGATTTCCTACTGGGCAAACTTTTGGTAATTTAATATTAGTACAGACTCAATTGCCTCATAATTATACTACAAATAATATGGTTAGTATTCAACAAACAGATACAACTCCTACAATCGATGGTGGGTATAATATTACAATTACATCATCTGATAAATTTACAATACCTTATTCTTATCCTATTTTATCATCAGGTACATCAGGAATTACCAGTTTTAATCAAAATTTTTATTTATATGGATCTGATATTACTGGTGGTATAGATTCAGCAAATATAAATAGTAAAATATTTACCGTAAGAGATATCCTAGACTCTAATACATTTACATTTTACAATACGGATTCTCAAGCTACATCAACTGAATATGGTGGTGGCAATAATGTATATATTAGTAGTTTATTGCACGGGTTTAATGGACAACAAACAAATACAAAAAATAGTTTATTAAACAGATCTATAAATTTACAAGGAGAAAATTATGCTTTCTTGTGTTGTCCACAACTAGCAACTATGTTGAATACTGGAAATGTTAAAAATGTTTTTGCTAGAATTACTTTAGATCAATCACCTGGAAGTATGGTATTTTCTTATTTAAGCAATCCCAAAATATTTGATTCAGTACCGCTTTCACAATTAAATGACTTGGACTTTTCTATTTTAAATTATGACGGTGTTGAGTATGAATTTAATGATTTAGATTATTCATTTACTTTACAAATAACAGAAGTAGTAGATGTAACCGATAACTTTCAATTGTCAAGTAAAAGAGGTATTGTTGATAATTAAAGTCAAATTAATGTAAAATTGAATTAAAATAACTACTAATGTTATTTTAATGGAAGACACTCCGAATTTAAAAGACAAAGAAATTCCTTCTGGATCATATCTAAGTAAACGAGGATATGTTATTAAAAAGGATTCTATAACAAATGAAGAATTGGTTATTTTACGATCACAATTAAGAGCAAGACCTTTACAAGATGATAAATACAATACCTTTAACCAAACTGATACTAGTTATCCTATTTATACAGAAACAAAAAATAAAATATATATACCAAAAATGTATGGTATTAATAGATATGGAGATCCTAAACGATATATGCCTAATTATATAGGTAAATCTTGGGAAAATCTTGATTTAAATTTTAATGGTACACTTTTTGATAATCAAATTGAACCAGTTAATGCATTATTATCCGCTTGTAAACAATCGGGTGGAGGTATTTTAAACTGTATGACAGGTGGTGGTAAAACTTTCATGTCAATTAATGTTTTATCTCGATTAAAGACGAAAACTATCGTAGTTGTAAATAAAATACCTTTAATGCGTCAATGGGAATCTGAATTGCGACGTTTTATTCCTAATATTGAAATTGGATTTATTCAAGGTCAAAAAAATGTATCGGTAGAAGGAAAAGATGTTGTCATAGCTATGTTGCAAAGTTTGGCTAGAGTAGATTATCCAGATTCTCTTTTTGATGACTTTGGTTTGGTAATAGTCGATGAAGTCCATAATACTAGTAGTCGAGTATTTTCACAAGTTTTAAGTAAACTTTGTTGTAAATATACTATAGGTTTATCTGCTACACCAAAACGGAGTGACGGTTGCGAATATGTTTTTAAATATCATATTGGAGATATAGTATATGCATCTGATACAAAACGTTCTGGGTTGCCCCCAGTTTTAAATATGCTTCGTATTGATAGTTCTGAATATAAAGAAATTAATACAGTTAATAGAATAACAGGACAGTCTCAAATACAATATACTTCAATGTTATCTGATCTTATAACTATGCCTAAAAGAAACCGGTTGATTTTAGAAACGATTAAGGATTTAGTCGTAACAGATAACAGAAAAATATTGGTTTTAAGTGATCGTAGAGAACATTTAAAAAGTTTAAAACAAGATTTTGATGATGATTTAAACATTAGTTTTACATATGGATTATTTCTTGGACAAATGAAACAAAAAGATTTAGAGATTAGTAGAGCTAGTCAGGTTATTTTTGCTACATTTAGTGCATTTGGAGAGGGTGTATCTGAAAAAGAATTGGATACACTCTTTTTAATAACACCAAAGAAATTTATAGGGCATTTGAAAAATTCTATAAAGGCTGAAAGTGGAAAGTTGGAACAAATTGTTGGAAGAATTTTTAGAAAAGATCATACTTGTAAAAACCCAATGATTATAGATTTACAAGATAATTTTTCAGTGTATAAAAATCAATCTGCTCAAAGAAGAACATTTTACAAACAACATTTTAAAAATTCCATTACTTGTAATAATACAATAAATCTTGATGAATACGAACTGGAAAATTTAAATGTAAAATGTATTCGACAAACACGTAAAACAACAATCGTGAATGATGAACCAGAATGTCAAAATACAAATGAATTACAATTACTTAAACATTGTGTAATAGATGACTAAATAAATTTACCTTATATATACTTGAACAATTAAATATTTAATTGTTTTTTAAATATTTAATTTTTATTTAACCATTTAAGCTGACCATTGTTGGTAAATATCAGCAGATGATTGTGGTAAAACGTTACCCATATCATATTTTCTGATTGGATAACATCCTTCTTGAACAGCAGCAGGTTCTGGGATTTGTTCTTTTCGAGAAGCAGGTGCAGGTGCAGGTGCAGGAGCAGGTTCAGGAGCAGCGGCAAGTTGAGGAGCAGCGGCAAGTTGAGGAGCAGCGGCAGCTTGTTCTTCAACTTTTACGGTAGAAACATCTGGTTTAATGATAATTTTTTCTCCAGATGGAGTTTCAACAACAATAGGGGCAACAACAACGGTTGGATTAATAACCATTGGTCCAGATGGAGTATCAACAATCTTTGGTTGAATAACAATTGTTTCTTGTTTTTGTTCTACAGAACTTACAACAGGTGTATTTTCAACTTGTGCATTTACAATAGCAGAAGTGGCTGCTACTGCAACTTCTTTAGTAGGTGCATTAGGTGCACTATCTTGTTGTGCTGCTTCTGTATTTTCAATAAATTCCCACATTGGTTTCTGATTAGCATAATTTACAGTTACCATAAATGCAAGAGCAATTAAAATAGATGTAGAAGGACTAAATTGAGCTGTCCAAAGAATCAATGAAAAGATAAATAGTTTAAAATATTGATTTTCAAATAATAACAATACTTTTTTAGGAAGTGATGGTGCTAATCTAGCAGAGTATAATATAAGTAAAAGGTGGATAATACCTCTAATTAAAGTTGGTTTTCTCACAAACTGACTTAATACGTCATTGATGTTGTTATCAAAAGTTTTAACGTAATCCATATTCTTTATTATAGTATAATAAAATAAAATAAATTTTTTGTTTTATTAAAATTAATTTTCGTTTTTCTACTAATTTAATTGTTTTTTCCTATTCATCCATTTTTTGTCTTTTAACTTACTTTCTTTTAACTAATTTAGATTTTTTAGATTTACGCTTAGATGCAGACTTTCTTTTAACTGATTTACGTTTAACACTTTTACTTTTCCTTTTAACTGATTTACGTTTAACACTTTTACGCTTAACACTTTTACGTTTAACACTTTTACTTTTCTTGGACTTTCTTTTAACTGATTTACGTTTAACACTTTTACTTTTCTTGGACTTTCTTTTAACTGATTTACGTTTAACACTTTTACTTTTTTTAGACTTACGTTTAACTGATTTA
>Ga0209353_10000215_pt1 | contig 35918 bp, 28 predicted proteins | sample LauGreSpBDMM15SD_2_FD_187561 | JGI IMG/M metagenome (GOLD analysis project Ga0209353, IMG submission 187561) | Freshwater lake microbial communities from Lake Michigan, USA - Sp13.BD.MM15.SD (SPAdes) (version 2) | ecosystem: Environmental > Aquatic > Freshwater > Lake | place: Lake Michigan... | reverse complement strand
TAATCTTATAGCCAGCAGCTGACATACCTAAAAATTTATAAACTATAAAAAATGTTTGTTATTATCGAGTCAGAGACTCTATTTTATTTAAAAATCCTTATTGTGCTTCGCTAACTCTAAGGATAGTAAAATTTCTTCTTGGTCTCTAATCTTATAGCCAGCAGCTGACATACCTAAAAATTTATAAACTGTAAAAAATGTTTGATTACTATCCAGTCAGAGAATCTTTTATATAGCTACTCCTTAGAACGCTTCGCAAACTCTTAGGACAGCTTAGTAATATATAAAGGCTACCCAAATTTGGGTAGCCTTTATAAAAATGTTATTGCTTTACTTTTCATTTCCCCAAAAGGGTTCATCAATGGTAAAGGTTATAAAATCAATGTCAAATTCTGTGGGAGCAACGCCACCTGATTGAACAATGGTTAATACTAATATTTCAGTTTTATTAGCATCAAAAGGAGTATCTAAAACTTCTAAATTGTTCATATTATAACTAAACCGTTGCCAATCATTAGATGGATTAATTAAAAATGAACCCTGTTTCCCCGTTCGAACAACTTTAGTTTTACACGTATCACAAACATATATTTCTTTCCTATAATCAAGAACAAATTTTGTTGAATTCTTTTTCCCAGAACTGGCATAAAAATTTATCCAAACCTTACTTCTATCTATAGGTAATTTATCTAATATTGTTTTTGGTAAATAAACAAAATAATTTCCATAGGTGTTTTTTTGTGGCCCTGCAGTTATTGGTTCAGAGCCTATAAACGAAAGAAAATTATTGCCTTGGGGAGATGAACCCATTTCAGAATGTACATATTTATGTTGATTTCTGGGTAATGTTGCAGTATCTATTACGGCTGTACCATAAAGATCAGAAGCAATGTCGGTTTCCCATGCTTTCATTCCTAGAGAAATTGAATCAAAATTTTCTAAAACAAGTACTTTGGGGTCATTAATTACAGGGTTATGAGTGTTTTTTACATATTTAGCATTATTAAAACTGTTTGCTACCAAATCATAAGTCACTTTTTGAGTCAAATCAGGTCGGCATTGTACGGTGAAAACAATTTCAATTTTCTCATCCATAAAAAATTTGTCGCCAGTTGGTCTACCATACCAAACAACATTGATGGCATCTGATTCTGCCGTGTAAATTTTTTTGGCTAAAGAAGACTGTCCTATAATTTCAACTCTCCATACAGCTGCAGCATTAAATTTTGCACTAATTGTTAAGCTATCAACATAATTTTTCTTAAATGGTAAATCTTTTAGCCTGAAATTTAAAATTCCGGCTATATTTTTCGAGTAAGAAGACTGCTTAGCCGTAAATGGAGTAATTATTGCAAAATCTTCATTTGGGCAGGCCTTTGGACCAAAGAACGGCTCATGAAGGTCTCTTCTGCAAGAAGCAAGTAGGGTAATCAGAATGACGAGCAATAAGCTATACCTTTTCATATTAAAACAAGATGTTAAAATTCATGAACAACTGGTTTATGGTGTAATTTTGTGAGGTAGTTCTGTGGTTAACAATGTCCACCACATTATAGTTGATATATAAATTTGCTGTTTCGTTAAAATTAATTTTAAAGCCTACAGAACTTGTGGTTTGGTTAACATTTACATCAAAAGGTTTAAATGAGGCTATGTTATTTAAATCACTTCTGTTGACAAAAAAATCATTGCCTCTAGAATTTAGCATTTTAGCGCCTAACATAAAATCCAATTGTTTGAAAATACCAATCACTAAACCTGCATCAATGACATTGGTACTTAAATCTACTTTAGCTTCTGCACCACGTGTAGTATTCTCTACACGATGACATAGCGTGATGTCTATTGGTCTTTCAACTTTAATAATTTTACCTAAATTAATTTTTGCTCCTGAAGTAAGTGTTTTGAAGGCTCTTTTTGCTGTAGTGCCTTCACCTACGATCTCCGAAAACAAACGTCCTTGTACAAAGAACTTGATATTTGATGAGTCGGCACTTTCTGCTTCTACAGTAATTCCTTGACGGTTAGGAGTGGCTTCTCCAAAAGGAGTTGTATTGTTAAATATTGGGTTAAATAGATTTAAGGTGTCAGATAAATTTCTGTTATATACCGTTTCTTGAGAATATCTGTCAAACAAGGTTTGTTCTCTGACTGTATTTTTATTATTCACCTTATCAAACAAAGCTGGCGCGGCATCTATATTTACGCGGGTAGTTTGCGCTGATGGGCTTGAATAATTAAGACCAACATTTTTATAGGCAACTTTAATAGCATGTCCTTTTTTGCTTTTGGCTTTTACGCCTCCATCATAAAAGTAATCTCGCGAAACTTCGTTGGAATCAATTGAATACCTGTATAACACTCTTTTTGAGAATCCTGCTTCTCCCAACAAGTGAAGTTTCAAATTATCTTTGTTAATAATTTTCAAATCAAAATTTGACGTAACGAGATTGTTAGCGTAGTCGGTAACAAATGCAGGCATTACTTTTATGTCATTATAACCCACATAATTTACGCCTATTGTACCTCTTTTAAATGAGTTGAACTCAGTAGAAACAGAGGTTAATAACCTGTCAGGGATGGTAAATTCATTGGTACCTCTGGTTCTAGCAGCAAATCCTTTGATTAATATTTCGTCCACTATTTTGTTTTCAAAATACAAACCTGTTCCAAGTTTAATACCTTGTAACCTCCAAACATTATTTTTATTGAAATTTTCATATTCTACAATGTCTCTTCTTGCTTTGAAAATACCAGATTCAAATTTGTTGTAAGATTCATCAGCATTAAAAACAGTATAAGGAGTCATTTTAACATCAATATCTCCTAATTCATATTTCAACCATCTTAGTTCACCCATGATTTGTAACTGACGGAATTCAAATTTTGTAAGATCTCCCCAGAAGTCTCCAAAAGGTTGTTTAACCCTAAGAATTGCATTGGTGTTAAACTCCTTACCTTTTTTGAAATTAAACCCAAGGTCAAACAAGTTGTAGCCACCACTACCTTTTCTGGTACTTAAAGTGTCTTTTGTTTTACCTCCCGTAGTATCGTCTAGTATATTGCCTTTAAGTGAATTATCACTTAAAATACTTCTTCCTAAACCATTGACACTAAAATCCGCTTGCGCGATAGCGAAGTTATAACTTACCATAGTTACAACTATCATGCTGATTGATTTTTGTAGTAAATTTCTCATTAAATAAACATTTTAAATTCTAATGTAAATTCTTGTCCTTTGAAATGATCTTGTAAAAAGTTTTTGTCATTGTTTTTCATCCACTTATGACGGAAATTGATTTGAAATTGGCTGGTAATGTCATAATTAAAGCCGTAGCCAAAAGCAGTACCAGTTTGATTGATGACTCGGTTTGAAGCTGATTCCGTAGCTTTATCGATGTTGTGTGTCGTATCAATATCTGTAGAAAGGTTCATTCTTGTATTTCCCAAAACCCTTTCAAACCCATAATTTCCTATAAGGGAGAATCTTCTGTACAGTTGAAAGGCAACGGTAAAATCTTCATAAAATGTTCGGATAAATGCTTGGTCAGACATTACAGGAGTAAGTGAAAAATGATCTTGTACAGAAACATAGTTGTTGTAATTAAAGAACATCAACTTTTTCCCTGCAACATTGATGGTGTATTTCAACAAACACTCTATATTGTTAAATCCTTTTTTATAGCTAAAATCAGTACTGTCTGAAACTTTAAACATTTCAAGTGTCCTTGCATAGATACTCATAATTCTTTGATAAGGTCCTATACCTGAACGTTGGTTGTAAAATCTAGATCTTGAAAAAGCATTTACCCTGTGTTGGATTAGAATTTTATTGCTAATATTTTCTTTTTCCTGGCTAAAAGCATAGCCTAATTCCGCGGTTAAATTACCCAGTTTTAAGGTGGTTGCAAGATCAAGCCCTGTTCTGTTGTTTGTGGTTTGACCACATTCTTGAGCTATATTAATCATCCCAGAAAGGTCTTTTTGAGGATCACCAGCATTTCCATTTTTAACATTAGCATTTGCATTTAAAACACCATTGTTAATGTTGGCATAATCAATATTGATATTGTAATATTCAACGCTTAAAGGAAACTTGACAAGATTTTTGAATTGTACATTTGTAATGAAAGCGCGTCCTTGATTTGCATTATCCATTAAAGGATTATCTATTTTAGAAACAGCAAAGTCGGTGCTTATTTTAAAGTATTTTTTAAAATCAAAATCAACGTCCAATGCAACAAAAGCGGAATTGTCAATAGGTCCAAGAACGGCATCTACATAACCTTTTGTCCCCAAATAACTTAATGAAGCGTTTGCTTTGGTTCCTCTAATGGCAAAAGGTCTCCCCACTCTAAGCATATAATTTAATGCTGGGAAAAGATTTAATGTATCTAATATTCCTGGAGGAGAACTTTGATTCACCACTCCAGCGGCTGTGTTTGAGGTTCTTCCAATAAAAGCTTGAATGTATAAGTTTCTTAAATCAGGAAAAGTAACCCTTGTAATAGCCCCTCTGATGTATGGAGAAAGGTAGAATTTTCCATCATCCTTTACACCTTCATTGTTTTCTTTACCCGAAACTGAAAACTGATTGGAAAGTAACCTGTCAAAATAATTGTTTCTATACCTTGGTGCATCAAATATTAACCTGCTTCCGTTGGTAGAAAGTAAACCTCCCATCTTTAGGTTAACTATTACAGCATTTGTTCTCAAATTACTTGTAAAGGCGATACCTCCATAAGAAGTTAAATATTTGTTGAATTTATTGGTTGGGTTTCCAGTAAATGTGTTTGATAGTGAATAGCTTATCCTGAAATCTACATTTTTATTAATCGTTGCTGTCATGGCCAATTGCAACATCGGTGTACCCGCAGCACCGGCAGTACCAACATCAGCTACAGGATAATCTAAAAAGGATAAGTTTTTACTGCTTGTTTGCATTCCTGTACCATTCGTATTGTCGTAAAAATCATCCATTTGTCTATAAATAGTTACAGAACGGAAAAGACCACTTACTTTAATGTCTCTCACAGGAATTCCTGTTGTATTGGCATAATCAGGATTTGTACCGAAGCTTCCAAAGTAGTCCTTGATTTTGTTGCTTTCATCAACTGTCCCTTTCACTTCCACTTTATTAAAAATAAAAGAGCTGTCTGTTGCATGTGTAGAAAGGTCGCTGTTGTATTTAAATAAATTTTTAAATCCAGCACCTTTTTTTGACTGCAAGGAGTCTAGTTGTTGCGCAGAAACCTGAAATACATTGAGCACCAGTGTTGTTAAAAGAACCAATAAACATGTTAATTTCATATCAATAAAATTTTATATGAGAATTCTTCATTCATTATGATACAAATATATGTAAGTTTTTGAAATTAAAAAACAATTGAGATAAAAGTTTTTGAAATTAAAAAACAAAACTCGAAAGGTATCGAAACCTATCGAGTGGAATTGTCTATCATAATCTAAGTATTATTCAATTTAGGCATTTTAAATAGCTTTTGTTGTATCGAATGTCTTAATTCGATTCGTTTGCTTCTAAAGAAATTTCTTGATTTACATTCTTATAACCAATAAGTGCATAATATACCAAATATACATAACAAAGAAATGTTATGGCGAAAGAGTTTTGTAAGCCAACAGTATAGCCAAAAACAGGTGTGTCAATTAACACACCCTGTATCATTGGAATAATTGCGCCTCCCACAACACCCATAATAAGTAGTCCTGAACCTTCAGTTTTGTATTTTCCCAGCCCATCAAGAGATAAAGAAAAAATGATTGGCCACATTACAGAATGGCATAATCCTAAAGCTATTAGCGTTGATAAAGACAATAATCCATCTGTTAATATAGAATTGGCTACTAAACCTGCAGCAAGCAAAGAGGTGAAGACAAGCGCTTTTGAAGAACTTACTTTTTGTAATACCACAAAGCCTAAAAACCTGGCTACTGCAGCACTTCCCCAATACAATGAAACATACTTGGCGGCATCTTTTTCAGGCAATCCTAATATGTTATCCAATCCAATATAACTAATCATCAAACTACCAACGACTACTTCTGCACCTACATAAATAAAGATAGCCAATACGCCTAATTTCAAATGTCTAAATGACCATGCACTGTATTTATTGACAACCTTTTCACTTGTAGTAGTAATGATTTCAGGTAATTTTACTTTATAAAAAACGAAAGCAATTATGAGTACAAAAATAGATAAACACACATAAGGTAATCCCACTGCTCCTGCTTTTGCTTTGTTGGTATTGACATCACATTCTTCATAAGCTTCTTTTAATTCGAGGTACTTGTCGTGTATCATTTCTCTTTCCCCCAATTGGTGATTTATGGCATATTTACCTCCTTCTAAGGCAATTTTAGCATTGTTTCTTGCTGTTGCTACTTTGTGAAATAAATCATTTTCTTCTTTGTCTTTACCGGTTAAGATTTCAGTATTTTTAACATGACTTGATTTTTCTATATTTTGAATTGAATCTACAAACTGGATACCCAATACAAGTTTTAAACTGTTGTTTAAATTTTGTGTTTTAATTTCAATGGTTTGCGTGTTTTGTTCGGATAATTCTACTTTATCAAAAGCAAATTGGTTTAAAATCAATGCTGCTCCGATAAGTGGACCGATGATAGTTGCACTTGAATTTAATCCACCACACAAACTTATTCTTGAAGATGCTTTTTCAGGAGCTCCAAGAACGGTTACATAAGCGTTTGCGGCAACCTGTAAAAGGGTAATTCCAGAAGCGATAAAAAACAAGGAGAATAAAAATAATTCATAAGATAGAAATTTTGATGCCGGTAAAAAAAACATACAACCTGCACTCACAACGCATAAACCAAAAACGATGGCTTTTTTATATCCCAGTTTATTGATTAACCAGGAAGATGGAATGCCCATAATAAAATAAGCGCCAAAAAAACAGAAGTTGATAAGCATTGCTTTCACCCAATTCAAATGGAATGTGTCTTTGAAGTGAGGTATTAAAATGTCATTTAAAACCGTAATGATACCAAAAACAAAAAATAACGTTACCATTAATACCAATGGTAACGTTGTGCTTTGTCTTTCTGTATTATTATAGTTTAAATTTTCGTTGGATGATCCAATACTAGCCATGCTATTAAATTTAAATAAGTGAAATGAATATTAAATAAGAGAATGATCATTTATTTGAGTCCAATTTTTTGAGATTGTAAAATCTAATGGCGTTATGCGCATAAATTTTTTCTACAACTTCCATTGGTAATCCAAGCCCTTTGAATGGTTTGCTCACTTTTGGACTTGTCTGCATGTCTGAGGTAGTGAAATATTTCCAGTGTCTGTCCCAAATTGCTTTTTGGTGTCTTTTTATTTCTTCATCAGACATGCTGTTGTCATCTATAATGTCAGTACCATAAATAATTCTATCTTGGTATTTCATTACAAAATCTCTGATTACTTCAGGTTCAGTAACTGCCCTATGTTGTAAATGAGATGTTCTTTCAGCAGTATCTACCATCATGTTTGGAAACTTGTCCAGTCTTTTGGCGATTTCTTCTACGCTCCATTCAAGACTTGCAAAATGACAACCGCAAAACTTAAGGTCAGGATTGTTAACTAGGACATTGTCACGAGCAATGATTTGTTCTTCATAAGTTGGATAGTCAGGATGTAAGTACATGTGGTACTCAGGATGTAAAGTAAAATAATCCGTATCTTGTTTAATGGTCATTTGATCAATTGGAAGCCAACAGTTTTTGGGTTCTCCTTGATGTCCAGTGAAATTAATTCCTTTGCTAGCCATGTACTTAAATATTGGATCAATGCGTTTGTCATCAATCATGACCAGTTCACCGTCAGCACCTCTAAGTTCCATGCCAATATTTTTCCAGATTTTAATGGAAACGGCCCCTTTGTCAACAATACTTTGAATTTTATTGATGGTAATGTCTAACCAATCGGCATTGTTAAATCCATCCGCTGAAAAGGTGCCAATAAAGTCGAGTCTGTTACCAAACTTTTTTCTTTGTTTAAAAACAATGTTTTCTTGTTCCTGAATAGTTGGGAAAAAGTAAATGTCAGTATTGATAGATACAAGCCTGAAATTTTCCTCTTCCGCCAATTCTAATAATACAGGTCGATCCGTATTATAGTGAATGTGGGCATCCACTTTTTCAAGGTTATAGTAGAATTCGTTACGTTCCATAATAGTTGTTTTTTTATGTTGTAGATGAATAAGGGAAACTTAAACAGTAACTTTTGACGTGTTTTTAACTACCTCAAATTTTTCTGTTAATAGGTCAATCACGCTATTGGTAGCTTTTGGGAACACTTTTCTCAAATCAATTTCAGTGTTATTAATCAATTCATGTTGTAATGTTTGCATGAACATGTTTTTTATTTCCGTAGCAAGGTTAATTTTAACGATACCTCTGGTACAAGCTTCTCTTAATTGATCGTGTGGTATACCAGAACTTCCGTGTAATACTAAAAATGCATCTGTAGCAGAGCGAATATTGCTCAATCTTTCCATGTCAAGTTTTGGCTCTTGTGTATAAAAACCATGAGCACTACCGATGGCAATGGCAAGTGCATTTACACCAGTGGCATCTACAAATCTTTTGGCATCTGCCGGTTCTGTAAACCCTGATTTGTCTTTATCCTGGCCAAGTTTAGCAATGTATCCTAATTCAGCTTCAACGTTGGCTCCAAATTGTTCGGCATACGTAACTACTTGAATCGTTTTTTCGATATTTTTTTCGATTGCTTCTTCACTAGCATCAATCATTACAGAGTCAAAACCAGCATCAAGGCATCTTTTTGCCAGTTCTACAGATCCACCATGATCTAAGTGTATCCAACCTTCAACACCAAATTCTTTTAATGCAGATCTTCCCATTGCAATGGCAACTGGTAAAGTCATGTAGTCAATAGAACTTTGAGTGAGTTGTAAAATAACTGGAGAATCAGTTTTTTTCGCAGCCGTTAAAACGCCTATAAGTGTTTCAAAATTATAGAAATTTGTAGCAAGAATAGCTGATTTTTGTTCTCTTACTATTTTAAATTTGTCTTGTAATTTCATAGTCTTATTGTCTAAATTTGTTGTTAATTAATTCCATCACGCTAAAATAATCTGTAAATGCACCAGTTCCACCAGCGCCGGTGGTTGAGATTGCTGCTACTTGTGAGGCAAAGGTTACACTTTCTTCTATGGTGCCTCCTTCAAGATATTTAGAAAGTAGTCCGGCATTGAAGCTGTCTCCTGCACCTACTGTATCTACGACATGTTTGTTTAAGAATGCTGGGAAAACTTCCTGAATTCCATTTTTATATAAACAAGATCCTTTTGTACCCATTTTTGCAATGATTACATTTTCTGTTCTCACTGCTTCTAATGCTTCTGTAAGTGTTTCTTTTTTTGTAATCGCAATCAATTCGGAGGTATTGGGTAAAAAGAAATCAATATATTGATAAATGTCAGCATCGAGGTTCCAGTTTTCATCCGGATCCCATTGTGGATCTAATGAAGTGGTGAGGCCTAAATTTTTTGCTTTTTTAAATAATTTAACCAAATCTTTTTTGATTCCAGGTTGTAAAAAGCATGAGGAAAAATGTAAATGTCTCGCATTCAATAATACTTCTTCGTCAATGTCGTCCAATGTTAACTCTACCATGGCTCCGGGATAGGTGACATTTGCCCTGTCATTGTCAAAACTCAATACGATAGTTGCACCAGTATTGGCATGTTTAGAAACAGAAATTAGAGAGGTGTCAACACCTTTTGATTTAAGCGAACTGATTACCAATTGTCCAAAAGAATCATTTCCTATTTTTCCAATAAAGCCTACTTTGGTGCCAAGTGTACTTAAATTTGATGCTAGAATTGCAGACGAACTTCCCAACACGACAGACATTTCTTCGGCAATTTTCTCTTTACCTATTTCTGGTAACGAAGCCATTTTATTCAAAATAATGTCAACATTTAATTCACCAACAACAATGACATCATATAATTTGCTAGTTTTCATGGGGCTATAATTTTATTTTGACACAACAAATCATCAATGATTTCAATATTTTAAACTAAGATTGCTTGCTCCAAAAGCATAGCAACATCTTGTGCGTATAACATTCCTAAATCTTTTCTCAGGCAATTTGCTGAACCGCAGGCTACTGCCATTTTTGCTAATGCATCGTTATTTAGATTTCTTACATAGGCCACCACCAATCCTGCAGTTAAACAATCTCCGCAGCCAACAGCGCTGTAAATTTTATCTTTTTCAAGTGTGCAAGATGCTTGAATCAAGGAAGTTGAATCGGCAAGGTATAAACCTTTTGCTCCGTCTGTTACTGCCGCATAGTCACATGTTTTGACCAATTGTGCGATAGCTTCTTTAATGTCATTTACACCATAAGCTTCACAAACCTCTTTTTTATTTAAATGAACCATATACGGTTTCATTTTAATGGCATTCTCCAACTGAACACCTGTACAATCAAGAAATGTAGCTTTATGATTAGTTTTAGACACTTTAATCATATTGGCATAACCATTTTCGGGAGCGCCTTTTGGCCATGAACCACTCAAGCATACACAGGTTGAATTGTTAATGTATTTTTCGAATGTATCCTGAAATGCTTCAATATTATTTTCATTCAATGTCGGACCGGTACCTAATAATTCAGCATCGTCAAAATCACTGTTTGATTTGAAGGTATAACAACAACGTGTCCATCCCGTTACTTCTGGTCCAACACATTGAATTGAAGGGAATCTCTCTTCTATTTCTTTTTTTATCCAGGTTCCTGTAGGACCACCCCAGAAACCAAGTAAAACTACTTTTTCGCCTAATTCAGCGGCAGCCATCGCCACATGAACTCCTTTTCCTCCAGGGAATTGAGTTTCTTCTACAATTCGATTGGTTCCACCTTGTTTAAAGGAATCAATTTTAGCATATATATCTACTGCAGGATTGGGGCATACTACTAAAATATACTGACCAAAATTGTTATACTTCGACATTGGCTTGATAGGGATAAATAATTACACCTTGTACTACTCTTGCAATATTGCCACTTACAGATGGTTCATCTGGAGAAAGACCAACATTGATACATTTGAAGAATGCCAGTATTTGATCTGGTAAAATACTACAAACGGCCATCCAGGCATCGTCCATATCTTCGCAACCAGGTAAATCTATCAATACATCTACCAAGTCTTTGTTTAAGTTCGGAACGCCGATACCCAATCTGAATATACCGTCTTGTCTTTGGTGGATTTCTTTTACAAGGTCCTTTTCAAATTGGCGAACATATTCGTTGTTTGCGAAGTGGTATACGATAAGTGTAGTTTTGTCAATTACTGCTTTAGGACCATGCCTGAATCCTAAGTAAGAATCATTTTTACAAACTACTTTACCATCGGTCAGTTCTTGTACTTTTAAATGTCCTTCAGTTGCAATACCAAGCATTGGTCCTGAACCAAGAAATACAGCTCTTTCAAAACCCAGTTGCGCAATTTTATGCAATTGATCCAGTTGTTTTTGGAGGATGTTTGTCGCTGTATTGGCTATTGATTCAACTTTAGATTTTAAAGTTTGAATTTCATTGTACCTTGAAATGAGTAAGCCTGAAAGTAACATAGCTGTAAAACTTCCAGTCATGGCCAGACTTTTATCATTTGATTTTGGGGGAAGAATAAATGTGAATACATTTTCTCCATGATATTGTTTGGCTAAAGCACCATCTTTATTACAGGTAATAATAAGGTGGTAAATATTTTTACAAAATTGATTTGCGATGTCTACAACGCCAACACTTTCAGGACTATTTCCTGAACGGGCAAATGAAATTAATAGCGTTGGTTTTTCTTTATTGAGATAATGGTCAGGATATGTCATTAAATCTGTGGTTGACAAAGCCCTAACATCTTTATTGAAAGCATTTTTAAACGATGCGACCAATACTTCACCAATAAAGGCCGATGTGCCTGCACCAGTAAGAATAATGTCTAATTGTTCGTTAGAAATTACGGTTTCAATAAAAGCTTCAAGTGTTGCACTTTGTTTGTTTAGGGCTTCCCAAGTTTCTAGCCATAAAGAAGGTTGACCAGCAATTTCAGATGCGGTATGAATTCCTTTGTTGTCTATCAACCATTGTTTTTCGATACCTAATACTTTATTTTCCATGTCCTTAACTTTCATTAAATTTCGATAAATTTCGATAAATTCGAATTGTAACACAAATATAAACAATTCGAAAGATAATATAAAACTTTCGAAGACTTTTTTTTACAATTAAAACAAAAATTATTTGTGGTAATCGGTAAGTCTACAGTGAATACTATATTTGGATAACATTGGATGTATTTATCATATAATAAATACCATGTCTTAAAATAAAAGTGCATAGGATGTGAATAAGGCTAATTTTATACTAATATGTGTGCAATAATTCAATTATATATAAAGTGTTAATTTATTTATACATGGTAAAAGGATATTGCTTTCAATACTGTAATAGTGCTACTACAAAAGAATAAAAGAAAGAATAAAAATAATTGCAAAAGCTTGTATATTCTTTCGTTTTTTTCTTACATTTGAATATCTTAGATTTACAACAATTAAAGACACCACAAATTGGAACCCAAAGAAAAAATAACTACAGCCAAGAGACGGTCTCTAATTCTCAGGAAATTAGATGAACATTTTGAAGTGAATGTGACAGAACTTAGCAAATTGTTTGGCGTAAGTGAAGTAACTATCAGAAATGATTTAGGAAGTCTTGAAGAAAAAAACTTATTAGTAAGGGCAAGAGGTGGAGCGATTAAAGCGAGTGAAATCAATAGAGATTCTAAGCTTTCTGAAAAAACGAGTAAAAATTTAAAGGAAAAAAAGGCCATTGCTCAAATTGCGGCAACCTTAATTTCTGAGGGAGATACTGTATTTATAGATTCTGGTTCAACGACAGAAGAAGTTGCCAAACTTTTGGCCAATTATAAGTTTTTAACCATTGTTACCAATGCTATCAATATTATGTCATTGTTTACTGACAATCCTAATATTACGGTAATTGTTCCAGGTGGTATTTTAAGACATACTTCTTGTTCGCTTGTTGGGATGACTTCAGAGCAAAATCTCAACGAATTTTATTGTGATAAACTAATTTTAGGAGTTGATGCAATTGATATTAATGGTATTTATACTCCTAATATCGAAGAAGCAAATCTTAACAGGGCAATGATTAAAATTTCCAAAGAAATTATTTTGGTGACGGACTCTTCTAAATTCAACAAAAGAAGCATGTCTAAAATTGCAGAGGTGACCAATAATCTTTCAATAATAACAGATAGCAATATTCCTCCTAATTTATTGAAAATATTTCAAGAAAAAGGAGTGACTATTCATATTGCAAAAATATAATACAAGTATAATATTTAGTAAATATTTAAAAAGGGCTACAGAAAAAATTATTTCTATAGCCCTTTTTTTGTTTTATTTACAATGAGATTCTTTCGTTGTATATAATGTTTTATAGGTATAGGCGTTTAGGTCGCATTGTTTTTCTTCATTTTAAGCGAATAGGAGTATTTTTTATGAACTTTACTAGTAGTAAATTGAATATTGTCCCTAAATTATTCCTTCTATTGTACCGAAAATGATATGCCTCTATATGAAATACTGTTATTAATAGTAACATAGTTGATGGTATTGTGTGGATTTGCGATAGGGATTGAGCAATTGTTTGAGCGCTGCCTTCTTAGTTGTTTTATGCTTAAATTGAAACACAAATGCTAGGTAACTAAGAAAAAAGCGAGTTGCGAAAGCACGGTCCGCCGCGGCGGAATCGCCCCAATAATTTTAAAAAAACACTAATAAAAATAATATTCAAGAAAATTATGCTAAGATTAAAAATATAAAAACATACAAATTCAAGCACAGCTACTTTTGCAACACCCTTTTAATCATCTCCACCCACAGAAAATCATCTAGTGCCAATGATATTCATCTAAGTATCCTTGCAAGTTTTCAAGTGTTTTTACACCTGTAAATTCATACCTTGTCATATTAAAAACAAAGATAAGCAAATTATCAATTTGTACGACCTAAACGCCTATACCTAATGTTTTAATTAAAGCGTTACCAGGAACATATTCCCATCAATCCAAATATAATAATCCCCTTTTTCAAACAATGATTTTTCAATCTCTGTGGTATTATGTTTTTCCAATACTTTGTAACCTCTTTTGTTGTAAATTTTAATAGTTGCTTCTTTTGAAAACCTAATTTGTAAGGAGTCATCAAAGATATTTGTTTGTTCTATAGGATGGGCTATTTTTTTGAAGTGTTCTTCTCTGCCATCGATTTTTAACATATAATCTCCTTCTGCTAAATTGCGAATATCAACTTCTTTGCCATTTCCTTTAGAAATTATTTTACCTTCATCGGTTTGGATTTCAAACTTGGTTTCCTGTGATATTATTAATTTATTTGCGCTTTCTCTTGGGTAAAATATGGTTTTATTAAAATGTTTTTTAAGGATTTTATTCAAGTCATAATAATCTACATCTGTAGAAATAATATAGCCATGCTCGTCAATGAGGTAAGTGGTAGGCAATGCTTCAACATGGTACCTCGTACAACTTTCTGAATTCCATTCTTTGAAGTCGCAGCCATGGTTAGGCCAGGGTAAATTATCGTCTTTTATAGCCCTGAGCCAAGGTTCCTTTTTACGGTCAAGAGAAATGCTAAAAATTTCAAATCCTTTGGGTTGGTATTCTTTATAAACATCAATCGTTTCTTCGTTTGCCATTCTGCATGGCCCACACCAGGAAGCCCAAAAATCTATCAAAACCACTTTTCCTCTCAATGAATTCAGGTGGATTGAAGTGCCATTTGAATTGGGTATCACAATATCAGGAGCCAGTTCTCCATTTTGAGGGATGTTTTGAGCAAAGCCGAGGAGCGCTCCGAAACAAATCAATGTTCCTACGACAAAAGCTTTGCAAAATTTTAACATAGTTGTAAATATCTTCTTGATTTTTAACCAATGGTCAATTAAATCAAATATGCTGAAATTATCTAATGGTTACTTACTTTTTGGAAAAATATTTAGAAAAACAAACCGCAACTGATCATGATATTGGTGTTGTTATTTTTACTTACCACACTTGGTGCATTGCCATTGCTTAGCGTATACGGAGTATAAACACTATTGTTTACACTGTTGATATAGGCAATGTCAACAAAATATTCACGCGATCTGTAGCCAGCACCCAAAGTGATAAATTGTTTGCTCCTGTCAGTATTGTCAATACCTGAGGTAGGATCTCCATAATATGCATAGCCTCCTCTTAACCTGATGTTTTCTATTTTGATTTCCGCACCTACTTTAGCGTTTATGGTTGATTTAAAGTAGGATCCTACAAAAGTATTTGCCGAACTGTATGTGCGTGGGTCTTTACCATCCTGAACATCAATTCCGGCATAATTTACACTTGCAATTTCGGTGCTTATTAGGCCATATTTGTTTGTGAATGAAACACCTAAGTTTGCGATTCCTGGAGTAGTTAACCTATAACTATTCGTTCCTGAACCCATTACGCCAGTTTGTGTTGTGTTTAATGGGGTGGTGTCACCAGGATAAAAGTAATTTGGGGCAATGCGTGAAGTCATTGTTGTTTCCTTAAAAGTTTCATCAATAGCATATACTGTTGGTGAAATTAGCGATAAACCAATTTTGACATGGTCATTGGGTTTAGCAATAATACCTCCCGACAATTTAATCCCTGTTCCATTAACTGTTCTCCCTTCTTGTAAGGAAAATGATTGTAGGATTAATGGTGTAGCATCTTTGATTGTTTCCGTAAATGATTTGTTTTCTTCATAGTACAATCCCATAATTCCTAAAGAGGCACCCAGGTATATTTTGTCGTCATAATTAATTCCTCCAGCAACATTCCATTCGTTAATTCTACCTTTGGTATTGATATAGCCACTTTGGTTTACTTTTCTGATGGACATATTATTTAATGTCTGGTAGTAGATATCGCCTCCAGGGTTAACCGGATTGATGACAAAAGTTTTGTAGGCTAAACTTTGTATAGAAGATATACTTGCATTGTTGGCTTCATCTAAATATACTTGGTCATTGGTTCCATTTGCTGTTTGTATAAAATAGTCTGTCATCGAGTTAGAAGTATTTACCCCTGAATAACCAATGCTGTTATTGAAATCTTTGATGCGCGACATACTCACTGCAATAGATCCACCCCTCCATTTTCCTGCTGTCAAATCATCTTTGGCAAATGAAAAAATTGCTCCTATATTGCCAATTGCGGGGTTAATGTAGTTTGCTTTTGTGGTAGAATTAAATAAGTTACTTGAACTACTTCCATAGCCAAACATAGGTGAAATGGTGAATTCAGATTTTCGACTCATTCCTAAACCTGCAGGATTAATGGACGCGCTACTTAAGTCTGCCCCTAAAGCTGTTTGAGCTCCAGCTAGTCCCATGCTCCTGGCCGTACCACCAAAGTTTGAGCTTGAAAATAACAAGCCATCAAGTGCATAATTTTCATATTGAGCGGATACTGGTTGACTCAACAATAATGCTAAAGCCACACAGGATACTAGTATTGATTTCATGATAGTCTTATTAAATTAGAAAACTTGAGTATCGCAATTCAATAGTGGAATTGAATTACATTATTTTTTAAAATTGATTTTCTTAATGCAAAGATTTGAACGGATGTTTCCATTACCGGCCTCCTCTTGAACCTCGGCCATTATTTCCACCGCCGCCTCCGCCGCCACCTCTATTTCCACCACCTCCGCCACCAGAATTTCCTCCTCCATTCCAATTGCTATTATTGTTGGAATTGTTGTTGTTCCATGAATCATTTCTCTGTATGTTTCCTCCTGAGTTGTTATTTTGAGGAGTATAACTAGGAGTGGTGGTGTTGTTTTCTCTTGAACCACGGCCTTGGTTATCAAATGGTTGTTGTTGCTGTTGTTCTGTGGAATTCGAATTGGTGTTTGTATTTCTATTTTGTTCTGTATAGTAATCATAAGTTCGAACATTTTCACCGTATTGTGAAGGTGTTGGTGTGGTTGTGCCTTGATTACCACCTCTATTTCCTCTACCATTGTTGTCAATAGTAGTATTGCTTTGATTTGAATTGTCAGTTCTTTGTGGTCCAGTGGTTCCTGAAGGAGAATTGCCTGAAGAAGTTGAATATTGAGTTCCGGCACTTCCTCTTGGGCCATTTACATGGGCAGGAGTGGTGTTTTGATTTCCATCGTTTGAATTGGTGCTGTTATTGTTTTGATTGATTACAATCAAATTGTTACCATAAGGGAAATAGCCTCCATAATAATGGTAAGCAAATGGAGAATAAAAAGAATTGTAGCCAAAAGGTGAGCACCAAGAGTTATAAGGGGAATACCAGCTGTTATAGCAATAGTTGTTGCCCCAGCCATTGTTCCAAATATTAGCTCCATATCCCCAACCTGAACTGTATCCGAATCCAATTGATGAACCAAAACCTCCGAAATTATTGTACCCAAACCCATAAGAAGGGTACATATTCCAGCCGTTATTGTATCCGTAATTAGAATAATTGTTCCAATTATTTCCCCAGTTGTTTTTTCTTCGGGATGAATTTTGACCTTTATAATTGTTAGTGATATAGGTGTTTCCTGAAGTTACTTTTTCTTTGTTGTCTTCCCTGGCTTGATTAGCGTATTTTTTTATTAAAGAAGAATCCACGTTGGTGGCATTTTGGTTGTCTTGATAATTGGTGTTGTTTTGATAAGTAGATGCATTGGGATTCCAGTAAGTGGGTGCATCTTTTTCTTTTTGTGCTTCGACTGCTTTTAGTCTGTCTTTTCTAGAATAATACATGTCGTCATTTTCTTGTGCCTGTAATGCAGTAACCATTACCAGCAGTAAAATGGTTACTTTAAAAATTTTGGGAAATATAATTGGAGCTAACATGGTTTTGTTATTTATAGTTTTATTAATCAATGAATTAACGAAGAGTAGTTTTGAATAGTTCCTCGCATTATACTAAAACTGAAATCAGATCAATTACAACTATTATAATTTGTATATATTTGTAATCGATTTGGGTTAGGCAAATGCCGTACCAAAAATTGACTTCAATAAAATTACAATAAATCATAAGTAATTATACTAGATTACGATTTATTGTTTTAATTATTATTCCATTAGCATAAAACTATCAATAAACTATGAGTCAGGGTGTTTCTAAAAGAAGTGAAGATTATTCTTTGTGGTATAATGAGTTGGTAAAGAAAGCAGATTTAGCAGAAAATTCTGCTGTAAGGGGATGTATGGTCATTAAACCTTATGGATATGCCATCTGGGAAAAAATGCAACAAGTTTTAGATAAAAAATTCAAAGACACAGACCATGTAAATGCCTATTTCCCTTTGTTTATCCCTAAATCTTTTTTGAGTAAAGAAGCAAGTCATATTGAAGGTTTTGCTAAAGAATGTGCTGTAGTAACACATTACAGGCTAAAAAATAATGAAGACAATACGGCAGTAATCGTTGATCCTGATGCAAAATTAGACGAAGAGCTTATCGTGAGACCAACTTCTGAAACGGTAATCTGGAGCACCTACAAAAACTGGATACAATCTTATAGAGATTTACCTTTGCTTGTAAACCAATGGGCAAATGTAGTACGTTGGGAAATGAGAACCAGGTTATTTTTACGTACCACTGAATTTTTATGGCAAGAAGGTCATACTGCACACGCAACAAGAGAAGAAGCGGTGGTTGAAACCAAACAAATGTTGGATATTTATGCCGACTTTGCGGAAGACTTCATGGCATTGCCTGTAGTGAAAGGGGTAAAAACAGAAAATGAGCGTTTTGCTGGGGCAGTGGATACCTATTGTATTGAAGCGTTGATGCAAGATGGGAAAGCATTACAGGCTGGTACGTCACATTTCTTAGGGCAAAATTTCGCCAAAGCGTTTGATGTGAAATTTGCGGGTCAGGATGGTAAATTGGATTTTGTTTGGGGTACGTCTTGGGGAGTGAGTACAAGATTGATGGGTGCATTGATCATGGCACATTCAGACGATGAAGGTTTGGTACTTCCTCCAAAATTAGCGCCTATTCAAGTGGTAATTGTGCCTATTTACAAAAATCAGGAACAATTGGATGCCATCAATGAAAAAGCAAATGCTATTAAAAAAGCCCTGCAAGATAAAGGTGTAAGTGTAAAATACGATAACCGAGACACCCAGAAACCCGGTTGGAAATTCGCAGAATATGAATTGAAAGGTGTTCCTGTTCGTTTAGCCATGGGGCAACGCGACCTTGACAATGGTACTGTTGAAGTAGCAAGAAGAGATACCAAAGAAAAACAAACGCAATCTTTGGATGGAATTGTTGACTATGTAGTGACTTTACTGGATGACATTCAAACCAATATTTATCAAAAAGCTTTGGCTTACAAAAATAGCCACACGACGTCGGTGGATAATTTTGACCAGTTCAAAGCTGTTTTAGAAAATGAGGGTGGCTTTATAGCTGCCCATTGGGATGGAACGAATGAAACTGAAGATAAAATCAAAGAATTAACGAAAGCAACTATTCGTTGTATTCCTTTGGATGCAAAAGAAGAAGCTGGGGTTTGTGTATTCACTGGAAAGCCTTCTACTAAAAGAGTTTTGTTTGCAAAGGCTTATTAATTGTTTTTTAATCTTGATAATTCAGAAAAACTTCTGAATTATCAAGATTAACACTTTAATTTTTTGAACAAACTTAACTAATAACTGGCGACCTGGTAAAAGCGATATTAGCATCAAAAATTAGTCGGTAAGTAATATGTGTTTTACATATTTTACCTCCCGCAGATTCAGCCACGTGCATCATTTTAGGATTGAAATCACCAATCCAGTTCATTTCAAAATCGGTATATTTTGCATTTGGTTGTACCACTTTTGCTGCTGCCATAATAATAGCACCTTCCAGCCCTTTGCCTTGAAACTCAGGGATAATTCCAAAAGCGACTCCAAACATCTTTTTACAAGTTCCCCTCCATTGATGGTATAAGAATTTTATTTTGGCAATAATGTCCCAGGTGCCTTTTAGTTGGCCATTCAAATATTTTACGATTTGGTTTAACTCTGGTATCATGATAAAAAATCCAATTGGCTCGTGGTTATAGTAGGCAAACCAAACTATTTCTTCATCAAGAATTGGTTTCAGTTGGTTCATGATACTCATGGCTTGTGTTTTGGGCATTTCTCTAACACCCGCATGTTTTACCCACGCTTTGTTGTAAATGAACCTGAAATCTTCCGCGTATTTTTCCAGTTTGTTTTTTTTGATGTGTTCAAATTTATAGTTCGGATCTCTGGCAATTCTAGCAGCTTTGTCGGCATAAGTATCAGGCAAAGCTCCATCTACAGTTCTGTGGTAAGTATACTGCTGGAAATAGTCTTTAAATCCATAGTTTTCAAACAAGGTTTTGTAGTATGGATGTGTGTAAGGCATGCAGTAATTGGGTTCAGTAAATCCATCCACCAATAATCCCCACCACTTGTCTCTTTCTCCAAAATTGATGGGGCCTTCCATTGCTTCCATACCTTGCTGTTCCAACCATAATTTACACGTATCAAAAAGTAAGAAAGCTGCTTCCTGATTATTGATGCATTCAAAAAAGCCCATTCCACCTGTTGCTTGTGGCGTAGTGTTGGCTGTTTTTCTGTTGATAAATGCCGCGACCCTTCCGATCGTTTTATTTTTTGAATCAATTAAAATCCAACGAATACAAATGCCATGTCTAAAAAATTTATTCACTTTTGGGTCAAACACATCCTCTATGTCTGAATTTAGAGGTCTGATCCAATTTTTGTCATTTTGATAAAGACCAATAGGAAGACTTAGAAATTCTTTTTCGGTGCTTTTATTATTTACTTCTATGATTTTCATATTTTAAAATTCTCTAAAAAGCCTTTAAACTTAAATCCAGGCTTTTTACAGCATGAGTTAGTGCACCCACTGAAATAAAATCTACACCTGTTTCCGCAATACCAACTATTGTACTTTCATTTACACCACCTGATGCTTCAGTTTCAAACTGGCCATTAATAAGTTTCACTGCTTCACGCAACATTTCATTGTTCATGTTGTCCAGCATGATGCGTTGCATGCCGCCAACAGCCAAAGCTTGCTTAACTTCTTCTAAATTTCTGGTTTCAATTTCCACAGGAATATCTTTACCCGTTTTTTGAAGGTATGCAAAAGTGTTTTCTAACGCTTGTTTTATGCCGCCAGCATAGTCAACATGGTTGTCTTTTAAAATAATCATATCATACAAACCATAACGATGGTTATAGCCTCCTCCAATGACAACAGCCCATTTTTCCATCATTCTGAAGTTGGGCGTAGTTTTGCGGGTATCTAGTAATTTGGCTTTGGTATGACCAATCATTTTTGCCATCTGGTTTGTTTTTGTGGCAATGGCAGACATGCGTTGCATACAATTCAATGCCAGTCTTTCGGCCTTTAAAATCGCTCTGGCATTTCCTTCAACGTTAAAAGCAATGTCACCGTATTTGACCTGAGATCCATCTTTCATCGAAAGGTGAAATTGGATCAAAGGGTCTACTTTAAAAAATATTTTTTCAGCAAGATTTACACCTGCGATGATTCCATTGTCTTTGACCAATAATTTTGCTTTGTTTTGAGCGTCAGCCGGAATAGAGGCTAGGGAAGAATGGTCGCCATCGCCAACATCTTCCATCAAAGCTAAGCTGATAAAACTGTTTATGGCAATTTCAGAAAGGTATACTAGATTATTCATAATGGGGTAAAAATAAAGAAAGGTGCCGAATAATCAGCACCTTTCTTTATTTTTTACTACTAAATCAAATCTAAATCACTCTTTACTAAAATCTAATGTGTCAATCAAATAAAATCCTTTGAATGGTTTGATGAGGATATATACTCTATATTCACCGCCATTATATGTATAACTTCCAATCGCGTATTTAATGCCTTCATCTTTTGAAGCGCCTTGGTGTTTGATCACAAAGTCTTTGTAAGTATGTTTTTTAAAAAAATCATTCATTACAATTTCAGACTGTGTTTTATTATACTGAGAACGCTCTCCATCAAAACTAATCTCCACAACATTGTTGAAATTTTCAACTAGAAGCTTTGCATTTGATGTTTTAAAGGCTGTTTTTGTTTTAGTTAACAGCTCATCTTGAGCATCTGCCTTACCAACAAATAGGAAAACAAGGAAAGCCAATAAAAGTGATTTCTTGAAATTCATGTTAGTAAGATAATGGTAAAATTTTAGCAAGTACCGTGCCAGATTTTGTAAAGTTGTGTGTTATATTTTAGAATGGTAAATCATCTCCAGGTTCTTCTGTTGTAATTGAAGCAGGTGAGAATGGTTCTCCGGTAGCAGGAGCATCTCCAGCACTAGCGGCTACTTTATCAATTCTCCAAACATTCACATTGGTAAACCACCTGTCTTGGTATTCCCTAGATTCAAGATTGATGTGAACAGTTACTTGTTGTCCAGGTGCAAGTGTTTTTACAATTGGGACAACTTTTTCATTCATTGCTGTAACACAAATTTTTCTTGGATATTGTTCTTCTGTTTCAACAACAAACTCTTGTTTTGTCCAAGCTTTTCCACCTGCACTTGTACCTGATTGTTCTGCCAATACTTTGAATACTTTTCCTGTAATTTCCAGCGCCATATTAATTTAATTTATAGTGTGTTTAGATGTGATAACTCTACTTTATTATCAATTTATTTTATAGTTTGTAAAGTTATAAAATTTCATTTTCAAAAAGTACTTCTTTGAAAATGTTTTATAATTTACTTAAGAATTTTCTTAAAATGAAATTCAATTTTCAGCATTATTTTTTCAATTCATAATTTGTGGCTACTGTTACTTTAATGTTTTCTGCAATTTTATTAAAGACAATGGTAGGTACTTCAATTTTATAATCAGCCAATGCAACATCAAAAACGCAATCGATTTTAAGGTTTCCTTTGGCAATTGTTAATGTACCTTGAACGTTTTTAAGCTGGGTAACTCCATGAATAGTGAATTTTCCAGTTGCAGTAACTTTATATACACCATCTTTAGAATAATCTAGCACTTCATTGATTTTACCTTGAAAGCTGGCTTTAGGAAATTTTGTGGTTTCCAAATAGTTTTCATTGAAGTGCTCTTCCATTAATGAATTTGGAAATTTAAATTGAATGATTTGCATTTGAAATGCGATGTCATTGGTAGTGGAATTTAAAATAGACGTCACTTTTTTATTTACTGCGTTTATATCTTCCATTGGTGTACTGGAAAAAAATGAAACTACTCCAGTGTTCGTGGTATACAATTGTTGTGCATTTACATTGAAAATAGTGATCAAAGTAACTAAAGTAAATAAGGCTAGATTTTTCATAATTGCTTAATGTTAGCGGGTGTTAAAATTAAATTGTAAGGTGAACAATACTTTGAGCATGTGACTTATTTGGTTGAATTGACAAGGCTTGATAATTCTTTGTACGCTATTTCACCTTCAATAAAACCACGTTTGTTATTTCGTCCATTGATAACCAAGGTTGCAGGTATTGAACCTCCCCAACGGCGGTCAACTCTTGGCATCCATAAGGTATAGTTGGGGTTATTGAGCAAATAAATGTTTTGGGTAATTTTTTTCTTGGATACGAAGGGATTCACAATGTCTTCTAAGTTTTCTAACTGATCGAGGTTTATAAAAACTACTTTTACTTTGGTTGAAGCTGAATCATTGGCAAATTTAACGAAATGAGGAATTTCTTTTACACAGGGTTTGCACCAGGTAGCAAAGAAATTATACACATAAATCGTGTCTTTTTGACGGTTCAATAGCGTTTCAAATTGTTTGAGGTCAATTGGCTTTACTTCTTGAGAAAAAGCGTTGAACAGTATACTGAAATGCAGTAAGGCGATGCCTGTGATTTTAGTAAACATGGTGTAGTTTGTCATCATTGCGTTTGTCGATATAAGTTTTTTCATAAATAGAAACTGTTAAGAGAAAAAATGAAACCAAAAATGGTCCATATACAATTCCCAGAACGCCAAAAAGTGGAAGACCAATTACCACGCCAATTACTGTAACAAGTGGATGTGTGTCTGCATATTTTTGGTTAATGAAAAACCTGATCACATTGTCGATAGTAGTTACAAATAAAAATCCCCATAAAATAATTCCAATACCAGCGGTGTATTCACCATAAGCCAGTGATACTATTCCTGCAGGAATGAATACCAATGATGATCCCACAAAAGGTAAAAATGAAAGAAAGGTAGAGATAACCCCCCAAAAAAAGGCATCTTTGATACCAAATATAATAAAACCTACTCCCACTAAAAAACCTTGCACAATGGCGATAAAGCCTTGCCCTATGATGTTTGAACGGGTCATTCTATTCAATTCAATACCAAATTTCAAACTGTTTTCTCTTGAAAATGGGACATATTTGATGAGTGTTTCTTCAAATTTTGAATAATGGTAAAACATATAATACAATACAAAATACATCAACACGATAATCAGTACAATATCGAAAGTGCTTGACAATACATCTGTTATGGCGCTAATTCCCCATTTTCGAATACTGAGTAGTGTTTCTTCAATAAATTGAGGATTGCTGATATATTTCCCAATCAGCAATTTTAGTTTTTCGGCAATGAGTAATATTTCTTTTGGTTGGTTGCTGATTTCTTTGATTTTCGCTACGAGCATCCAACTAAAAGTAGTCAGTGGAAAAATGATGATTATAAAAGACAAAAAACACGTCAATAGTGCGGAGAATGATTTATTGAGTTTAAAATTGTCAATTAAATAGATATAGATTGGTTTGAACAAACAATACAGTATAATTGCTCCCAATGCTGCCGAAAAAATATTTCGTATGGCGTAAAGTAGAAATCCCGCTAAAAATATTACAATAGCCAAAGTAAAATATTTACGTTGACTAGAGGTGTATACAGTTGACATGATTATTTCTTTTTTTCTGGCTTGTATTTCGATGCTTCAAATATTTTTTTAGCATCATTGTTTTTCATCAGGTCCTGAATTTTTACCGCCTCATTTTCTTTTCTGTATTTTTGTATAATTCTCCAGCCAACCCATCTGCCAATTCTACCCGGACATTTATCTCCAATTTCATAAGTTTTTGGACTCTCTCCTACGAATTTGTTTACCGTAAAATGATCAGTTTTGAACAATAAATTATTTTGTACAAAATTAGCCCAAATCACACTTTCATAAATATCACAATCAATGACTTCTTGTTTGTCATAACCTAATACAATGGTGTCGTTGGTGCATGGCATCATTGTTTTTACAAATTCATACGATTTTCCATAGTATATCATTTCTGCCAAAAGGCTTTTATCCAACATATTTACCTGGTTGTATTTTTGAGAAATCAAGGACACCACAATTGAAACAAGGTATTGTTTCTGATAGCGTTTTAAAACATAATTGGGAATATTAGGAATATAAGTTCCTTTAGGACCTAGAAAAAAATCCAAGCCAATCACAATTAAACTGTCCGACACATACAAGTCATTGTTTAAACCAGTAATGATGGTTTTGATTTTGGGAATATAAAAATCAGGATAATAATATTTAATATTTCTAAACGCCTCTTCAAACTGCGTTTTTACATCTTTCATGTCTCCAAACACCGCTTGCGTTTCTCTATAAACAGTATCAAGGCTTGGATGATTGAGGGTATTGTACAGGGAGTTAACAATTAAACTATCGTTAGGATATTTGTTCACATTAAAAAAATGGTTTGCCAATAATTTATCTTTTTGAAGGTAAGCCCTGATTTGTGCTTTGGATTTGTTTTTAAAAAGCTCTTCTTCAACACGTTCAATCGTAACTGTTACGGGGATATTTGAGGCATCTGGTGCGTCTTTACACGCATCTTTTTCCCCACAACCAAATATTACTAAAGAGATTAGTAAAAAATTTAGATTTTTTTTCATTTTCATTTATATTTACACACAACAATATTAAGAAAAAAAACTGACCTCAATGAAAAAAATATTCACACTTATTTTAGCAACCACAATTTCAACCAACATTTTTGCCCAATTGAAAGCTAGTTTAAAGTTTTCACCCACTTTGGCGATGAATTTAATCACTGACAATTCTGGAATTAAAGACAATGAATCGTATGATGATAACGGTTTAGGATTAAGGTACAGTACAGGTATCAATTTGGATTTTCATTTTAACAATACTGTTGCCTTTGGTACTGGTTTATGGTTTTCAGTAAGAAAAGTAGGAATTACGACTACAAATGATTTGGTTCCAAGTCCCAATAACAAAACTGATGAGGTTTATAACTTACAATATTTACAAATCCCATTAACATTGAAAATGTTTACAAACGAAATCGCAGATGATATGCGTTTGTATTTTCAAGTAGGTCCTTCAGTAGATTTTAAAATTAATGAAAAATTATTGAAAGGAAATGAACTTGATAAACCCGTTTATGCTGCAGCATTTAATGATGGTAAAAGGGCTGTATTTTCATATATAGATTTATCTATTATTGGTGGAGCTGGTGTGGAGTACCAAATGGGAGAACACACGGCATTGTTTGCCGGATTAAGTTACAACAGGGGTTTGTTGAATTCCTTAAACCCGTTGTTAAAATGGGGTGATGGCAGTTATGTAAATGCGGATATCAATAATAAAACGAGCGCCATTTCTCTTGATTTGGGGATAAAATTCTAATTCAAAAATAACGATATTTGTTTTTAATAAGCCCTTCAACTTTTGAGGGGCTTATCATTTAATGGCCTATGGAAAAGACTAAAAACATTGTGTTTTATGATGGTGAATGTGGTCTCTGCAATAGGTTTGTTTCCTTTGTAGTAAAAAGAGATGCTAAACGTTTTTTTTACTTTGCTTCTTTGCAGGGAAGTACTGCCAAAGAAAAACTTGGGGAATTGCCTCAACAAATGGATACCGTTTTTTACCTCGACAATAAAGGCATTTATGCCAAATCTACGGCTGCGATTCGGATTTTGGCAAGGTTGGGTGGCATTTGGAATTTGATTTTTGTATTGCTACTTGTTCCATCATTTATCCGTAATTATGTTTACGATTTTGTTGCTGCAAGCAGGTACAGGTGGTTTGGGAAAAATGATTCGTGCACTGTTCTTGGCAAAGAAGAGATGTCTCGGTTTTTGGAATAAGGCTTGATTCTATTAAATCCATTGTATGGTCTGAAACTACAAAATAGGCAGCTGATTTTGAAGATGATGGTGCTCAGTAAAATTGAAAATACATCGGTAATACAATTTTACTATGTGCCAGCGTTTAATATCCACTTTTCTACTGACTAGCTAAGAAACCATAAATGGGGCTCTATGAAAAGCTTGAATAGAATAAACTTATAAAAATAGCTCTTTCAAATGGTCGAAGTGGAATATCTGATTGAGGTGTGTAATATCCATAGAATTACTTCCTTAAATTGATTCGCTTTGTAATAAAATTCATCAATGAAATGTATGTTGATTCTTCGATTCAATTTTTATGAATTTGTTTTTAAATGATTTTTTCAACAATATATTTAGGTCTACGTTTAGTTTCCTTATAAATTTTACCAATGTATTCTCCAAGTACTCCAATAGAAGCTATCTGTAAACCACTGATAAAATATATAGGTAAAACAATTGATGCCCATCCTGGTACACCTTGATTTGTAAATTTGGTATACAATGCCCAAAGAGCTCCCATAAAGCTTAAAATCATGGCTATGAAACCAATTATGGCGATATATCTCAATGGTGAAATAGAAGATGAAGTAATTCCTTCAATTGCAAAGTTTAACATTTTACTAAAAGGATACTTTGTTTCACCTGCTGTACGCACTAGTCTGTCGTAATAAACTTTATCTGATTTAAAACCTAATTGAGGGAATATTGCTCTTAAAAACAAATTTGATTCTTTGTATTCTTCTAATTCATTTAATACTCTTCTACTTGTTAATCTATAATCTGCATGGTCATATATAATATCTACTCCCATGATTAGCATGAGTTTATAAAATATTCTTGCAGTTAATTTTTTATAATTGCTATCTGTTGAACGAGATTTTCGAATGCCGTATACAATTTGGTTTCCTTTCAAAAACTTTTCTATCATTTCATCAATTACATTGATATCATCTTGTAAATCAGCGTCCAAAGAAATGATGCAATCACTATAATTTCTGGCATACATTAGACCTGAAAAAAGTGCGTTTTGATGACCACAGTTTTTGCTAAGTTTTAAGCCTCTAAACCTTGAAGACTCACCTTTACATAAGCCCTCAATAATTGCCCAAGTATTGTCTTTACTTCCATCGTCAACAAGCACAATAATGGAAGTGCCAAAGTTAAATTTACTTTCTAGATCAATAACTTTTTTCAAACAAGCAGAAGCGGTATATTCTAAAATTGCTTCTTCATTATAACATGGTAGAACTAGTGCTAGTGTTTGTGGTGACATTGACATTAATTTTATTGAAAGGATTGATTTTTTAAAAAGAAAAGGTCAAAAGTTAGTGAATTAATAATGATTTAAAGTCGCAAATATTTCTCCTGTTTCACTATCAATTACTTTTTCTTTAACTCTTTTAGCTAATAATGAATTTAATTGCACCCCTTTACTTGTTACTAAATAATCTATATTATATTCATCAATAAAGTCAAGTTGACTTTGAGTAATAGAAACAAATTTATGCTTAAGTTTTTGTTTTTCAACATACCTGTAAAAAGTTGATGTTTTAACTTTATTCGGATAATCGTTATCTACTTTAGGTATATCAAAAACGGTTAATTGAATAACATGTGCATTTTTATTCCAAATACACAGATGATATTCAAGTATTCCAAATTCAGGGTAAGTACAATCATGTCTCGTTCTATATTCATCTTCTGAGATTATACATACACCTATTGGATTTGAATTTTCAAACAGTTTATACGTTGAATTTAAAAAATCAGAAGAATAACCCGCAGGGTTGTATTTTTTTGGAGCGTAAAATATAGTCATCGCTATAAGTAAAATTAAGATAGCCTTTTCTGGTGTTGAAATATATTTCATAATAAAAACATAAAACAATAAAATGGTAATGTTTATCAATGGGATAGAAATATTTGAAAAAAATTGCATAGCATCCATCATAATATATATTGAAGTAACAGCAATAGCTAAAGAAATGAATATTATTAAAAACAAAAATAAAATTAAAAATTGATGTCTAATGAGCTTTACTCTTAGTGTGGTTTTGTACTTTACAAAAAGATAGATTAGTAAAATGATATTTAAAAAATATACTGCGCCAATTTGAATTATTTCTCCTATTGATATTTTGATTACTTTAAGAATAAATTCAAAAGATACCAAAGACGTAATATATGGAATACTTAAGTTGTCTGAATGTGCAGTCGCTGAATCAGTTGTTTTTCCTATAGTATAAAATAACATTATAAAAACAGCTATTGTAAATATGGGTACAAAATAACAGAGGTATTTTTTTTCTTTTTTGATGATAAATGCAGCTCCAAAAAAAATGCTTAAAGATAGCATGAGTGTCGGTAATGTAGAGATTTGAGAAAGCGTTAGAGACAATAAAACCAAAACAGACAGGTATATTTTTTTATTTAAATAAAGGTTAAGTGCTGCAATAATAAACAAATACGCAATAAAATTCTTTTGTAAATTCATTAATGACCTGACATAAACAAATCCTGAATGTTGTAGTAAAGGGATGTTATTGAAGAAATCCCAATAAATTCCACAAAACAAAACAATCGTTAGTAATGCTATTTTTTGCAACAATGAAACACTATTTGATAGCTTTTCAATTGTTGCAAATAAACCATAACCAATTGCTAAAAATGCAGTTGGATGTACCAATAACTGTAAGGAATGGAAATAATTTAATTGCGTAATATTGGCAATACCTGAAGCATACCAAATATCAAAGTAATGGTATGGTGATGGCGATTTTATACTTTGAAAAATATAGTCGAATGCATAGTTTTCACTTCCTACTTCGGCAATGTACTTTGCGACTTTAGAAGAAAAAACGGAATCTTGGTTATGCCAATTAGGAAATCCTCCTAAATCTTCAACCTCTAAATATTTATAAACATAAAAACATAAAATTAAACAACTTGATTCAAACAGAAATGTCAGAAATGTATTTTTGTAATTAAAAGTAATTTGATCAGTTTGAATGCCCGTTTTTTTATTGTAGTTATAATAAATGTAAAACAATAGCAATATGATATTTCCAGAAAATATGGTTCGCCCTTTTGTATAATATAGGCCTATAAATGTAACAAAAATTAGGATGCCGGTAAATAGGTTTAAAAATATGTGCTCATACTTTTTTGATATTGATATATGAAATATTGTTCGGAAAATTTCGCCTAAAAAATAAAATATGACAAGAAATATAATACTAACTAGGTAATATTTTAAGATATACAAATGCATAATTTTATGTTTAATAATTAAAATATTTAAATTAAATTATTGGCTGTGTTTATATCAAATCATCCCTAAATTGATTATAAACTGACTTCAAAAATACTATTTTTCAGACAAATTGCAATTTAAATTCAGGCTATAAATTTTTAGCCTTTTCATGCGTCTTAAAAAAAATTTCTATTTTTAAATTTCTATTTAAAAATAGAAGATAACTCAAATTAATAAACCAGCAGCTTGTAGCTTTTGAATTGTTTCTTGGCATAATTGACAGCCACATGGTAAATCCCTGTTTGTAAATGCCCAATTTCAACATGAGTAGAAGTGCTGTGTAAAACAGAAATTCCCAAATTGTTATAGATGGTAACTTCTTCAACGTCTCCACTTATTGTGATTTGATTCGTGGCAGGGTTGGGATAAATTGTTTTTTCGTCATTGGTATTTGAAGAAAGATCAGTAATCTCCGAAATAATCATTTTTGAACAATCTTCCGTCCAGCTTGAAGCAGCGTCTTTTTGATAGTCAATATTTCTACTTGCATATACTTCACTTGCCACGCATATATAACTTAAGAATGGGTTTTGGGTGCAATTTAGTGTGCTCAGGTACATATTGTGGACTACATTTAAACCTATAATTGAATTTTTTGTACACACCAATTCCTTGAGAACCCTATTTTTAGATACCATCAATCCTGTCAACTGGTTATTGCTGCAATGGATGGTATTGAGGTTGGTACTTTTATTTACGATTAAAAAATCGAGTAAATTGTTGTCACAATACAAGCTATACAGTTTGGTATTCAAGGTCAGGTCTAAAATCGATAATTGGTTATCATTACAATTAATATCAATTAAGGCTGTGTTTTTTGAAATATCCAATACGGACAATAAATTGTCACAACAATTTAAAAAAGTAAGTACGGTATTTTTAGTTACCTCTAGCGTAGCAATTTTATTGGAAGCACAATGCAAGTAATCTAATTTCGTATTTTTGCTTAGGTTTAAACTTGTAAGTTGGTTGTACATACAATTGAGACTTTCGAGTTTGGTATTTAGGCTTACATCCAAATTTTGTAATCCACAGGAAATGCAGTTCAATGAAGTTAAAGCTACGTTTTTGGAAATGTCTACACTTGAAAGGGTATTGAATGAACAATCAAGGTCCTGAAGTAATATGTTGTTTGACAGGTTGATGCTGGTCAATAAGTTAGCGCCACAATAGAAAGTAGTCAGCAGAGTGTTTGCACTCAAATTTATGTTGGAGAGATGGTTTTGCGAACAGTCAAAAAATGAAAGCACCGTATTTTTTGACACGTCAATATTTGTCAGTTGATTGGCTGCAACATTTAAAGAAAGTAAATTGGTAAAATTATCAGTATTGATTTGGGAGAGCTGGTTCCAGGAGCAGTCGAGTTGTTGCAAATTGACAAAGGCTTCAATGCCAGCAAGACTGGTGATTGATTTTCCTTTTAAATTGAGTATTTGGGTAGCTTCGGCTTCTGTAATTTGAATTAAATTGTCTGAATTTTTATCTACTCCATTGGCAATCAATGCCGTTTTAAAATTCACGTCATTGATGATAACTTCTTGAGAATAAGAAGTATTGAGGATAAAAAGAAAGACATACAAAAGGGAAATAAGGTTTTTCATTCAACCAATGTGTGTAGGGCCAGACAATTTAAGGTAGGTGTAATTTTGCGGTTTAACAAAAGTAAGTATATTTTTAGTTTTACTCTTGATTATTTTAAATTACATAATGAAAAAATTAGGATAATAAGTAGTCGAAGCTCAAATTGAGCCATATCTAAATGATGTCGACAATTGGCTTTTCAATACCTTTTTTAGTTATTTAAAATAATTTCTACAATTATCCCTCAATAAACCCTAAAACCTATTAATTTTGGCTTTAATACATTATTGTGAATTTGTGTATTGGCGAAAGCAATATCCAATTCATTAAACACAGCATGTTGGTTGTAAATCAGTTACCATGCCTTATTATGAAAGAAATGAGAGTTTTAAAATTCGGAGGAACATCAGTAGGAACCGTTGAAAGCATTACTGCTGTAATTAATATTGTCACTGATTATCACCAACAAGGTATAAAACAAGTGGTAGCAAGTTCTGCTTTAAGTGGGGTTACCAACAAATTAATTGACATGGGTAAGAAAGCCGCCAGCAGCGACGACACTTACCAAGAAACGTTGCGCGATATCGAAAACCGTCATTATGATATTGTGAAAGCATTAATTGATGTAAAATCTCAAAGTAAAATCTTCGCAAATTTGAAAATTGTTTTCAATGAATTAGAAGATTTACTCCATGGAATATTTTTAATCAAAGAACTTTCGGTACGTACCCTTGACCTGGTGATGAGTTTTGGAGAAAGACTTTCTTCTTATATCATTGCTGAAACCTTAAGGGTAAAAGGGATAGAAACCGATTTTGTAGATGCGAGAACTTTCATCAAAACAGACAATAATTTTGGGAATGCGCGTGTAAATTTTGAGCTAACCAACAAATTAATTAAAACACATTTTGCTAAAACCGAAAACCGCATTCAATTGGTAACAGGTTTTATTGCTTCTACTGAAAAAGACGAAACCACTACCTTGGGTCGTGGTGGATCCGACTATACCGCTGCCATCATTGGCGCAGCCTTGAATGCAGCCGTAATAGAAATATGGACCGACGTTGACGGCATTCTTACTTCTGATCCTCGTGTGGTGAAAAATGCCTTTACCTTGCCAACGGTATCTTATATCGAAGCCATGGAAATGTCGCACTTTGGCGCTAAAGTAATTTATCCGCCAACGGTGCAACCTGCTTTCGCAAAAAATATTCCTATCCGAATCAAAAATACTTTTAACCCAAGTTTTGAAGGTACCTTAATCAGCAACAAAGCAGAATCAGGTAATTTTATCATCAAAGGCATTGCCTCTATTGGCGACACGGCCCTGTTGAATGTACAAGGTGGTGGCATGGTGGGCATTACCGGTATTTCTGGTCGATTATTCTCTGCTTTGGCGCGTCAACAAGTAAATGTGATTTTGATTACACAAGCTTCTTCAGAGTTTTCTATCAGCTTGGCTGTTGATCCTCAAGAAGCAGAACGTGCAAAAGCAGTAATTGAAGAAGAATTTGAACACGAAATCAGGGGCAATAAAATTGAACCTGTAGCCATTGAAACCGGCTTATCTGTGGTTGCCGTGATTGGTGAAAACATGAAAGAAAATTCCGGGATATCAGCCAAGCTTTTTGGGGCTTTGGGCATGAACGGGGTAAATGTGAAAGCCATTGCTCAAGGTTCTTCTGAGTACAATATTTCGGTGGTGGTGAAAAGGTCTGATCTTTCTAAATCATTGAATGCTTTGCACGAAGTGTTCTTTTTGTCGGATGTAAAATCGTTGAATTTATACGTTGTTGGTTTGGGCTTGATTGGTAAAACCTTGATCAAACAAATTCAAAACCAAGCCGCTTACTTGGCCAAAAAACATTCCCTTAAAATCAATTTGGTTGGGGTAGCCAATAGCCGTAAAATGTTGTTATGCAATGACAATATCGCTATTGAAAACTGGGAAGCGGAATTCGAAGCCAAAGCCAAGCCTTCTAACTTAAGTGAATTCATCAAAACCATTAAAGAGTTTAACCTGCCTAACTGTGTGTTTGTAGACAATACGTCAAGCAAATCAGTGGTAGAGCATTACAACGACTTATTAACGGCAAGTGTATCTATTGTTACCCCTAATAAATTAGCCAACTCTGGTACCTATGCCGAATACAAATTGCTTCGTAAATCGGCCAAAAAACATGGCGTAAAATTCTTATACGAAACCAATGTTGGCGCCGGTTTGCCTGTGATCAATACCTTAGATGACTTATTGACCAGCGGCGATGAAATCATTAGAATTGAAGCCATCCTTTCGGGTACACTTTCTTATATCTTCAACTCCTTCAAAGAAGGCGTTCGCTTTGTCGACATTGTGAAACAAGCCAAAGAAAAAGGCTTTACTGAACCTGATCCAAGAGATGATTTGAGTGGCTCTGATGTGGCCCGTAAAATATTGATTTTAGCAAGAGACTCAGGTTTGGCGCTGGAACCAGCCGATATTGAGGTAGAAAATATTCTTCCCAAAAGCTGTAATGAAGCCAAATCTGTTCCTGATTTCTTCCAGGAATTAGAAAATGAAAATGCATTCTTCGAAAAAAGACGTAAAGAAGCAGAACTTGATGGCAAAGTGTTAAGGTTTATTGCTACCCTTGAAAACGGTAAAGCAAGTGTAACTTTACGTGCTGTAGATGCACAACATCCATTTTATTCTTTGTCAGGAAGCGATAACATCATCTCCTTTACAACCGAAAGGTACAAAGAGCGTCCACTCGTCATCAAAGGCCCTGGTGCAGGAGCCGAAGTAACTGCAGCAGGCGTATTTGCAGATATCGTGAAAGTGTTTCACTATTTGGTGTAGAAGATTGTCTTTAATATACTTAGTGGTACTAAAAATAATTATAAGGGCGTTTCCCGCAATGGCGGGTCGGGCTATCGGCACTCGCTTTTTGCTTTGTTATCAAATATTTCGGTAAAAAACAACATTTGCCAACAAAGCAAAAGAGCTCAAACAATGCCTCTATCCCTAACGCTGGGCTGCGGCTAATTACTTCTTTACGATATTCTTATCTAGGAATAAGTACAATTATTATACAATGAAAGACATAAAAATATTTGCCCCAGCTACCGTTGCTAACGTATCATGCGGATTTGATGTACTTGGTTTTGCAGTAGAAAATCCTGGAGATGAGGTGATTTTAACCCTCAAAAACACGCCTGGTGTCACTATTTCTAAAATTACTGGAGACGATGGCCGCTTACCATTGAATGCCGAACGCAACACGGTAGGTGTTTCTGTTCTCAATTTTTTAAAACATATCGGATCTGACCAAGGCGTAGATATTCAATTGCATAAAAAAATGCCTTTGGGAAGTGGCTTAGGCTCTAGTGCCGCAAGTGCGGTAGCGGGGGTTTTTGCCATCAATGAATTGTTAAACAAACCATTGACCCAGGAACAATTGTTGCCATTTGCCATGGAAGGCGAACGTTTGGCTTGCGGTTCGGCCCATGCCGATAATGTCGCACCCTCTTTATTGGGCGGTTTTGTATTGATTCGCAGTTACGAACCGTTGGATGTGATCAAACTGCCTACCCCAGCAAAATTATGGGCAACCATTATTCACCCACACATTGAAGTTCAAACCAAAGATGCAAGAGCCATTTTGCACAAAAAAATAACCTTGGTAGATGGTGTTACCCAATGGGGAAATGTGGCAGGTTTGGTGGCAGGCTTATACACCTC
>Ga0209353_10000211_pt1 | contig 36164 bp, 33 predicted proteins | sample LauGreSpBDMM15SD_2_FD_187561 | JGI IMG/M metagenome (GOLD analysis project Ga0209353, IMG submission 187561) | Freshwater lake microbial communities from Lake Michigan, USA - Sp13.BD.MM15.SD (SPAdes) (version 2) | ecosystem: Environmental > Aquatic > Freshwater > Lake | place: Lake Michigan... | reverse complement strand
AATGGAGAATATTCTGGTGAGTCAGGGGATTCCGTGCCACGTCCCGATGTTTGAATCGGACAATGTAGATGAGAAAATCATCCAGAAGAAGGTGGTTTTCTGCACGTTCCATAGCGTGAAGGGGCGACAGCGAAAATACGTTTTTGTCATGGGGTTTGACCAAGGGTATATGCGGTTTTACGGGAAGGATTTGGACCAGGACCAGTGTCCCAGCACACTTTACGTGGCGTGCACCCGAGCCACCCACGGTTTGTTTTTGCTGGAGCGCAACGAATTTGATACGGACAAACCGTTGGAATTCCTCAAGAAGACCCAGTCGGAAATCAAACGGATGAAGGCGGTGGCGTTCAAAGGTACGCCGTATTTTCCCGTCTACGAGATTCCGGAGAAGGTCGCGGAAGACGCGGTCAAACATTTCATTACGCCCACGGATTTGATAAAATTCATTCCGGAAGCGGTGTTGGAAGAAATAACGCCGTATTTGAACCAGATGTTTCAGGTCATACGGCCCAAAGGTCTGGAGATAGACATTCCCACGGTTTTGGAGACGGAGCAGGGGTATTTTGAGGAGGTCAGCGATTTGAATGGGCTCGCTATCCCCGCGATGTATTACGATTTTTTGAACAGCATTTGGGAAGAGGGCGCGACCAACGTTTTGTACCAGAATATTTTGGTTATTTTGGACGAGTTCAAGGACCACGAGCACAAATTTTTGAAAGAGATTGCGACCAAATTGCCGGCCAATTTCACAAAACCCGCGGAATACCTTTTTTTGGCCAATGTTTACACCGCGTTTCAAGAGAAACTGTATTTCAAACTGAAACAGATCGGCGAGCACGAGTACAACTGGATTACCGATGCGATGATGGAGAGAGCTCGACAACGTCTAGAGAAAACGGTAGGTTCCGAATGCAAAGAGAGCAAACCACTCATAGAGAAAACCATTATCCACCAGTCGCAAGAAATGGAACACGAAGCCATTGATAAATATTTGCAGGAGTATTTTGAGGAGGGGGTGCATTTCCGTTTCACGGCGCGGACCGATTTGATTACTTCCGACGCGGTTTGGGAAATCAAGTGTGTGAGAGAAATCACGATGGACCATCAATTGCAGGTGGTGATTTACGCCTGGCTCTACAAATTGCTAGGGTATCCAGAGAAGAAATTCAAAATATTTAATATCCGAACCAACGAGATTCAAGAATTAAATGCGGACATGGAGGAACTGGATTTCATTGTTATTTCTCTGTTGCAAGGGAAGTACCAGAAGGTTGCGAAGTTGTCAGATGAAGAGTTTTTGGAAATGAACCGAGCGGTTTTTGATATCTCCGAATTGCCGGTAAAAAATTGTATCCCGTAGAGAATGCAACATCACGTTTGTTCCGAATGAAATCCAATGTATCTTGGAGTCCATTTATAATGCCATAATTCAACAAATAACAAGCTATAATAGAAGCGCTTCTCTGAATGCCCATCGCACAATGAACAATTACTGGTTTGCAACTACTCACATGGTCATGGATTTTTTCAAGCACATTGTGTGTTTGCAATTGAGACAAGAATTTGTCATTGTCTCTCGGGTCGTCATGAAATCTCAAATACAATACATAACTGAGTTCTGGATAATTGATATCAATTTCGGGGCAACAGTTAATTATCATTGTAAACGACCGAGGTTCGTAGACAAATCCAGCATCACCTAAATACAAGTAGGGAATAATCTCATTTGAGTGTTCCATTCTAAATGATATAAATGGTATTGTCATAAAAACCATGGCAAAAAAAACAGAATTAATTAATTTTTTGAAAGATGTTTTATGTAGATTAGTATGTGATCCATCAATTGATGTTTGCGGATACTTCACCAACATTGCAGATTCAAAATTTTACATTTTGTGTAGAGAAAATGGATACCAAATGGATATAGCATTATCTGAGATTGTTGACGAACTTTTTGTTGATGAAGATTACATTCAATTCACTCAAGTCGGTGACTTCAATGACAAAAAATTAGACAATTTTTTTACGTATGTTATCACCTTTGTTGGATTTTTTATGATTCACAATGTACATCCAGACTGTGAAGATGAATTTAAAAGTCAATTTATTAAATTATATGTACAATGATGAGGCACTTATAGTTTTTTGAAAAAGGTCCGAACACCATCTCCAATTTCTTTGAGTGCTTCTTCCGCCGTATCTTTGAACGCGGGTTGCCGATAGAACGATTCGAGCAGTTGCCGGTTCTTACACATATTAAGAACACGGCCCGCAACTTCCGCCGCATTCTCTTCGTTCAAAAACAGAATCCGGTCCTTATTGAAAATCCGCTGGTCAATATCGTCCAATTTGCCGAAATACAATGGAATCGCCCCTCCGAGACAACAGTTCATTAATTTCTCTGTTATGTACCCCGGATGCCACTCGCCAAAATTCTCGGAACAAATATGAAAAATGAATTGTTTGATATACTCCTGTGTTCCAATCCGGTCCACCTCCTCGCTGGAACAATTGTTCGCCAATTTACCAGGGCAAACCACATGCATAAATTTAGTCAATTCTATCAGAATCGGTAGACGCGTATTCCCGTAGTCGTGTCTACTTATCAGGGTGCATAATTGTTTGGTTTCCAATTTGGATGTAGAGATGAAGGCATTGGCCTCTTTAAACCGGATGACTTTGTTGTAATAGATCGGGTATTTGATCCATTTGCCCGGTTTGTTGGCGATGGACCCAATTGCATAGTCGTAGATATTTTTTTCAAAAATATCGTCGAAAAGACGCGTGAATTTGAATTTGCCGATGGGTTCGCCCACGTAGAGTATTTTGGGGCCTTTGTAATCTATTATGATGGGCATGTCGGCATCTTGGACAAAATTGCCAATGACGAGTGCATTGGACTCGCGAATATCAAACACGATTTTGTCTTCTGGGTGAGTGAAGAACTGGGAAAGCATGTCGGTTCTCGGAAACTGGGGGTTTCCATTTTCAAATCCAATGTGGAATAAGCGGACGGGCATTAGTTATTCGTAGAGAAAATCTTTATATTTTTCTCTACGACTTATATAAATGCGATTGTTGGAATATACCTTATTGACCATTGCAGTGGCGTTCATCATCCAGTTCTGGGTGCTAAGTGCAATCACATCGGATAAACCTCAGAACACCGTGGGTAAATTTTATCTGTCGCTAGTCTCTGGTTGCATTGCCGGGATTTTAGAAGTAATGATTTACGACAGCTATAAGAGCACGGTATCTCTGTTCTTTTACATGGTATTATGTCTTTCTCTCTACTTGGTCATTTATTTTTTCAGGAACTCGTGGTGGGTTGATGATGCGGATTATTTGAAGCAAATGATGGAGTCGCATTCGAAAGAATTGCTTTTGTCGCAGATGGTTTTGAAAAAAACGGAGAATCTACAGGTGCGGACGGTTGCGACGAATGCAGTGAACCGCAGGAAGAAAGACATGGACGTGATTGCCAAAATGCTGGATGATTCCATTAAAAAAGCGCCGATAACCAAAACGAATCTGTTCAATTATATGAACGTGGGACGCAGAGATGCGCCGACTAAGGAAGAGGTTTCAGAGAAAAGGGTTATTTAAAGTGTGGAACAATCAAAATGACACAACGTGTCTGGTTCATTGGTTTAATATGATGATAAATATCCGTCTCTGATTCTTTGCAAATCCTCTTCTAAAAATTGGTCAAACCATTCTTTATCATCTGGTATACCGCATGTGTATCTATTATGGTTGAAATTATTTTCCCTATACTCCATAAGTGTTCTGATAAATGGTTTTTGACTAAATCTATCTAATTTATTACGACGTGTTTTATCTAATTTATATTCATAATTTGTATGATCATTCTGTTCAATAATAGTCGTCAATAGTTGGTTTTTAATTTTATTATATTCTGTTCTCATTTCATCTTTACAAGCTTTTTTGTTTGCATCTATGCGCGCACGAGATTCTTCAATCTGTTGTCTCTGATATGCATCGCTTTCTTCCTGTTCTATTCTTTGCCGTTCTAATTCGGCCGCCTTAGCTGCCTCTGCATCACGATTATTTAACCTTCGGTTTGCATCCATTTTATAAAATAGAACGTCTGATTCCTTTACATGCGGCAATTCAATACCAATTTCTACGGGGGTAATTTGCATTTTTTTTTCTTCACCGGTTTCAATTTTCAGAATAAAAACATCAAACCCTCTTATAAATGGTATATATCCATGTCCAATTTGGCTTGATGTTAAATTAGTAAATTTTACTTCTTCACTACCAGTGGATACGTACAAAATTTGGCCAGACATAGATTCATCGTTTATTCTAAATTCAACCAATTCAAACGAAGGTTTGTATGCTATTTTGGGATCAAATGGTTGTATTTGATCCAACATTTTATCTATAATCGATCTAATAATAGAATCACCATTTATTTTGGGATCATTTATTTTTATATATGCAGCTAAAAATCTATTAGAATGGTTTTGTAAATGATCATTAAATGCAGTTTTGTTTCTATAATTACCTTCGATATTGACGGGATTATCATCTTTTAAAATAAATGTAATAACTTCTTGTCCTTCATCTCCTTCGTTTTCTCCTTTATCTGAATATCCAATAAAAATTTTATATAATGTCGGCGCCCCCCCTCTTTGCATTTTTTTCGCCCTCATTTTCTTCATCTGATTTCGCTTCTTCGTTTGGTTCCGTTTCTTCGCCCCCCGTTTTTGTCTAAACGTATTCTTCGCCATTATACTATATTACGACAAAATAATATGTTGTCGCAATGTCATTTTTATAAAGGTTGTTCGGCACTGCTTTCATCCTCCACATAATTATTTGGGTCATTCAATTTATCATTATAATTATTCCAATCCGAAATAGAACAGAATATTTCTTCAGGGTCACATTCAATCGCCTCGGGTTGAGTATTATTTTTATATAAATAATCTAATTTATCAGTTGGAATATCATTGTACGCGGTACGATTTTTTTGAACGCGTCTTTTTTTAGATTCTTCATGTAAAAAGAATAAGCATTTTTTGTACCATTGTTTTTGGGTTTCAACATCATAGGCGATTTTTACAATCACGAGTATTCCGATCAAAAACAACACAATATAAATGATCGAGTTAAAATCCGTTTTTGATGTCCCGGGTTTATCCGTCGGCGGTTCAACAACGACATATTTTCCGTTTTCCACCGATAAAATGGTGGAATTCGCAAAACTGGGGGGTAATGCTTTCATGAAGTCGCCCGAGTCCACCGATTTTTCCAGATTGGCGATTAAAGACAAATACAGCGCGCCTGGATTACGGTCAAATTGCCCTTCTAAAGGGATGGTTGTTTGCAGAGATACTATGATGTTGTAGAGATGATTTATTAGGCGTCGTCTTGTCTGGGCAGTTGTTCCAATGTATTTCACGAAAGACGAGCTGATATTCATTGATTCTGCGGTTGCTTTTACAATAGCGGTTTGGCTCTCGATATCAAGCTCGGCGGTATTGAAATTGCTAAATGCTATTTTTGTACCGAATGAAATTGCGAGTTGAAGTGAAGGGTTTGGTGAAGGGTTTGGTGAAGGGTTTGGTGAAGGGTTTGGTGAAGGATTTGGTGAAGGGTTTGGTGAAGGGTTTGGTGTTGGCGGAAGCGAAGATATTAAATAAAAACTCTTATCCAATGATGATACTTGCACATTTGAAATAACATACGTGAGATATATGGGTTGACTGTTGGAATACGAAAAAACACTTTTTTGCTTTTGACTCGTTAAATACCACAAATAACTGTTGCAATATTTGATTGAATTTTTTCCTGAGTCAAATGCGTCTGAGTACTTACCCATGTTAAAGGTATATGAATTACGGAAACTCAAACTATTTGTAAATGCAAGATATTGTAATAAAATAATTAATAGTATTTTCATACCTATAATATTGTAAATATTGTATTATTTTATTTATAGCGATTGATTACACTGACCTTTTTATTTTTATTACTATTGTATAATGCACCGAAAAACCAGAAAAGTCCGCGGTGGTCTTCATATTATACGCAATTATACCCCCAAAACTGCTATTCAATATTTCATGGGGCGAGCGACGTTCTCTCTGTTTAGCGACGAAGGTTCAACGAGTATAATGATTAAAGGTACATTGAACCAACACGTAGAAAGTCCGTATCGTATGGTTCGTACACAATGTTTTCACTATCCAGTTCGCCATGTATTGTTTAAGTTTTTTGCACTCATGCCAGGAAGTGAAAAAAAAATAACTAACCCAGAAGACATTCGCCGTGAGACAGAAATCCAACAATTTATTTATCGCAAAACATTTTATGACCCAAAAACATTACTGGAACCTTTATGTCCGGCAATTGTTTATTCGCACCCAGAGGCATTAGATGCGCGAACAAAAGATAGATTTTTATCATTGTTTGGGAAAGAGTCTATGTTTTCACACGATGTTGGATTTATAGCAATGGAATGTATGGATGACTATAAAAAACTATCATCTCTCAAGAGCTCCCCAAAATATGAATTGTATAAAATTATGGCTATGTATGAATTGTCAAAATTGCACAATCTTGGATATATGCACAATGACTTTCATTTTGACAATGTGCTTATCCATGAAACCTATAATTACTTTGATCTATCCAAAAGTGGTAGAGCCATTTTAATTGATTTTGGTGATTGTATAGAAGTTCCTGCTGGTGTAGAACCACGCAATTTATTGGAAATGGAGCTGGGAGTTATTCCGAGTTATTACATGGATAAATTCGCAATCTTTGACATTAAAAGGCAAAATGTTCAGTCTATTTTGATTGGCGAACTTGAGAGAAAACTCAAACACAATATACAAGAATATATAAAACAAGTTATAATATATAAAGGAGGTTTTCATATGAAATCGAATATGCCAACTGTAAAAAAACACGAATGGACATTTGTTTCCGAGGCCGAAATGGACAAAATAATGTCGGATTTATTTCTTAATAATTTGAAAAACAATCCAGATGCATATCGCGAATTCAACAGCGGAATTGAGAGTTTTTTGCAAGAAGAAAAAAAAGACCCTCGTTATTTTGAGCATTTAATGAAAGCACAAACTGCGAATTTAATTGTTCAAAGGGAACCTAGTATTCCGCTTCGCTTACGCCCTTAGACCCCTCCTTTATATAAATTTTGTTGGTGTTTGCTTTAATATACTTATTAAAGCAAAATTTCCTCGCTGCAAAGGGAACTACGTATTCAGCTTCGCTTTCTTCCTTTATATAAAATTTGTTGGTGTTTGCTTTAATATACTTATTAAAGCAAAATTTCCTCGCTGCTGTAATCGAAACAGCGACAACCTGATAACTACTTTACATCTACAGTCAGGTACTCTACCACTGAGTTAAGCGAGGATAAGGACTTTGGCCCAGTCGGGAAACCGTTGGTTTCCCTTTGGGTTGGGCTTCGCCCTTTACGCAAGTCGGGAATCGAACCCGAGGCTATTGCTTGGAAGGCAATCATTTTACCACTAAACTACTCGCGTTTGCTTAAAAAATCGAATTAATTAATTAAACAAATAAAAACAATAAATAATAAAAAACAATAAATAATAAAATATGATAGTTATGAGGGTTTTTGTTGGGTTTTGGTGGCGGTGCTGTAGGAAACCTTCTTATGCTCTCTAATGCTGGATTCAAATTATATTTGCGTTGGTTGAATCATATCATAGAGTGATGACGTATTTAAGAAAAGAGCAAAGACATTTGCACACACACTGGTTTTTCTAAAAAACCGCTGAATAATCAATGTGTACAATCGGGTTTCACATATTACAATGAGATTTTTCTTTATGTTTATTTTTTCGCTTAAATATATCCACAAGGCACTGGATTTCCGCTCATATCTACACGAAACGGTTTCCCACATCCATAAATTAATCCATCGTTGTAGAGACGATCGCATCCGGTTTTATTTAAATTTGGGTCCCATTTGATTTAAGAATAGCACAACGAAAGATGCGGCAATTAAGCGCCTCTACTAAAATGGTTGTATTGCAATGAGGACATTCAATGAGTGGTGACAACAACATTTATTTCCCAATATACTATATATGTGTTATAATTCGGAAATGTCGTTCGCGTTCGCGTCCATCGGTGTGGCAACGCTCGCATACCTTTACATATACAAACGACCGTTAACGCAATCTGGAATCCAGTATGTTTTGATTTTTTACACGCTCATGGAACTTTTGCAAGGAATCCAGTATTTCTTCGTCAACCAGTGTTCCAATGCCGTTAATATATTCTTAACAGAAATTGCCTACGTTCTGGTGTTGACGCAACCTCTTATGTGGAACATGTTTTACTATTTCAACAGCTCCGACGGGGATAAAAAAATATTTTTAGTCGCCATCGCATCAATCCTCGTTTGGATGACATCCGATGTGTTGTCAAGAATAATGTACAATAAAACGGGTTTGAACAAAACAAATGAAACCGGGTTCTACGCTTCCGACAAAGTATGCACCAAAAAGGAGAGAACCCACCTGTATTGGCAATGGACCTCCGCCAATTTCCGCGAGTTGAATGCAAATGGTTTATGTTGTTTTATTCTTTGGTTCATACCTGCTTTGTTTTCAACGAAGTTTAGAAGCACAGCTTTGCTTATGATGGGTCTATCCGCATTCGCCGCTTTGGTTGCGCATTTGAACAATGAATTTTTCACATATGCTTCTCTCTGGTGTTATATTAGTGTTCCAATCATGTTGTTAATCATCTTTGATTATATGTTCAAACCTTTTGGCTTTTAAACCGGTGAAGAATTAAAATGAGAAATTAATTGGATAACGCCATTTTCTCAAAGTTTTGATTACTCAAAATAAAAGGCTTTCCGCATTTTTTGATCCCTGCCTGACTCCAGTTTTCAATGATTGATTCATAGTCCACTTCTCTATTGGTATATAATTGGATTTTCAGCTTCTCTACATCTTCGGGAGACATATCGGCGGATAATACCGCGTTTAAAACGACTTCGCACGCGTCGTTCACGGACGCGCATCTACTCCAAAAAGGCGACATGATCCGCTCCACCATCTGGTCAAATTCGCATCCCGTTAAATCCACCCACTCCAATGTGTGAGAGAAAACCAGGACTTTGTTGCCGAACAGCGATTTGGACGCAATTATACAACACATTCCGATGGCCGTATACAGCTCTTTCTGGGACATGGATTCGGATATGTCTAGCATCGGGATGTAATATTCAGCGGGTTTGTTCATACGCGTCTCTACATACGACTGCCAATGAAGATTCATCGCATTCAGTTCTTCGGTATTTCTCTCTTTCGACAATCTCACAATGTGTTTGACCAGTTTCCATACCGGCACATTGTAGCTGTATTTTTTGAGCGCAATTTGTTCCATCCTCTTTTTGTATTCGGCGTCGAATGTAGATGCGCACTTGTTTGTAAAGGTTTTCATGCCGTCGTACAATTGGCTTGTAGAGAGCTTGGCCGGGTCTATGTCAGCCCATTCGTTCGCGCACTCTTTGATTTCGAGCGTATCGAGTTCCTTGTTCAAATTGCTTATCATTTTGCGGTACATCATTTTGCATTTGCGTTCGGCAGCCTCTTTTTGCTCGGGGGTTTCGGCGGACTCGCGGATGGCCGTGTATTCGGGGTCTTTGTACATAGAAACCAGAATGTCGAATAACCACCGGCGTCCTTTCGATTCTCTCGGCACCCATTTCGCCGCATACGAAATAAATTCGCGTGCTTCCGGTTTCGGCATTATCTCTTCTCTCCAGCCTTTCATGACAGTTTTCCATGTCTTATTGTCTTTCAAAATCTGTTCATTGTACAAACAAATAATGGGTTTTATCAAGGGGTCGTCTTGGCCGTTTTGCTGCGCTAAAAATTCGCAGTAGCCGCGCACATCTCTCCACGAACCAATCTTTTGAATAACCATAATGTAGATATTAAACAGGGTCTTCATTGGAATAAACTGCTGGAGCGTGTACAAATAGGAATAGGTCAAATCGCGCAGCCCGCGACCCGTTTTGATGTTGCGCGTGTACATGATGGCGTCAGTGATTTTCACCAATACTTTTGCTTTGTACTCGGAGAGAATCTGGTACATTTTTTGATTAATGGCTACACCATCATAAGTCTCGTAGTACTTAAGATAGTGGATGCGATCTTCGACAGGCGCTAAGGGATCGTAGATTGACAGCATTATAAATATATTGGTATACAAAACTTTATATGTTTCTTCGCGTATGTTTTTTTGAGGGGAGTAGAGAGAAAGACACTTTTTTACTCGATTTGGTTCCACTCTGTTTCAAATTGGATTTTCGTCTTTTGAACAGGAAAAACAGGCTGTTCAGCGGGTGGAAGATGAAAATGGACGGGGGAATCTCAATGTCCGAAATGAATGGCATCGTTTTGAAGAAGCTGGATTTGCTCGGTTCAATGGTCTGGATGTTTTCGGGTTCTAAATCTACTAAGAAGAGAGAAAGCTCTGTGAAAACGTAATTGATGTTGGCGTCGTGTTTCTTCTCTTCAATGATGGCGAATAGTTCTTTCTCTAAAATTATCTGGGTTTCACTAAATGTGTGTTTTTCCGTTTTCAGATTCACGATGGAGTTCTCTGCATCCACATAACAAAAATGCAGATTGATGTATTCGAGCGGTTCTCTCTTGTAATTGTTTTTGATACTCAGTAATTTCCACTGTTCTTGTAGCCACTTTTCGTCGTCGTCCATTTCATCCATATTTATAATTTGGTGGCAAATTATAAATCGTAGGAGAACGTAGAATAAGGAAACCTACGGTTTCCTTATGAACCTTCCCTTTAAGAGATGGGTTCATAAGACATAATTAAGATATTTGCTTAAATTTTATTTTTAGTATGGGTTCATAAGGGAACGACGAGTTCCCTTATTACATTGAGAAAGTAGTCGAGTCCGTGATTTTCATGATGGTCGCCTTCTTCAAATTCCACTGTCTGTGGTAGGGTCTCACATTCGGGTTCGAAACCCAGTAGGACCGCGCCGGTTGCATAAAGGGTTCGCATGCGCGTTGTCCCTTATAGCACGCCACTTTGTATTTGGCTGGAATGGAAAGAGCCGCCGCTTCCGATGCAGGCATCTGGAATTTGGTAGGAATCGACGGAACGCTTATCAACGGCACGTCGGCATTGAGGACCGGGCGAACAATTGGCCCCTCAAATGTGTTGGCTGGGCACGTCGTGGTGCGACCCACCAGTATATTATTAATGGTTAAGGGTTTTGCGATCCCATTTCCGTAAGTGGCGGTCGAACATTTGACGGCTTTCAGATTCAAATTGTGCACATAGTTTTCATAGGATACTTGCGGAAAATTCACAGTGCTTACCGTATTTACTCGATAATTTTGGAGGAGTTTTGTTTTTTTCAATGCAATATAATCCCCGGCTGACATTCGCGTATATAAGAACAATAGAGAAAAAACATTTAAAGGGTTTAACCAATAGAATATGTCTCTAAACAGCAAACATACAAAACAATATAAAATAGATGCACGACATCCGCCGTAATTTATACCCTTTACTAGAGACAGCACCCGGGGGTCCAAATACATGAATTTGGTCCTTATAAATGCGAATAACATTTATCAATAAATTCATTTTATTGATAACAAATCCTCGGTATAATTATATAAAAAATTGAATTTAAATATACCAAATCATCCATCTGCAAAACCAATGCAACACAATAAAACCGACATAACAATATGCATCCCCAAAGTTGATACCAGCATCTCGAAGCAGGAGATTTTCGACAAGATCCGCGCCCTTCGCGTCGGCTTCATTGAGAAAATTATCGAAATCCCGCTGAAAAACGACGAGACGAGTAAACGCGTCATTGTCAAATTCAAAACCTGGGTGGAAAACGAATTATCCAACCGTATTCTCTGCAGGTTTGCAGAGAACAAAGATATTAAGATTGTGTACAATGATCCGTGGTACTGGGTTGCGTACCAAATGAAACCGAACCAAAACTCATAGATACTTTTGGTACTCCTGTTCCAAAGGTTCTCTGATAATTGAATAGTCTGGATTATTCAATTGTTCTTTGATTTTTTTCTTGTTCTCTTTGAGATATTCGAGACGGTTTTTGTCTCTTGTTAAAAGGTCTAATGTTGTTCGGTCCTTCGTTGTTCGGTCCTTCGTTGTTCGGTCCTTCGTTGTTCGGTCCTTCGCTGATCGGTCCTTCGTTTTACCTTTGATTTGGTCAATTTCACGATTCACCATTTTATAGCGACTTAGAAGCGCGGTTTGCTGCATCTCAATACCATGAATGCTCGTAAACACATTGTCGGAGGACGGCACTTCTTCCGCGAAATAATACAACTTCGTTTCAATCTCTCTCATTTTTTCGTAGAATGCGGATTGCTTCTCTACTTTGTTCGAAAAATAAACCAGTTTGGATAAAAAGGTTTCCGCGTCCACCAGGATTTTCCCATACCGCAGAGAAATGGTATTCAATTCATTGCTGGAAATATCAAAATTCAAATAGTATTTGAAAAATATGCAAATCGTCGTTATGAGCCCTAAAGAACTCATTGTCACCATCTCTGCAGAAAAAAAGGGAAAAATAACAACGGAGCTGGAAAAAAATAATGAAACAAATAAAATTGCATCCGAATATGTTTTGTGTTTCCGATATTCACTATTGTAAAACCCCTTTTTGCATTTCAAGTAGAGAGAAACGATTTCCAGCTCCTTTTTCATGTTTTGCGTTTTCTCTGCATCGTTCATGAAAAAAAGATTGTTATCGGAGCTGGAACCGCTGTCCGAACCAGAATGTTCCTCCTCCAACTCGTTCAAACGTTTGATGTAGGGGTCGTCGTCGTCCTCGATGGAAATGTGGAAACTGTCGCAAGAAGAAATGGAAGACATCGTACTAATATAGGGAAACATACGGTTCCCCTAAAATTGAAGAATTTTTCATCTTCTCTGCAGAGAACAAACAAACAATATGAATTCGGAAGAGGACGTCGACGAAACAGAAAAACAGGTCCGCGTAAACCTCGCGCGGAACAAACGACTCCGCGCCTTAAAACAACTAAACTGCATCCCCAAAAAGCATTACATCATGACCACGCGATTTAACGACAAAAGCCACCAAGAGATGTTGACTTATTGCAATAAAATCAAAGGGTTAAAATGCATCTACGGCGTCCCGAAAGAAATTGCGGGATGTGTCGTGAAAGACGCAATTATGTTCGTTTTGGAGATGAACAACGAGAGAAACCAGATTGAAGGGATTGGAATGGTGAAAAACACCGCGTTTCCAAACCGCTATGGTGTATACGAAGACGGCAATTACAACCGGTTCTCGTATTTAGGTAAGGCACGCATTGACCGAAGTGATATGACGGAGGAGGAGGACACGGTCTTAACCGCAATGGATATCATTTGTTTCAAAGGTAAGCGCCATTTGAAGAGAAGCCACGGCATAACCATTTTCCCGCAAGATGTCATCGAGAAATGCAAGCAAAAAATGGACCTGACCGAGTACATTATCAATATGTTCAAAAACAGATTATGAAATCCCTAAAAAAAAATATAAATCATTGTTTTATTGTAATCTATAGTATAGAATGGCGGATGATGAATACAATATCCAAAATTATACAGACCAGGAATGTTTTGACGTATTAAATTTGAACAATCCGAGCGACAGAGAACTGGAGATGAAAATCCTGCAATTTATGGACAAATACGAACAGAAATCCAAGCGTCTCTACCATTTTTTCGAGTCCATGTACGATCGTTTTTTTATGGAATCCGAATCCGATGATGTGATTGAGGGGTTTGAAAACGATACTGCCTTTATTTCGAGAAATGACAAAACACCCGAATTGGATGCCATTGCAAAAACCCTCGGAAATACAAATGCAAAAGCATCATCAACGATTGTTGAATCACCCGCATTAATTCAGAGTCTGGGAAATACAAAAACATCATCATTGGGCGAATCCACCATAATATCAACCCATAATGTAGATTATATAAAAGACAAACTCAAATTAAATCCAGTCGAGAGAAAAACCATTTTCAAAATGATTTCGATTGACAGCCAGTTCCGCGAAGACCCCGGAAACACGAGCGCGACCAATTTCACCATGAATTTGTCGGAAAGCATCGACAACGTAATTTCGATGAAACTGTATTCCGTGCAAATTCCGTATACCTGGTACACCATCAATAAATTGTTCGGAAGCAATTTTTTTTACATCAAAGGCAATAGTCCGGGCATCAACAATGGAGACCACGATGTAAAGGTGGAAATCGGTTCGGGCACATATACTGGAGATGGTATTATCAAGGCAATCAACGATCAATTTACCTTTTTAAAAGGAGTCCGAAATGACCCCGAAATTAAGTATAATTCGATGTATAGTAGTATTGTCGATTTGAGTTTGGGCGATACGAAAGCTTCGTATCAATTGGCCGCGAACGATTCTAAAAACGTCTTTGAATTTGATTTAAAGAAAAAATACAACGAAACCGATTACCAGCTTTATTTTCCCACGTGGTCAACGCCAGATGTCTCCGGTTCTCTTAAAAGTCTGACAATTCCAAGTTTTTTGGGGTACCGACAAACAAATTATTATCCGTATGTGGCATATTCGCAGAAAAATATATTACCGCTCATTGGCGACGAAGGGTCTGCGAATGTTTCTTTATACAGAGTAAGTGATGGGTCTGATATCTCTGCAAACAATTACTTTACGATATATCAGTATTTGGGCACAGATCAGTTTAATATCACGAGTTCCACCATTATAAACCAAATTCCGATAACACTGACACTCGCCAATGCAACATACAGTCGGAACGCAATATATGATAATATTGCCAGTCAAATGCAGTCAAATAAGTATTTAGACCAGACGTGGTCTTATTTTACCCGCGTAAACAATACAATTGCGGATATATCCAATTCGCATTTTGAAATTGCCGTCAAATTGAACCGTATTGAAATTACGCAAACTGACAATTCCAAATTGGCAATTGTTTTTCCAAGCGAAAACAATATTGGTGGAAGACACATCTGGACGGGAACGGATTCGTGTTTTGTTTTTAAGAATGACACAAATGAACTGAACGAAATCGTCTCAGAAAAAGAGACACTTTTAACCAATTATATCATTGGTTCAGATTTAAGTGCAGCAACCATCAAAATTGAGTGCACTAAGGCAAACTACAATGTCATTGAGAATACGCGGATTGCCACGGTTCCTCCATCTCTCCCGAGCGGGTATTTGTTCTCCAATTATATTGATGCCGTAAATAGCGCTTTAATCACGATGAATGCGGCGACGATTGTGCCGACGTATAAACCCGACGGCGAATTCAATATTAATGTGGGGTCTTCCACCTACAAAACCAGGTTGTCCATTTTGGAAGACAAAGCCAATTTTCAATTTGACATTGCGCGCGAATTTAATCAGACGAACTATATCGTGGACTTATCGTCGTGTTTTTTAAGTAAACCGCCGTTTACATTTGATTCTAGTATTAATAATTTGACGGATTCGAATTTCAGACGGGTGATACCATTCCAACCATCAGCATCCATTACGGTGAATAATACAAATAACAAAATTGTCTTGGTACCCAAAAAAACCGACGGACCCAATGGAAATGGATATGGCAACCAAAACAGTCCAAACATTGATTTGTTTTTCACGGAAACGACATATACTACAATTCAGGATTTTACAACAGGTATACAAAATGATTTTATCCAGTTTGCGGATTCGGACGGGTATCGGATTATGAATGCAAGCGATATTTCATTTTCAAGTTCATCTTTATCATTGTATGTAGATTTTAAAATCAGCAAAGTGTTGACAGAACTCAATTACAAGGTCTCATTTATTGACAACAGCTCATACAATTCATGGAATAAATATCTGTTTATGGACACCTCCTATAATTTGGCAGACAATATGGTTGCGGCCACCACACACGCCGAAGTAATCGGCCGAGACCCGGTGTTCAACAATACGATCACATTGTCACCGCTTAACAATCAATTTTCATTTAAACCCTATTTCAACGGGGTGGCCGATGCGGGCGGTGCGAACGATATTGTGTTTTCTCTGCCACTTGGTTCAAACAATAATCCCAAGGTTTATACGAGAGAAGGGTTGATTGCCGCGATTCAGGCATTGTTTGATGCAAACGATTTGGCAAAAGGCAGTAAAATCGAGCTCGAAACTGATCGCAATTTGCAGTATGCCAAGATTCGGATGAATGTGAACAAAACCTATTACGCGAGCGATTTCAAACTGGTTTTTTACGATGCGATCAGTTTTGTTTACTGCAATATTGGCGTCACCCAAAATGCCACGTGGGACACTACACTCGGCTGGCTTCTCGGGTTCCATTCTTTCACCGAGTATGCGTTGGGCGATTTCACACAAATAACCGAGTCGTCGCTTTCGACGGAAAATTATAAATACAACGTGTTTGATAGTCAAACCTATAAATATGCGTATTCGTACAATGCGCCCAGTAAAAAAATTGCAGTTATTGGTGATGTCGTGTTGAACACCAATTTGTACAATTATTTCCTGATCGTGTTGGACGATTTTATCCAGAATCATGTCAATGCGGGTTTGATAACCATAACTTCCTTAGAGAACGACATTGCGTTGCCATCGTATGCTTCGCGCATTTCTTATCAGTGCGACCCGGTGACAGGTATTAAAACCGCGGTTTCCGCCACCAACAAATTGAACACGGATCTCACTTCCAAACAATTGTATGCGATGAACCAAATCGTAGAGAACCGGCGAACCAAGGCCAGAAGTTATGCGTCGGGGCCGTATTTGAAGGACGTGTTTGCGTTGATTCCGATGAAGTTGACCGGTATGCAATTTGGCCAAACCTATATGGAATTCGGAGGCACGTTGCAGAACCAGGACCGCAAATACTATGGACCCGTTCGTATCCAGAAATTATCGATTAAATTGATGAACGACAAGGGGCAAATCGTGGATTTGAACGGCGCGAACTTCTCGATTTGTCTCGTCTGCGAGATTTTGAATACAACTACAAAGTAAAATATATAAAACGATTGTCTTATATATCCATATTCAATATGTCATTAATCTACAATGCGTTCAGCTATATGTTTGGGTCAAAGAAAAAGGAGGAGGTTGTATTGCCGGAACCCGAAGTTATCAAACCGTTCTCTTATGACCGAGTGTTGGATTTATTCTACAATGTTCACCGTGATACCGGCGATATGGATTTGCGAAATGCGGTTATAAATTCGGCCCAAGAGAGTTTGATGTACACTCTGAAAATAATTGCCCATATCCGGAATGTTCGTGGAGAACGCGATTTGGGCCGCCGATTGCTCGGATGGTTGCAGAAATACGACGAGCAACAGTTGATTGAGAACATGCCTTTGTTTTTGAATAAATACGGGCGCTATGATGACCTGATTTATTTGCCCCGCAAATCCAAAGCAATGCACGCCTACTTGAAACATTTGAGCGAACAATTGGTTGCCGACCTCGCCAATATGGCTGCGGGTAAACCCGTTTCTCTTGCTGCCAAATGGGTGCCGTCCGAAACCAGCGCAGTGAATCGAGAAACCGCGATTACGTTTCGATTGGCCCGCACAATGAAGGTTTCCATGTCCGATCTTCGTAAGAAGTATTTGACGCCTTTGCGCACTTATATTGGCGTTCTGGAGCAGAAAATGTGTGCGGGGGATTGGTCAAAGATCGATTATAAATCGCTTTCGGCCGAGGCGTTTAAGCGCCACATCCGGGCATTTGAAGAGAACGACGGGGAACGGTTTGCGGAATATATGAAAACCCGGACTAAAAAGTCGTCGGTTTCTTTACCCCATGAAATTATCGCACCCTATTTCAACGGCCAACTGTTGGATGAATCCATTGAAAGCAAATGGAGAGAAACCGGATATAAGCTTAATAAAACCGTTGTTCTGGGGAACAAATCGCTCATTACCACTACACTCGGTCTACTTGCAGAACACATTATTACTGTGGAATCGGTGCCCAGGCTTGTAGAGATAACCGGCGAATCCGTTTTTGAAAAGGTGCAGAAAATATTAGATGGAGTTAGCGAAGTACCAATAGACATTTGCACCATATTGAAATTAATATTTGATAATATGGGCGCAGAGAAACTGATTATTGTCAGTGATAAGCCTTTGAGCAAGGCGGACAGTTTGTACAATAATGCAACGAAAGAAACGGTAGAGAAAATGTTTTCGGACGCCGGATTGAAGATGCCCAAAATCGTGTTTTGGAATGCGTACGATGATTCGGTGAAGTTCAGCGAAATCTTTGGGATTACCGTGGTTTCGGGATTTTCTCTGGATGTGTTGCAGTGCATTTTGAAGAATGAGTTGCCGACGCCGTTCAATGTCATGATGAACGCATTGAGCAATGAAAAGTTTGACGATATCAAGTTAAGGGAACCTACGGTTCCCCTACGACCCCTCCCTTAAAGGAAACCTACGGTTTCCTTTTGAACCTTCCCTTTAAAAATAACATATAGATATGCTTTTTTTGCTTTGTTTATACCTTCCCTTTTAAGGGAGGGGTTATAGGGGAACCGTAGGTTCCCTATAAGGAAACCGTAGGTTTCCTTTATTTATTCGGTGGAAAAGCAATTTAAACAGAGAAAATATATATTTTTATAAGAATGGACATTATTATAAAAAAATTTCGCGGACTCTGCAATACCGCTTCCGACATCAACGAGCATTTACCCACTTTGTTTCGATACGCCAAACAGTGCAACAGCGCCATTGAATTGGGTGTGCGCGGTTGTATTTCGTCGTGGGCGATTTCCGCGGGTCTTCTAGAAAACAAAAACGGCATTCGCAAACGTATGTTCATGAACGATTCGCGCGAGTGCCAGATCGGCGAGTTCATAGATGCAGTCGAGGGGTTGAACGTCGATGTCAAGTACGAATGGAAAAACGATTTGGAACTGCAGTTTGCGCCCGACGAGACTTTTGATTTGGTCTTCATTGACACCTGGCACGTTTACGGCCAAATTCGCAGAGAACTGGAGAAATTCTCTGCGGTTTGCAATAAATACATCATTATGCACGACACCACCATTGATGAAGTGGATGGCGAGACCGTGCGTGAATACGGATACAATTACCAGCAGGCGTATGGTCGTGCAACCGAATTGGCCGCCCAAACTGGAATCCCGAGAGAAGAGATTCTGAAGGGGATGTGGTTCGGAATCCAGGAATTTTTGGCGCTCCACCCCGAGTGGTATATTAAGGATCGGTTTTTCAACAACAATGGCCTCATGATCCTATGTAAAAGGTAGGGGAACCTACGGTTCCCCCTACGACCCCCTCCCTTATAATTATATTATTTTATAACTTTGGTAGGGCGTAAACTTATTGACCTACGGATACAGTTTCGCTTCCTCCCCTACGGTTCCCCCCTACGACTCCTCCCTTATAATTATATTATTTTATAACTTTGGTAGGGCGTAAACTTATTGACCTACGGATACAGTTTCGCTTCCTCCCCTACGGTTCCCCCTACGACTCCTCCCTTATAATTATATTATTTAAATGTACTCTGCACCATACTTTATGGACCATTTATTAAGGTTATTCGGATTTTCTTTCAAAAACCTCATTTTGAAAGAAAAAATCATTTCTCTCTACTTCTGTTTTGGATTATGCGGGTTAGGTTTCCGCAAATAAGATAACAATATAAAATATAATGTTTTCGGCAAAATCAAATTCAATAAATACAAATGTAAAATATGACAACACAATCGCAAACCTTTTAACACCTGGCGATTTAATCAACGGAAGGCTAACCAAGGTGGATTTAACAAATTTGAAAACAAACATTATTCCTTCTGTGCCCAATTTTCAAATTGGAACCAGCGAAAACATCGTCAAAACGATTTACATTAACGATATCGGCTTATCTGGAAATATTATTCCAACTGGCGATTTAGTATCAAATCTCGGAAGTCCCAATAAATGGTTCGGAAACATTTATGTGAATGAGGCCATCATTGGACCCAGATCCATCTATCTCGGAAATGCTGTCATTACTTCGGTGGGCGATTCGGTTTCACTCCCAATCGGTTCCAAAATCGGCGGCGTAGACCCAGGAACCATTAAGATTAAGGGCGCATTCGCGGCACCCAGCAATTTACCCTCTACAAATGAGGTGGGCGATGGATATATCATTGGCGGCAATTTATGGGCATCTACATTGCCCAATTCGGTGTACAATGTTGCTGGTTGGGCAAATGTAGGGGCATTTGTGGGGCCTACCGGACCGACTGGTTTCACTGGTGCAACCGGCGCAGACGGTCCCACCGGACACACGGGCTCAACCGGCAACACCGGTCCCAAAGGTGTTTTGGACACATCCGGTGCCGTTTTTTCGGGAACGATTGAAATGCCGAATTTAATTATATTCGGAAAAACGGTTGTCGGAAAACAAGTGCTAAGCGACCAATATGCATTTGATATTAACGGGTCTTTAAATTCAACCGAAATATCCGAAAACGGCGTCAAGTTGCAAAATAAATATGCACCCATCAGCGCAATGCAACAAATAACGGATTTAATTGATTCTGCGCCCGAAACACTCAATACTTTGAAAGAAATCGCTTTAGCAATGGGTTCCGACCCCAATTTTGCAACTCATGTTTATACGCGAATCAACACATCGGACACAAGTATCAACAATGTCGCGTCGACCTATACATCAAAGACCTACGTGGACGGGAGTCTGAACGACATTCGGTCCAATTATGCATTGAACAACTATGTAGACGGGAGTTTGAACAACATCCGTTCCAATTATGCATTGGCCTCCGCCTTAAACGAGTATGCGCTGTCGTCTACACTCGGCAATTATGCAACCAACAATTATCTGACTGGCAATTATTCCACCACCATATATCTAGACGCAAGTCTGAACAACATCCGGACCAATTATTCGACGAACACCTATGTAGATGGGAGTCTGAACAACATTCGGTCCAATTATTCGACGAACACCTATGTAGATGGGAGTCTGAACAACATTCGGTCCAATTATTCGACGAACACCTATGTGGACAACAGTTTGAATAAGGTTCGTTTAGACTACGACACGAGTTTGAATACGAACTATTCTACAACCAAATATGTAGACGCGAGTTTGAATAAGGTTCGTTTAGACTATGACACGAGTTTGAACACGAACTATTCTACAACCAAATATGTAGACGCGAGTTTGAACAAAGTACGTTCGGACTATGACACGAGTTTGAACACAAACTATTCTACCTACAATTATGTAGATGGGAGTCTGAATGACATTCGAACAAATTATTCTACAAATACCTATGTGGATGGGAGTTTCAATGATATTCGGTCCAATTATTCCACCTACAATTACGTAGATGGGAGTTTGAATGACATTCGAAACGACATTCGGACCAATTATTCTACCTACACCTATGTAGACGGGAGTTTCAATGATATTCGGTCCAATTACGCGACCAATGAATCCAAAACGATATCGGACTCGAGTATTAATTATATTTTTACCAACTATGCAACGACGAGTTATATAAACAACCAGTTTAACAATTTGCTGAATGGTGCGCCGGATGCACTGAATTCGTTGAATGAACTTGCGATAGCGTTGAACAGCGATGTGAGTTTTGGCTTTAACGCGTATGCCAAAATTGCTTCGTCGGATGCGAGCATTAATTCGATTCGGACCAGGATCACCAATGTAGACAACAGTTTGAACACTTTAAATACCTACATAGATACCAGTTTGAACACCAATTATTATACGAACACCTACATAGATACCAGTTTGAACACCAATTATTATACGAACACCTACATAGATACCAGTTTGAACACCAATTATTATACGAAAACCTATGTAGATACCAGTTTGAACACCAATTATACAACAAAAACCTATGTAGACAACAGTTTGAACACCAATTATTATACGAAAACCTATGTAGATACCAGTTTGAACACCAATTATACAACAAAAACCTATGTAGACAACAGTTTGAACACCAATTATTATACGAAAACCTACATAGATACCAGTTTTTCAAATATTGTCACCAACAGTCTAATAACCACTGGTTCCGGAACAATAACGTCTGGAGGTGGATTTATCGGAACCTCGTATCAACCTTCTGCCATTACAACGGCCATCACATTTGGAAACAATATAACAACCGGTAATATCGATATTGGTGCAGCGCAAACAAGCGGAAATCTCAATTTGGGTGTGGGTTCACGGACAACAACTGGTAATATATTTATTGGAACTGGATCTAGCGCAACAAATACTATAAACATTGGCAGAGGAAATGTGGTTTCCATTCTGAATACTACAACACCTACCCTTACAATTAATCGTCCAATAAAACCTGGTTATGGTTATGCAATAACAGATGCTACAACGATTGGGTATCAAGGAAGTTCATCAAGTTCAACAAAATTTTCGTCAACTCCTGGAGCAGGATCACTTGTAATATTACTATCCACATCAATTACTGCTGGTGTGTGGATGGTAGAAGGATCAGTTTTTGCAAACCCGTTATCAGTACTTTCCACGATTTCATTAAGCTCAACTTCAACACACGATTCCACAAGACAAACAATAGTTGTAGGTAGTACTAATGCTTATGGTTTGATATCTAGCGTATTTGTTTTAAATTCAACAACAACTATTAATTTGATAGGCCATTTAATAACTACAGCTGCACAACCAACACAAACAAATACCATGAGATATACTAGAATTGCATAGTAAACTATTGGATTATCCTTAGCAACCCGAATCGCATAAATATTTTCCGCCCATATTATAAATGTCCATTGTGGCTTTGAAACGAAAAACAGCGGTTCTCTACAACAATTTAAGCGTAAACCAAAAACAATTCTCTATCAATGGAACCACCCGGAACCAGGGCTACATCGGCCAGACGTCTTTGTCTCGTTCGCTCATCCACACCCCGAGCAAGGGCGCCGTGTTGAAAGATTTCAACGGCTTATACGCGAATCCAAACATCAAAGCGTCCGAAACAATTAGTTTAGAAGATAACACTGTGGTCAAAAAGTCAGTGCTGTCTTTCAAAGGAATGATGGCAAAGAGAGAGAGATGGATCAGCCGTCCTTATCCTTATGCCGTTGTGAAACCGGACGCCGGTCGAAACGTGAACGACCAGACCGATTACATAACCCGACTCAAGAAGAAGACTCTCTCCGACATTGCTACGTATTGCCCTCCTGATGTTGCCAAGACCACCGGGTTTGTTTTCAAGAAACAGTGCTCTACATCGTTGAAGACGCTTACCGGCGCTCCTTTATTCACTCCCCAGAATGTAGTGTGCAAGATTGCAAAACCGGAAAGCACATACACATCTGTTTCGCAAACCACGTATTTGGAGTCGTTGCAGAAAAAATGCGAGATGATGGACGATTACAAATTTGTCTCTGCGGTTAAGAGAACGCCGTTTGTAGGGAATTAAGAGAACCTACGGTTCCCTTATGAACCCTCCCTTTAAAGGAAACCTACGGTACAGCTTCGCTTACGCATTTTGAACCTTCCCTCACTAGTATGGGTTCATAAGGGAACGACGAGTTCCCTTAGGGCGGCGCGCACATCGTTCTCTACATTTTGCATATGGACTTTTTCCATTTCTCTGAAGTTTCCGTATTCTAAATCGGAGAGAACCCAATGAAACCCGTTGTTTTCTATGATTCCGTCCGCGATTCTTTTTGCTCGATCAAAGTGGAAATCCGATGTCACCACATATATGTCGGAATACTTATTCGGTTCTTTTTCCAGGATTTGGCGGAACATTGTGAAGTTCTCTGCCGTGTTGGTGGATTCCTCGTCCAAAATATAGTTCCACTGTGGCTGAGAACCGTAGACGAACGGTGTTTTACTTGAGATGATTTTCTTCATTTTCTCTGCTTCCGAGACCTTATCGGCCATTTTGTTTTTGATTCCGCCGCTGAATCCCCACACGATGTTTTGATTCTCCAGTACAGTCGTAAGCTGGACCGCGGTCTGTATGCGGTCGTTGAGCAAGTAGGCGACGTGGCACCCGAGCACGATAATTAAGATGTTCATGTTTGATGATTAATTTGCAATGTTTTTATGTTTCTCTGCAGAGAAATATAAAAAGAGTTCAATTTTAGGGGAACGTAGGTAATTCTGTGAAGCAATTTAGCACAACCTACTTAATTATGGCACCAATTGTAAAAATATGTGTATATATAAATGACACGAGCAAAACGGAAGCATCGAAAAAAACAAACACGTAGGAGGAACCATAAAAAAAGAGGGGGTATGATTCGTAGAGCAGCTTCAATTGTGGGTCCTAGAGCATTTTCAAACATGGTCCAAAGTGTTGGTTCAAACATGGCCCAAAGTGTTGGTTCAAACATGGCCCAAAGTGTTGGTTCAAGCATGGCTCAAAGTGTTGGTTCAAGCATGACTCCAAGTGTTGGTTCAAGCATGACTCCAAGTGTTGGTTCAAGCATGACTCCAAATGTTTTTACTCGACCGACTTTAAATCCTATCGGGTCAACCATTTTTAATTTTAAGCCACCAGTTTCAGCTCCAACTACACCAGAAGATGTTTTAAAAATTATGCAATCAAATAGCATAACAATTGAAGACCTGCAAAAAATTACGAGTAATCCACAATTAGTTGAAAACATGGAACAAGCCGTAGAACGAGCATTTGATAAACAACCTTCGGTTAACTGGAAAGAGATGCGCGAAATGCAGAATCGAGCATACCAAGCATTTAATAAAATTAACGTCTTTACACACGCATGGAAAAAATTTGTAGAAGACGAATGTGCGAATCGTTTACCCGAAGACCAAGATAAATGTTTTGCAATTCGCGGATTCGCGTATATTTCGTTTATGGTATGTTTAATCATTTTAAAAATGGTCGATTCGCATAACAAAAAAATCAAAGTTTCTGAGTCGGAACTCGTGAATGTGGCAAATACGGTTGTATCCGGCTTAGTTGTTGACAGAATTCTCCCATCGCAGTTGCAAAATGTCATTGTCGAAAATGTGAATAAATTACTGTCGAAGCAAAGGATTGTCGATAACCAGGTGAATCGTGCAATCGAAAAATGATTATTTTATTAAAAAGACATAAATGCTTTTTTTTAATAAAAATTATAATGAATACTCTTGAGAAATATAAAGACCTACTGGAAAATGCAATGAGTCATTATTCAAAAGATGAAGACTATATAAAATATTTTGGTAGAATCCCCAAAACTAGATACGAAACATTTAAATATTGTATTGATCATGTGAATGGTTTGCCAACTAACCAAGTTGTAAACATAGTAGAATTGGGAACAAGTCGCAGTTTTGTGGACGGCCGTTTTCCGGGATGTAATACGAATAATCCGGTATATTGGGAACCAAATAATCCATCCATATGGGATTGGAGCGCCGGTCATTTTACGCGTGTTTTTTCGGAATGTACAAATCCAAATATATCATTGTGTACAATTGATTTGATGAGGGACCATATCGAACGATGTAAAATAATGACCGAGCCATTCAAGGATAAAATACAATATTACGTTATGCCTTCGGAACAATTTTTATCAAACTGCTCGAATAAATGCATTGATTTATTGTATTTAGACACGGGTGATGTAAATCCGGTAGAACCCACTGCACAATTGCATTTAAGAGAAGCCAAAATAATAGTTGAACGCGATTTAATGCGGGATGGAGGTTTAATTTTAATTGATGATGTGAAAAATGTATCTTCAAAGATTGTTTCCAAAGAAGAATCGAACTTTGGCAAGGCAAAGTATTCAATCCCGTATTTTTTAGAAAATGGGTATGAAATATTAATAGACGAATATCAAGTTGTACTAAGGAAAATTAAACAATAATTTGCCGAATATCAAAAATTGAAGTCTAAATTGATTGATTGTAAAAAAGCATAATAACAAATAATTAATTAATGCAATGGATAAGGAATGTCCAACGAATAAGGAATGTCCGACCAATAAGGAATGTCCGACCAATAAGGAATGTCCGACCAATAAGGAATGTCCGACCAATAAGGAATGTCCGACCAATAAGGAATGTCCGACCTTTATAAAAGGAGGGGTCATACAGCCGTCAGGTTGCACCTTTGGGGAACGTAGTTCTCCTACGAAAGAAGATCTCGGTAAAGAATTTCTGGACTCACTCAACGAAAAAGAGAGAATGGCCTATGACATCGCAAAAAGCCATTTAGGCACAATGTTCTCGCTCGATAAAAGCAATGCGTTTTTGGAATGGGCTAAGGAACGAGATGCTAAGGAACGAGATGCTAAGGAACGAGATGCTAAGGAACACGACGCTAAGGAACGTGAGGCTAAGGAACGTGAGGCTAAGGAACGTGAGGCTAAGGAACAGGACGCCGACAAAATAGATGTATAAAATTTATATTATATTGGTCTATAATATAAAATGTTTTGGCAAATTATGCTTTTTTATGCTTTGTTGTCTTGTTTGATTATGCCTTTGATCGGTCAGCGCATCAATGGTTCTGCGGGTCTGGGTCAGGGATATGTAGCCGGTACGGTGCTTTCTCTCATCCTTTGGTTCACAGTTGGGAAAAAATATGCTTCAGCTTAGGTCTCCTTCATATTTAATTGTTGCTGTTTTTTAAACATCTGGTAAGCCGATATCGGTTCGTCTTCGGGCATATCCACGATTTCCAGGTCATCAAAGAAATCAACCACTTTATTCACGGGTTTTGCACCAAACATCAGTTCGTTGACCGCCTCTATTTTTTTATTTGTAGGTTTCTGCGTTATGTTGAACTCGCACATTTTCCCGATCCTGACGAATTTATTGGAGAACTTGGGTTCTTCCGCCCTCTTTACGAGTTTTGCTTTTGTCTTTGTTTCTTTCACGAATCGGGATGAACCATTTGGGTCGGTCTTCGTTGCATCGGTCTTCGTTACTTCCGACCTATAATCTTTGAGCGCAGCAAAGACATCTTTGGAATCCGACTGGATATTCACGCACTTTGTTATGTCATTCACTTTCATTTTCTTGGACTTGAGAGAATCCTCTTCTCTCTGCAAAACATCCAGTATTTGATTGTGTGGTCTCTTCTCTACATCAATGAAGAAATCTTTGCACCGAAACATAACTACATACTTGGTCGCTACCTGCTCCAAAATCTTATATGGGATGATTTGCTCGTCGCTGTAGTAGTGGTACGACAACAGGTAGGGGTTGAAATACATCATGACGTTTCCGCGCGGAGTATTTTCAATGAGGATGCGCGACTTCCATTGTTTCTCGTATTCATTGTCTGGACTGACGAAAATCTCTTTTCTCTTGTCAAAATCGTAGAGAACCGGGTCTATGTTGGAATTCTCATCTTTTGACTCTGTGTTATAGAAATTTAAATACTTCTTGCATGATTTGTCATATTGCGTCTCTACATAGGGTAGTACTAAGGGTTTTGTCGGGGGTTTATTATTGAATGTGCGAACATACTGGATAATAAAAAAGATGTAATTTACTATTAATTTTCCAATGATGTAAAAGGGGCTTCGTGGAAAGTTCATTTAAAAATATAAGCAACTATTGTTTATATTTTTTGCGGATTATAATGTAAGTAAGTAAGGGAACTACGTTCCCTTATGAACCCTCCTTTTGGAACCTTCCTTTTGGAACCCTCATTTTGGAACCCTCCTTTTGGAACCCTCATTTAGAAAATAAATAAATATAAATACAAATATATCAATATACTATATAATGCCTCGTTGCAAAAATGGAACGCGTAAGAATAAAAAGACCGGCGAGTGCGAAGCTTATACAAAAACGGTAAGCAACCAGCAGAAAGATACTAAAAAGTCGTCAAATTCAGAGGCAAAAGCAGAGGCGAAAGCAGAGGCAAAAGCAGAGGCGAAAGCAGAGGCGAAAGCAAAGGCGAAACAAATGAAAGAACAAGAGAAGATGGAAGATTACAATGATCGATTGAAACAAGCACGAGAAGAGTTTTTTGACGACAAGCAATATATGTATCATCAAAAAGGTCTATTGAATGTGGAGGAATACGACGAAGAAGAACTCGCACCGAAACAAAAAAAAGTTTTAGCAAGTACGATAAAAAAGGTAGAGGCTCTTGAAAAAAGAATTATAAAGAAGTATCGTCTTGAACCAAATGAATGGGTTGGCGATATTGAACGTGCAACGGATGGTATGATGGAGAATCACCGGCTTGGAGAATTTTTGAAACCCCATCATGAAAGAAAAATGGGATGGTAAATAATTTGTAAAATGAACTAATTCTTACGAGTATTTTTGCAGATGAAATCGTAGACGGTTGGAATACGGGTTTCTTTTTTTTCTTCGATTTTGGTCTCTTCGATTTGAGAACAATAGAGATCTCGGTCTTTTTTAATTTTGTCAAGCTTCTCTAATAAATAAGTAAGCATTTATTAATTATTTATTCAATATTTTTATATACTATTCAAATTTAATAATAAACCACTGCCTTTTTTGGAATTTGGTTTTGGCAAAGCTTTTGCTGAAGAAGCATTTGTTTTTGTCGAAGCTTTTGATAAAGCCTTTGATTGCGCTTTAAGCATCTCTCTCCGATATTCAAACAAATCCACCAGTTCCTTCTCCATAAAGGGCACCTCAATCAATTGGTAGTCCGCATTGTTGGGATGCAGGCAAACCAGGCACAACCCCACCACCTTTTTCCCATACTTCTCTTCAATGATGGTTTTATACGTATTAAGTTGCAAAGCATAGTGCCAAAAGTTGGTATCTGGCAAATGCTGGATGCATTCGGTAGTCGCCGTGCTTCCGTACGCGTTTTCCTTGATGATTTCCTTGCACCTTTTCCAGTCATATATGAGGAGCGTTCCGTCGGGATTCTCGTAAATCATATCTACTGAACCCGCAATCTTCAGTTCCTCGTGGTAAATGGTCCATTCGGTCCTATACGCGTGTAGATGGGGGTTTTCTCTGAGAAAATTCTGGAAATAGCGGTACTCAATGCTGTCGTTGGAAACCACCATTTCGTTGTAATAGCACTCAATGTCGTAGTGCATATTGGTTCCGGCGGAAGACGCTCCGTCGCGGTTGGCGTTCCACATATCCATGATTTGTTCGGCGGTCATCTGGTAGTACTTGTATTCGGGGTCGGTTTTGTGCTTTCGACTGCTGATGATCTGCTTGATGATTTTGTCGGCGTCGAATTTGGGGAAATGGTGGTGGTTCCAGGTTGTGACCGACATGAATGTTCTGTCGCCGTGGACCGTGTAGACGTGGGTTGGTTCATCAAATTGGATGAAAGCGTCGCGGGGATGGGCGTTTTTTTTGGCGAGATAATCAATGGACATTTTGTTAATTTGTATATTGTTGTGTTCTTCTCTGTAATTGGTTTTGAAACATTTCAATTTTAGTAGGGGAACCTACGGATTCAGAGAAGCGAAGCTTCTCTTATGCCCCCTACGACCCCCTCCCTTTTATTTGATAAATAATATAAAAAATTATATTATTTAACACTTTGGGGAACCTACGGTTCCCTTAGCTCCCTTTGGGGATTGAACCCAAGACCTTTGCATTACAAGTGCAATGCTCTACCACTGAGCTAAAGGAGCAAATTTGGCGGAAATAGGTGTTCGTTTATCCTATTACACAATTTACTATGTGAGGTTTTCTTTAACCTATTTTACGGATAATTATAGTATTTTATCTTATCACTTGAGGGGGTCTAAGCCGTCAGGCTTCGCCTTTATAGGGGGGCGTAGCCCCCCTAATCGAACTCGTACTCCACAATATTCTTCACATTCTTCTTCAGCTTCTCAAACATCATTGTTCCAAATTTGCGATATTTGTTTTCGTCGTTCATGGATGTGCCCAGCACTTTTCTCAGGAGTATCATTTTTTGTTTCTGCACCTCTTCGGTCTCTACATTCAGCTCGGGTTTGGACCGTTCCCATGTCCGATATGCCTTCATGAATCGGTTGGATAAAATGTCAAACATCGCATTCATGGATATTTGGGGGAACTCGTGCCACGAGGCTTCTTTGTAAACGTAAAACGCATTCTTGTGCGAGAACGCAGTTATCGGCAATTCTAACCCGTCAAATAGCGCAAAGACCCCATCCACGATATTGCCTTCGAACACCGCTTCTAAATGTCTTGGCTGGACGACCAGCATCTTCATCATTTGCGGGTAATCGATCGTTGGGAAATGGTGGTTGTTCAGGTATTCAATGACATTGATTTTGCTTTTCTCTCTTTTGACAAATTTCCGAAGTTCCTCCACTTCCTTTTCCAAATGCTGGTTTCGCGACATGAGATGTTTTACCAGTTCGTACATTAGTCGCGGTGTAGGAATGGGGTCGTCCGTCAATTCGATGTTCTCTTTGAGTTCTTCCTTTTTCTTATCCACAAACTCGCAGCAAACGACGTGTTCGTCGTGCTGTTTTTTATATTTGAACCCGGTTTCGCAAAACTCGCAGTTATACTTCATTATATTAGGGGGTGTTTATTAATTTAAGTGGTTTGTATAATTTAAGTCGGTCGGATTGTTTTATTTTCAATTTTAAGTAGGGAAACCTACGGTTAAGCCCGTCGGGCTTCGCCCTTTCCCCTACGACCCCTTCCCTTAATGAAAAATTAGTTTCACCATTTATTAATAATAGGTTCTCCCCTTAAGGGAAAGGGGCTCCGGAGCGTCGCTAGACGCGACGCACCTTATAGCATCCGTAGGATGCAAGCGCCCGACTGGCTTAACCGTAGGTTTCCCTACTTATTTATTATAGATGCAATCACTCGTATTTAGTAAATCAAAACAGGGGACCGTGCATAAATTTGCGAATGTTCCAGCGATTGTGGTTCCAGTGGTTCCCAGTTTGTCTAACGGCGGTCTGATTTTTGCAAAATCCACGAAGTGTGGTAAATGCCGGGGTGCAAAATAATTTTTATAGTTAGTATATACCAGCCATGTTTGAGAATTTTTCAAAATTTTTCGCCAACAAGAAAAACGTGCATATTTTTGTTGGTGCTTTAGTTATAATAACTGGAATAATAGTATTGAAGAAAGCCGGGTTGTACGAGGGAATGAAAGAAGGGAATTCAGAAGCAGTAGACCCCCCTAAAAAAACCGCAAGCTCAATAAAGCAAACCCTAATGGGTTCTAATTAGGACATAACTTTTGTATCTTAATAATATAAATGAGTAGTTATTATTATGATGTTTTGGAACCCAATGTTCAACAGCAGGGTAGCCACATGATTATGAAGGGCGTCAGCAAAACCCTGAAAGAGAAGATTGTCAATATTGATACCAAGTACCGTTCCGACTACGACTACACGTCATATGCTTCTGCCAATATGGTTTTCGGAGAAAGGTTGTCGGAGGTCCGTTCAATGGAGGTCGTGTCGATTGATCTCCCCATCACTTTCTACAACATTTATGGAAACAACGATTGTCTGCAAACCGGCAACAACTATCTGCGAATCAAGAACGGCGGTACATCCAAGGTTCTCACATTGACGCCCAACTATTACACAGATGTTTCTTTTGTTGCAGAGATGAATAATCAACTCCAAAATTTGAGTTTGGCAACAGACATCTCTTATGGCGTGGTGAACAACAAATCTTTCTTCAAATCTAAGGTAACCAACTATTCTCTCGCAACCAATGTGGATATGTGTGGAAATGTTTATGAATTGAATAACCAAAACAATCTTGGATGGACCCTCGGGTTTAGAGACACCTCCTACAATTTGACAACTTCCGGTCTCACTTCCGAATGCATTTTGAACTTGAAGAGTCCTAGGCACGTGTTTTTAGCATTAAACGAGTTCTCTAACGGCAACTCCAATTCTTTTGTGTCGCCCTTAGAGAAAACAAACCAGAGCAAAAACATCATCGCCAAAATATGCATCCCTTCCACCGTGAAATTTGGCGACACTCTGTGTGTCAATAAGGCAAATGGATTGCTGGTTTCCGAGGTCCGAAAGTATTTAGAAAAGGTCAACATACAGAGAATGAATTTGCAATTGCTGGATGATGCGGGTCGTGTGATCCATTTGAATGGTGCGGATTTCTCGGTTTGTCTCCGACTAGTGCATGAGTAGGGAACCTACGGTTAAGCCAGTCGGGCTTCGCCCTTTCCCCTACGACCCCTCCCTTACCTTTATAAAACTCCTTTTTCATGAGCAAAATCCCTGATATATATATAATGGTCGGCGCAAGTATATTACCCGCTTGCTTCTACAACGGCGAGCTTTATTTCTTATTCGGCAAAGAAAACAGTCTGGCTGATACTCCCGGCTGGTCTGATTTCGGCGGAGGGGTTGACCCCGGGGAAACCATTTATGACACGGCATTGAGAGAAGGTGGCGAGGAGCTCACCGGGTTTTTGGGCGACGGGAAGCAAATCGGTTCTCTAATTAAGCGGTCCGGCGGTGTCTACAAGATGCAGTATGAAACTTACCACATCCATCTATTCAATCTGGCATACAATGCGGATTTGGTGAAACATTATAACGACAATCACCAGTTCTTATGGCAACGCATGAACAAGAAGTTTCTCACAGACACCAAACTGTTTGAGAAAATCGAAATCAAATGGTTCTCGTTGAGAGAAATGAAAAAATGCAGAGAACAGTTCCGAAACTTTTATAGAAACGTGGTGGATCTCATTTTGAAAGAAGAGCCAAACATTCGCAAATTCCTGTCCAAAAAATCATCCACAAAAGGAAGATCCCGTTCTATCCGAAAAACCCAAAAGAAAACCGCGTGGTTCTAGATTTAGTAAAGGAAACCTACGGTTATTCGGCGAAGCTTAGGCTTTTGAACCTTCCCTTTAAAGGAAATCTACGGTTCATCAACGCTTACGTGTTATGAACCCTTCTCTTAGTATGGGATCATAAGGCGTAAGAGAAGCTTCGCTTCTCTGAATACGACGAGTTCCCTTATTACTAACCGTAAGTTAGCCTTATGAACCATTCTCTAAGGGAAGGGGTCATAGGGGGTAAGCGAAGCGGAACCGTAGGTTTCCCTTATTTTATATGCATATACCATATATACATATAAATAATGTCATGGAAAAAATATGGAGGAACCAACAAACTAGATAAACTCAACAATATCAGTGTAAACACCATTGTCGCCGATCAATTCACATTAAAGAATTTTTACGTGGGTGACTGGGATATTTGCGGCGGACTTCAGGTCAAAAACGACGCATTTTTATCGCAGGATTTGACGGTTGGTGGCAATATTTTCGGGTCTGGCAATATCAACATTGCCGGCGCAATGAATGTTTTTAATACAAATATTTTCGGCAACGTTGATATTGCAGAGAATGCATTTGTTCGACAAAATATATTGATGGATTTGTCTGGCGGGACTTTGTTGCACGGCGAAAACCGCCGGTTCGGTTTCAATACAGTTAGTCCTCAAGCGACCATTGATATTTCCAGTGATTTGGTCAGGTCCATTGATATCCACACGTCTACTGCAACCAACAAAAACGTGGTTGCCAGGAATGCGTTTAACCAGGGAATGACGGTGAATGTGGAGCCAACCCGGTCTTACATCGATTTTTACGTGGACAATTCCATGAATCTGGCAACGGAGAACTACAATGCCCGTCTCGTCTATGAACCTGGCGGAAATTTCACCATCGACGTTTCCAATATTGTCAAATTCAAACCCCGCGTGATTTTCTCTCAGGATTTGAGCAAGGGGTTTGTGGCAGATGAGCGTGTGATTTTTTACGGAAACCCTTCTGCGGATGTGCCGTACATTCCATCCATATATGGCGACAACACTTTTAAGACGGGGACATCTACATACTTTGTCGCCGGCGACAATTCATCCAACACTTTTTTCCGCCTCGGCACCGAAAAAGGCAGCGGAATGACGTTGGGCGGAGGCTACTTCCCAAACAATAAAATCATGGGCGTGGTGGCGCTCATTGATGCGTCAAATATAAAGTATCCTGCGATGAACATCATTTCCGGCAATTTGATAAGCAATTTGAAAACCTCGATTGCCGTCAATAAATACAATGTCTCTACTGTGAATGGGGGGGCAAACCGGTTTGCAATGGATATCAACGGACCTCTACGGTTGGCACACCAGGAGCTAATTGTCGCCGCCGACATTACGTTCCAGGTATACAGAACTGCGTTTTTTGGAAACACCGGGTACGCCGTCGGAAGTCCTGTTTCCGCCAATCCATATACCCAATTCTTTTTGAAAACGGTGGATGGTGGATACACATGGAGACAAAGTCGCATCGTGGATTCCAGTGGTGTAAATCCAAGTAGTTTGGAAGACGGTATCATTTATTTTACTGCTATTTACGCAATTAGTGATACGGACATACTGATTGCCGGAGATAGACGATACTTTTTCCGTTCTGTTAACGGGGGGCAATTATGGTCCAGAATTTCATTTATTAACGGAGATCCGAATGCGTCCATCAACACTACATCCATCTTTTTAACAAATGCGGGATCAAATGATCGTATCATTGTAGGAACAGGTATTAACGATGTAATTCCAAGTCCAATTATTCCCAATGGCACTATTTTTAACAGTCCAAACGCTACTTGGATTAACGGTATACCCATCACTCCGATTCCGACCGGGTTATCCGCAGTCAATGCAATTCATGGCTCCGGATTGGATACGGTGATTGTCGGTGTTGGTGGAATTGTTCCATACCGATCATATATATCATACGGTGTTGATCAATTTTTTGGAACACGCGTGGCAACCGGCTCTACATTCTACGATGTGAAAGTATTCAATGATGGAGTGAAAAACCACGTGGTTGCCGTTGGCGCCAACACAATTTGGTATGCGCACGATTTATTGTGGACCGGGTCTGAATACACAGTTTCGTGGTTGCAGGTTGCGATATCCGGAACACTCCGGTCTGTGCAAATGCTGGATGCATCCCGTGCAATCGCAGTGGGCGACGCAGGTCTCATCCTGTATTCGGTTGACGGGTTTGCAACCTGGTTTAATTCGGGACCTTTGGATAACAATTCGTTGATATCTGGCGTCAATCTCTCTGCAATTAGCGCAGTGAATGCAAACGACTTTGCGATTTCCGGTGTAATCAAAAATTATGATATAACGGGTGCAAGAACCAAAGTCTTCAATTTGTATGCGCCGTATTTTTTGAACCGGCCGAACAATCACGTGTTGGAGGCGTCTGGAAACATCGTTATATCGGGCGATTTGCAAATCAATGATGCTGGTCAGCTTTTGACGAACGGGACGTCTTTCAATATTTTGCCCACAGTGGCGCAAGAAATCAATATTGGAAACACGGCGATTGGCGGAAACACCAATGTGAAAGCCAATTTGGATGTCGCTTTGAACATAACGGGACACCAAAACCTGCGCATGTATGGAACCACCTATCTCCCTGATTTGAGTGGACAGAACGCGGATTTTACCGGAATTGTGCACACCGACACATTTTATTCGAGCAATGCATTTATATCCAGACTTGGTTTAGGAACAAACACTGTAAATACGAGCTATACTCTCGAAGTCAATAACAATGCGAGAATTGTCAACGATCTCGATGTAAGCGGGTCTCTCAATGTGCAAAACAATATTAATAGTTATGGTATAATTAACCAATGGTAGGGAACCCATGGTTCCCCTACAACCCCTCCTTTTTATAAAAAATTATTACACTTTGCAAAAAGGAAAATGATACAATTTTTGTATCATTTTTATATTTATGGGTTATAAATGCCAAAAATAAAGTTTATCATATCTGTCTCTAAGAAGATATGATAATGAAAGATACATATATGTTATTTTACAGTAAGCGAAGCGGAACCTACGGTTCCCCTATCGTAGGTTCACCTATTTTAATAAATATCTATTTTATAATATAAAATGTCAGGATGGGGAACAAATGGAAACGCAAATCGGATTAAAAATACGTACATAAAAGGTTTTTTGGATATAAGTGGCGGGTCCTTAATTGTTGAAAAAACGTCTACTTTACAGATTATGGCGCATGACAGAGAC
>Ga0209353_10000210_pt1 | contig 36360 bp, 57 predicted proteins | sample LauGreSpBDMM15SD_2_FD_187561 | JGI IMG/M metagenome (GOLD analysis project Ga0209353, IMG submission 187561) | Freshwater lake microbial communities from Lake Michigan, USA - Sp13.BD.MM15.SD (SPAdes) (version 2) | ecosystem: Environmental > Aquatic > Freshwater > Lake | place: Lake Michigan... | reverse complement strand
GAGTAAAAATGCACGTTATTAAGAAATTTTACTCGATAATAAAGGTTCCACCATAAACAAATGGTTATTAAAAATGGACGAAAAAAAGCCCTCTAAGATTTCTCTTAGAGGGCTTTTGCATTGCAGTAGAAATTACTGTGGAGCAGTTTCTTGAGCAGGAGCTTCAGGGAATGGAATTTGTGTTTCAGCCTGTACTTTGATCTTTTGTGATAAAGGATTAGCAATCTTTGCAGGTAGTTCCTGCAATCCAGCTAAGATACAGTTAACTTCGTCAACAGATAGGTCGTTTAATGTGAATTTAATATCGTTCATATTTTTATTTATTTGATTGGGCAAGCGCCCGTTGCACATTCAGCATCTAGAATTTCATCGAAGCTGTTCGTATTATTTAAGTCAACTTCTGACAATGTTTTAACATACTCAGTATAGTCTTCTTGTGTTACTACTTCTTGTGGCAAGTATAGGTAACCTAAATCTTTGGCGGTTTTAGTTGGGTCTGTACGATAGATGAAACTCACACCTACGTAACAATCCCAGTTTTCTAATAGCCAATCAATGATTGCAGGAACTTCCGTTGGGTCATAGCTAATAGTTACCGAGGTATTTTGCTGATTCCAGCTAGTCTGTAGTAGTTTGTAACGTTCTAGCTGAATAATTGCTGTTTCAACGTTTACTTCTTTACCCTCAACTTCATCAAATGGAACACCATCCCACATTACAGGGAATGTTACCAATACGCCTGAGTCATCCACAGGGTGATTAATAACACGGTAATTAGCTTGACGAAGCTTCTCCACGACTGGATCGTGCTTTGAAAACTGAACATTATTGAAAATGTACTTTCCAAGCGGTTTGTGAACACCTTCAGTAGTATCCATAATCTTTGACAACGTGCCACTAGGTTTGATACAGGTGACATTTTTAGGTGCTGGTAAGCCCAATTCGTTAGCCATACCAATAGCAGCACCAGTAGCAGTACGCTTAAGATACTCATAGTCATAGCTTCCCATATCTGGACGCATTGCGATACCAGTTAAACCTACTCCGCACAAACGCAAGAAGTAGTTGTTTAAGTGCCAAGATTCTTGCAAGATACCGTCTAGCAAGTTAACACAAGTTTGACGGTAGTTAGCACGAGCAGCTAATCTAATTGCTGAGTGTAGTCCAGCAGTGTCACCTTTAAACTTAGCAATATCTGTTTCTGTTAAATTACAGAAAGACTTATTACCTAGCAAAATTTCAACACAAGGATTGGCACCTTTAAACCAAGGAGCACGACGTAAGGCTTCTACTTCGTTAATAAAACCCGGCTCGCTTCCGCCTGCTTTAATCATCATACCAAAGATTTTTTCCAAATCTTCGCGTAGTGGCGTTTCTTTGAATACTAAACTGTTATTAGACTGTGTGCGGTGTGCGTTGTTATGCAGCCACCAGTCTTTCTTTGCTACAGCAAACTCTTCCCATTCTGGCTGACCGTAATCGAAAAGCGCGATCTCAGCACTTCTACGACTGGATAAAATAGTACCAAGATGATTAACAATGTCCAGAATATCCATCCGAGTGAGTAGACTATCAGCACGACCATTGAGTATATTGGCAATAGCAACATAAGCAGAGCTAATTGCACTATCACCTGAAGAAATCCAGCCATAACCTTTTAACCTTTCACCTGCGGGACGAAGTTGTGAAAAGTCAAGTACTAGGGTTTCAGCAGGATATTTACCTGCTAACAATTTACCAATAGACTTAGCCCAAGCCTCTGCGGAATCACCAACTTGAATAGTCCAAGTCTTAGTCTCAGCGTCCCATTTTTCTACGTTTGACTCGTTACCGCCTTTTGCTGTGCGAGTAGAGCGAACCACTTTGATATTTTTAATTGGCTTTGAAAAGCCGTTTAGTGTGCCAACAATAGGCTTAAACCCTACGCCGCAACCTTGTAATAGTAGCCATAACACGTCTACTACGTCATACACAGTTTCAACGTGAGTAAAAGAGCAATTAAACTGTGAAGCTTCACGTGTTTTAGCTACGTTAGTACCACCAAGCCAAAGAGTGCGACCACTCATTAGTACTTTACGATCTAGCATTAATTGCTCTAGGTCATAAAGTTCGGCGTACTCTTGGTCGTTTAAATCACGACCTGCTGCTCGCTGCCATAACCACTCTTGGTGGTCAATAACTCGGGCAACTGTTTCTTGCCAAGTTTCAAATTGTTTTCCGTCGTCTGAAATTGGTCTATTATATGTTCGACGTGTAATTACTTGTGCTCGTGTGCTTACGTTCATGTTATCCTTATGTGCCAGTACTGCCGAAACCGCCAGTACCTCGTTCTGTGTCATTCCAAATATCTGTAAATTCAGGCAGCAATACTGGCATAATTACCAGCTGTGCAATTCGGTCGCCACGCTTGATTGTATAAATATCTTCCGAAATATTTTTTAACAGGACTTTAATTTCCCCACGGTAATCCGCATCAATGACGCCTACGCTGTGAGGGATAGTAATTCCCTTTTTTCCTTGAGAGCTTCTATTAAACACAAAGCCTGCGTAGCCCTCTGGAATTTTTGTCGCTACTCCTGTACCAACAAGTTTTTGTTCATTTGGATAAATTTCCAAATCTTCGATGCTCATTAGGTCTGCGCCTGCATCTGTTTTGTTAGCACGTTTTGGTAAAAACGCTTTGTCTTCTACCAAACAAGGGAGTTCTTGTTTTACTTCTTGCATACGACCGTGGTCGTAATTTCTGTTAATGTTTAAAAAGTTGCTCATTTTAAGTAGATTTCTAGGGTTTCGTCAATTTGTTTGCAGTTGTCTACCCCAATAGCTTCTTCACTAAAAGTGACCAAGTCCATTAGTTGGTAGTTTAACATTAGTTGATCTTTACATTGATTTAGTTCTTGGATATACTTGTACTTACCAGCAAGTGGAATGCTTGCAATAATGTCGTAAGTACTACCATATTCAGTGACCAAGGATACTGCTCGTTTAGGCCCAATACCAGGCACACCAGCAACGTTATCGCCGCTATCACCTGTAAGACATTTAATACTAATGTAGTCTTCTGGCTCGAAATCGTAGTGAGTATTCCAGTTATCAACTGTAACTTCTTTTCTTGTAACATAGCTAAATCTTGAAATATTTTCTTGTACTAATAAGTCCCAGTCTCGATCTGAGCTAATTAGCCAAATAGATTCTATAGGTAGTTTTTGTTTTTTGCTTACAATGTATGCGGCAATATCGTCAGCTTCTACACCCTGAAACTTAATCACAGGATAGTCTGAGTTTTCTTGAATATACTCAAGCGTCTTTTGAAATTCCTCAAAGAAGAGTTCAAACGCTGCTTTTTCAGCATCAGTTTGGGTCTCAAACTTATCTTTACGATTTTGCTTATATTCTGGGTAAATAGCTTTACGATAGCTTGAAGAGCCTTGGTCACAAGCAATTATGACTTTCTTGGCTTTATAGCTTTTCTTTAGACTGTCTACTGTACGTAAATAATCAACTGCAAAATCTGTTGCGCCACTGTGTTTATATCGAAATGCGAGGTTAAGAGCGTCTACTACCATTAAGGTATTTTCAGACTCATTTAATTGTGTGAATGATTTACTTGCCATCTTTAGTACAGGTTATTGTGAGAGTTTTATTATTGCCTTCATTAACAGTATTGGTAATAACTGTTCCTAGTTTGCAATTATTGAGAAATGCGCTACTCATACTACGAGCTTCACTCAAGTCCCAAGAGCAACCAGTTAAGGATAAGGCAAATATTAGTGTATATAGTGTTTTCATTATATTATTATACCAAAGATAAGCAGATAGTTCAAGTCACAAATTCAGGTTGCTCATGCACTAACCAATCTTCTAGAAGTGCTACATAGAACTCGTGGCTCTCGTGGTTGTAATAAATACATCTGTAATTTTGGCTATTAGGCATATCGTCAAAAGCTACAAAAACTTTTGAACGGTCAAACTTAAATATCAGTAAAGGCTTCTTACCTACCTGTATACCTTGACGAACTGACTGTTCCCAAAATTCTATTAGCTGCGGAGTTTTGGACGTTAATAACTGTGAGGTAAGATGGTCCTCTTTATAACCTTTAACTTCTACGCACCAAAGATTGGTTCTTCCTGGAACATATAAGTCACCCTTTAGCAAATGCTTGGGGTCAAGGGCTCCTGAACCAGGAACCCTTTCCCAACCTAAACCAGTAAACTTCTTTAATACGTCACGTACTACAGTTTCGGTTCGAGCACCTTTAGCTCTACTGTCAACCATTACTTTTTAGCTCTTGGAGTTGGTTTAACAATAACAGGAGCAACTGTTGTTGTGGTTTCTGTAACTTGTGTTGGCGCTTCCACTGGTGTTTCCACTGGTGTTTCTGCTGATGCTGTTTCTACTGTTTCTGTAGTAGCTACTGCGTCTTGCACAGTTTCGCTAAGGTTTAGTTCAATCTGTTTGCCAGCGCCGCCAGCAATTTCTAAAACTTCGGTTTCATCTACGCTGTAAACTAAAGTACCGCCCTCAACCTCAACACTTGCAAAGTCTTCGTGAGTTATTAACTGGTTTAAGAATACTTGTACTCTTTGGCCATTTCTAGTAACGTATACTTTAGCACCGTCTTTTAATCTTTCGATTTTAATCATTTTATACCTCTATCTTTGATAGGTTATTACGCTTTACTACATTGACCTTTTCTAGTAGAGGATGCGTAAACCCATGAGAGACTAGAAAGGTATTTAAATGTTCTTCTCTAAGCAGGACTTCTACTAATCTTTCTTTACCGTCTACATCAAGTGTTTCAACGGTTTCATCAAGAATAAGTAAATTAATTCTACTAGAGCTTAGTGTTTGCATCAGTTTTCTGATTGCTAAAAGTGTAGCTACGTTTACACGGGCCTTTTCACCGCCAGAAAGTGCCAAAATTTCAATGTCTTTGCCGTTGTCTGTAATAACTACGTTTAGCTTATCACTTGCACTAACTTTAAATCCAATTTGAAATCTTCCGTCAGATAAGTCAATTAAGTACTTATTTGTAATTTCTTCTAAGTCTTTTACTAAGCACTCTATCTTATAGGCCACAAGACCTGTAGTAGAGAATGTTTTAGTAAGTACGTTAACAATAGACATCTTTTCTGACAATTCGTGAAGTTTTCCACTATATGTCTCAAGTTCTATATTCATCTCTGCCAACTGAGTAGTTATAGTATCTACTTTGGCGTTATGAGCACTTACGGTTGCATTTTGTTTTTCTGCTTGTGCAATAGCCGACTTAAGATTAGCTATTCCTGTTTGTAGTGCAGTAAATTTAGACTCTAGTTCATTTTTATCTAACAAGTCTTCTTGCAGCTCTGTATTTATTAGCTGATGATACTTTTCCCACTCGTCGCGTGCTTTGTTTGCAGCTTCCCAAGTAGTAGACTTTGAACTAAACTCTTGTTTAATTAGCTCGATCTCTTTGAGACGTTTTCTAACTACACTAATCTTTTCTGACGCTTCTGATTGAATAATTTTCTGTTCTTCAATTAGTGTAGCAATCTTTTCTTCATCAATAGCTTGTAAGCAAGTAGGGCACGTTCCGTGCAAAGCACCGATCTTTTTAACAAAAGCCTCTGAATCTTTAACAGACTTATTAAGCTCAATAGAGCTAGTATTTAGTTGTCGTACTTCAGGACTTAAAGCTGTTACATTATCGACTGGAGCTTCCGGGATTGGAAATAACTTAATTCCGGACTGTATTTGCTTATAAGTGTTATTTTGAGTAATTTTCTTATTAGTATACTCTAGCCCACGTATTTGAGCCTCTAGTTCACTAGCTTGTGTAACTAAACTGTCTTCAACTACTGGAACTTCGCAATATTCTTTGTGGGATAAATCCATTTTAGAATACTTGTCAAGCCAGCTGTTTACTGTATTTACTTGCGACTGTACACTAGATATATCCTTTGATAAGTCTTGGGATACTTCTTTGAAAATCTCTTGTGCTCTAGTGTACTTGCCTAAATTTAAGATTTCAATAAGAAACTTTTTACGGGCTGTATCAGCTGCAGTTAAGAACTCTAAGCTACTAGCGTTAGACTGATAGACAATTTGACTAAAAGTTTTGTGATCAAAACCTAGAATATCTTCAATCATTTTGTAAGTAGCTGTGGCAGTGTGTGCACTAATATCCACAGTATCTTTAAACAGCTTAACTGTTTGGCTAGTTCCACGACTAGTTTTAATTTGGTAATCTACGCCGTCACGTTCAAAGTCTAGCTCAATATTATAGCTTTTATCTTTTACGTATCGATTTAGAATGTCTGCTTTTTTAATTGATTTGGAGTTTTTGTTAAATAAAACTTCTTCAAGAATAAGAGCAATGGAACTTTTTCCATGCCCGTTTTTGCCTACAAGTTGTGTTAAAGGTGCTGCAACAAAGTTTATTGTATTATCTTTACCATAACTAAAAGCATTACTCCAGCTCAGCCTTTTGATCGTTATCATACTTTAGTAATTCTCTTTTTAATTCGTGTAAACCGCCTAGTAATTTTCCGTTTAAGAAAATTTGAGGAACACTACGTGCATCAGGTACTTTAGAAATTAAATCTTTCTTAGAGTATCCGTTAATACCAATCATGCACTCAGTAAACTTAATAGCACGCTGCTCCAGTAAGCGCTTTGCTTCTGTGCAAGCTGGGCAGTTTGACTGTGACCATACTTCTGCGTTAAGATGACTCAATTTTTTCTGCATAATTTTGCATTTCCTTTAAAACGGCTTCAACAGTTTGATCTGGGAGCTCTAAGATATATGTTAAATACTCTTTGACTTCTTCTGTTAGATTCATTTCAGGGTCTAACATTAATGCGGAATCTGTATCACGCTTGATAACCTTACGGTCAATCAGGTCTGAGTCTTCGAGTTCTCCAAGTTCGTGCATATCACCTTCAACTTGGTAAATGGTATGGTCAAAATCCGTTGCTGGTTTAGGGTCTGCAACTCCAACGGTTTTGCGGATAAGCTGAGGTAAGTTGAATTTGAGCCAAACGTGATCCAAGCTATCTGAGTCAAGCAATATAGCTCCAGTGTCCACGGGACCTCTGTGAAAGCTAGTAGTATAAGGACTACCAGGATACAGAATATTAAGTTGCGAATTCTCATAGCTGTGCAAATCCCCTGCTAGAACAACGTCCCAGCGTTTGAATAACTCTAAGTCAACCTCAGGCTTAACATGCGGAGGAATTTCACCACGAACGTGTGTGCATAAGATACGTCCATGAAACTCTCGTGGATCTTTTTCAAACTCTTTTAGCTTGTTATATGGTATAATGTCAATATCTGCTGATTTAATACACCAGAATTCGTCAATAACCTCTACTAGTGGATTAAGTCTGTTAGTAGACTTTTTAAGGTTTGTTAAGAAAGTTGTATCTTTCTTAAGCATTTCATGGTTGCCTGGATATATGATTGTAGGTTTATTAAAACTTGCTACAAAATCAAAATATAACTCAACCTCATCCATGGTAGGCAATCTATCAAACACATCACCGCCGATTATTACTAAATCGGCTTGCTCTTGCATTTGTTGAAATTGCTCAATAAATAGATGAAAACGATTTTTTGCCCAGTCAATAGGTACGTTTTTCTGACCTAGTTTTATATGTACGTCTGCTGTAAATAGTATTTTCATATTTTATAGACAAAATAGCCCGCAAAGCGTTTAGTCTTGCGGGCTATGAGTTTTAACCTAAGTCTTTAACTGCTTCTTGCTCAGCAGCTGAGCTAGCGTCATCGGCTTCGTCGTCACTGTTTGTAGTGATTTTTGTAAGCAATGCTAGTACTTCGTCTTCAGTTGGGCGATTGTACTTTTCGTCAATAGATTTAGCAGCAGCAACTAATTCACGTTCTGCATCTGACAAGGCACGAGTTTTACAACGCAACACTTGCAACTGATATTCGACGTTATAGGCTAGGGGGCCTGTCTTAACTCGTTTGAAAACAACATCCCAACCGCTATCGAAATCTGTAGGATCACCCAAGTCTTCCGCTGCTGTCAAAATCTGTTCAAATAGTTTTTTCTTTAAGTTAAGGGCTTTAACCTTACCATCTTTAGGGTCAATACAGTTAACTGTGTAAGACCAGCTGCATTTTAGATCTGGGAAAAAGTCAGGCACATGATCTTTTTGTAGATTATCAAACTTTTCTTTGTCGCGGCTAAAAGCCAAGCACTCCACTGGAATGTCTTTGTTATTAGAGCCTTTTAACCAGTAGATGTAGCGTGGGAGAACTCCACCAACTAAACGTACTGTGTTTTCGCCGTCTTTATATTCATAAGATTCGACTTTGTTTGATTGTGCTTTGCCTTTTGTGTTCTTGAAGCTAATTGCCATTTTTAATTTCCTCGTACTTGAAGTATATTTTGTTTTGTGTTATAGTGATTAGTGGGTTTGTTTTTATGTTGTCTAGAGCAATATCTTTGAAGTATGATAGGTCTAAGTACGTTACGTTATATAGCTTATATGCGCTATAATCTCGTCTACCCGCTAACTGTATATATTGTGACTTATAAATTATATCAGTTATGTTATCGTTAAAAAATCCGTCAGGGTTAATTAAGTAACTATTTCCAACTAAATTACGGATAGGTTTTACTTTTGAATAACTGTTTTTGGGCATTTGTTTTTTGGTATAAAACAAACGAAGCTTTTCAACCATTTGTCTAGGATTTCCTAGGGTTTCTGCTTCTAGTACCGAAAGGTTAAAGAAAAGTATCATATCCGACAACTTAATATATATTATATCAGATTAACAAGCCGTTTGCAAGTTAATTTTTTTATACGGTAGTTATTTGCCAGCCTTTACGCATATAAAGGCCCAGCCTATCGTTATTTTGTTTTTTATCAGCGTATCCAGCAAAATTAATATCCACTACTAAGGGATTTAATTTTCCTTCAAAAATTCTTTGAATCCTGCCCACAATTTGTTCTAACAAACTATCATTAGACATTGGAGCAGCTAAGATAACGCAGGATAGTGAGTTAATAGATATGCCTTCTGAGAAGATTTGCCTTGACCCTGCAATGGCTTTTTTGTCTCCTGAGAGGACTTGTTGTTTGATAAGCTGTCGCTCTTCAAATTCTGTGTCGCCTGTAACAACCGCGCAATCTTCACCAATGTATTCCTTAACTTTATGTAGAAACTCTACTCGGTCAGCAATAATCAAAACCGAGTGACCTTGCTGAATATGCATAGTAGCAATATCCGCTATAAATAACCTATAACTTTCCGACTCTAGTAACTCTGTTACTTTCTCAACCCAAGGCACTCCAGGTTTTAAAGTAATCCCACTCTTAACAATATGAACTGTGGGAGTGAGTGTATTAGACTGTGGTGGTTTATATACTATTGGACCAAAGTAGTCTTTGAATAGTATATGCTTACCGTCTTTACGTATCATTGTGCCACTGAGGGCAATACGGTATCTGGCATGGAAACAGTCGATAGTTGATGCAAATGTAGTGGCAGGACAGTGGTGGGCTTCGTCCAAGATAATAGTGCCAAACTCTTTAGCAAGCTCGGATGTGTGTTTGACCAAGGTTTGGATGTTGGCAACAGTGATAAAGTGGTCGGCGTAGTCCACTCGTCCACCACCAATAACGCCACACTGAGTCCCGAATAAGACTTCGATTTCTTCACACCACTGGTCACGTAGCGCGGCAGTGTGTGTAATGACCAAAGTTTTTTGACCAAATTTGTGTGCCAGATGGAGTGCGGTAAATGTCTTGCCCCATCCCACCAAGGCGTTGATGAAACAAGTATCGTCGATTGGGTCATATACTACCTGTTGTTCTGGCCTTAGCTCAAATTTAGGGTCGGGAAAAGGTATAGCTTCTACTATACGTTTATCTATAATCTCGTATTCATCAGGAACTAAATCCATTCTACCTTGTGGTATTGATAAGATACCTTTTGGCAAAACTTTATAATTCTTGATTGTTTCAACAGTAGCAAACTTCTTGCTTCCAGTATCTTTTTTGATTTTATACGTTAGTTCTTTGATAATATGTTTGGTATGTTCTACACCAGGATTATCCATATAAATTCTGTTTGATATTACTGCTTTAGGCACTATACTAATCTCCAACTATCTTTTCTAGCATCTTCACTTAATCCGTATAATATATACATTCGGTTTATTACTAGAAATACTGCGTACTGATGAAAGTCATGTGGCTTCTGTAGACTTTTAAATCTTTGAGATAGACCTTCTACTTCTAATACACACCCTATACCATCCGCAGGTAAAACTTGTTTAATCTTTTTTGTTATCAGTTTGGCGCGTGCGTACTTTTTCCACTGGAATACTTTACCGCTACTATCAATAAACCATGTAGTAGCTTTTGCAAGCTTTATTAAGTCTGCTAAAAAGTATATTGCGGTAGATATTTTATGTAGCACTACTTTAGGGTCTTGCTGCAGTTTAAGTCTACGTAAGCCCAACGTCTTTCCAGACACACTAAGGTCGTCTACAATCTTTAAGTTTAAGCTAGTATCATTACTTTCATCTAAATACTCAGTATAAAAGAATACCAAACCGTTTTCGCGGTTTGGTTCCTTTTCACTTAATTTAAAGACGGGCCATGTTATCGCCTGTAATGCCGTAAACTTCGTCGAAATGCCCGAAGCTGTAGTCATCGCCAATATCCTGATCTACACCAATTGGTGTGTTAGGGATTTCACAACCCCATTCGTGCTGAGTATTACGTCTTAGAATTTCGCAGTATTCTTCTACTTGTTCTTCTTTAACTAGCGCCACGATTGAGTCGTGGACGAGCATAAAGATTTTGGCATCCAGTCCACGGCTTTTAATTTCGTCCGCAGTTCGCATAGCTCCGAGGAGGTTAACATCACTCGCCAGTGATTGGACTTCAGCGTTAATACCACTTCGTACTTCGTGGGCGGCAATCCCTTTGTCAGAGCTAAACACGTTCGGTAGTCTACGTTTGCGGCCGAAAAATGAGTATGTGTATCCATTTGCTTGAATAAAAGTTTTGCGATCATCTAACCACTTTTTAAGTTTATTGAACTTAGTAAAGTAGGCTTTAATATCGTCTCGGGCTTGTTCTACTGGGTATTCATCTCCTGTAGCTTTTGATACCGTTTGAGATACTTTATTTGCTCCTGAACCGTACAAAATACCGAAACTAATAGCTTTAGCAGATTGTCGCATACTGCCAAACTTCTTCTTAACTTCTTCAACAGGGCCAGGCAATGCAAATACCATTTTAGCGATTGTTGAGTGAAAGTCGCCGCCACTGCTAAAAACTTGTTGAAGATTTTTATCGCCACTAAGCACAGCAGCGTAATACATTTCAGCTGTTGTCAAGTCTTGGGAGACTATCTTATATCCAGGTGGAGCAACCAAACATCCTTTGATAATAGGGTTGTCACGTGGAATCTGCTGCGCGTTAAATTTACCTGAGCTAGATAGACGCCCAGATGTGGTAAAAATAAGGTTAAAGTTTGTGCGAATTCGTCCATCTTTATCTAACTCTGGTAAAATCTTAGCAATATATGTATTCTGAATCTTACCAAGTTGACGTACTTTTAAAATCGCTGCAGGCAATGGATGCTCTTCGGACAACTGTTCGAGCACTTCTGCGTCAGTTGAGATGGCTCCGGTAGCAGTCTTCTTACCAGTTGGAGTGAGTTTGAGATAATCAAAAAGCACAACACGAAGCTGCATAACTGAGTTAGGGTTAAATATCTTACCACTATCTTTCTCAAATTGTTTTACTGCTTCAAAGCTATATAATGCTTCTTTAGCTTCAGCGATTTGTTCATCCAAATACTTGTTAGCAGCAAACATTCGTTCACGGCTAATAGGGATACCTACTTCTTCCATGTCCATTAGGAACAATGTGCCTGGAATTAAGATTTGTTCGTATACTTTACGTAGCTTGTCATTCTTCTGAACGATTGGCCAGAATTTGTGGAACAGATCAAATGTGACGGCTGTATCAATCGAAGCATAGCGACTAATAGTGTCGAACGGAATAAGGTCATAGGTAAAATCATCCTGCAGAATACCGTTAGCAGCACAGTATTCCTTTTTAAAATCGTCTAGTTCTGAATCATAGTCACCATAGTCTGTATATTTCAACGCTAAAGGTTTTAGACCGTGACTGTCTGTCTCGTCTAGCACATAGTGCATAACCATTGTGTCGTGTACACGACTACGATCAAAGTCGATATCAAGATGATACTTAATCATCTTAAAGTCAAACTTCATATTGTGGAATACTGTATAGAACTCTGCAGCAATTTTACGCAATAAGTCAATACATTCTTCGTCTAAGCAGTCCGTCATAATATAACGGCCTTGATGTGTTTTATATGTAAGAGATACTCCTAGTACATACCCATCACGAGGATACAGTGCAGTTGTTTCCGTGTCCCACGCCACGTAGCCTTGCGCATTTGCAATAATCTCTAGCAAGTATGCCTTAGCTTCTGCGGTATCGCTGATACCTTTGTAATCACCAGTGCTAGTAGGCTTTAGTTCTCCTGCAATATATTTGTGAATTTTATCACAAGCACGCTGAAAATCAGGCTTACCTTCTGGTTTAAAACTAAGCATAGCAGGATTACTAATGGCAATAAACTTGTCATCAACAAGCTGTCCAGCCATATTAGTAACACTGGTAATCTTACCGTACTCTTTTGCAGCTTCTGCTCCCACTAAGATTACTAAGTCATACTCAGTTAAGTCAACCTCTAGGTCAACGTCTTTCTTCAAGAGTTTGGTAATAGGAACTGAACTCATGTGATAGTGGTCGAACTCAAACTGAAAGTAGTCTGAGTATCGTGTACGGTTTGGGGCTTTATCAATTAAGGCTATTTTTTTCATAAAAACTTTCTAATACTTTATTATAGCGTATTTAGGCTAGTGATTCAAGATTATTTTGTGACATACTCTGCTGTAGCATCTACGTCTTCTTGTGATAGTTCGCCAGGGTCTGTACCGTCTGGCAAATCAATTATTTCAACAATAAACCCACAATCCTCAATAAGAGGTTTTAGTAGTTTAGCTGCTTTTTGTCCTGCTTCATCACCATCAAACATCATGTATACGTGAGTAACACCCTGTGCTTTGAAAGGTAGCAGTTTTGATTTTGTATTATTTTGTAAGGTATTAGTACCAAAACAACATACCACATTTTCTAAACCTTTGTCGTAAAGATTTAGCATATCAAAAATACCTTCTACTAGGACTACTGAGGTGTATCCTGAAGGTAAATGGCTTGGAAATACAGGAATCTGTACTCCACTTGGGTAGTTAATATACCGAGGATTTCCATTGGAAAGTGTGTGCCTACCAACATACACTACCGTTTTTCCAGTAATATCTTTAATTGGAAAAATAATCCTGTCTTGTAGCTTTTCTACTTGATTAGTATAAAAAGCACCAAAGTATTTAAGTGTTCTAGGGCTAATCCCTCTGAACTGTTTGGTATAAGGCGTGTATCCTGAAGGAAGCTCTAAGTCTAGACCAAAGTTTTTTAGTTCTTGTAGTTTTTCTTTAAGTGCCATAATTTTCATAGGCACTGGATTTGTAAATACTCCAAAGTATTTGAAGATATTTGTTTTAAACCCGCAACTAAAACAATGTGCGACACCAGTTACTTTGTCAACTCGAAAACTAGGGTTAGAATCCTCGTGCTCTGGGTTAAGGCATTTAATCAAATAATCTCGACCCGACACTGTAAATGCCAAGCTATTTTTATTTATAATGTCTAATACTGGGTCGCTCATATTATTCTTGTTTGTAAAATTGTTTACACCGTAACCAACCGATTTGAAACGCCAAAAGCATATTCCAGGTTTCGTCAGTTATTTCATTGACTGCATCAAACTCCGCCTCAAAAACCTTCCAGAATTCCATACTTGCGTATGCTAGCTCTGGGTCTTTCATGGTTAACAGAATCTCTTTTAGTGTTAAATTACCTGCTTTTAGCATTTTAATTCCAAGGTAAGTCTGCGTCTTTGTCGTCTACTACGGCATTGTTATCGGGTACAGAGGATTTCTTGCCTCCCACCTTCTTAATCTTTTCAGGAGTACTAGGCTTGTCAATCGACTGTGGGCTAATGCGTAAGGAATCCCAGTCAATGGGGCTTGTAAACGCCATCTCTTTTCCGCCACGAATTTTCGTAGTTTCAAAAGAAATTGCATTCGTTTCCTTATCATGTGCTTCCATCGTAAGGGCAATATCCGCTGCATCCAAGATACCTTTGGCAAATCGAGCCTCGCCGTCCTTGTCAATCTGGTACGGTGATACCATAACGATTTCGTATTTGCGCGCCAGATTTTTAAGTTTCTTGGATACCTCAATCTGTGGCTTCCAGTCATACTGATCGTTTCCTTCTAGTACAATTTGGTTAAGGTAGTCAACTACCACAAGTTTTAGTTTATCACCAAACTTAGCTTTAGCTTTACCAATATGTAAGTCAATACTACTTAGGGTCAAGTCGCGGTCATCAACAATAATCATTTGATTATCTGATTTTAGGCTGCAGCTACGTACTAGCATTTCTTCAAATTTATAACGATCTCTATGTCGCATAAATTCGCTTACTAAGTCCGAACTGTTTTCAAACATTTCAGCACGAGCTTTTACTACTCTTAGTAGTTCTTCATCTGTTAGTTTATGTTGTTTTAAGTTTTGTAAGTTAACGTTTGCTAAAATGGACAGATTACGTTCCATTGTTTCTTTAGCGGTCATCTCAATAGAGAAATAAATACTACTGTTACCAGATTCATACTGATTAACAAACAGATTACTACTAGCAATGGACTTGCCGGACCCACGCTTTCCCCCAATAAGTATAAGCTCTTGGCGAGCAACGCCGCCAAGCACACTATCAAAACTATTGTTAAGGCCGAGATAAACACGTTCTTTCTCCAAATCTTCAGGATGACTGAACATCATCATGTCAGCCATTGTAAACACTTTTTCTGATGTATGTGTTTTTTCTTCGATTGTTAGCGCAATTGTCGCTAAGTTTTCTTTTATTTCATTTGTGTCGTAGAGTGGTAATTTGTCTACGAACTTATCTAATAATTTTACCGTTTCATTCTGAGTATACTGGTCAATTAATGCGTCCAGTGCTACTTCTGCAGAAACGTCAGGCACCTCGGTTAACCGGAGAGTTGCCAGTGTTTTAGACGCCGGACCCTCCCTTAAGGTTAGCTCAAGATCGTCAAACGACGGTATAGCGCTGTACTTCTCGTAGTACTTATTAACGACGCTATACAAGGAAGAGTACGCAGGGTCTAAGAATACTAACTTAAGCTTCGCCCAGATATCTAGGTTTCGCTCTGATAGCAATTTATTTAAGACTACTGCACTAGTATCCAAGATTACCCTACTTTCGATTCATTGTCTATAATTACTTGGTCAATAATTTCTGTGACTTTATATAAGATTTGCTCTCGCAACTTTTTAATGTCTTGCTGATACGTAGCATCTTTATCATAAAGCAGACTTAGTTGCTCGTGGGTAATAAGTTGCTGTAAGCCAAAATAAATTTGGTCATAGGCCATACTAGATTCTGGCATTACTTCTACGTTAGCCGCTTTGCCGTAATTATGGATAGCTTGTTTTACGACTTCTTCCATTGTAAAGGAGTCGTTGTCGTGATACGTAATTGTTACTTTCATATTTCCGACCTCCTAAAGTAAAAAAGCTCGGGAGCTTTATGAGACTCCCGAGCTGATTGGCAATAATTGCTAATTAAGCAGCTGCTTTGGCTTCTGCTTTGGCTTTCTTAGCTGCACCATCATAGTCTGCAACTTTGATACCACGGCGAGTAAGCAAAGTACGTAGACCACGTTCTGTTTTGTCAACAGCGGCGGCGATTTCAGCAACAGTCATAGAGCCGATTTTGTCGCCCAAAGCTGTAACTGGATCAACGGACTCTTTAGCATGAGATTCACGTTGTGCTGGGATTTTGCTAATTTGACCTTTGCGAGTCAAGCTCAAAGCCTTACCACGAACGCTAGCAACTGTCTTGTTCAAAGCAGTGGCAATGTCTTCGATGAAGCTACCAGTTTCAGCCATTTTGATAAACTTGGCTTCTTCGGCTTCAGAGTAAGTACGAGCAATCTCAACTTTCTCAGCAGGCTTTACAGAACCAGTCAACTCTAAGGCAAGCAATTTACCTTGGATTTGCTTAGCAGTAAACTTGCCGCCAGCAAAGTTTTCAGCGATTTGTTTGTATGTTAGGTTACCTGCGTTTGCATTAACGAAATCGGCAAGATCAGCGCCTTCGTCAGCAGTAAATGCAGATGTTTTTTCTTTTGCAAGACTAGCGACTTCACGGTCTAATTGACGCAATTTAGAGGCAACGCTACGAGTTGTGAAACCGAGAGTTTCAGCAGCACGTTCAACGGCTTCAACGCTAACAGGGTTTGAGTTACCAACAATGTTCATTAGTTGGTCAACAGTTTCGTCAGACCATTTTTTAGTGGCTTTTTCAGTCATTTTTATTTTCTTTCAAGAAAGTATTTAAGTTTGTGATTATGGTTATTCCGAGAGACTCGGCTTTTTTGCGTTTTGTACTACCCTTATCTTCTTCGTCAACTAAATAATCTGTGGTTTTTGTTACAGACTCTACTGCCTTGTATCCTGCAGTTTCCAGAGCTTTATATGCTTCTGCTTTAGTTTTATAAGATGATAATTTTCCTGTAATGCAAATGGTTTTGCAGTCTCCACTCACAACGGAAGTTTTATTGGAACGAAATGTGAAAGGCAAAAACTCACGCATTTCTAAAAAATCAGTTTCTAGCCAAGATAATAGGTTTTGGGTTACCTTATCACCTAAACCTGCTTGTTTACAGGTTTCCTGATTAATTTCGTCTATTGAATTAACAACAAGACAAATTTTAGTCGAGGCAGTATTACCTACTAGAGGAATAGAGAATGAAGCTAGAATTGTTGCTAAATCTGCTGACTTAGCCTTTTCAATCTCTGTTAATAGCTTTTCAGCTACTTTGGCACTGCCCACGGCATCTACTACTTGATCTGTGTCAAGATAAAACAATTCTGTAATATCTGCCAAACCAAGTTTTTCTACTGTACGAGCACCCATACCTTTAATCGAAAGCGTCTTACAAAAATGTTCGAGCTTCTTATTAAGTTGAGCACCACAAGCTGTGTTTCTACAAAAGAGCTGATCGTTGACCAGTTCAAGAGTATAGTTACAGCAAGGACATTCAGTTGGTATTTGGATTCTCATGGTTTCTTTATCAATTTATAAGTATATTATACTTGATTAAGTAGCTTAAAGCAAGTCTAAATTTCTAATGCCCTAAGCGCAAAATTTTACGCATCAACCTTGTGTAAAATACAGGGTATAATTTCTCCGCTACGAATTACAGCTACCGTGTCGCCAATTTGTAAATCCAGCATTTCAATAAATCCTGGGTTGTTTAGTGTGGCTCGTGATACTAGAGCATCACCAATATAAACAGGCTCAAGAATAGCTACTGGAGTAACTTTACCAGACTTACCTACTTGCCATTCAACATCAAGTAGCTTTGTTTCAACGTGGGCTGCTCGTTCTTTTTTAGCATATGCACCGCGTGGGTGTTTTGCTGTATAACCCATCTCTAAGAAGGCTTTGTTGTTGTTGACTCTGAACACAACCCCATCACATGGATAGATTTTATCTAGTTCAGGCTCATTGATTGTGCCAAAACCAAAGTTACGTAATTCAACTAAATCACCACTAAATGTGGCAGTAAGATTGGGCTGAATACCATATGCAAAGAAACTTACGGCACGAGTTTTAAATTCTTCACTAGACTTTAGGTTTAGAGCACCTGCGGCATAGTTGCGAGCATTTTCTTGTGTTTTAGGGGCTACAATCTCGCCAGTTACTTGATAAACACCTTTAACTGGAATCTCATGTGGTACTAGCTTAGTGGCTAGTAGCTTTTCAGTAATTAGTTGACCTTCTACGCCGTCACCGCGTGTAAGACCTCGAACAAGATGACCATCAACATAAAGCAAGCTAATAGCTGCCCCGTCCAGCTTAGCAGTACAAGCAATGTCTCTGTGACCTTCCAAAGGACGCTTTTGATCTTCATCTTCGTAATATTTCTGTAAGCTATACATTTGATAAAAGTGCTTTTCAACATTTCCATGTTGCTTCGCGCCAACTGCACTATATCCTATTGAGTCTGCCAACTGGTCAAACTGTGCATCACTGATAATGGGTGTGCCCGCATAGTATGCTCGGGAAGCAATATTTAGATACTGTTCTAGTTTATTCATAGCTCTGTATTGTCTTTAAAGAATAATTATAGCACTTTAGGGTCGGCAGAACAAGTCAATTTTTCAGCATAGTGTCTGATAATATCTTCTCCCTCTGCCTTAGAACATATTTCAAATAATCCGTCTAAGATAGCATAAATATTATCTGTGCTAGCAGGAATAGATACACCTTCACGGCTAGGCACCCAGTCACCTTCATAGCTAAGAAAGTATTTTCTTAGTTGGAAGTAAACTGTGTCTCTGAAATCATTGATTACTAATCGTACTTGGAAACCTTTTTCCATGTTCTCTTCAATGACTTTACTATATTGTATGTTTGAGTCCATGAGGTCTCCGGTAAACTATTTAAGATTTAGAATTTTGCGGGTTTGGCGCCTGTATAATTTTAAGTAGCTCGTTGGGCGTTGCTTCAACCGCCCAATTAATCACTATCCAGTCTTCAATACAGCGAGTTGTTGTAATGCCTGTATACTTAGAAAGCCCGTGGGCCCTGTTATACGCCTCACCCTGTCGTTGCCATGTTTCCCAGTACTCAGCAATAATAGCTTCCTCTGAATAGATCTTCCAAACAGGTTGACTAGTATTGCCTATGGGTTCTGTGATTAAGAAGTGTTGCATATTACTTGTTTAACATCAAGGCATTAAAATTAGCAGGTACAATAATTGTCTGTACTTGTCCGTTCTTGATACCTTCTGAAATATTCATCATAGCCTGTGCTTGCATATATGCAATAGACTGTGCGCCTTGACTACTCAAAGCTTGCATACGTTCCGCTTCCATTTTAGCAGTTTTAACTTCTACTTCTTTTTGTTTTAGCTCATTCTTACTGCGAACCAAATCATTAGCGCTGGCAACAACTGAGTCAGCAGGTACGATATTTCGAATTAGAACCTGCCCAATAATCAAACTACCGTCTAGCTTTTCATCTGCTAAGGACTTTTGAATTTGCTCCTTAATAGCTTGTTCCATTAACTGACGGTTATCTGCCATATCTAAAGCCTCGTACTTGCGGGCTTCTTTATAGATAGCGTTACGAGCAGTCTGCACAATATAGTTGTACATTAAATAAATGTCGCCATTATGACGAGCATGAAATGCTTGACTTTTAGTACTATACAATTCCGCAACCTGTGCTTGGTTAATGTTATAGATGATAACAGCATCAAAATCCTTCATTGTGCTATTATCTTTAGCAACAGGAGTCATATCTTCCAGCTTAACATTAACGTCTTTAATTGGAAACGTAAGCACATCACCAATTAGTACCTGATTAAAGGAACCTGGTAATAGTTCGCCACTTTGTACTTGTTTGTCAAAGCCTACACGAACGCCTACTTCACCAGTCTCAATACGAGTACAGCCTGTGATTAGGGCGAGAGAAAGTGTAGTAACAAAGAGTTTAAATAGATTTTTCATTTTAGAATTGTGCAATAATAAATAGGATTAGTAGTGAGGCGGTGGCAAAAGCCCCTACCTTGAAAGCGAGCTTGTATTCACGTAAAGTGAACTTACTAACTGTATTGTAAATAAAAGCTAGTAGTAATGCAATTAGTACAAATATAATAAATGCTTGAATCATATGCGCACCCCTAAAGCCCTAAGATGCGCAAGGCTGGCAAGCTCTGAGGCTTCTTGGTAGGCGGATTGTTTCCACTTGTCGGCAAGCAACCAGATACGATAAATGTACCCGTGTTTATCAGTTTTCTGTTCTGCATCAATGCGGGCTGTGGAATCGTATCGCGCAGAGTACACGACTTCACCAATCTGGAATCTATCACGAACTGCTCCATCTGGAATCAATTGAGGGTCAAAGTAAGTATGCCCAGCTACACGAATTGGTACAGCATTTTGTTCAAGAACATTCTTGATAAATGTCGGGCTACGGTAAGTGGCTTTTGAAATAGCGTCTACAGTCTCGCCATTGATATACTCACCAATAATGTACACTAATTCGTCGTTAGTAACAGGCTTACCACGAAGCTCTGCTCTACGTTTAGCAGAGCGTTCTTGTTTCTTTTTAAAATCGTCGATAATTGTACCAAGACGAGTTGTATTATATGCCATACCTAGGATTTGGCAAGCATCTTTCTTTGTAATAGGCTTTACACCTTCTTCAGGCTCAAGCAAACGAATGACTCTGCTAATGTTAGCATCGGTCATTAATTCTTGCTCTAGATCACTTCGTTTTTTGGTTGCCATAATAATCCTATAAAAAAGAAAAGGCGGCACTTGGCCGCCTAGTTTACGCTTTCAGTACGCTCAAGAAATAAACTGCGGCTTTGCCAGTCAATTTGCTCAAAATGTCTTCGTCAATCTCAGCACCTTTGGCTTCGATTGCAGCTTTAAGGTCAGCGATGCTAGACTCTTTGCTAACGCGCTTTGAACCTTCACCAGCAGGCTTAGTAGTTTTGCTAGTAGAAGCGCCAGCCTCTTTCTTAACATAAACACCAGCTTGTACTAGCACCATGCGAACGCCGTTAGGCGACATTTCGATTTCTTCTGCAATATCTTTGATAATTTCAGTTGAAGATTCAGGAGTTGGGCCTGCACCTTCATACATTTCGATAACTTTAGTTTTAAGTTCATCTGTCCAAGTCGTTGCCATATTTTTTCCTTTGTTTAAACGTATTCTGTGTTGAGGTCAGACATTTTGTCTGGACTGAAACGGCGATAATTATGTTTCAAGTCATGCTTAGCCAATAGAGCCATAGTTGCTTCGTGTTGTGCGTTTTTCAATTCACGCATTTCATTAGCAAACAAAGCAAACTCGTCTTCTGGCATTTGTGTAACATCAATGCCTTCGATGAATTGAGTAGGGGTTACCAACTCAATAACTGCTCGTTCAGAAACAGAGCCGTCAGCTTTAGTGTAGTTAAATTCCAAAAGTTTCATGTTATGCCTTTTCTAATTGATTAAGTATATATTATAAACTATTTGATTGAGTGATTCAAATGAGTATTTTTTAATCTGCTTTTAGTATTTCTTTTGATAAACCGCGTTCAAATTTTTCGCCCATTTCTGCAGACAAGATAGGCATAATTAGTAACGGAGCAATAAAAGCACTGAGAAGTATGTAGATTACCATACTTAGCATAGGATAGCCTGTGAAACTATTTTTAATATTTTGCTCCTTAGCTTTTTGTAGCAAAGGCCAAAACCATAGGTAGCATACAGTAATAGAAGTACTAAATGCAAATAGCAAATAGTATTCTGTTAAGCCCATACTAAGCTACCAGCTCCATTATGTGCGCGAGCACCTAGAGTAAAGCTAACCTTACCTTGTGGTAAGTTATGAAAGTCTTTTGCGCTGTGCTTTGAAATAGCTGCTGCCTGTACTTTAGGATTGCTACTAAACAAGTCCCAGTCTGCACGACCATTAAATTCCTTAAATAGTTTAGCAATAGTAATGTCTGTTTTAGACCACTCTTGGCCTTTAGGAGTTTTACGGCGATACTTGATATTAGCCAGAGCATCTTTAATTTGCTCATTATTAGGCTGTAGTTTGAGTAGCTTTAGTAATTTGCGTTTGCGATTGGTTTCAGCAGTACCTGGGCCTTTAGCTGCCGTACTAGCTGGTGTTTTGTTTTTTGTTGCCACTTTAGAACCTTTTTCTTATTTTAAATACGCCATGCTCTTCAGCAGGCTCTAACTCTACAACCCTTGCTTTTTCTAAGTATTGTAAGACTTCAAACGCTTCACCGTATGTAGTAATTCGCTTTTCGTCTTTGTTTACTAAATCATGCACAATGTTTAGAAAGTCAAGAGTTACAAGCTGCCATTCTTCAGTATGAAGCAGCGTCAATAGCTTCCTGAACGGATTCTCTGTCGAAGTGGATGTGGTCATCATGAACATAGCCTTCTGCATCGCTTTGTACAACAGCTAGAACAGTATTGCGTAAGTCTAGTTGTGTTTTTGTGTTATAAAAAACTGTCAGTGCTTCGATAAGCTCTGGAATAGTATCTACGCAAACTGGCAAATAACGACCACAGCCGTCAGAGATTGCTACTTCGTCCATACCGCCAGGGTTTGTACCGAACTCTACTTGATTATAAAAGAAGTCACCTGCTTTATTTGGACCTAACAAGCCTTCATCACCAAAAGTATCAATATCTTCATGAGGGACTTGGGAGAAATAAATTTTCATGTTGTTTTCTTTGTAAAAGTTGTTTTGAGAATATATATTATAGCAAAAATAGCTATGGGTTTCAAGAAAATATTTTTGAAACAAAAATCCCAGCCTAAGCTGGGATAAGTGGTGCGCTAACTAGGAATTGAACCTAGACTCGACCGATTATGAGTCGGCTGCTTTACCATTAAGCTATTAGCGCATATTTTTTACAGAAGCTCGTAGTCTTCTTTGCCTACGCCACACTCAGGACATTCAAAGTTGTCTGGAAGTTCGTTCCAAAGTCCTTCGGTTTCTTCATCATGTACGTGACCGCATACTACACAAACGTATTCCATTATAGGGACTCCCAAACTAATTGATATGCTTCGGCATGGCGTTGTTCTACTCGTTTTAGTGCTGAAAAACGCTTTTCAGCTTTTGCCAAAACTGCGGTAAACCCGTCTGCGTGTTCTTTAGATTCAGCCGCTTGTAAACGGGCTTCTAGTAAGGCTTCATCGTTACGTTCAAGTTCTGCTTGTTCTTCCATGCGAGGATACATTTCTGTGTACTCGTAGGTTTCGCCTTCAATGGCTTTTTCTAAGCAAACTTTAGTACTTGGTCGGCCGATTAGTAATTCTAAGTGACCCCAGGCGTGTTTTAGCTCTTGTTGAGCTGTATGCTCAAAGTGGTCGGCAACATCATCAAAGCCGTCTTCTCTGGCAATTTTAGCAAAGTACATATACTTTGTAAACGCCATAGATTCGCCTGCTAATGCACCTTCTAAGTTTTTTAATGTTAACGACATTGTTTTTTAACTTCTTCTAGTGAAATTGGGGTAAAATTAATACGCTCCATACTTACGTTAAAATAACGCTTGTCTGGAATCTGTGATAGGGGCATTTTAACCACGTTATGGTGTAGGTGACCGTGTACATTTAAACCCCAACGAGCAAGTGACTCGCTATGAATTGGGATATGCGTCATAATCAAACCTTCAAACTGATGTGAGCCCCGAATATCTTTAAAATACTCTAGGTAGGCTTTTGCATCACATTGATCGTGGTTGCCCTTAACAAGGATTTTCTCTCCGTTTAGACGTTCTAGAATTTTTAGTGCTGAGTTCTTACGACTCATTACTACGTCCCCTAGAAAATATACTTTATCATTAGGTCTTACTACGCTGTTGTGGCACTTAATAATATGCTCATTCATATGGTCTACATCTGTGAATTCGCGCAGAGATGTTCCATCGTCACGTTTAAACGTGAGAATGTTAGCGTGACCAAAGTGGTGGTCTGATGCGAAAAATATGTTTGCCATAAGTAGAAATCCCCGAATAAGTATATATTATACTAGATTCGGGGATTGATTTCAAGTTTAAATTCTGGTACGTCCTGACAGTTTCGAACTGCCGACCCTCTCCGTGTAAAGGAGACGCTCTACCACTGAGCTAAGGACGCATCTTGTTATTTTGCTTTAGGTTGTACGACTTTTACTTCGTCAGTATCTACAAAACGTTTTGGTTCTGTGTGAGCAGTAAAAACACTAGCCCAAGGTGTAAACCATCCTAGCGGCTTCCAGTATTTATGGATAATATTATTGATAATTACCATTCCCATAATTACTACAATGAAGCCTACCATTGTTAATAGACTTCCTGCTAGAAATACTGCTGCTTGATTAATACTCATTTTGTTCCTTTGGAGCGGGGTGCGAGAATCGAACTCGCAACTCTAACTTGGAAGGATAGCGTTTTGCCACTAAACTAACCCCGCATTGTGTTTATCTTTTTCTTTTTTCAGCACCAATTCGTGATGCTTTATTCCAGTCATAGGGTATACCATCAGGGCAAACACCATCTTTAATGCTGTCTACACCAAATTTACCGCATACTTCAAAGTCTGGCCCCTCAATTACAACGAAACGATCTAAGGTTTTTGCAAACGCCATAGCTTCGTCAAGAGAGTCAAATTCTAATTGGTTATTTACTTTATACATATATTGGAGCGGGATAGGAGAATCGAACTCCTGACTAAACCTTGGCAAGGTTTCGTTTGACCATTAAACTAATCCCGCTTAAAATGGTACGTCTGGGAATACTTCTTGTTCGTTGTAGTCTGACTCTATATAAGGTGCTACTTCGTTTTCAAAAAATTCCTCGTCTGAAGCAAACGCTGCTAATTGATGTAGCTTAGCAATAACTGGTTTTGTAAAGTACAATAAGTTATTACGATTCATCCAAATTAGGTACTCGTAGTCTTCATTTATAATATCACAGACTCTACAATCTTTAAATTTGCCTACTGGAATAAGGTCTGTTATTCCTAGTGCTGGCTTTTTGATTTTATTAAACTGTATCATAATATTAGTGGCGGAAAGCAGAGGAGTCGAACCCCATCCCCGTTAGGAGAACCCAGTTTTCAAGGCTGGTCGCAGGACCAACCCCGCTGCATTACTTTCCACGTTTTTATTCTTGTGCGACTTCGGCTTGTGCTTCTAATTGAGCGTGCTTTTCAGCTACAGCACTTAGTCGGCTTACAACTTCTTCTGAGTCCATCCAAATGTCTTTGTTGTGCATCATGGACTGAATTTCTTCTTCAGTTAAAAACTCTGCGTATACTTCTCGCATAAAGTTTTCTGACCACTTACGCTCAAACTGAAGCTGGTCATACATTTCTCCGCCTTTGCCAAATACACCAGCAGAGTAGTTGTGAAACATAAATAAACTGTGTGGAGTAACTTCTTGTTGGTGGCCGTGCAAGAAAATCATTGTTGCTGCACTCATACAAGCGCCTTCAACTGATGTTGTAACTGTGGCATTGGTTTCGCCCATAACTCGCAAGAATTGTAGGGTAGTGTACAAGTCACCGCCAGGAGAGTTAATGTAGATTTTAATAGTATCGTTAGCCTGTGCATTACGAATAATATCAAACCATTCTACATATTCACTAGCGTCCGTAATTACACCACTTAGGTAGAATTCGTGCTGTTGCGCAATATTTTTAGTAAAACGATTGCTGCCATTAATGGCCAAGTCTAGGTCGAGTTTATTAGATGCCATAAGTTCCTTCAATAAATTTTAGCACACTAACTACACGTTGTATGTTACTACAGGTTGCGGTCCTTTAGTAGTGTAGCAGGTAACTCTATAATGTGCTAAAATTTAGGGTCAGGTTTATTCTGTTACGAGGAAAACCTGACAAAACCCTAGAGCTTAATTAAGCTGCAATGCGGAAACTTTCGTCGTTTGCATTTATTTTGATTTGCTTGATTAACGGTCATCGCCTACCGTGTTGCCGTCTCTACTATCTAGCCCTGTCGAAACCATGGCAGGCCCATTATTAAGTACACTTCGCATTGCCAAATTATGCTACTTCATTAGGGCTAGAATCGAACTAGCATCTAAATATACTTAATGGTGGACCTGGCGGGAGTCGAACCCGCGTCCAGAACTCCTTTGCTTTGAAGGAATTACAACAATTTAATTAAGCGAACACAAGCTTATTGTGTATAAAATTTTACTCTCTCGATATATATTGAGGAGCTCTAATCATAGGGGTTAACTTATAGTCTTCAATAACTGTTCTAGGATTTACACCTTTTGGTATCATTTCTTCTGAAATTATATCGTCAAACGCCTCTTCACCACGTAGTGCATGAATACAGCAGGCAACAGTGTTAGGTTCTGTTGCTGTAATTTTATGTACTTTTTCTTTTGCAATGTAAATAATAGCAGGTGCTGTAAATTGAGTTAACTCACCCTCAACATTTACCTCGACAGAGCCTTGCGCTACTAGCGTTGGGTGATCAAATAAGTGCTTATGTCCCATCATATAGTCACCAGTTCTTTTAAAGGTCATCATCTTAATCCAAACATTGCTAATAGTAGCAAATTTAATGTCTGGGTCTGTGTCTTTATAGTCTGATGGTTCAGGAATAAAATCGTCTAATCTTGTTATTTCCATAGTTTCTCCATATTTTAGCACACTATGCTTAGCATTATCAGTTCAAGGCTTGCAGGAACCGCCTTATATACTATCTAAGTCTCACAGAGTCCACGATGAGTATGCTAAAATATGGTGCCCTATGACAGAATCGAACTGCCGTAACCTGATTACAAAACAGGTGTAATGCCATTATACTAATAGGGCTTGGAGTGCGTGACAGGGCTCGAACCTGCATAGTACGGATTTGCAATCCGTGCCCTCACCATTCGGGTCACACGCACATTAAATTTGTTTGCTTTTAATGCAATTTTCAAACGTATTCCACAATTTCTCGAATTTAGCTTCATAAATAGTTTCTAGGCCAAGCAAGAAATTTTCTTGGAAGTCCTGTGTTACTACATTATTGCTAATAGTTTCTCGCAATAGTTTAACGTCTTTTGTAACATTCCAGCACTCCATGATTTCTTGTTCTAAATCAAATCGGTCTGTCATATTAGTTTGCCAATACAAATTTTAAACGATCAGCAGCATAACTAGCTGCAAATGCTTTTGGTTTTACTTGTGCATCAATGTTGCAAGTACCTTTGATATATCCAACTGCTTGTTGTACCACTGCGCTAGACTTATAGCGTTCGTTAGGGTTAATATCTAAGTGAACCTCAACGTGCCGATCTTCTAGTACATCGGCTAATTCGTGGAATAGGTCTGATACTTTATATACTTCTTGCATTAAGCGCATTGATGGTTTATTTGCTTTTTGGTCCCAGTCGCGTTCGCGCTGTACGTCACCAAAAATTTTACATCCGTGTTTGCCATCAATATGTACTACAATAGCTAGGGTGTAGTCTGCGTACCACTTTCCATGCGCCTGTACTCGTTCGCTATCAGCACCTAAATAGATTTTAGTTTCTGGCGAGCTCTGACGAATATAGTCTTTTACTTCTTCAAGGTTAAATTTACGCATGATTTTTAGTTTGTTGGTGGGTCTAGAAAGATTCGAACTCTCACTTCACGGCTTCGTAAGCCGGTGCATTATCCAGTTGTGCTATAGACCCGACATGGCAGGGGATAGAAGAATCGAACTTCTGACAACGGAATCAAAATCCGTGGTTATACCATTTAACTAATCCCCAACAAAGTTGGCTCCACAGGCAGGGATCGAACCTACGACCAATTGATTAACAGTCAACTGCACTACCGCTGTGCTACTGTGGAATATTTCTTACCAGTGGCGAATAACGCCAGCTATGATAAATCCGTTAGTTACTACATAACTAAGGAGTATGATTGTTCTTATAATTGCGATTTTATCGGCTTCTCGTTTATCGTGATGCCCTTTTTCACCTAATGCTCTTGCCCAAAGTGTCCACATTATATTATTATCCTGTTGGCGGGTATAGGGGGTAACGATCCCCACTCTTCGGCAGTGACAGTGCCGTGTGCGTCCATGAACACTTTATACCCAGTATTTAAATCTAGCGCCTGGTCGCCATACCCAGGTAGCTTCAGTTGCGGAGAAAGGAGGAAGACGCAACCTACACACTATAGCCAATGAATTCGCTAGATTTAAATACTGGTACGAGAGACGGGACTCGAACCCGTAAGCCTTTCGGCGGCAGATTTTAAGTCTGCTGTGTATACCATTCCACCACCCTCGCATAACCATATAGAAACATTCTGTTAGTGCTTGAAATCTAAGGTAACCCTGCTTCATGGTAGCTCTTGCAGTGGTCGACATTTGCAAGGATACTAATATCCATTGTAGTTACTCAGAATGTTTTTATATGGTGGATTAGGTTGGATTCGAACCAACAGTGTTTTCCCAGAGGGGACGGATTTACAGTCCGCCGATGCACACGCCATAGCATCAACTAATCCATTTGTTTAAAGAATAATTATATCGCAAAATAAATTATAAATCAAATCTAAATTTTGGCATCCCGCTAGGGACTCGAACCCCAACCAACGGTTTTGGAGACCGTTATGCTGCCATTACACCAGCGAGACATTTTATTGTTTTACTTCTTGAGTTTCAGCATTATTGCGAGTAATTTTATCTTCATACTCTGTTAATGTGTCTTCAGTTGTAAGTAAGTCGTAGTATTCGTTTTTACTAACACCCGTATTATCAGGATTTTTAGCAAATATGTTAGCCCAATTGTTTGCAACTACATCATCGGGTACAGCTTGTGGTCTGCGACCACTGCCTTTTCCACCATCACTGGACATTATCGCGAATCCATTTCCAATATTCTTCTACACTCATTTTGAGCCCCTTAAGTTATAACCTTAGAATAAGTATTAATAGTCGGTTAGGCTCCCACCTAACCAAGTACCGCGTGTAGCGGTGAGTGGAGGAAGTAACTATTAAAAGCGCTAAAGGCTTAGATTTGTATAGGAACAAATCGAAACAGTACGTTGTTTTCACCAAAAGAAGAAGTAACTGTTTCTATCACCATATACAAATCTAAGCCTTTACTTAGAGTACCACTCTCTCGCTTTGATCGGCTGACTACGATCCCTGGCGTGGATTAGTTCTTTAAACGGCTTCCCGTTCCAATGCTTGGATGTAGTCTACTACAGCTTCTGAGAATCCATTGACCTCAGTCCAAGCATTGTGATTTACTCCGTGCTCGTAACTTGCTACGTTTACAACGTAACCTTTACCAAGCGGAGCGGCTGGACGATCGTAGCTTTGTTCATCAGTGAACACAATACAACGATCATAACTTCCGTTAGCGTTGATTGTTTTCATGGCTTGACCTAGGTATGTACTACCATGATTCTGTGAACGGGAAATTGCTTCACGAAGGGCGAATCCGCGACGAGGTGCTACACGCACTGCATTACCACTAAAGCTATAAATCTCGACTTCCTCACAAACTTCTCGGCACAACATAGCAAGTGCTGCTGCCGCATCGAAGCGATCTAGATCTGATTTTGAGGATATTGGAGCACCAAACATAGAGCCACTAACGTCGATTACCAATACTGTCTTTCCAGGAATTTTGTCATGTGTTGCCAAGCTACGGAACATCATTGACTCTAGCATATCCTCGAATTCTGGCACGATACGAGCTGCTGCTACGTATCGGAAAGGCAGAACTTTGCTAACGTCTACAGTAGCGGCGTAGCTACGGATAAGACCAGTGTTCACACCACTGTCACGCATATTGCGTAAGTTGCGAAGGAAAGCTAACGCACCCAACTTTTTCTCTGTCATTAGACGAGTAAAAGTTTCGCACTTGTCAGCACCAGCACTAAGCTGTGTTTCCCATGTGTCGGGAGTAACAAGTGTGTCAGCCGCTACTCGTTTAAAGAGTTCAGCTTGTTCAGCTGATTGCGGCTTAGGGTGGCTAAGGAACATAACATCGCGCAGTTTAATAGCTGCGGAATTTTTATTCCATTTGGCAAGCTGATACTCGTTAAACTTGTTAAAACAAGCCGCCAAGCCTTTTTTGACTTGGTTGGACACAGCAGTTTTGCCGTCTTGCCAATATAATGACAAGAATTCTGACATTTCGTCAGGACGCTGAATGACCGTGGTCAAAGCGTTTGCTTGCAGTTTTCCGTGACGAGCTAACTCGCGGGCAAGCAGTAGAGGTACGTGACGAAGTTTAAACTTTGTACGAGCCTCCAAAGCTAGAGTTTCGACCTTTGCAGGTGCTACTTTAGCTACCAAGTCACGAACCAAATCAGCGTGAGATTTACCATCAAGGTAAAACTGCTTTTCCCACAGCATTGCTGCTAGGGTAATACGCTTTAACTGGCGTTCTGCACTAATTTGAGGTACTTGCGCACCCACAGAATTAAAAGCAGGTACACGCACAGCGCGATTGATCGAAGACATTGGATTTTCCTTTTAATAGATAAGAACTAGGCGAAACAGAAATTTGGCCATGCACCAGCGCCATTCAGGGAATCGAACCCCGATCGTTTTTATTAACAGTAAAATGAAGTAACTGTTTCTTTCACTATACCTAAATTAAATAATCTAAAACTGAGAATGTGCGAAATCAGTTCTGGAGTTTTTGTTTAACGTGATACCTTTACCTAACTCACGCTTTGTTTTAAAGTGCTTACCCACTGCCTAGATTAAAGTGAACGAGAACAAGCTCTTAGGCTTCACTACCGCGACCAATTCGGTGGTTGAGTCGTTACATCATAGTACTTTAAGTTATGAAGTAACTGCACTTCTGTCGCTACAGTTTAGATTATTTAATTTAAGTATAAATTATATATGAAATCGGTAAAAGAATCAATATTAAAATTTTAGAACTTTATTCGTTGGAATATTGTTCTCTTACCGAAAACATCAATTATACAAGGTTTGACAAAACATATCAAGCCAATTTTTTTAATGGTGGAAATAAGTAGATTCGAACTACTGACCTGATCCGTATGAAGGATGTGCACTACCGCTGTGCTATATTTCCACTTAAATATGGTGGCAGGCCAAGTACCGTTTTTACTAGCTCAACCAAGGTTGCTAGAGGGCCAAGTATTGCGTGATCTTAATCATCACGGCTGCACTGGTTTTGGATGCGGGGGACAGATTCGAACTGCCGATGCGCCTGGCTTATGAGACCGGCGTGGTGACCACCCTCCCCGCTGTTATCTTGTTGCTAATACAACTATAGTGTCTATATTTTGATTTTCAACTATTGTTGTTGTACCTACGTTTTTACGTAATATATTTTTCCAAGCTTCTGTATAGCCCTTTGGCATTTCAGTAGTGTATGTGTAATTATATGTATCTAGTAAAGGCAATACAGTTTGTTTTAGAGTTGAAAAGTCGTAACTGAGATAAGGGCTTCCACTAGCAATATCGCTTAAAAAGTCTTTGAAAAGTATCTTTTTAATAGAAGGAGCACTTATTAAGTGCTCTAGTACTTCAGCGGTTAAATAGCCCACACTTTCTGAAAAGTATAACGTATTATACTCTGATAAATCTAAGTTAATCAAGTCAGAATTTTCTGACATGGAAGTTACGTTAGTAACCAAGTATTCTTCAAGCTCAGTGTTGTGCCCAATATCTAGTATATTGTCCAGTTGAGGGTCGAAGTACTCTGATATTGCTTTATAGTGCTGACTAAAGTACGGTTTAATTAATACAGCAACAGTTTGTAGCTCTGGAATATTTTCCCATACAGTTTTTGTCATATTAAGGTAAAGTCAGTAGCTTTTCGTTAATTGCAGCAAGTAGTGCTGGATCTTCAGGATTTTGGTATATTTGCTCAAATTTAAAATCATAGGTATCTATGGTCTTATACACTCCTGGTGCCACTTCTTGAGTAATTACTACTTTTGCATTTGTTTCTTCGGGGTAACCATTTACACTCATATAAGAGACGGTTATAATTTTATTCGATAAATCCATATATTCCTTATAAATAACTTAATATTCTAGCCGTGTAAGTTACATTAAGTGTTGTAGTGCCAGAACTCATTATACCAAGATTATTAAACCTAACTGTCTTAAACCACAGCACATTACTTATCAAGTCTACACACAACATCTCACTATCTACTCCTGCTTGATTGTTCACATTCCTACCATAAAAATCAATAATAGTAGAACCATTAGCAGGAATATCTTTACCAATTAGGGGACTTATAATCCCAGCTTCCCCGCTAGCGCTGTTTATCTTAATAGAAAGTACTAAAAAATCTTTAGGACCCAGGGAGTCAAAGGTAACGTATGATGTATTACCATTAAGACCTAGTGTTCCTGTTTGGTATTTTCTCTGATATATTAATTTATTATCACTAGTAAACTTTATGCCTCCACTAGCGTTTTTTACTTCTATTTTTGTTGCAGTTACATTTAGTGTCATGGTGTCACCGCTATTGATAAATTTACTGGATTAGCCGTAGTCATAATAGCAAATGGGCGAAATCTAGGATTCTTATAAATAACCCAACCGGATTTATTATAAGTCCTATAATACTGCCAAAACGGGATAGTATAATATCCTGCTTTTGAACCATAAGCCAACCTGCTCCATGTAAGTATATTCGCACTAGGTGCTGGAAAAGTAAAGTATCCGCTAGGGCCAGTTTGTGCGCTTGCTTGGATGGAGTCTATTACTATATCAATATACGGATCCGTAGTATACGATCCTTCTCCGTCTGGAGGATTTATACTGCCTACTATACCTACATATCTAAAAGTTCCACAGTTAACCCCGTTAAACTGAAAAGCTTGTGCGGGTGCGGGAAACTGATCTCCCCCTGCTGTCATTGGGGTTCTTTCTATTTTTAATTGGTCATACTTAGGCACATAAATATTCATAGCAGAAGGCCCTGTATTTCCGTCTACAACCCAATCAATAATAGAACTTGTATACCAGCCATTGTCGTGATTTGATACTGTGCCACCTTGTCCGTATACCATAGGGGTTTTTAAATACCCACCAGCCTTAAGTGTCCCGCCGGGATCTGTTTTTAGGTAGTAGTTACTTGTATTGAACTTTTCATTACCGCTGGCATCTTTTAATACGATTCCTGAACGGGTTATTTTTACTCTTTCAACCGACAACTAACACCTCCACTCCTGATAAACTTATAGCAGGTAAATCCGCGGCATATGCTACGGACTGACACTCTACATAAATATAACCATTACTAGAAGTATATGAAGCAAAAAAGTTTCTATATCCGGTGGAATATTCAATCCTATACCCGTTTGGATATACTACGCCATTTATACTAAGCATTAGTAGTGGATTAGATACTGTGGTACTACCTACATATACGCTATCAACTCTACTAGCAGGTACTGCAAGACTTCCCATATTTATACTCCCGCTAAGCTTTTTAATCTTAAATACATTCTTTTATATATTTTTAAAGCTATGTCATTCTTTCCTAGCTCTATTGCTTTTACCGCTTTTACTAAATAGTCATTATAAATGTCTAAAAACAGTTCTCGACTATCTGTGCGGTATTGAACTGCTGACACTATTAGGGGGGCAGTAATGTAGTATTCCTTAACCATTGCTTTGAGCTCTGGGGTAGAGCTCATATAGGTATCTCTAAAGTTTCTTAAAGTTATTAACATTACATTATCATCGTCATAACCTAATGCGGTAAATACGGCTGTTGAAATATAGCAGTTACTCATTTACGTCTCTCTATACTGTTCCCTACAGTAGCAAGTAATTTAAATAATGCAATTACAAGTATTAAAAGTGCACCTTTAATTATACCTGCAGGCTTCTTACTTGGCCCAAACCATCTCTGCCAAATACCTATTACTTTACAAATAGGGTTTCCGACTAACATGATTGCTTTGCCTGTTTTGCTTCCGGTTGATTTGGCACCTATTTGGTATGCCATTTCTTCTGCCCATGGCATAACTATATCATAAGTCCAGCTAATGGACCACTTCTTAGCGGCAGCACTGAACTGTTCTTCTGTCATCCAAGGCATCATTTTTGGGCCTTCGCCATTCATCCAGTCTACAGCGATTTGTGCCCAGGCAATATATCCATTATAAATATCAGGGTTTGTTTCTCGTAGTCTTTCGCCAAATTCTTGGTCTGCTTCGTATAGTTCTTCTGACATTAGCCCTAACTCATACAGTTTAGTACATATGATTTTAAGACTACAACCTTTACTTCCGTCGGACCAAGTAATAATACCCTGGGCCACTGCCGGAAAAGATACTGTACCCGCATTAATTCTAGCTTTAATTTGTAGGTATGGTAAGTCGGAATGAAAAAATACTTGATTTAAATTATTATATGGATTAGTTACAACGGACTCTGCAGCACCATACTCAACAATAGCCATAGTACCGGTATCTTTTATTTTAAGCGTTTTTGTTGGCATACCTATATACTCCAATTATTTTAGAATAGTCTATTTCGTCTATACAAGATAGCTTATATGGTAGGTGGTGTAAAAACTTACCCTCGCCTAAATAAATCCCTACGTGGCTAACAGCCTTGGGTTTATACTCATACACTACGCAATCTCCGCGCTTTGGCGCATCAACCTTTAAAAATCCATGATCTTCATACCACAGGCTCATTCCTTCATTGTAGTACTTAAAAAAGTCTTTACGACTGGTCTTGGTATAAATACCACTAAGGTCGGTATTGTTTTCATCACCTAACCACTCGAACATTAATGTTATACAATCCAGTTTTCTTAGCACATAAGGTCTTCCTATGTAAGACTTTAGTGGAGCAATTAAGTTATATGTCTTGGCTTGTTTATTTAAATATATAACGTAATTGCCGTATGTTTCACTAACTGTGAACATACCATCTTCTGATTCTACTAATTCTCCAGCAACTATATTAAATTTAGCGCCTAATTTTGTTTTAAAGTATTCGTAGTCCATAGCATAAATAGCCCAGTAGTTTCCTACTGGGCTTAATAAGTTTAATAGCAGTTATTGAAAAGTTTGCGGCTTTGATAGCCTTCCCAAATCTTTTCTAGTCTCTGTACATCTTTGTGATCTACAGGATTTGCATCGTTCATGAATTCTTCTAGCGTGTAAGGCTTGAACATATCCCTTACACGCAACATTAAATTACTTAGCATCTTTGACAAACCCGTATAGCTTGTTGGCTTCTTTAAGCACGTCTTCAAATGTATACATTTTTGGCATATACTCTTGATATTCTGTCTTAACTTTAGAACCTTGCTCTACTAGCTGGTCGAATGTTCTTTTTGCGAACTCTGTATTAAGTTCATGTTGTTTAGCCAAGTACTCTTGTGCTTGTTCTAACAATTTTGTGCGAATTTCAAATGGGTTCATAATAACTCCTGTGTGTTGTGTGAAAGCCCCGCGCTCTTTATTAGCCATACAGCGGGAATTGGGCTAAAGATCATTCTGGCGTCTATCTACCTGCAATTATTCTGATTTACCTAAACGACCCATATCACCAGTATGGCTTACACCATCGGCGACATTAATAGTTACGGGCATTAGTTCAATTGAGCCTTCTAGGATATTTCCTGGGTCAACTCCCGTTTTAGGGTCTAGGTCTTCTAAACGACCTTCTTGGAATGGTACGCCTAGTGGGCCTGGTGGTAGCTGTCTAGCATTTGGTTTCATAAAAATCCTTAATTTTGGTACCCTTGGACAATTCCGAGATGTCGACCTATCGCTTATCAAGCGATTGCTCTTCCTCTGAGCTACAAGGGTATATTTGGTACTCCGAACGGGTTTCGATCCCGCTTCTCCAACTTGAAAGGCTGGCGTCCTAGCCACTAGACGACCGGAGTAAATTCTTTTTGGTACCAGAAGACGGGATCGAACCGCCCACACACAGATTTTCAGTCTGCTGCTCTACCTACTGAGCTATTCTGGTCTAAATGCTGGATTTTGTTCTTGCCAAACTTGGGACTCGTGGTCTCCGCAGTCTGTTCTCCAAGGACATTGACTCAACATATTAGTTGAGCAATCGTCCAAACCCCAGCAGTGAGGTGGTTTTTCACCTCGCATTGATTTAATTTGTTTTAGTATATGGTAGCGGCGATTGCTGAGATTAGCTTCTTTGTCAAGTAAAGTTTGTATTTCAGTCATAATTATACCGCATTTTGAATAATATTTCAAGCCTAAAAATAGCTTAGGGGTGACCACTGAGAATTGAACTCAGACTAAGAGAATCACAACCTCTGGTGCTGACCATTACACTATGGCCACACCTAAGCAATTTTTGGCGGAGCATGTAGGAATCGAACCTACTCACCGCTTGCGCAATGACAGATTAGCAATCTGTTGCCTTAACCGGTCGGCCAATGCTCCGTGTCTGGTAGTTCGGAAGGGATTCGAACCCTTATAAACCAATTATCTGTTGCTTACGGGATATAAATCCGCCGTTTTACCGTTAAACTACCGAACCATATATATGACCCCAACTACGGGCGGTTTCAAGCCGAGACGTTGAGGATAGAACTACTAGGGTGATTAGACCGTTTGTAACCAACTGGAGAATCATTCCAGCTTAGGGTCATATATATGATACC
>Ga0209353_10000209_pt1 | contig 36412 bp, 30 predicted proteins | sample LauGreSpBDMM15SD_2_FD_187561 | JGI IMG/M metagenome (GOLD analysis project Ga0209353, IMG submission 187561) | Freshwater lake microbial communities from Lake Michigan, USA - Sp13.BD.MM15.SD (SPAdes) (version 2) | ecosystem: Environmental > Aquatic > Freshwater > Lake | place: Lake Michigan... | reverse complement strand
ATTTGTGAACCTGAAGAGAGTCGAACTCCTAACCTTCTCATCCGTAGTGAGATGCTCTATCCAATTGAGCTACAGGTCCATTTCCCTATAAATGGGATTGCAAACCTACTGTTTTTTTTTAGGAATACCAATTTTGAACTGGAAATTATACGCTCGTATAGCAACATTAATTACAATACATTCAAAAACAATCCTTTGCAGGTTAAATTTCACCAAATAATCTCAGGATTACCAACAGGTTTACTACAAAACCCAGTACAAAACCAGCAACAACCTGCGCCAAACTGTGTGCATTGAGGTATAACCTGGCACTCATCACGACGCCAGAGACAATAATAAACAACAACATCGCAGCATACATCAATTCGTTTTCAATATGTGCATTTAACAAAAACAACAAAGACAACAACCCTCCTACTGAAGCACTATGGGCACTAATTTGCCAAAAAAAAGTAACCATTGTAACCATAGCAGTAACAAAAGCAATACTTACCATAACACTTGAAAAAACAGGATTGATATGCAATCGAGTGACTAATAACACCGCCAGACTCACATAAATACCGCTGACGACCATCATCGGAATGATTCGTTCGGTTCGGTCTTTCATCTGTAAAGATTTTATAAAACCAAACCGCTTTAACATCAAAATAAACAATATTGGGATCACCATGGTGATCAAATTCACAAACACCAACAGGTTCATTTTAATTTTAAAACTATAACCACCAAACAGTGTTGGAAACCCAAAAAGTATGACCCCAAAAGCCAATGTCGGGATTACCAAAGGCAGTAAAATCATGGATACCACGTTCGATAACATCACCAATAATAATGGGCGTTCATTGTTTTCCTGGGTTGTTGTTGCCTGTTGCGGTGTCATTTAGTTGTTTACAAGTTTACGGTTGACGAGTTATCTGTTTACGGTTATCCGTTTTTAACACTTTATTTAAATAGCAAAACCCAACTATTCTACGGAGAAACTGAGTACCAATTCAACGACATAACGATTCAAAACTACACCTCTTTTCTTAACCTTGCCACGGGAATCTGCAATTGCTCACGGTATTTGGCTACGGTTCTTCTGGCAATGTTATACCCCTTTTCACGTAAAATCTTGTCCAATTTATCGTCAGGAAGAGGTTTTGACTTGTCTTCTTTTTCAATAATCTCTTTGATCAATTGTTTTACTTCCCTGCTGCTTACATCTTCCCCTGAATCCGTAGCAATTCCTTCAGAGAAGAAATATTTCAGCGGATACAATCCGAATTCTGTCAACACACTTTTACTGCTGGCCACACGCGAAACAGTGGATATATCCATTTCAATTTGTACCGCAATGTCTTTCAGAATCATCGGGTGCAATTTCGTTTCATCCCCATCCAAAAAGAAATCATACTGGTATTGTACGATGCAGTTCATGGTCCGCAATAAGGTTTGTTGACGTTGTTTGATGGCATCAATAAACCATTTGGCCGAATCTAACTTTGACTTCACAAAAGTTACGGCCTCACGCATTTTCTTGTCTTTCTTATCGCTTTTGTCGTAGGTTTCAAACATTTCCATGTAAGCACGACTTACCCGCAAATCAGGGGCATTTTTAGAATTGAGGGACAATTCTAATTTCCCGTTGTTATTGGTCAAAATATAATCAGGGATTACATACTGCGACTTAAAATCGCCCATTTCACTTCCTCCCGGTTTTGGATTGAGGTGGGTAATGGTATCAATACAAAGCTTCAATTCTTCATCGTTGATATTCAAACGTTTTTGTATTTTGTCGTAATGTTTTTTGGTGAATTCTTCAAAATGATGTTCTATAATTTCAAGTGCATGATCCACTTCTTTTTGGTGGTTGGGATCATGTTTGCTTTTCAATTGCAGCAACAAACATTCTTGTAAAGTACGAGCACCGATTCCGGCAGGTTCAAACATTTGCACCTTATAAAGTACCGATTCAATTTCATCTTCATCCGTTTCCAAGCCAACCGAAAAAGCCAGGTCATTGACAATCGCCTCTAAATCCCTGCGGATATAACCATCGTTGTCGATACTTCCTATGAGTTGGGTAGCAATAATGGTTTCTCTTTCTTCAAGCCTGCAAAATCCCAATTGGGTCATCAAACTGTCTAGCAAAGTAGCATCCGTGGTAAATGGAATATCACGTTCTTCTTCGTCAGGATTAGGACCATCACCCTGCATTTTGTAACCGATATAATCGTCTTGCAAATAGTCGGTTAATGGAATATCGTCATAATCGTCACCGTCTTTATCCTGAATAGGTTCTTCCTGATCATAGTCATCAACAGGTTCTTCATCGGAATTGTCAGACAATTCTGCATCTTCCAAAGCAGGATTAATTTCAAATTCTTCTTCTATTCTCGCATTCAATTCTGCTGTAGGGATTTGCAGCAATTTGATGAATTGAATTTGTTGTGGAGATAATTTTTGTTGAAACGATTGAGATAAACCTAATTTTTGCATAATAGTAATCCTAAACAAGTGATGCAATCAACGAAACGTATATTTCATTGTAAATTTAATAAATTTCGGGTTTTTACAACAACTGTTCCAAAAATTTTAGAAATGGATTTATACAATTCTAAAACTCCCCATACATTACTTTAACAAGGCTGCTTCACCAAACAATTGTAGTGCTTTTTTAAACAATTCATCTTGTTGGTGAAATATTGGGTAGAATGCTTTATCGCCCCAAGCGCCTCTGCCTATGTAAGCTTTGAGGTCAATATTGATCAAAGTTGTAGAACGTTTTAAATCTGCTGGTGTATATTTAATTTTTTCTCTCGTAGCTAAACGTAATACCTCTTGAAACAAACTCGCAGGAACCTGGTAATGGGCAATAAAATCTTTCATACCAATTTTAGAAATTTGCACTTTATTTTCTGTGATGAAATTCAAGGCAACTTCTCTGATGATATTTTTACTGTACAATTCTCCTAAAAAAGCAGAATGCATGGTGGTATCTCTTGGCACGAATACATCAGGCATAATCCCTCCACCACCATATACGGTACGCCATTTGGTGGTTTTGAATTTCAAAGAATCATTGAGTTTAATACTGTCGGCATGGTAAAACTCGCCATTTTTATACCTTTTGAGAATATCATCTTCGTAATCTTCAGAAAATGGTTTTTGAATACAACGACCACTTGGTGTATAATATTTAGAAATGGTAAGTCTCAGTTCAGAACCATCTGACAATTCAATCGGCCTTTGCACCAATCCTTTCCCAAAAGTCCTTCTTCCAACAATCAAAGCCCTGTCATTGTCTTGCAAAGCACCCGACACAATTTCAGAAGCAGAAGCGCTTCCTTCATTTACCATTACGATAACTGCACCTGCTTCAAAATCACCACCAGCTTCGGCATAAGATTTAGAATCGTATTTTGAGCCTTTTCCGTCGGTGTATACAATCAATTTTTTAGCTCCCAAAAAATCGTCTGCTATTTTAATCGCCTTGTCCAAATATCCTCCAGGATTGTCTCTCAAGTCGAGCAACAACCTTTTCATTCCTGTAGATTTTAATGAAGTCAAGGCTTCTTTAAATTCGTCATAAGTTTTTTCTCCAAACTTAGACACTTTCATATAACCCGTTTGGGCATCAATCATATAATAAACATCCACCGAATGGGTAGTAATTTGGTCTCTGGTAATCACAAAGTCAAGGACTTTTCTCATTCCTTTTCGCCAAATAGACACTTTCACTTTGGTACCTTTCTCCCCTCTTAATTTTTTGAATACATCATTAATCGTAATCCCAATGCCGGCCACCTGAATTCCATCTACCTTAACAATTTTATCTCCTGACCGAATACCCAAACTTTCAGACGGGCCACCGCTGATGGCAGTTACCACACAAATGGTGTCTTGTATAATTTGAAATTCAACGCCAATCCCCTGAAAGCCACCTTCCAATTGTGCATTGGCAATGGCGACATCTTCTTTAGGAATATATACTGAATGCGGATCCAGTTTGGTCAACATCCCTTCAATACCATTGTTGATCAACGTTTTGGTATTCACCGTATCCACATAATCTTCCTGAATATAGCCCAACACTTCTTTTAAACGAGACAGCTCATCTCCTCTCAAACTCGTTCCCCAAAAATAAGCGCCAATATAAATACCTACTGCCAAAGAGGTACAAATGACTAAAGGTAAAATGATGGTAAAGGTGTTGTTTTTTTTCATAGGTAAAGGACAATTAACATCAAACTAAATACGAATTCATCAAATAATGATTCGTATTGGGTTTGATAGGAATAATTTCTACTTGTAAAAATGAAGTATAAACTTGGAATTAAAAAGACAATCAAAAATTAACATCATAAATTACTTAAATAATCAGGGAGAACTATATCTTTAGGGCGAATTTCAACCTTTTGTTTGTGACTACCAGAAAGAAAATTTTATTCATCATCAATCCTAAGGCAGGTACAAAAAGCAAAACGCACCTTCCTCAGTTGATCCAACAACACATTGATTCGGAACGATTTGAGGTTCAAATCACGTATACCAAAGCTCCTTCCCATGCCACTATTTTAGCCAAAGAAGCGGTTGAAAACCATACCGACATCGTCATTGCTACAGGTGGTGACGGCACGGTGAATGAAGTGATGCAAGGCTTGTTGCACAGCTCCACAGCTTTGGGAATTTTACCTTTTGGTTCAGGAAATGGCCTGGCCAGGTTTTTAGGCGTTCCGATGAACCATGTTCAAGCGTTGAAATTCATCAACCATGCTGCCACGGTAACCATCGATACTTGCTTGCTCAATGACCATGCATTTGTAAATGTTGCAGGAACGGGTTTTGACGCCCATATCGGAAATGTATTTTCACATACCAAGGGACGAGGATTTTCGACTTATATCAAACTCTCTATCAAAGAGTTTTACAAATACAAACCACAAGAATACCTGATAAATATCAATGGGAAAAAATTGGTTCGAAAAGCATTCATGATCAGTTTTGCGAATACGTCACAGTTTGGAAACAACGCCCACATTGCTCCCGAAGCCGACATTCAAGATGGTCTGGTGGATGTGTGTATCATGAAACCGCTTTCCATACTTGATTTGCCTCAAGTGGTGTATGCTATTTTTAACAAAACCATTCACCTATCCAACTATGTTGAAATCATCAAATGCCAAAACGCGACTATTGAACGTGTCGCTTCTGATGCAATACACATTGACGGAGAACCGCACCTCGCCACTAAAAATTTGAACATAAAAGTGGTGCCGGGGTCTTTGAAGGTGTTGAGAAAATAGTACAGGGTCTAGAGTACTGAGTACTGAGACAAAATGTACCCTGTACCCTGTACCCTGTACCCTGTACGCTAGACTCTGTACTCTAAACTCCCTGCATCAAACAAGTTTTAATAAACTCATTCAGGCCACCGTCCATTACTTTTTGGACGTCGGAGGTTTCGTAGCCGGTTCGGATATCTTTCACCAATTTGTACGGATGCATGACGTAGTTACGAATTTGAGAGCCGAATTCTACGCGTTTCTTTTCGCTTTCTACGACTGCTCTTGCAGAATTCTTTTTCTCAATTTCAATTTGGTACAACCTCGATTTTAACATCTTGATGGCATGTTCTTTGTTCATCAGCTGCGAACGTTCCTTTTGACATTCTATGATAATGCCCGTAGGTTTATGTTTTAAGCGAACTGCCGTTTCTACTTTGTTTACATTTTGTCCACCTGCACCACCGGCACGGAAAGTATCCCAATCAATATCTCCTAAGTTGACCTCAATTTCAATACTGTCATCCACCAACGGGTACACATATACCGAAGCAAAAGAAGTATGTCGACGGCCACCGGAATCAAAAGGAGAAATCCGTACCAAACGGTGTACGCCAGATTCACATTTCAAATAGCCAAAAGCAAATTGTCCTTCAATCTCTAAAGCACAAGATTTAATCCCTGCGCCATCACCTGGTTGACAACTCAATTCTTTGACAGAAAACCCATTTTTCTCTCCCCACATGATGTACATCCTCATGAGCATCTCGGCCCAATCCTGACTTTCAGTACCTCCCGCACCAGGGTTAATTTCAAGTACAGCACTCAGTTGGTCCTCTTCTCCACTGAGCATACGCTTAAACTCAAGGTTATCAAGGTCTTCTATGAGTTTATCCCATTCCGATTTCATGTCAGCACTTTCGATTTCGCCTTGTTCGAACATGGCAAAAAGCACTTCAAAATCATCCAATTGGCTTTGAATACTCTCATAGCTGTCTGTCCAGATTTTTTCTGAACGCATGGCTTTGAGGTTTTTCTCCGCTTCTTTGGGGTTGTCCCAAAAATCGGGAGCAGTAGTTTTTATGGCAAAATGTTTTACGATTTCAATCTTGGCATCGTAGTCAAAGATACCTCCTCAGCGCCTCTACACGGCTCTTAACATCCTTTATCTGGTCGTTAGTCATAATGGTGAATTTTAAATTGAATTATAAAAGTAGGGATTTTTTTTAGTGTTGGGTGTTGAATGTTGAGTTTTTAGTAAAAAGTACTGGGTACAGAGTACTGGGTACTGGGTAAAAGCTTATAAATTTAAAATTCACAATTCACAATTTACAAACGCGGTTTCCAAACGATTTCCGCCACTTTCAATTCATGCGCTATGATGCGTGCAACGACGAATAGATAATCAGACAAGCGGTTCAGGTATTTCACTACCAAAGGGGCAACAAAATCATTTTCGGCCAGACCAATAACATTGCGTTCGGCTTTGCGGCAAATGCACCTTGCAATATGACAAAACGAAATGGACTGATGACCTCCTGGAAGAATGAATGCTTTCAGTTCGGGTAAAACTTCATTCATCTGATCTATTTTTTGCTCTAAAAAAACAATGTCTTCTTCTTTCAAATCAGGTATCCTGAAATGGTTATTTTCTGCTTCCGCTGCTAAAGAAGATCCTATGGTAAAAAGTCGGTCTTGAATTTCTCTTAACTCCGTTACTCGTATACCATTCACCTCAAAATCAGCCAATAAACCTACATAAGAATTGAGTTCATCCACCGTTCCATACGCCTCTATTCGCGCATGCGCCTTACTCACTCTTGTTCCACCCAACAAAGAAGTTTGCCCCGTATCGCCTGTTTTGGTGTATATTTTCATGTTTTGTGAGTTGTAGTAAATGGTTGGTATGAGGTAATTGTTAGTTTGACATTTAAAGTTTATTCTTCTTGCCATGCCATTGTTGGTGTTCTTCACCAACAATTGTTCTATTCGTTTTTGATTACTTATTTTCTAAATAAACACGGTGCATTTACCTATCATGTTGTTGGAGAAAAACGCCAATCACAGAGAAAAAGCCCTGTACTCTGTACCCTGTACCCTGTACACAAGACCCTGTACTCTGTACCCTGTAAACTAATTCAACGCCTTCTCCAACGCAGCATCATATTGCACCTTGAACCTCGCAAATTCCTCTTCTCTGAGGTATTTTTGTAGGTATTTCAAGGCATCTTCCGCAAAACTGTACAAGCCTGAGTTGATGGCTTGCAGGCAATACGCTTTATAAACCGCCACCGATTGCGGATTACTCCTCACCGCATTGGCCAAAAGTGAATATGCCTTTTCGTTGTTTTTTAATTTTTCACTAAAGAATACTGCTGCATCAATATTGGCTTCCGCATTGAAAGGATTGTTCGTGGCCACTTTATGATACAGCACTTCGGCTGTTTTCAACTGGTTATTTTTATCTGCAAGAATTGCGTTAAAATAATCTTTGTATTCTTGTTTCAATGTTTTGCTTTTCAGAGCCTCCTCAGCTTGTTTGTACGCCTGACTTTGAAGTAAAGCCTTCACATAATAGGTGTTCATTTCAAGTGCAATAGCTGGCTCTAATTTGAAATTGTTATTGATCAGCTCATACAATTGAATCGCTTCATTAGGGTCACCAAAAGTGGTATAATAATACATCATGTCCGGACAAGTTTGAATTTTAAACCTGTCATCTTTGATGGAATTAAACAAGGTGCCGATTTCTAATTTGGTAAAATAATTTTTCCTGAAATGAATGAATAAGCTTTTGGCGTTATCGTCCCAGGTCATCACCTGATCCAATGGAGCATTGGCCACCACAGGGTGCATGGATATTGCCAGGTCACTTTCGCCTTTATTTTTAGAAGTTTTCACCACCGACCATTCATCATAGGCTTCCACAAAATTGCCATTTTCAGAATAGGCCAAAGCCAGGTTTATACCAGCAGTACGGTTTTGTTTTTCTCTGGAGATTTTAAAAAAGTCGATGGCCAGGCCATAAGCATTTTGCTCCATCATCCACAACCCTAAGGTGTTGGAGAACAATCCCGAATTGTACGTTCCTGTATTGATCAATTCATACAAACCAGCAACGGCTGTATTTACTTCGCCATTGTAATAATGTTTGGCTGCCGCTAAAAACCGTAGATCGTCTGTAAATTTACCAAGGGTATCTTTTTTAATAAAGGTTTGAATAGCTTTAAAAATGGTCGTGTCCGTATTTTTAATTTGGTTCAATTGATAATTGATGAAATAAGCAAAATTGTTATCCGTCAAGGTGGTGTCTTTGAACAGATTAGCAAGATACTTTTGGTCAGACTTCTTATTCAATTTATTATAAATAAACAATTTATTGGCCTGTAATGCAGGGTAATCATTGTAGTCATTTAAGGCTTCGTCTTTTAAAATAGATTCGTCAATTTTGTCAACATTTTTTTCGATGAGATAAGCAAGCATATTGGTCAAGACGACTTTTTCTTCTGACTGACGCGCCAATTTAAAATAATGCATGGTAGAATCGGTCAGGTTGGTTTTTCTATAAACCAAAGCCAGGTTGTTGCTGATTTTACCACTCTTAGGAAATGATTTATGGGCTTCTTTCAAGGCCTCCAGTTTGTAAAACAAATGGTCGCTTTCTTCATAACAATTCGCCAGGTTGATATATGAAAATTCATTTGCTTCATTAATGGCATCTTCAAAATAATAAATGCTCAGTGAAGTATTGTTGAGATTACGGGCGATACATCCCAAAGCATAATTTGATTTGAAATTAAAATGCAAATATGTTTTGCCTTTTTTGTAATATTCTTCCGCAAAGAAATCATCGTGTGCAACTTTGTAGGTATCGGCAATGGTGTTGAAATAACCCGCCAGAAGTTGGTTGTACATCACCATCCCACTTTTCATAAACAAAGAAGCAAATATCACCAAACCGATTGCGGGCACCATGGCCAAAGGTAGCATTTGAGGTTTAAAAACAATCAAATGTACCTTCTGATTGCGTAACAAATACATCCCAAAATTGGCCAGTACATATACAAAAAACATCCCTCCAATACTGATTTGGACATATACAATGACATTCTCAAAAAAGTTAATCATGGGCGTATTGACCGCAGCCAGCTGCACAGTAATGGTAAGCGTACCGATGATGGCCAAACACAAATACACCAAAGCCCCCTGAATTTCAAAGGGTAAAAATTTAGAATGCATCTCACTTCGCTTTCTAAAGCCCCAAATTCCTGACACCACAGCAGTGATAAAAATCACAATTACATCGATGTACAAAATATTAAATTCAATAATATGTGACATTTTCAAATAGATCAACACCACATTTAACAAGTATAATAGTGATATCAACACAAAATTCCCTGCACTGCCTTTGGTACTGACATTACTCGTTCCGGTAATCAGGTAAACAAACACAAGAATATTATCATACGCAGTAATCAATATGAGCAGTACTGTGACAATCAATGGTGCGATAATACCGTAGCTCACCAAATGTAAAGCGGGTTCATTTACCTGAGCGCCATATAGTACCGTTCCAAAAAACGCAACACTCAGCCCCAAAAACACAGCAAAATGTTGCAACAAGGTGAGGTTTTTATTGAATGCCACCAGGTAATAGGACACGCCCAAATACAACCCAATTCCTATTCCTAAAAAAATATCGTTTTTAAAGCCAAACACTTCCAGCAAATTAAACTTAAAGCTTAGTAAAACTCCAATAGCGATGACAATAAACAAGTAGTACCAATTGTTTCTCAAGGAAGAAATGGTGGCCATAAAAAGGGAAAACAGGGTAATAATTACTCCCAAATAGATATAGCTGAATATTGGATACAATTGAATGTCACCTGCTTTGAAATTTTGAAATACCAAATAGGAATCGGCCTGAACGGAATAATTCATCAATCCCTTGTTAAATTGGTCGATGATTACGGGTAAGCTCTGCACCGTATTTCCATTTTCCCAACTGATGGCACTGTCGAGTCCCATAAAGCGAAAATATGCCAAGGCGATAAACGAAATCCCAAGCACTGTAAGCAGCGTAAGGTATAAATTACGGTAACTTGAATGCCAGTTGTTCCAGAAAAAAAGGTGTTTCATTTTGTTTTTTTTGAGTACAGGGTAAAGGGTACAGAGTCTTGAGTACAGGGTACAGGGTACAGGGTACAGGGTACAGGGTACAGGGTCTTGGGTTCAGGGTTGAGAGTGCAGGGTTTAGCGTTTTAATACTTTAATCCGATTTAAATGAATTAAAAAATATTAAACATTCAAAACTCAACACTCAACACTATTCCGTAATGTCCAGCACTTTAGGGACCCTGAAATAATCGGAATCTTTTTTAGGTGCATTTGACAACGCTTCTTTGTGGGATAAAGATTGGACCATTTTGTCTTCTCTCAACACATTCAATTCAGCCGACATGTGGGTTAATGGCGCTACCTCTTTGGTATCCAGCTCATTTAATTTATCCATCCATTCCAGGATTTTGTTCATGTCTTTGGCCATTTCTTCACAGCCTTTCTGATCAAATTCCAATCTTGCCAAATGGGCAATTTTATTGACGTTTTCTTCTTTGATAATCATATCGTTGGATGTTCTAATTTAAGTTGTTGGGCAATGATATTCTGAGTCTTAGTTTTCAATTGCAAAATATCAGCACTGGTCATCCCAGTGGTTTCAATTGGTTCATGAACAATGGCTTTGTAAGGTTTCCATTGACAAAGCCACTTACCATCGTCTCTCAAAATGAGCCAATTGTTTGGAATGGTAACGGGCACTATGGGGATTTGTTTTTCAATGGCCATTTTAAAAGCCCCTTCTTTGAATTCAAGCATTTCAGGAGGATGTTTTCCAATGGTACCTTCCGGAAAAATCACAATACTTTCGTTCTGATCAATTCTTTTGTAGCTTTCTACCATGATTTGGTATTTACTGTCTTTACTTTTTCTGTCTACCAAAATGTGTAAGGTTCTGTACATGTAGCCAAACAAAGGCACTTTACCCAGAGAGCTTTTACCTATAAATGAAAAAGGAACATTCACTGCCACGTACATCAAAGGGATGTCGGCGTACGAACAGTGGTTGGCGCAAAACATATAGGCCTGTCCTTTTTTTAATTTTGTTTTCCTGACAATGACGATAGGCACCAAACACAAACTGAACACCCAATAGGTCCAAATTTTGTTCAGGAAATGAGCGGCTTGAAATGTTTTTTTACTTTGTAAAAACAAATAGAAAAAAGGATAGAGCGCAAAAAAACCTACCAGAAAAAGTAGCAATGCCCAAAAACTATATATTCTTCTCAATAATTTAACCATAGGAGTATCAAGCAATTGGTGCTTATAAATTTCTTAACCTGGCAATTTTCAACAAACCATAAACGGTCAATGAATCGGTAATGGTATTGTTCATCACCAATTCGATGGCTTCCGATAATGGAAGCCTCCACACTTTCAGGTCTTCCGTTTCGTCAAATTCGGTGGCACCGGCGGTAAGGTTTTCAGCTACAAAGATATAACCTTCTTCGTCAGTTACAGAGTTTGAAGTATGTATTTTAGCAATTTCTTCCCACTTTTCAGCCGTAAATCCAGTTTCTTCTTTCAGCTCTCTTTTGGCCGCTTCAATAGGCAATTCATTTTTAGGTCCGCCACCCATTGGAATTTCCCAGCTGTATTCATCTAATGAATACCTGTGCTGACCAACCAAATAGGTAAATCCTTGCTCATCAATAGGAATCACACCTATTGCCCTGTATTTAAAACTCACCACGCCATAAATTCCATCGCCTCCGCTAGGGTTAATTACTTTATCTTCCCTCACACTGATCCACGGGTTATCGTAAATGTGTTTTGTGGTTACGGTTTTCCAAGGATTGCTCATCATATTGTCGTTGTGGATTACAAAGATAATAAGAGTTTTGATTTTTGGGTTTTAATCAGAAAGAGATATTGAAGTATTTTCAATTTTATGGCATAAATTCATTGTCATAAAATAAAAATAACCACCTAAAATTTAAGCGGTTATTTCACTTGACAATATGCGTAGAAAACACAGGTCCGGTTTCCGTTCATGTTGAGCACTATGACAAATACCTCCTTAACACCCAGGCTGTAGTTTCATGTTGTTCCATAATTCCAGTGATAAAATCCATGGTTCCGGCATCTTTGTTTTGTTCATCGCTGATAACAATATCCTTTCTTAATGCAACAATTAAACTTTCATGGTCTTGCAACAATTCTTTGATCATGTCTTTTTGAGAAGGGTATTTATCAGGAGATTCTATTATCCTCGTAAGGTCTAAAAATTCCTTCATCGTGCCAATTGTCTTGACACCAAGTTTATTGATTCGTTCGGCCACCAAATCAATGGTTTCTTCTAATTCAGTATACTGGCTTTGAAATAATTTGTGCAGTTCCATAAAGCTTTCACCTGCCACATTCCAATGGAATTTTCTGGTTTTGATATACAAAGTCATTTCATCTGCTAAGATGATAGAAAGCAATTGGGCACTATCAGATAAATGCTTTTCTGAAATTCCGATATTTGGTTTCATAATTTTAAGGTTAAAGTTTAAATAAATAATTAAATCAAGAATATACTTGTAAAGTCATTAACTATTTTAAATAGTTGTACATGAAAAGGCTTATTTTAATTTCATAAAACATACTCCCAAATGGACCCATTCTTTGTGTTTGCACAAATTATTTGCAATAATTTATCGGAAAGCGGATTAAAAATGACAAATCAACTGGGACGTTCTGAACAATTTTCTGGGGTATTTTTTTTCTTTTTAGTAAAAAAACTCCACACACTACCAGCGACTGACTTCAAAGCACCCTGATTTTTTGCAACAATATTTGCGATCCCCAATTCCAGATAATCACCAATAAGTTGTTTTATTGGATTATAAGTTGGGCCAAACAACAATGTTTTAGAAAGATAGCCAACGGTTAATCCTAAAGTAGTTTCCACAAATTTATTTTTAAAATCTGGAGAAGAAGTCATTTCTGAAATCGAAGATTTAATCACATTGAGTGGCTTTATTGCATCAATTGTGATGAGGAATTCTTCTTTCAACAGCAGTAATTCTACTGTTTCTCTGTTTTCTAGAGTTTGAATGGCAGCCTTTAAATCTGCAAGGTTGTTAATACTTCCCATGGTCATTAATTAAGCATTTGTGAAATAATAGTATCGTTAATTCGATTTTTTAGCCGGGTATGTATCAGCATTAAAACAACCACCAACACGCCATAAATGGCAGCTACAACTAAAAAACCAGCGTAAATTTTCCCAAGTAATTCCCCTAACCAAAGTGACACGCCAACGTTTAGCGTCAACACAAAAACAAGTACCGTGGTCAATAGTACAAAACGAGAAATATATCCGGACAATAAGTACGACATTTTTTCAATGGTCTTATACTTCAATATTTCCAATCGGGTATTGCTATACTGCTCTATGCGTTGAAACAGTGGCCCAATATTACCAAAAATGCTTTCCATAATTATATTTTTTAATCGCTGCAATCGTCACAAAACAATCCCCGCATTAACTTTACTTGAAATATGATTATCAACCAGTTAATTACTTTTAAACTTTTCTGCTTTTACAATTCCGTTTTCGACCAACTCATTCGCTTTGTCTTTTACCATATCGACTTCACTTTTAAAATTATCTACCAGTGCGTTGAACTTGTCTTTGATCGCATCTGTAAGGTCATCTGATTTCCCAATAATTTTTTTTCGGGTTTCACTTCCTTTATCGGGAGCGAATAGCACTCCTAAAACTCCACCAATTGCGGCACCTAACAATAAGGCACCAATTAATTTTCCGCTGTTATTTAAATTTTCCATTTTGTTTATTGTTTATTATTCGACATTTTTTTTGAACTTAATGCTGAAAAAACTTATTCTAAAGCTGTTTCCTTTATCTCAAAGGTGGTAAAAATCTCACGAAGCCTGTTACAAAATTATTGCTCTTACTTACATATTTTCCACTTCCAAAAACAGTTTAACTTTAAATTGCGTCTTCTATCACTTTCAAATTCATTTTAAAACCTGGCCAAAAGCCATTCTTTCAAAATATGCTATTTTAAAATAGCCAATTGAACTCTCTTTTAATTAAATCAACTGTATATAAAGTGTTTACAATTTGTTTTTACGTCAAATTTTTCATTTACAATGAATCTAAAACACTTTATACTATTCAATTATTTCTTATTGAGTGGAGCTGCACCATAATACTTTATCAATACCAATTCTGATTCCAGCCACACTTCGTTACTCACAATTCCGCTACCACTATCTCTGGTTACGTTCCAGTTGATTTCCCAATTTTTGCGGTTGATTTTTGTTTTTATCCTCAAAAAAGCTTTCGTATTTCCCCAGGAATCTTTCAAAATTCCGTCAAATTCGACTTCTAATTTAATTTTTTTCGATATACCCTTTAAGGTGAGTTCTCCATACAATTCGTACATAATCCCAACATTTCCATACGTGATTGTATTTGCAGTAAAATTAATTTCTTTAAATTTTTCAGCATCTAAAAAATCAGGTCCTTTCAAGTGTTTGTCCCTATTTTCATTCCCTGTATCTATTGATGCTGAATTTATCCAAAAATCAATTTCAGCAGTCAACAAATCGTTTCCTGTAGTATAAATACAGGCGTCAAACTCATTAAACCTCCCTGACAAAAAGGTAAGGTTCATGTATTTCACTTTGAAATTAACTTGACTATGACCAGTGTCTAGGATCCACTTTGTTTTTATTTCAACGTCCTGTGTATTCATGGCTTTATGTTATCAAACTATTTTGTTCCCCTGTATCACTCTCAATATCACAGATATCAATGCTATAACTAACAAAATGTGAATAATTCCACCAACATTGTAACCAATAAAACCAATTAACCAGCCTATTACCAGAATAACTGCAAGTATATAAAGTAAATTTCCCATGATATTTTTTTTTAGATTGTAAACTATTTTAAAAACTGTATTTGGGATTGGTGCAATTGCGTTGAACGCTTTGTTCAAAACAGCACTCCAATCACTAATACCCTCCAGCAAAACAATTTGCAACAAACCCACAATAACTGTATTCCTCCTAATAACACGAGGAGAAAAACCAATTAAACAAATGATTTAAAGCACTTTGAAACAATTAACTTTATTATTTTTGTAACCCATCTACAAAAAACTAATTATGACAGTCGTGTTCCTAAAAATTCAAGTTTAGATTTTTGGTTCTTTAAAAAAAAATTTAACATAAACCTCTCGCTGCTTAGAGGTCATTTTGTCGGCATCTTCTATGGCTATATTTATTTTATCAAAGTGATGGTCTGTTTTTAAAAAGTTATACAATTCCAGTTTTGCATCCGTAGGCCCAAAAAGAATTACCTTATCATATTTTTTGATTACATCGCCTATCTGAGTATAATACTGGTGAAGTAACTGACGTTCTTTGTTGTTCAGCATAAATTCACTTTTTGCCAAAATGGCCATCCTTTCTTCATGCGTGAAGGAAGAAGTGATATCACTCATGGTTGCAGTTTCATCTTCAAGTGCAATTAAATGTGCGATGGCATGATCCATCCAAACCCCTATTTTTTTATAAATTTTCATACCTGAATTCCTTTTAGCTTAACAATAAAAATACACTTGCATTACACCAACTAAAAACCACATAAAACATTAAAAATCAAAACACAAACTATCATTAAACAGCAATTAACCTAATTGCTGTAATTTTTCAAACATTTCACGTTGCTCTTGTTTTAATTTTGTAGGAATCAGCACATGCAATTGCACATACATATCACCAAACAATAGCGGTTTATCATGCATGGGCATTCCTTTGCCTTTTAAGCGTATGGTTTTGCCGTTTTGGGTTCCTGCTTCAATTTTAATTTTCACTTGTCCCGAAAGGGTGTCTACCACACTTTCGCCACCCAATACTGCGGTATATAAATCTACCACGTGTTCATAATACAGGTCGTTTTCTTTTCGAACATATTTAGGATGTGGATGAATTTTAATTTTCACAAACAAATCTCCATTGTAGTTTTCAGAACTCCCTTTTATTCCTTTGTTTTTAATTTTAAGTACCTGACCCTGGTATACTCCAGGTTTTGTGGTAATCCTAATTTTTTCATTTTCCAGCTGAATCACACGGTTTGTTCCCACAAAAGCTTCTTCCAAACTGATTTCCATTTCGGTTTCTAAATCACCACCTTTATAATTGCCTTGTGTCCCTGAAAAACCTGCATCTCCGCCAAAGAACTGTTCGAAAAAACTTGAAAAATTAGAAGCATTAGGATTTCCCGCATACTGTCGACGATCATTAGCAGCAGATTGTTGTCTTCTATACTGTTGGTTTTGTTGCCAATTATTTCCTAATTCATCGTACTCTTTTCTTTTTTTAGGATCACTCAATACTTCATTGGCTTCATTGACCAATATAAACTGTTCTTTCGCAGTTTTGTCATCTGGATTTTTATCCGGATGATATTTGACTGCCATAGCCCTGAAAGCTTTTTTAATTTCGCCCTGAGTCGCTTTTTTATCGACACCTAAAACTTTATAATAATCTTTGTATTCCATTGGTTAATATTTCTTCTGAACCAAATAATTCACCACCAATAGTAGCATAAAAGTATAAGAATTAAGCTGTCAAAAGTCATACTTTATATTTACCCATCCCTATTTGCTATCACTTCATATTTTCAATCCATTGACACGAAAAATTATATCCTAAAAAACTATCCATTCAAAAAAGAAGAGTGTCCTTTTGAATGAATAGGGCTACTATATTATGTGTAATACATTCGTAGTATTTGAATAAAGAAAAAAACTATCTCCTACTAAAAAAATGCTAAAGAACAAGTTTTGAATTTTATATTTCGGTAACTACTCCACTAGTGCAAACGCATTAAAAGTGCAGTTTTATTTGAAATAATAGAAGATATTCCGATAATTAATCCGCGTTAATCGGCTCAATCTGTGTCCAACTTTTATTTATTCATTAAAAAATAAAAAATAGGAACGCAGACTATGCAGATAGGGCGGATTTTCACGAATATATAAACCCTACATTGGCAATTTAATCAATTATTTGAATGCGTTTGCCCTGACAACTCAACCGAATAATTGCTACACCTTTCTTTGGATTGAAACAGGTTAATAAACCATGAGTTTCTCTCCAGGGTTACACAGATAGCATCCTACAAGTATCCCCAATTCTAAGCCACACGTTCATGGGTTTTTGGCTGATAAACTGGATAATCGGTGTATCCCTTTTCATCAGCGCTATAGAATAAATCCATATTGATTGCTGTTGACAAAGGCAAATCATGTTGCATTCTATTTACCAAATCAGGATTATTAATAAATGGTCTTCCAAAAGCAACAAGGTCCGCTAAGCCACTTTCCAGTACTTCCTCAGCAGTTTGTTTGTTAAAACCGCCGCAAAGTATAACCGTATTTTTAAAATTATTTCTAATGGTTTGTTTCATTGTTATCGGAACTGCAGGAGCGCCCATTGCACTATGATCAACTACATGTATGTAGGCAATCCCCAAAGCATTTAGTTGCTTCGACAAATAATCATAAGTAGCATCAATCTCAGGATAATGAGGCATATCACTCGCCACGCCGTAAGGTGACAATCGTATTCCTATTTTTTCTTTTCCAATAGTGTTTGCTGCCGCTTCTGCAACTTCAAGCACAAACCGACAACGATTTTCTATGCTACCGCCATAATTGTCTGTGCGCAAATTACTCACAGGTGAAATAAATTGCTCTAACAAATAACCATTGGCTGCATGCAATTCAATACCGTCAAAACCTGCCTCTACAGCATTTTTTGCTGCACGCTCATATTCATTTTTTGCATTTTCAATTTCTCCTGAGGTCATCGCTTTAGGGGTATCAAAATCCTGCATTTGTAATGCATCCGTCCACATTTGACCTGCTGGTTTCACCGCAGAAGGACAAATTATTTTTGCGCCTTCGGGCATATTTTTGATATGACTAATGCGGCCGGTGTGCATCAGCTGTACCACCATTTTAGCGCCTTTGGAATGCACTGCATTGGTAATTTTTCTCCATCCTGCTACTTGTGCTGTATTGTAAATACCAGGAATTCTTGCATACCCTAATCCATTTGGAGAAGGTGATGTTCCTTCTGTTATTATCAGTCCGGCTTCAGCGCGTTGCTCATAATATTGTAGCATCAGGTCATTCGGCACATTTCCTATTGCCCTACAACGGGTCATCGGAGCCATGACCACCGCATTCTTCAATGCTAGATTACCTATTTTTTTGCTGTTAAAAAGTTTAAAGTCTTTCATAATTATAAATTTAAGTATTACTCCTACAACGATTGCAATCCAACTATTAGCACCTCGCTTTTGCTAAATTAACACACTTAAATTCAGTGAGTTTAATAAAGCAAATCACTAAATAACTTCTTCTTACAATCCATTACATAATCAATAAAAGAAATCATTTGATATCTGGATCATTAAGTGAAATCGGAATTTTAATACTGTTTAAAACTGTGCTAAGGGGTTCAATAATGCTTTTATTCTCCTTTCAATTCGCGGTATTCGCGTTTTGTATTTACCTGAATTGTATTTCTCCTCGATATAAGTATGTTCCGCCTGATAACGATACGCTCCCGTAATGTTTTTTTTGCGATGCACAAATTTCAATTCGTTTACTTGCTCTCTCATGATTTCTAGTATTTTTGAAGTAAAAAACTCAGTTTAATTTTGATCCAGGCATTGTAGTATCTTTGTAATTTCTATCCACTTCATTGGCAAATAATTCTAAATTGACAATTCCAATTTTAGAATTTAGTGACGCTTGAGTTGGATAATAAAATTCATAACTCGTAGGGTAAATTGGGTATTCAAAATACTCATTTATATTTTGACAAGGATTTTTCATTTTCTTTTTTGCTTAAAGTATACTACAAAATTGGACTAATATGGGTCAAAAAGTATTACACAACTTTTAAAATTCCTTACATCATTCACACTGTTTTCAATTCATTTATTGGTGAGTATTGATTATCCTTTAGCCTGTTAAAACCAGCAATACATCAAAAATTAAGCGTGACAATATTTCGCTCAAAGTAATCACGTTTAACTTTTACTACAATAATTTTTATCAAGTAAAGTAATGATTATTATCACTTGCTGTGCTGTTTCATCGCTAATAAAAGAGTTGCATCTAAGCCGTACAAATCTTTCCTGAAATGCAACTGTCCTTCATGGTCCACCCAAGCAGTGAAATACACAATGTATACGGGCATTTTTTTCAACAACACAACCTTTACGTTTTTGTTTGATGCCAAAATAGTATCTATTTTTTCAGCTGACCATCGAGGATTATCTTTGAGTAAATACCTGGCAAGTTTTATTGGATTTTGCAAACGAATACAACCATGACTAAAAGCTCTTTCATTTTCTTCAAACAAACTTTTAACTGGCGTATCATGCAAATAAATATGAAAAGGATTGGGGAACAAAAAGATCATTTTCCCCAAGGAATTATTTAATCCGGGTTTTTGACGAATTAAAAAAGGACCATCTCCTTTGTATGAAAACCAATCAATACTATTTAAATCTACGACACGACTTCCCGACAACACTTCCATATTGTTTTCAACCATAAAATTGGGATTTCGCCTTGCTTCAGGAACAATCTCTTTCCGAATAATGCTTGTAGGAATAACCCAGTAAGGATTAAAGGTGATTTGCGAAATATTATTTTTAAAAATATTGGTTGGGGTAATAGTTTTCCCTACCACAATTTTGGACTTCCAAATCAACTTTCCACGGTCAACTAACTGTAAGCGAAAAGCAGGAATATTGATGCGAACATAATTTACCCCCAAAGATACCGGCATCCATTTTAAGCGCTCTAAATTCACTAAAAGTTGGTTGATCAAACTATCAACAGGAATTTGAAGCAGTAGTAAGGTACTTTTATCAATCCTTCCATTGGCAACAATTCCCATTCGGCGTTGAAATTTTTTGAGGGCAGTCGACAGTTCTGGAGTAAATAATTCGGAGGCATCTTTTATGGGCAAATCATTGCTCAAAAATAGGTATTGCTTCAAGGTAATCAAGCCTGTGTCCTGATTTCCCTGAACCAACTTTTCATTCCGTATTTTTACCAAAGGCAAACCTCCATTTTGTTGAATCTGACGGTAATAAATCAGTTTTTCCCTGAGTTTTATATATAGTTTGCCACAGGGTTCTTGAATATCGGTTTCGGTTTTGGCAACAATAGCCTGACCAATCAAGTTTTGATAATCCAGTTTTTTTCGGGGAATGTACCAATGTAGAAGCCGAGGATTTTCAACCCTTCCACGATATGCGCGTTCGATAAAGTTGAAATAGACTGAAGTGATATACAATTCTATTTCATTCGTCACTTGTTGCGAACAATAATAGTTACTGACAAAATACATTTGACCGTTTACCTCATCTACATTAAAAGTAGTATCGTCAAAATTTGAAACATAGCGTTGCAATTGTTGGTAAAAAACATTGACGCTTGGATGCACTCCTTGTTGGTTTAACCAGGCATATTTATATGCCCTATTTTGATAAAATTGCCTGAACTCATGTTGTAATGAAACCGCTAATTTACTGTTCCGTAAAAATGAATCCACCACAACACTGTCTAACTCCTCTTTGATGGGAAGGTTTCGCACTTCAATAACTGGAACATGGTGCACCTCCACTTTTTTGGGTTGACAAGCATTTGGTAAAACCATTGAAATTATAAATAGCAAAAAAAAACAGTTAAAGACATACAATACCATAAATAACCACATATAAATCATTGAACGATTGTTAACTACAAACATTCAATAAATATTGCCTCACAATCAAAAAAATATTTTAACAGAGAATCGAAGCATTTTATTTTGCAGTCAATTGTTTACACCATTCACACGTTGCCTACAATTCTTTTTCTCCATTTTACCAGTTCATACCAAAGCACTGAAACACTTCCAATGCCAATGCACAAAATCATTTGGGATAAATTTAAATGTGCAAATTCAAAAAAATGAGTCAATGGAGTTATATAAAGTAAAGCCACCAGTAAGCTTATGGTGATGCTAATGATCAGTAAAACCAAATTATTTTTGTAGTACAAGGTGGTGATGACTGAATAATAAAACGAACGGTTAACTAAGGTCAACATGATGTTTGCAGCAATCAATACCACAAAAACCATTGTCCTTACTTCAGCTTCTACATACCCTTGTTTTACAGCAAACTGATAGGCAAACAAAGCACCCAAAGTAATTGCCACCCCTTGAACAATACTTGTGGTGAGCTCTTTCCACTGGAAGAAAGTGGCCGTATACGGTCGCGGTTTCTGGGTCATGGTATTCATATCCATGGGTTCATTTTCGAAAATAATAGAGCAGGTTGGCCCCATAATTAATTCAAAAAAGATAATATGAATTGGTGAAAAGATACTTGGATAAACCCAACCCAAAACCAATGGAAGCAACACCACAAGGATAATGGGAATATGAATAGAAATAATGTATTGGATGGCTTTTTTGAGGTTGGCATAAATTTTTCTTCCCATCGCAATCGCCTCCACCATTTTTGACAAATCATCTTCCATTAAAATTAAATTAGCGGCCTGTTTGGCGATTTCCGTTCCTTTTTTGCCCATCGCAATGCCAATATGCGCCGCTTTTAAAGCCGGGCCATCATTCACTCCATCGCCTGTCATGGCAACTATTGCATTCGCTTCTTTTAAGGCGTTAATGATTTTTAATTTTGCATCAGGAAACATCCTGGTAAACAAATTGGTATTCATGACCGTCTCCTTCAATTCAGCGTTCGAAAGCTGCATCAATGCCTCGCCTGAAATACTTCTTTCGCATCCCCTAAATCCTATCTGTTTGGCAATGGCAGTTGTCGTGATTTCATTGTCGCCCGTAATGATTTTAACGGTAATTCCTGCGGCATAAAAATCTTCTAAAACGCGGCTTATATTGTGTTTCGGAGGATCATAAAAGGCTATAATTCCTTTAAAACTAAATTTTAATTGCTGTTGGGTGGCAGGGAAATCATTCCCTTCAAATACCGTTTCGCCAACACCAAGTAAGCGATAACCTTCTGAAGCAAGTGCTTTAATTACGGCATTCACTTTATTTTTTTCTTCCTCAGTCAAATCAGAAACCGCCATCAAAGCTTCAGGTGCTCCTTTGGCTGCAATAATTCTTAGTCCCTGACTATTTTCAAAAACATGGGTCATCATGGGAGGCTTTCCTTCTAAGGCATATTCATGAATAATTTTGAATTGAATTCTGTCATCTACCAAACAACAATCCTGATAAGTACCATGAATGGCGATTTCCATTGGGTCAAATGGAATTGGTTCGCTGGCCCACATGGCCGATTGTACCAGCAATTTTTCATTGTCGCCCAAATGTTGAATTTCATTGGCTGAAACAAGGCCTGTTGCAAATACATACAGTTTGGCCAAGCTCATTTTGTTTTCAGTAATCGTCCCTGTTTTATCGGTGCAAATAACGGTGGCACTTCCCAGGGTTTCCACCGTTTTCATCTGTTTTACAACTATCCCTTTTTTCATCATTCGCCAAGCACCCAATGCCATAAAAGTGGTGAAAGCCACTGAAATTTCTTCCGGAATAATGCTCATAGCTAAGGTTAAAGATTTCAACAAACTGTTTAAAAAATCATGGGAATGTATAAAATGAACGCCCAAAACCACTATAAAAATAATGGCACCTACGATTACCATTTTCTTAACAAAATCGCTGATTTTTAATTCTAAAGGGGTTGGTTCTTCTTTGATTTTTTCCAAACTTTTACCAATTTTTCCCAATACCGTTTCATTTCCTATGGCCGAAACCGTAACAATTGCCAAACCACTGGTCACTGTAGTTCCTTTAAAAATAATGGGATCAGTACTGGCGACATCTTTTACCACGACCATTGATTCTCCAGTTAAAATGGATTCATTTACAGAAAAATCATTGGAATGAATAATGATACCATCGGCTGTAATGAGCCCTCCTTCTTCCACCAACAAGGCATCTCCAACAACAATTTCTTCGGTAGCAATTTCTTGGATTTCACCGTCTCTAATCACTTTAGACTTGGCCTGTGCAAAAGCTTTCAACTTTTCTAGGGCATTTTCACTCCTGGCATTTTGAAAAAAAGAAAGAGCAGCATCAAACAAAACGGCTGCAGTTACAAAAAATCCGTCACCATATTTTCCACTGATAAAATAAATTGAGGCAGCAACCAACAGCAAAAGAATCATTGGTTCCTGAAATAAACTTTTCAAAAGACGGAGTAAAAAATAATCCTTTTTATAGTTTAATTTATTTTCACCAAATTTTGCTCTGGCATCTTTTACCTCCTCGGTAGAAAGACCTCTAATTCTAAAATTATTGATAAGCATATTCCTATATTTTCAAGGTCAATTTAATTTAAAATATTGATATAAAATCATTTTTTACTACCAAAGGAGAAACCGCAGGAAAGAAACATAGCTAAATTAAAATGTCCTAGTTTTATCCAAGTCCTTTTGTAGCCATCTTCCATACTTCCTGATATATTTGATTCCTAAATATTCACTCTTATGAAAAGATTTTCATTTTCAGTACTCAGCTTGATGCTTGTATCCTTCATGCTTCAGGCACAACCCAAAGATTTCAAAGTCCTGGCTTATGTTCCTTCCTGGAAGCCCGATTTGGCAGCACAAATCCCTTATGAAAAGTTAACCCATATCAACTTCGCTTTTTTATCCTTGTATGCTGATGGTAATTTAAGAGCATTCGAACAAAGCTTTTTTTTGGAAGAAGTGGTAAAATATGCCCATGCTAAAAATGTGAAGGTATTGATTTCCGTAGGTGGTTGGGAATTGGGTGATGGTGGTGGCGTGGATGATGCTTTTGAAGAAATGGCCTCCAAAAAGAAAAGCCGTCAACGTTTTGTAAAAAAACTGAGCGAATTTGCCAACAGCTATAATTTAGATGGTATTGATATTGACTGGGAATTCCCGGACCAACCCAAATCAGGCGTATATTTTGATACATTAATGATGGACTTATGGACGGAGTTTCATCCTAAAAACAAATTGGTAACCTGTGCTTTGGTACCTTCAGACTATAATGGAAAGTACATCCATTCCACTTCATTTCAGTACATGGATTTTTTAAATATCATGGCCTATGATGGCGGAGAGCCGCATGCCTCTTACGAGTACGGCGTTCAATCAGTGGAATATTGGGTAGGTCGGGGATTACCAAAAGAAAAAGCCATTTTAGGATTGCCTTTTTATGGCCGCAACAAATCAGGTGCGCAAATGGGTTATAATGAAATTGTTGGCCAGGACAAAAATGCATCCCAAAAAGATATCGTTGGCGACCAGGAATATAACGGACAACCAACCATCCGCAAAAAAACACAATATGCCTTGCAAAATGCAGGAGGAGTAATGTTTTGGGAAATGAGCCAGGATACTTTTGACGGCACTTCTTTGTTAAAAGGAATTGATGAAGAGGTGAAGAAATAGTACAGGGTACAAGGTACAAGGTACAAGGTACAAGATACAAGATACAGAGTACAGAGTACAGAGTTTAGAGTTTAGCCCTGTAAGGGCGTTATAAAACAACATCGGGCAACGCCCGATGACACTCCAGATGACACTCCAGATGACACGCCCGATGACACGCCCGATCACACAACGCCCGATGACACTCCCGATCACACAACGCCCGATGACACGCCCGATGATGCGGGATGGCACAGCCCCATGTCTCAATCCCATGACTCAGCCAAGTGTCACAGTCGGTGTCACAGTCGGTGTCACAGACGATATCAGAGTCCGATGACACAGGTACCACGACACAACCCGACGACACACAAGCCCTATATGGGCGATAGCTATCCAACAAACATAATCATTCCAAGGAAAATGGCTTAATGCTACCAATACCCAATAAATTTTATAAATTTGTCGGAGAAAATTATTCTTCATACATCTACGACAGTCTATTTCCAAAATAAATCAGCATGCTTCAAACCACTTTTATAAGAGAAAACACCGCTACTGTAATCAGCGGATTGCTTAAAAAACATTACAAAACTGCCGAACAAGATGTTACCACCGTGTTGGATCTTGATGACCAAATTCGAAAAGTAAAACAAGCGCTTGAAAATGGACTTGCTGAAGCCAATGGACTTGCCAAAGAAATTGGAACCTTGATGAAAGAAGGTAAAAAAGATGAAGCAGAAGCCAAAAAAGCAAGAACGGCAACCCTAAAAACGGAATCAAAAACTTTTCAGGAAGAATTAGCTGCATTGGAAACAGCACTTCAAAACCTCTTGGTGCAACTTCCAAACCTGCCGCACAGTTCGGTGCCAGAAGGAAGAACTCCAGAAGAAAACCTCAACATTTTTGAAACTGCGAATAACGTTACGTTAGGCGCTAACGCTCTGCCTCATTGGGAATTGATTCAAAAATATGACATCATAGATTTTGAATTGGGGAATAAAATCACAGGGGCTGGCTTTCCTGTATACAAAGGAAAAGGAGCCAGAATTCAACGTGCCTTGATCAATTTCTTTTTAGACAGGGCTACCGAAGCTGGCTATACAGAAATGCAACCACCAATTTTGGTAAACAAAGAGTCATGTTTTGCAACAGGTCAACTGCCTGACAAAGACGGTCAAATGTACTTTGCCACAGAAGACGAATTGTATTTGATTCCTACAGCTGAAGTTCCAGTGACCAATATTTATAGGGATGTAATTTTAAAAGAAGAAGACCTTCCCATCAAAAATGCAGCTTATACACCTTGTTTCAGAAGAGAAGCAGGTTCTTGGGGAGCACATGTTCGTGGACTCAACCGTTTGCACCAATTTGACAAAGTAGAAATTGTACAAATCAATACACCAGAAAACGCTTACGCAGCTTTAGAAGACATGAAAAAACATGTAGCTTCATTGCTTGACAGTTTGGAATTGCCTTATAGAATTCTTCATTTGTGTGCCGGAGACATGTCATTTACCTCAGCACTTACCTTCGATTTTGAAGTTTATTCTGCCGCGCAACAACGCTGGCTGGAAGTGAGTTCGGTAAGTAATTTCGAATCATACCAAGCAAACAGACTAAAACTACGCTACAAAAACAAAGAAGGAAAAATCAAGTTATTGCATACATTAAATGGCAGTGCCTTGGCTTTGCCTCGTATTTTAGCCGCGATCTTAGAAAACAACCAAACGGAATCAGGCATCAATATTCCAAAAGTACTGGTTCCATATTGTGGTTTTGACAGGATTTAGATTTATTTTATTCACCCGTTTAATCCTACAAAATCAGACATGTTGTTGGACAAGAAGAGTCAAGTAGGCAAAAGGAGTTTCACCCTAAGCCCCTCACAGAACAGTACGTGAAGCTCACAATCATACGGCTCTTGTTATACTAAACACATATATTAAATAGTCTAATACATTTTGACAAATATTTCATTAGAAAAACACAAAAAGATTTAGTACATCCGCTTTGCGTTAGCGGGTAGTCCCGATGCTTCGTCCCGATGCTTCGGGAGTTTGAGCTTCCCGAAAAAATCGGGACGAGTGCCGAACACGCGATCCGCCGCGGCGGAAACGCCCTAATATTTATTTCATAACACATTGTAAATAAGCTCCTATTGAAAATTTATATCTTTATAAAAATCACCTAAATTTTTTTCAATTTAATTTAAAAAAATCCTCCTAATCTTAAATAAAATTTACTGAATTATAAAATTAAAGTTGACACAAACGGTCTATATTAAAAATGTATTTGGTATTATACGAATCATATCCAATTATAAATTGTCCAATGGTATTACAGATTTGGATAACTGGATTTCTGTTTTAGTAACCAGTCAAAAACCTTTCTATAACTACCTCTCCAACTTTTATACTTGATCATTGCCCATTTCGCTAATCTGAAATGAAATCTCCTTATCAGCTTATGGACACCCGTATGATTAATTTTCCCATAATACTGTCTTTATGACGATTGCCTCACAGCCAGTAAGTTCCCGCTGTAATTATTCACATGTATGTTGGACTACAAGCTTTTGACAATTTTTTAGCCTTATCGACACTTCATTTATGGTTCACTCTCGTTCATCTCTTTTACCCACACCTGATTCGCTTCTAGCGAACCTTTTCCTCTACCGTTCAACACCAGCTTGTTACCTTGCCAGCACATAGAGGTGGTTTGCAACCTTCGCTTACACAACGATTGCCTACAGACTTACTATCATCTATTTTACAATTCATGAAACAACCGAGTTGTTTCATCTCACGACACACCCAACAAAGGGGAAAAGCTACAATGAATATAAATTTATTGTGGCTTTTTTATGCGCTACAGACTGGTATGTCGGAAATTACCGACATACCAGCCTTTAGCCTATTTGGCCAACACCCTGGCATAGTATTTCTTGATCTTTTCGTCAGACTCTTTGCTGTCAATATCCTTGAGCAAATCAGTGCTGTCTTTTATTTTCTTGAGTGAAGCCAATGCTTTAAATGCACCATATTTAATGAACCAGGTAGCATTAGTACGGGCCATTGGTTCCAATACTGCTTTAGCACGCTCCTGAATTGGAGCTTCCATTTTCTCTAAATAAGTAGCAAAGTCAGTGATAAAATAATACAATTCGGTACCCGACAATTTGTTTACTTTACTCACAAACCAACTAAACTTATTGGTATCTGCCTCTTCTGCATACACTTCTGCAAGTGCATTCAAAACTTCTTTGTTGTCTATGTTTTCAAAAGCACTGATTTTAGTTAATCGGTCTGTATTTTTGGTCATCGAATACCCAACAATGGAAGAAGCAACTACTGAATAAGCACTGTCTTGCAATCCTTTTAAAAACAAATCCTGATACTTATCAGCGCCATTTGAAGCCAACACTTCTAGTGCTTTTGCCCTTACCGAACGTTTTGGATCGGAAGTAGAAATCTGAACCAATTTAGCCATTATCGCTACAGAATCTGCCCCTTTATAAGCGTCAAATTTCTCTAAAGAAAGGTCCCTGATTTTCCAAAACTTATCCTCCAATGCTTTTTCAAAAACAGTTTTCACTTGGCTACTGTCTTTAAAAGAAAGTGCCAATGCTTCCAAAGCATCATACCTTGCGGTGTATTTATCACTATTACTGTATTGAAAAATCAATTCTTCCTGCGTTTTTTTATGGTCAATTACCGCCAATAATTGTTGATCGCCATCAAACAAAACCAGCGAAGGTTTTTGTTCACAGTCAAAAGAAAATGAATCCACAGCATGGTTGATTACAATCTCATGACGTTGTTTTATATTGGCCGTCCATACATCAATCTTCAACGGAATTTTATAAATCGGAGAATAGGTTGAATCTTGCATTTGAGCAACTTTCAACTTTAATTTACCCGCATTCCATTCATGGCTCACCACCAATTCGGCATGCCCTGGGGCTAAAAAATACTGGTTAAAAAACCAGTTCAAATCCTGTCCAGTAACTTCTTCAAAAGCCAGTCTCAGGTGGTGAATTTCAGCATTTTTAAATTCATTTTTTTCCAAATACAAACTCAAAGAAGCAAAAAAGGCCTCATCACCCACCACATTACGCAGCATGTGCAATATTTTACCGCCTTTATTATAAGAATGTGCATCAAACATATCCTCTTTATCATGGTAATAATACCTGATAATCGGTTCCTGTTTGGTCATTGACTCCTGGAAATATTGTTCTGCTTCTTCCTGCGCATGGAAGTCAGCCGCTTCTTTTCCATATTTGTATTCTTCCCAAAGGTATTCTGAATAATTGGCAAAAGATTCGTTTAAAGAAAGGTTGGACCAAGATTCACAAGTCACCAAATCGCCAAACCAATGGTGAAACAATTCATGTGCAATGATATAATCCCAGTTTTGATCCAACATTTCACGGGCATCAACTTGAACTGCTTCCATCATAATGGTGGCCGAAGTATTTTCCATAGCACCCGAAACGTACTCTCTTACCACAATTTGAGAATATTTATCCCAAGGGTATTTGTAGTGGAGCTTATTGGAGAAAAACTCCAGCATTTCAGGCGTATTGCCAAAAATAGCCCGCGCATAAGGTTGGTATTTATGCTCCACATAATAATCAACTTCAATATTTTTCCATTTGTCTTTGACTACGGCAAAATCACCCACTGCCATCATGGCCAGGTAAGGTGAATGTGGTTGTTCTTGTTTCCAATAATCAGTGCGTGTTCCGTCTTGGTTTTGGGTAGCATAAATCAGTGTACCATTTGACAAGGTCAGGTATTTCTTATCCACAGTAATGTAAATCTCTTGCGTTGCTTTTTCGTTTGGAGCATCTATGGTTGGAAACCAACAAGAACTGGCTTCTGTTTCACCTTGTGTCCAAATCTGTTGGGGTTTTTCCGGATCTTTTCCATCAGCATTGATAAAATACAAACCTTTGTCATTGCTGATGGCTTCGCTCCCACCTTTAGGCAAATCATTTGGTTTGGCGACATACACGATTTTAACTTCAAATGTCTCTTCCCTGGTATAGGTTTTATCGAGTGTGATGACAATTTTTTTCTTGTCATAATTGAATACTAATGGTGAATACTGACCATTTTTCACCAATTCAATACTGGCAATGTCAAATCCTTTGGCATCTAAAACAAGCGTATTTTGTGGGTAAAAATAGGGTTTAAAACTCAATGTGGCGATACCATTCATTTGCTGAGTACTCCAATCAAATTTAACTTCTAATTTGGTATGTAGCAAATCAACATCAAGGGTCCGTGATGGATTGTAAGCAAACTTTTTTGCCGCCCAAATTGGGGCATCTATTTTAGCCTTATTTCCGTTATTACCTTGTTCAAGTTCAGGACTTACAATGATTACAGAAGAATCTGATTTTGATTTTAAAAATCGTTGGCACGATAAGCTGAAGCCAATCAGAAATAGTATTGAAAGTTTGATGAATATTTTCCTTGTCATAAGTAACCTAATTTAAGCGAAAACGTCTGATAAATAAATAAAATAGCTTATTCTATTTCAACATTGAAATTTAATAAATTATTTTAACATAAAATGTTATTTATTAAAGGATAAATTCTTAATTGACTAATAATTGAGTAATGTTAAATTTTACCATTTAATTCAAACAACATGTTAAAAATAAAGGTAAATCAATCAAGCGACTATGTGGTTGAAAAAGATGGTCACCAAACCCTTATCAATGGTATTGTGGAAAATTTTGACCGTATACTTTTGGCAGATGGACGATACCATATTCTTAAAGACAATATTTCTTATACGGTAGAAGTGTTGGAAATCAATAAAACGCTGAAGGAATTGCTGTTAAAAATCAATGGCGTTGAATACCAGGTAACAGGCAAAGACAAGTTTGATTTGTTGATGGAGCAAATGGGAATATCAGCTTCTGCTGCTTCAAAACACGAACAGTTAAAAGCACCGATGCCCGGAAAAGTATTGGAAATCAAAGTCAGTGTTGGACAGGAAGTGAAACAAGGAGAACCCCTACTTATTTTGGAAGCCATGAAAATGGAAAATGTATTGAAAGCGTCTCACGATGTAACCGTTGCTGAAATCAACATCAAGCAAGGAGATACGGTGGACAAAGGTCAGGTACTATTGGTATTTGAGTAGTTGCTGTTGTAAATAATTGTCAAAAACGAAATCCCTTAAAGCATAAAAAACAATGGCCACTTTCATCGACATCCTTCGCAATCCATTCCAATTAAAATTATTTTTCATTTCCAAATTGCCGATGGCATTACTGGCTGGATTACGCATCGAAGCTATCGACCATTCAACAGCAACCATCAGTTTAAAGTATGGCTATTTAACCAAAAACCCTTTCAAATCTTTGTATTTCGCCTGTTTGGCCATGGCCGCAGAATTGGCATCGGGAGTACTGGTATGGAGTGGCGTTGCCGATTCGAAGAAAAACATTTCCATGTTGGTAACCGGAATGGACGCTGAATTCACCAAAAAAGCCATAGGGAAAGTGGCATTTTGTTGTGAAGATGGAATTGCCATCAGGGAAAAAATTCAAGAAACCATTGATACCAAAGCAGGTGTAACGCTCCAAACAAAAAGTACAGGAAAAGATGCGCAGGGAGACATTGTGGCCATTTTCAAAATCACCTGGTCAATGAAAGTACAAGGATAAATACCCAATGGTTTCATGTATATAAATCAATCGAATAGGTAGGAGAATTATTCCAAAAGAAGATACAGCTTATATATAAAAAAATATTGGCAATCAATTGAATCGATTACTGAAATGCGTTTTCCTTAACTCTATCTTCTTATAATTTCTTCATATTGTGATAAAATACTATCTTGTCATAAATATTTTGATTATGAAACAGGTATTTACAATTGCGCTTATATTCTTGTTGTTCAGTTGCAAACAAAATTCATCCACTGAATCAAAGCAAATTACTGAAGTCAAAGATACTGTAATTGCACCTTTACAAACTGAAAAAGTTGTTAAACAGGAATCTGGAAGTGATTTTTCAAAATCTTATGAAGAGCAAACCATCAGTACCACCAATTCAGATTCGGCTACGACTATCATGATGAGAAGTAAAAGCACCGTAAAAATTTGGAAAAAAACTTTTGTCTATGCCGATGACAACAAACCTGTGACCGAAGATGTGGTAATCAAATACCGTGAAATAAAACAAGCCACTGATGCCATAGGAAGTAGTATTTCCATGATTTATGACAGTGCCGGTGTGAAACAAAATTTTGAAAGTGCGGGGATGTTTGAGTTTTATGCCTATACCAAGACGAGTGGAAGGATTGTGAAAATAGCGAAAGGCAAATCGATAGAAGTAAATTATGCAACCGATGCCAAAGACGATGATTATAACCTTTATAAATACCAAACAGGTGCTGAAAACTGGACTTACCTTTCCCGTGCTTCTCAAAGTATAAAGGGGCGTGCAAAGTCGGTACAAAAAATAGAAATAGTCGAACCTGTCAAGCCAAACCGTCCATCGAACAATGGATCTGCATTTGATTTAGACATTGATGTGGATAAATTTCCGGAGTTGAACAGTTATCGTGGAATTGTTTGGGAATATGCAGCGGAATCAAAAGCTGCGAATCCTTCAGACAACAAATGGATATTCGTAGAAAATTGGACAAATGTAAATCTTGAGGCGTATTCTAAAATGAGTGGTTGTTACAAAATTACTTTAAAGTCGAAAAAGAAAACTTTTACAACAGTCATCAAACCTGCTTTGACTGGTAATGATTTTGATGTTGCAATGCAAAAATACCAAAAAGCGATGGTGAAATACCAAAGTTTACATGCGCAAAAATCAAAAACGATTACCTTGAAAATAAGTGATTTTGGTATTTATAACATTGACAGAATAGCAAGCATTAAAAATAAATATACCATAGAAGCCGATTTTGTATTGGAAAACAGCAAAGAAGATATCTCTGGTCGTACAGTTTATTTAATTTATAACAACAATAGAAACGTTATAAGTTATACTAAAAATGGTGTTAACGCCTGGCATAAATTTACTTTTGACGCCAAAGCGCAAGACAATAATTTGTTGGTAATTATGCCGAATAACATTGTTGCCATTGGTCATTCAGCCGATTTTGAAATTATCAAAAAAAATCACCACAAAACTTATCGTTTCAAGCTTAAATTGTCCGACAAAGCAATTGAAAATATCAGTGAGTTGAATAGTGTTTTTTAGCAATGAATTTTAATTTTTTGAATGCTGAATTTCGAATTTTTTAAAGGTGTTTTTGAGCGGAAATAAGGTGGCAGCAATATTAATGATGCCCAATTTTCATCAGTTCAATTTCAAATTCCTCTTGCGTTGGCAGTGCATTTTTAATGTCCTGTGGCAATTCGGTATAGTTAAATTCGCTTACGCACAAGGGATTGTTTAAACCTTTGATAGAAAAATCAACTTCGTAATTGTCTTTGTTTTTGCATAATAAAATCCCTATGGTTGCCTGATCACTGGATTCTTTTACCATTTCATCTATGGCATTTACATAAAAATTTAGTTTCCCAATATGTTCAGGTTCAAACTCCACCATTTTTAATTCTATGACCACATAGCATTTGAGTTTGGTATGGTAAAACAATAAATCTATCCGGTATTCTTTTCTCCCAATTTGAAGCAGGTATTGTTTTCCCATATAAGCAAAACCTTTTCCCAATTCCAATAAAAACTGTGCGATATGCTGAATGAGTTTTTGCTCCAAGTCTTTTTCTTTGGCCAGTTTGCTGAGCGACAGAAATTCAAAATGGTAAGGATCTTTTAATAATTGCTGCGCCAAATCACCTTGAATATTGGGCAAGGTATATTTGAAATTACTGATTGTTTTACCCTGTCTGTGAAACAAATTGCTTTCTATTTGATACTCTAAAACAGCTCTACTCCAATTGTTAGCGATGGTTTGTGTCAGGTAAAAGGATACTTCTTCTGTCTTTTTAATTTTTTCTATGATGGTAATGTTATGTTTCCACGGAATTTGACAACACAATTCCATGATTTCAGTCAATTGTCCCCCAGGCTGGGGGACTTTTGTCTTGGGTTTTGAAAGCGATTTTGTGGAATTGTTTTTTATGCTTTTCAATTGTCCCCCAGCTTGGGGGACAATTGTACAGTGTTGATTATGAAATAAATAAAACTTTTTTATAGCAAATAAATTGGTCCTTGAAAAGCCACTCATTTGTGGAAATTCCAAATTTAAATCTATGCTCAATTGATTGATAAATCCTGTCCCCCATTTGGCCTGCGTTTGTTTTTCAACAATCTGTTTTCCTAAGTCCCAGTAAAGCAATATCAGTTCACTGTTTACCGCCAATGATGCTTTAAATTGGCATTGTTTAATTTTTGTTTTGAGGTCAATGAGCCAATTGTTATAGGCTTTGTTGTTGGATATTTGATTGGTCATCTTGAAAAAAGCAATTTAAAATATTGGTATATAAAGCTTAAAACAGTCGGTTGTTAACATATAGGATACAACATACTGATATAAAACGCATACTTTAGCGGATTAATTGTGACGTAAACTTAAATTGAAGAGTACTTGATTTGAAGTCCCTATGGATAAAAATTCTATTTGCCGTATAAATATATAAATCAAGAGCGTGATGCCTGCGCATTTTACACTAAATAAGGTATACTGATTGGATCTAAAACTTATCGTTGCTATTGCCCGTTTATACCAATTAAGTACGCATGATGCTTATCAATAATTATATGTTGATGGGCGATTTTCTCCTATCAATCGAATTGCTAATTTTGTGTACAAAAAACTTCAAAATGAAATTTACATTTTCCGTTCTATTGGTTTTGCTATTTCATATCTCTCAGGCACAAGAAGTACTTCCTGTGGAGATCAATAATCAGTGGGGTTTTATCAATACTGCTGGCAAAGTGGTTATTCCTGCCAAGTACGAAATGCCCATCAGGTTCCATAAGAATGGTTTGGCCATTGCTGTGAGAGATCATAAATATGGAATAATTAATCAAGAGGGTGTGGAAGTTATGCTTCCAAAATACCAAGAGCTGATGTGGCTGAACAACAACTTGTTAAGTTTTAAAAAAGATTCTGTTTGGGGAGTGATGAACTTAAATGAACATGAAATTATTCCTGCACAATTTTTAGAAATCTCGTTGGTGGAAGATTTTATCCATACATATACCAATCACCACCATAGCATTTATGAATTATCAGGCAAAAACATTATTTCACCTACCAATTTTACGGTATGGAAGTTGGATAATTATTGGATGGTTAAAAATGAACAATTAAAACTTGGGCTTTTTGACATGAAGGGAAATGTGGTTTTCCCAGCGATTTGTGATAGTATTTTGCCCATCAATGACAGTGTTCTTTTTTTTAAAACTTCCCTAGGTTGGAATTATCAATTCAAAAAAGAAAAAAACGACAGTGTGAATTGGAAATCAGTAAGGTTGTTGGTTGGAGATTTGGCTGATGTTGAAGTTCATGCTGGAATACATGCACTTTTCAATATTCGAATACATAAATATCTCACCGATAAAGATTTTTCGAATTTTAAAGTTGAAAACAATGAACTGATTTTGGGGGGCAAACACCATAAATTATATGCTTTTAACTTACTGGGAAAGTTGTATCCACTTGAAGGATATGAGGATATAAAACCATTGGGTTTTGGTTTGTTTTCAGTGAAAAAAAATAATAAATATGGAGTAGTTACTGCTGCTAACTTAGCCGTTTTAGCAACTGATTTGACGCTAATTCACCCTTTTGTGTATAGTGTAACTACTTTCCAGAAAGATACTTTGTGGGGTATATTGAATAAGAATGGTCATGTGATTGAGAAAGCAATTTTTTCGAAAATTGAGTTGACTGATGGTCATGCCCGCTTGTATAAAAAAGGACTTGAAACGGCGGTGAGGTTTAATGCTGATGGGGAGATTGACGCCAATTTTAATGCCATCAATACGATTCATATAGGGGCTAGAAAGAATGTTCACGAAAATGGAACACATTTGCGAAAAGTTGATCCGGTATATTCTAGCAATTGTTTTGCCCTGATTCATGACGGAGTGGCAGCAGGAAGTTTAATTCATAGGGATGTAATCAAACAGGCTTTTACACTTTACAATACCTGCACCAACGAAGCTGTCAAAAGTAATGTAAAAATTCTGGATGCAAATTTAGAAGATTTTACCGGCCAGGAAGTAGCTGCTTGTATCATTGAAGGAGGAAATTTTGGAATATTGCATAAAAGCGGACATGTATTGACGAGCGTTGAAGTCCAAGATCATGGTAAAGTAAGCCGCCAACACATTACTTATGTGGGTGCTTTTGTTGAAGGCTTGGCCAGGGTTTGTATTGGCGGAGAGGTGAACTATCACCTTAAAACAGATGTGCTTTCTGGCTTGACGTATTATTTTGATGTGGCCAATGTGAAAGGTGGGATGTGGGGTTTTATCAATTCAAATGGCGTTTTTAAGATAGCACCTGCATATC
>Ga0209353_10000205_pt1 | contig 36620 bp, 39 predicted proteins | sample LauGreSpBDMM15SD_2_FD_187561 | JGI IMG/M metagenome (GOLD analysis project Ga0209353, IMG submission 187561) | Freshwater lake microbial communities from Lake Michigan, USA - Sp13.BD.MM15.SD (SPAdes) (version 2) | ecosystem: Environmental > Aquatic > Freshwater > Lake | place: Lake Michigan... | reverse complement strand
TAATAACCATTTTAGTATGGGTCCCCTACGACCCCTTCCCTTTATACAGGCAACCCTAATAAACTGTTTATTTAATAACCATTTTAGTATGGGTCCCCTACGACCCCTTCCCTTTATACTGGCAACCCTAATAAACTGTTTATTTAATAACCATTTTAGTATGGGATCATAAGGGAACGACGAGTTCCCTTAGTCGTTGAAGACATAGTATTTCGTCATTATGTAAGGTTTGTCATCATTCCTAACATTAAAATCGTAAAAATAGGTTGAATTATTTCCCATAGGTATTTGTTTCCACTTTTTTTTGATGCAGTTAAAATACAGGTTCAAAATCCCTTGGTCGTTCGTGGTCGAAACCGGGTACTTTTCAGTGAGTTCGTATAGTTGCTGAAACGTATCGTCTTCAATAATGCTCGTGTCAAACAGCATAATGGTGGATTGAAAATAGTCAATATTCAATTCAAAATCAGAATTCAAATCCATCCCTAAGAACTGGCAACTAAGTTTCCATTGATACGTTGGGTACGCGTCCGAATGCGCCAGCAATGTATTGGGTCTCGCAGTTTGCATAATGGGTTCAATGTTCTCATAAATTTTCGCCCCGCAATCAATGTAAAATACGTATCGCCACTGTTTGAAAAACGGCGTAAACAAATGGTATTTGTGGTACTGAAACAATTTGTATCCGAATTTACCACATTGGGTGTTTGTCTTGTCTATTTTAGCGGAAACTTCCTTATTAAAAACAATATCCGGAAAGTGTTTCACCATGATTTGTTTGTTTTTTTTGAGAAACGGGTGTTTATTCAATGCGTCCACGTTGATATCGTTTCCCACAATTAGAACAATGGGGCCATAGTATTCCCCAATTTCAATCAGGGTTTTGCACGTCTCAAAAAATTTATCCAAATAGCGGAAATTACAAACAAATACAACACAAAAAGAATCCATGAATAATTAGAATTGATGGTATTACGTTTATATCATTGAATAATGAAAATACTATGTTTTTATATCAACATATAACATATCATGGTTAATAATCGGTTGACGCGACAAAAGATTAAGGCTATTCGAGAAATATATGGCAAAAAACAAAGCAAACGAATACAATATTCTCCCAGTAAACGTCGAGGTAAAAACCCCCCTAAAATTGGTTTCTTATTATCGCAGCGTCCCTCATCCCGTGCCTTATCGCCTCGTCCCTTATCGCCTCGTGCCTCATCGCCTCATGTTTCATCCCGTGCCTCATCTCGTCCCTTATCGCCTCGTGTTTCATCGCCTCGTGTTTCATCTCGTGCCTCATCTCGTGCCTCATCTCGTACCTTATCTCGTGCCTCATCTCGTACCTTATCTCGTGCCTCATCTCGTGCCTTATCTCGTACCTTATCCCGTACCTCATCCCGTGCCTCATCGCCTGAAGATGAATGGTTGAACAAATATGATAATAAAAAACCCCCTAGTGAAGATACTACCATATATAAACTACCATCACCAACTACAAATTGCAACAGCAGAAGTAATATAAATGAACACCCAGGATGCCAAACATATTCTTGTTTTGATAGAGAAAACAATGTGTCTTCTTATAGTTATGATTGCGACTGGAAACAATACTACGACACCAATGCAATGGCATATTATTATTACAACCCAGACACCGGAGAAGCACGATGGGTTAAACCGGATGGTTTATATATTAATGGAGGATTGAAAAAAACTAAAAAAAATCGTAAAAATAAAAACGAATAATTAGTTTATTTAGAATTGTTTCAATTTTTATATTTTATATCTGCGTATAATATATAAATGACTTCTGTAAATCAATCACACACTTTTTTACCAAAAGATTCGCCGTCATCTCTCGGCGGAAATGCGTCTGCTTACCAAGAAGGAGCTCAGCGAGGAGGACAAGGACACGGCTACGATGGAAAGATGATTGTTCCAGGCGTTGCAGAGGTTTCCGCCTACAAGGGCGGATCATATAAAAGACGTCAATCCAAGAGACGCCAATCCAAAAGACGCCAAAACAAAAGACGCCAAAACAAATCTAGGAAACAGAGACGCTAGAAATAAAAAGGGAGGGACAAAGCCCCATTAAAAGGAGGGATCATAAGGGAACCTGCGGTTCCCTTAATTGAACTTCACCACAATCTTCACCGATTCCTTCTTAATGGTTTTGCATGCAGAGACCGACAACTCTTCTCTCTTTTTCCGAGTCTTATTATCAGTTTCAGATTCCTCCTCGTTTTTCTTGGAAATGCTGTTGCGCGAATTCATATCCAATTCAATCTCGTTGTAATTGTTCTCTATGTATTCCAACACCTGATTCTCAATTGCCCACTTGAAGAAATTCAGTTGTCCAATCGTGGTCTGCAAAGAAGTATCGTTGGTATAGGGAATCATGATTCGCTCTCTCCGAGAAAACGGGTCAAATCGCACCTTGCTATAAGCTTTTAGTTCAAGTTTATAATTATGGAACACTTTGAATCTCTCCATGTTTTCCTCGCCATTAATAACGGTACTGCACCGATTTTTAGCGGGAATGGAGTAAACCGTGAAATTCTTTTTGGCGAAATTAGTGACGAACCAGTCAATGATTCTTAGAGAAACTTTAGATTCGCCGTTGATGATTTGCATTAATCTGTCCATATGGTCTTCTTTTTTGTAAAAATCGAGCAAATTAGTTAGCAACAATTCGTTTTGTGTTTGGCTACACCGTGATGTCATTGATGGATATTAGGCATTCCTTTTATGTTGTTTGATACAGAGTTTTTATATATTATATTATATAATGGATATTAATAAAATATTATTGACGATAGTATGTTTATTTCATATTTTTATATGGATGTTTGTTTCGTTTGCATTTATTAATGAAAATGCTGCAACAATAAATGCGTATGTTGTAATTCCATTTATATATGTTTTACATATATTACCTTTTCATGTTTTAACTGAAACTAAAAAACAACTCAGTAATACGTGGGAAGAATATAATGACGGTCTTCTTAAAAAACTATATTTACCATTTCATTTTGTAAAATTACAACACAAATTAGAGAAACTGTGTTTTTTTAACCCAATTGGTGCACAAGGATTATTAATTTTTGGATTAATAACTTCAATATATCGTTTAAAATTTTATAAAAAATAATCGAGAGAAACAATAAAAACAGAATAAAGAAAAAATGCATTTAACACATATAACCATGTCAACCAAATACATTATTTTGACAAAGGATGAGAGAGACGCCACTTACGACAACACAAAAAATCAGATTTTCTTCATTAATAAACCGCTGACCTATTTAATGCCTTCTGTTAACCATACATATTATGCTGAACGCGGTTTATTCGAGAATGACCTAATTGACTGGTGCAAACAGTTTTGCAGAAAAGACGCGATCATGCTCGATATCGGTGCGCACACGGGCAGTTATGCAATTACATTGGCACCTTATTCTGGAAAGGTGTTTGCATTTGAACCGCAAAAAATGACTTACTACGCTTTGTGTGGCGGTGTTGCCCTGAGTTCTGCAACGAATATAGATTGTTTGAAATTGGGTTTGGGAAACCAGGCACAAACCGGTAGCAAAACCTTGCACATTGTCAGCAATGATGGCGGCGGGTCAACCGTGCATGCGCCTCCTTCCGATAAGATTTTGAACAGCGAGGTAATCGAGATACGCACTTTGGATTCTCTTGGAATCCAGGGTCAAATATCCTTTATCAAAATGGATGTTGAAGAGAACGAACTCCAGGTGTTGCAAGGCGGGATGGAAACAATTGTTCGTTGTGGGTATCCTAAGATTTTATTTGAGTCCAATAGCCAGGAAAACACCGCATTGTTTGACTACTTGAGAGAAATTCTCGGATATCAAATCATTAAGGTGAATGGGTTTTTTAATATGTACTTGGCGGAAAGAAGTTAATAAAAACTTGTTAATAAAAACTTGTTAATAAAAACTTGTTAATAAAAACTTGTTAATAAAAACTTGTAAATAAAAACTTGTTAATAAAAATCTTTAATAAAGTTAAAGATTTTTTGAATGACAATCTGGAAAATATTTTTGTATGCAGTCAAAGAAAATATTTTCCAGATTGTCAAAAAGTTATGGGGTCTTGTTTTTTGTTTTATTTCTTGAATGTTTATAAAAAGAAAGAAAGAAAGAAAATACTAAAAATATTTGAACAACAATTTGGAAAATATTTTATTTGACTGCATACAAAAATATTTTCCAGATTGTCAAAAATAAATTGGTGAATATAAATTTTTATTTTTTATACGAGTAAATTAAATTTACCCAATAATTAAGAAATAGTTTATTGTAATTAAATTGTCTTCCCTTAAATTCGGTTATTGTGTTTAACAATAGTTCTTCGGTTATATCCGACCATTCATTTACAATCAATACCGGCAAATCGTCATAAACTGTATCAATTGGTAAATTCCATCTTTTTACAATGGGAATGCATCCCAATCCAATAGCCTCCCACGTTCTATGGCAATCGAGCCCTCCTCCAGCTGGCGATAAAACAAATGCAAATAAACTTTGATTTTGCCATGTTTGATTTCGATTGACGGGGTTTTTTTCGTAATAAGTCAAAGTCGATTTTACAGAATTTAAACAATCATGCCGATCGCTGGTATAGTACTTATTCTCCATATTGAAATGGAAATTGCCATAACATTTTACTATTCTTTCATAAAAAGGCTTTGATTTTTGTTTAATTTGTAATAATATTTGTTCTTGTCTAACCGGGGAGATTTGTCTTGAAAATGTGTGATAATCCATGCCGATTGGTATCGGTATTACTTTTGGATGTTTTAGTGTGCAATTTTGGGTAAACCACACCACACAATATTCACTATTTAAAAAATTTAATATACCTTCTTTATTAATTTCGTCGCCCTTTCCAACTGGTTTGTCAAAAACGGGTGCATCAAAATCGCTGTCATTTGTGACTAATATTATTTTATTTTTAATATCGGGCGCATATTTAGTTGCAAAAATTGAAATGGATAACCAACTACATAAATGCACAACGGTGTAGTCTTTTAAATTAATAAAGATTTCTTCGTCAATTTGTCTAGTTGAAGAACTTAAAAAATTGTTATGTCTTTCGCACATTTTAACTATACCTCTTGAGCAAACAATTAAGCATTTTTTTTCACTTTCGTCATTCATTGTTATTAATAATATTGTTGTGTATGTTTATATACTTTTTTTATTTATTTTGGACCAGGTTTGATAAGCTTTTGGTCGCTAAGCTTCGCTTTTGGTCGCTAAGCTTTTGGTCGCTAAGCTTCGCTTTTGGTCGCTTCGCTTTTCCATCTCTCAAAAACGGTTTTATGATAAGGATAGTCTTTCACTACCATACTGCTTATTTTAAATTGTTCTATCAAATCCACATCCACTTCGTCGTGATCAAACGCATCATTGCGTATTGTCAATTCCAGCGATTTTTCAACATTTATTGTCAAAGCGATGGGTTCTCTGCATTCGGGGCAGTTGACATGGTTTTTTACAAACATTTGATCCAAACATTCTCGGTGAAAGGTGTGTCTGCACCCTAATCTGCAACATTTTGGCATTGTGTTGCCGGTTTCCGGGTAGTAAAGCGCTGTTAGACACAGTGCACACACCTTGTTCAGAAATTCCGCTTTGTTTTTTGTATACAGGATAAACGGATAATCGTTGTTCATAATGGTTGGTCGTTATTGTTTATATTTGCAAATATAAATAATTCAATTTTCAGTGCCTTCTATCGTTCCTTCTATCGTTCCTTCTATCGTCCCTTCTATCGTGCCTTTTCCAATGAAATACCAGTATCCATATTCTCTCCAATGTTTCAGTGTTCGTTTGATACCGCTATAAAAACTGGATTTTTTAATTGTAAATGGCGGATTGCCGTCGATGCGATAATCACTCCACGCCGTATTTGGGATGTCAATCGCGTCTTCCAACGTTTTTTGAAAATCTTTGCTTTTCAAAATGGTTTCGTACATGGTAATCATATCCATTTGTCTTTGCACCTTGTCATTGCTGATTGGCAATTTTAAAAAAGTCAATAATGAATAAGACTGACAAAGGGTGTCGTTGACATCAACATTCATATTTTGGATATTGTTCATAACGCTGCAAACCTTTTTATTTTTCTTTATATCGTAGAGAACGTGGTGGTGCGAGTTATTATTTTCATCAATTCCAAATTTATATTCGTCATTTGGAAAAACCTCGGCAATGACTTCTCTCACCGTCTGGTCGCCAAAAAACTGATTTATGAATGTAAAATGTTCTTTTGAAAATTTTTCCATCTTTATGTTATCCATTTTTGTTGTATTCATTGTTATAAATAATGGATAAATATTTATAAATTGTTTGTAAATATCTACATTGGATTCATCTCTCCAAATACGCGGATCCCGCTATTATATGCCGCATGCAATGAACCATAATAAAGTGGATCCGTATGTTCACCCGCAAAAAACAGGGTATCGTTTATGGGTTCGCAGACCGCATCAATGTCCGCGTCGGTGACGGACATATCATGGTAAGAATACGCACCCTGTGTGAATACGTCTTCTTCCCATCTTGTTATGTGTCAAGATTTTGGGAAGGGGACGTTCTTAAAGTAAAGTTTCAAATGGTCTAGAACCGTATCCACGATTTCTTCATCTGATTTTCCACTCAGCCGGAATCCATTGTCCGCGGGGCAAATCGCCTCCAGTATCGGCATATTTTTTGAAACCATATAGTTGTTCCACAAAATGTATTCGTTCTCTTCATTTCGCGTAAGTATCATTGGCGCATCGTTCCAAAACACCTCGTCGAATTCCAACTGAATTTTTTTATAGGATCCCATTTTGATGTGTGCAAGGGCGTCCATTTTATTGGAAGGCAATGGCGGTTCAAATTCAATGTCTCTCAACGGTCCGGGCGGAATTGTTATGCACAATTTGTTGCATTTGTATACGAGCCCTTCTCTCGTATGCACTTCCACTTCATTTTGTCCATGAATGATTTTTGTGATAATCTGGTTGCAAATAATTTTATCCAGACAATCTTTGGATAACGTATTAACCAACGTTTTTGCGCCCTTTTTGAACAAACAGTGCGAACCAGCGTAGTCTCCAAAAAGCGCATAATCGGATTGTTGAAGAAAAGATACAGGCAGATTCTGGATACTTCCGCCACACCAGACCTCAATCATGTAGAGAAAAATCCGCATATCGTCATCTTCCGATAAAAATGAAAACGCATCGGCGATTGTGGTGGAACCATTTATTTTGCTGGTTTTTAAAATTAAATCGTTCCATTTCTCAGCGAGTAATTGTCTTTTTTCTAAAGGAAATTCTTTGTCTAAAAAATAAGTGATGTTTGCGTTCTCCGAATGCATCCACGGGTTGCATTCGGCGACCGGAATAAGGTCATCTGACAATATCAAATTTGTCAAAGGATTATCGCACAAACCGTGCACCCACGCCGCGCCATCGTCAATGTTTTTATCGTTTGTAAAAACGCGACCGCCGATACGTTCTCTCGCTTCCAATATAATATAATCTTCGTTCTGTAATTTAGATGCGATCGTTAAACCGCTAATGCCAGCACCAATTATGATGGTTTTGCTTTTCATATAAATTATATTGCTATTTTTTTCTAAGTTTTTTATTATAAACTGTTTTCACGAATTGATTATTGTCTACCTATATATTAATGAATCCGAGTTTAGAAAAAAAAACAAATAAAAAGAAAATACTGAAACGCAACAAAACGAAAAAACGCCCCAATGTATTAGTTCTCTCGCATCGAACTCCCCAAAAGATTGTTAATATAAGTCATGAGATTGAAGAGGAAATTGATGAATCGAACGAGTCGTATAGTCCATCCATTAATAAAGAATTGGTGTCTCTGAAATCGGTTCAAAGAAACCCAGTTTTCAATTGCAACAATGCGCGTGCATTCATGCTGAAAGCCCCTCTGAAAATCGGTGTTCCAGACTCTTCCGGCAAAAAAACGTGCTATCCATACGACGACCCCGTTGCCAAAAAATACATGCTGAAAAATCTTCGAGCGAATAAACACGTGGACCCGAGCAAAATCGTGCCACCCATCCAGGAGCTAGCGAACTGCTGGTTTAACACAATGTTTGTGTCATTGTTTATCTCCGATAAGGGACGTAAATTCTTCCATTTTTTAAGGCAGATGATGATTGAGGGGAAACAGAAGGGCGGCGAACCGATCCCGGAAGTTTTGAGAGACGGATTCGCGCTTTTCAATTACGCGATTGACGCATGTTTAACCGGCAACAAGTATGCGTACGTTCTAAATACTAACGCCATTATCCAGCAAATCTATGATTCTGTTCCGGATGATTATAAGGCACAATACGCCTATATTCGCGACGTAGACGAAGCAGGAAACCCGATTCGATACTACTTGAGCTTAATCAATTATATGGGGAATCGCAATTTGCCGATTTTATTTGTGCAGGATGCAGGAATCAGTTGGCAATTCCAACTCCAAGAAAAATCTACTGGAAAAATACCCGATGTGATTATTTTGGAATTCTTTGATGACGACGAGCCGACAACCAATAAAGAAACCCGGTTTACATTAAATGGTGCAAAATACGCGCTGGATAGTTGCATCATTCGGGACACTGATAAAAACCATTTCTCTTCTTTGCTGACCTGCGAGAAGAAAGAGATGGCCTATGACGGGATGAGTTTCCACCGACTCACATACATGGATTGGAAAAGTAAAATAAATACGGATTTCAAGTGGCAGTTCAAAGGGTCCAAAGACGACGGTAAACTTCTTACCTGGAACTTTGCGAAAGGGTACTATATGCTGATTTACTATCGGGTCTAAACCCTTGGAGAATTAAAATGTCCCATTTTAAATCTTCATTGGTATAAAAATATTATTTAAGATAGAATAATATTTTTTGTAAAATATTTATAATATACATATTTGTATAATGCCAACGCCAACCGAAATATACAATGCAAATGTTTCCCAACTTCAAAACCAATTGAACGTAGCAATCCGCAAAATTAATTTGATGCGAATAAGTAATATATTAAAAAAAAGTATGATTGTTAGAGCAATGAATGATTCAAATATTTATTTAAAAAAACTAACTGACAAATATAACCAGGATATGGCGTTAGTAAGTAGTGCTAAAACTGCGTTTTTGGTCGGAGTAAATTATACAGGGACTATAAACGAATTGTACGGATGCATCAATGACACCAAAAACATAGAAGACCTTCTCAAAAATAAGTATAATTTTACAAACATCGCGTTATTAAATGACGAGACTTCTGACAAACCGACAAAAAAAAATATATTAAATGGTTTGCAAACACTGTTATCCAATACGAATTCTGGAGATACCGCGTTTTTCATGTTTAGCGGACACGGAACGTCCACGATGGATTTGAATGGCGATGAGAGAGACGGTCGAGACGAAGTGATTATGCCGATAGACGCGTTTACAATTGATACGTGCATAGTAGACGACGAATTAAACAAAGTGATCAGAAACGGATTAAAACCGGGAGCAAAATTGGTTGCATTATTTGACTGTTGTTTTAGTGGAACTATGATGGATTTGCGATATACATATGGATATCCCGACAATACGAAATCATCGGAAACTGTAGGCGATGTGTATATGATAAGCGGGTGCACTGACCAACAATTAAGTGATGATACTGTTGCGCCAATCAATGGAAAGGAAATGGCGTCGGGTGCGATGACCTATGCATTTTTGTCAATGATTAAAGAAACCGCTTTAATGGGTGATTTGGTTACCAAAATGCAGGCATTTTTGAAAAACAATGGGTATTCGCAACGGCCGTTACTATCCTCGGGGAAAAAAGTAGATTATGGTAAGACTGTTTTTTTATAAAGGAAACCGTAGGTTTCCGCTTTTCTTAACCTATAGTTAAAAGGGAATTGGTATTAAGGTTTTTATTGAACAGTGGATAACCTTTTGATGTTTCTCAAATGGAGAAGTATCAAAAATTTCATAAAAAAGGAGGGTTCAAAAGGGAACGTAGTTCCCTTTACCACTTGCCTGTGGTCTTTTTCACCATAATATTGTTCCCCTTTGCCTTTCTCTTTGCATTTGGGTCATATTCGTCTCCATCGTCGTCTGCCAAATTCTTGGAGAGTTCCCAGAACTCTTTGGACCCCAATTTGAAATCGGGGCGGTCCGCCGCCTTGTACCAGAACACTTGGTCGTTAATCTTGTTGGATTTGGCGTTGTTGGATATCACCATGCACTCGTAATTCTCGGTTGTCTGGTCCATAATAGTGCAAAACGATTCCAATGTGGGGAACATCGACGCATAGTTCTCCCAAATCTTCTTACGATTGGATAAATAATTCTCTCGCAAAATAAAAACGTAATCAATATTGGTGCGGAGATTGGGTGGGATACCCAATGGGTATTGCATCGTGATGATTAACATCACTTTCCAGTGTCTTCCGTTCATGAACAAAGATCTCATCAACTTATCTTTAGTCCAACTGCTGTCGTACAAGCAATCATCCAGAATAACAAAAGTGCGCGGGTCAATAGAGCACTTCTTGTAAGTCTCCATCTCGGCCTGGCACTGTTTCATAACGGTTTTCTGGCGTCTTAACACGTTCTCTATCAAAATGCTGTTGTATTCTTCGTGGATGAAAAGTTTGGGAACCAGTTTTCCGTAAAATCCGTTGCCTGCTTCTGTTCCTGAAATCACAGTACCAATGGGAATATCCTGGTGATGGTACAGCAAATCTTTGACCAAAAAGGTTTTGCCGGTATCACGGCGCCCGATCAAAACAATGACGGGCCCCTTATTTTCTTTCGGGTCAAAGGTGATTGCACGCATATCAAATTTTTTCAATTCAAGTGTCATTTTAAATTAATTAATATATGTAAAAGAAAGATAAAAAATGTGTAATTGAAACGATTATGTCATTATTTATCTTAGTGAAACGATTAGTTCATTATACCTAAATTATGTTTTAGCGTAAAATATAAATGGATAACAAATTCAGTATTTTTTATAAAAAAGCAAAGAAGATTGATTTAGAAATGTTGGATTCAATCAGTGAAATTCAACACTATAATCCCGTATATAGCCGATTTTTCGAAATGGATGAAACCAACTACAATCGCATTTCTCTTAACCACAAATACCACATATATGATTTGAAAACGGTGGTTGACGATGACGACAAACCAATGGAAAAGGACATCTTTGTCAAATTCTCTCCACTTTTGGATCCGCTGAATTATTTGCGGGGCAAATACGATTTGGAAACTCCCATTTTCAAAACACTTCCTAAACTGGGGTCCACTACCGATACGTGTTTGCCCAAAGTATTGGATGTAAATAACTCTTCTTATGTAGACGGATTTTTCTCTTATCTGACATCGATGATGAAAGACACGCATGGCTGGGTGCATGGCGTGGAGTATTATGGTTCCGCACTCGCGGTACAGCGCGGGTTCAAATATGATATCGTGGATGATCTGGATTTCTTGACAAAATGCCCGTTTTTCACCAACAATTTGAACAAACATTTCACCGTGGACGAAGACACCTCCATCATTTTGCGCGAGTATTCGGGAGAAGGTTCGCGCACCAACAAGAAGAAACTGAGTATCAAAGATTTAGACATTGATTTGGATGTAGAGGAGGTTATCGCCGAATCAATTGGTGTTGTGCCCGAAATTATTACGAATGCAACTCCGTCATTAGAATACGAATCCTTATCGAAAGAATCCGATAATGTCGACGACGAATCCAGTAGTGATTCCGACAGTAGCGATGATTCCAAATCGGACACAACCAAATCGGAAGAGAGTGATTGGGAGACAGAATCGGATGACGAAGGGGATGATTCCGAAAACCATGGTTCCGAAGACGACGATTCCATTTTCGAAGAGGATGAAAAGATGTTCAGTTATCTGAATGAATTTCCAGTCCAGCTTATTTTCCAGGAAAAGTGCAAAGGCACATTGGATGAATTGATAATGCAGAGAAAACTGAAAGACGATACATTTGTGGAAGCTCTTTTGCAAATTGTGTTGTTATTGGCCACTTACCAAAAGGTCTTTGATTTCACACACAATGATTTGCACACCAATAATATTATGTATGTAGAGACGGAGGAGGAGTTTTTATATTACCGTGTTGGCGGAGTTTGCTACAAAGTCCCTACCAACGGTCGCATTTTCAAATTGATTGATTTTGGAAGATCCATTTACCGTTTTGGAGGCAAAACGTTTTGCAGCGACAGTTTTGCGCCCAATGGCGACGCTGCGACCCAGTATAATTGCGAACCGTATTTCAACGAGAAGAAAGCCCGAATTGACCCGAACCCCAGTTTTGACCTGTGTCGCCTTGGATGTTCTCTCTACGATTTTGTTTGCAGAGACGACGAGGTGAAAACCCCGTTGCAGAAACTGGTGGATTCCTGGTGCAACGACGACCATGGAAAAAGTGTTCTTTACAAACCGAGCGGTCAAGAGAGATACCCCGATTTCAAATTGTATAAAATGATTGCGCGAACGGTGAACAATTTGGTTCCAAGTGAACAGCTGAAACAGAGTGTTTTCAAGAAATATGTTTACGAGGCAACCGTGCAAATTGAGACAATAATCAATGTAGATGCATTGCCCAATTATGCATAAGAGAACTAATAATCCCCTCAAATTAGGTTAAAAAGATTCCATTAGTAATTATTACTTAGTAATGGAAAAAATCGATAAAATCATATATATCAACATGGACGCACGGGCCGACCGAAAGACGGCTCTTTTGAAAGAATTTGACCGCATCGGTTTCACCGAAAAGAAAATCATCCGGTTTCCGGCGTCTTCTTACAATGGTTGCCCCAACACCGGGTGTTTGTTGAGCCATGCAAATGTTTTGGAAATGGCTTATGATATGGATTTGCAAAATGTGCTTGTCATAGAAGACGACTTTATTTTCATCGATGATGTAAAAAAAATCCATCACGACATAAACGCGTTTTTTGAATTAAATATTAATTGGGATGTCGTTATGCTGACAACGTGCGCGGCTATAATCGCCGAACCGACGAATCAATTAATTTCGAGAATTTCGTCGTCGGGCAATGGAGCGGGGTATTTGGTCAATCGGTCAATGATGTTGGAACTCAGTACATTGTTCAAATCCAATGTGGAGAATTTGTTTTCCACAAAACAACACTGGGTTTACCAGAATGATATATTGTGGAAAACGATTATGCTGTCGTCGCAGTGGTATATGTTCAATCATTATTTGGGGTACCAGAAGGAAGGATATAGCGATTTGTCGCAGGACCAGAAGATTGCGATTATTCCGCAAATTGTAGGGGAACCGCTATGCTCATCCCCTATGACCCCTCCTTTGGGAAATAATTCTTCAATTGTAGGGGAACCGCTATGCTCACCCCATATAACCCATCCTTTGGGAAATAATTCTTCAATTGTGGTAGATGAACCAGTTTATCTTCATATTGAGGAGGAAAAATATTTAGAACAGATTGACTCATTGCTTCCTACGAGATATTGTGCTGACTCTATTGTAAATAACGTAATTAGTGCATTTATTGGTAGGTCCAATGTCGGATTGCAAAAATACGGAACAACTTTGGATAGAGACGATTTATCTGTTCTTGATTGGATTCAGCACGCCCAGGAAGAACACATGGACGCCATTCTGTATTTGGAAAAGTTGAAAACCGAAATAAAAAAGGGAAGATCTATTTAATGCCTTATTTACGTATTACGAATAATCTCGGTCATTCTTCCTCCACGCGTTGTGTGTTTTTTCTTTCTGCATTTTTTTGGATGGCCTTCATTATGGCGATCGGAATGAATGATATTGCGGTCCCGAGAGTGAATGATATAAGTGTGCACATGAGCACTTCGACCAATATTCCCTGTATTATTATTAATACGATTCCGTAAATTCCAAATAATGTTATAATTAATTTCCCTCCCGGCTCGTCGAATATCGAGAATCCTAGAAAAACTAGGAGCGATACTGATAGTATTGTTTTTATTATGTCCGCCAGTTGTGCGTCTGCCATTTGTGTGTCTGCCATTTTATTCATTTGTTTATACTGTTTGTTTTTATAACTTACACCCTATTTCGAATAAATATTTCAATTTTACAATTGCAAAAAACATAAAAAAATAAAACGTAAATATATAAGAAACCAATGCATCGTATATATTTTCCAAGCTCAATGGGACAAAGAAAACTCGGCGTGGATACAACCAGTAAATATTTGTTCCAACTTTTTGGAGATAACGGAACCCTAGTAAAAACAAAAAACAGCGATAAGTTTCGCGATGTAGAACTTTGCGATAAGCTTCGCGATCAGCTTCGCACTAAGCTTCTTTCAGATAATCTGCGAAATCTATTTACTGCAAATATGAAGACAAAAAACCCCATCATAAATATCGGCGGGGACCACTCCATGGCCATTGCGACCATTAGTGCATCTTTGGAAAAACACGGTTCCGCACTCAAAGTCATTTGGTTTGATGCACACGGCGACATCAATACCCGCAAAACATCGCCCAGCGGGAATTATCATGGCATGCCTCTTGCATTTTTAACGGGATTGGATAGTGATTACGAATTGTTTCCATTTTTGTTTTGGGTCCCCGACCTCAAATTTGAAAACATTCTTTATTTGGGTATCCGCGATTTGGACGATGGAGAGAAGGCGTTTATTAAAGAGAAGAAAATCAAGTTTATCCGGTGTAAAGAAATCAACGAGAACCCAAAAGAAACCTATGCAAAAATCAAAGAATTCGTGGGAAAAGACCCGCTGCATTTTTCGTTTGATGTGGATGGACTAGACCCGGAAGAAATGTCGAGCACGGGAACAACCGCACCAAACGGTGTTAAAACAAAAGTGATGAAACCCATTGTTGACAAAATAATGAAGAATTTGAACGTGGTAGGTATGGACATAACAGAATTCAATTTGGAATTGGGTGAACGAGAGAAGTCGATGAAAAATTTTACAAAATTGTTCAAAAAATACTTAGAATAATTACATAAAAATGTTGTATTTTTATGTAAAAGGCTGGGGGTCACACGGGTATAATAAATAAAGGAGGGGTCATAGGGGAACGTAGTTCCCCTATTTAGAACTCGCACACCATATCAAAAACATCGACAGCAATTTCCTTATTTGCCATCGCATACTCAGAAACGGTGCGTTCAAAGAAATTGGATTTGCTTTCCAAACTAATGAGTTCCATAAAATCAAAAGGGTTTGCACTGCCGTAAATCTTATCAATTCCAAGTTGCAAACAGAGACGGTCTCCCACAAACTCAATATACTGGGTCATCAATTTCGCGTTCATCCCAATTAACCGGCACGGCAACGACTCGGTTATAAATTCCTTTTCAATCTCCACCGCCTCTTTCACAATTTCCACAATCTTGGACTTCTCTATTTTCTGATGGAGTTTGGAGTATATAAGAATGGCGAATTCAGAATGCAGTGCCTCGTCTCTACTAATGAATTCGTTGGAAAGAGTTAGACCCGGCATGATTCCGCGCTTCTTGATCCAGTAAATGGCTGCAAAACTACTGCTGAAGAAAATGCCTTCTACGCAGGCAAACGCTACCAATCGTGTGGGAAAGGTTTCGTTGCTCGCCTCGTATCCAATCCAACGCCTTGCCCAGTCCGCTTTCTTCTTGATGGAAGGACACGTTTCTATGGCATTAAACAACTTGTGTTTTTGAGCCTTGTCTTTAATATAGGTTTCAATTAAAACACTGTACATCTCAGAATGGATGTTTTCCATTGCAATCTGGAACCCGTAGAAAGCGCGGGCTTCTGAGAGTTGAACATCGGCCATAAATCGCGTCGCCAAATTCTCCATAACAATTCCGTCGCTCGCTGCGAAAAATGCGAGAACCATCGAGATGAAATACTGCTCGTCTGGCATAAGCTTTGCCCAGTCACCTAAATCTTTGGACAAATCAATTTCCTCGACGCGCCAAAAACAATCGACCTGTTTCTTGTACATTTTCCAGATGTCCTCGTCTTGGATTGGAAACATCACGTAGCGAGAGGTGTCTTCTTTCAAAAGGGGGTCTGTCATTTCCTAAATAATATACAACGGCAGATTTTATATTATTTGAATAAACTAATAGTGTAGAGCATAAATATGTTGTCTAATATTTAAGAACTCATCTACATCTACATTCTTTTACGTTCCCTTTAAAAAAATCAAATAAATTTCTATTTTAAAATCGCCACGATGATTCGAACCAAAGTTGATACATCCAACATTGATGCAAAGACGTTTCACAAAATGCTTTTTATTTTCAATTGTGTAGAGAAGGGTTGGAATGTGAAGAAACGCGACGGCAAATATATTTTCCAAAAATCTCACGACGGAAAGAGAGAAGTTTTTATGGAAGATTATTTAGAGAAATTCATTGCCGAGAATTCTTCACTTTAAAGGGAACCAAGGTACAGCTTCGCTTATGCCTTTTTTTGCTTTGCTTATACCCTCCTTTATACAAAATTACTCAAACTGTTTTCCATTTCTTTTTTTGCTTTGCTTAAACAAAATTACTCAAACTGTTTTCCATTTCTTTAGAACATTTTGTCTTGCCACACTTTACCCATTCATCAAACCGTTTTTTGTATTTTGATTTTTCATACAATTTGTTAGTACAATCATAATATTCATAATCATCTACTATTTTGGAACAGAGATTCGCTTCTTCTTTCAAATAACGTTTTTGTTCAGCCAATCTTTTTTTATTCTGCTTTGAACATTTCTGGGTTTTGCATTTATTCAGTTTTTTGAGCAGTGGTTTTCTTTTTTTATCTTTTTCTTCCATTTTTTTGGTTTGATTCTTTGTTAAACCAAATTTGAATTCTTTTGGCAAACTCATATACGCATTATTTAGATTTTATTCATTCATTCATTATCAACAATCTTGTATTTAGTTTAATTCGGTATAAATTGTAAATTCAATTAGATTGTAATGTTATATGAGTTATACAGAATTTCACGGTGAAATATTGGATTCCGTACACGTTGATAATGTGTTGAGAAGTTATTTCCCAGATTATAGCTATAAAGGAGTTATGTTAGATGTTGGTGCATTTGAACCCATAAGAATTTCAAATAGTTATCATTTTGAAAAAAATGATTGGGATGTATATTGTTTTGAAGCGAATACAAATGGAATTCCATTATTACAACAATATAGAAAAAATGTGTTTAATTATGCAATTTACGATGAAAATAAAGAATCTGTCGAATTTAATGTGGTAGAATCAAATGGTTGGACTGCAGGATTTTCGGCAATTGAACTAAGTGATGAAATTGCCAATGTATTTAAGTGTGATAATAAACAAATTACAAAAATAAATGTACAGCAAAAAAAATTATCTTCAATATTAGAAACAGAATTAAGTCATATCGCAAATATTGATATTTTAAAAATAGATATTGAAGGTGGAGAATTAAAATGTTTACATGGATTAAACTTAAACAAATATAAACCCAAAGTAATTTTATTAGAAAACATAACCAATGATACAAAAATAAATGATTATTTGTATAAATTTGGATATATATTGGATAAACATATTTCATATAATCAATTTTTTATTTTACAATAAATGATTATTAGAAGTAGTTCTCATATTTCATCCATTCATGATTCTCTCAAACTGTTTTCCAATTTCCTTTTCTAAATCCGGCAACCTGGTGTACAGCATCGGATTTCTACCATTCTCATATTTATTGGGGTTAAACTTAATAACTATGGTTTTTTCGTCTTCTGCAGAGACATTTGTGTTGTTATTAAAAACAATTTTGAGTGTAAACCCATTAATCTGGATTTGGCTTACGCCCGGTCCGTGAATAAACCCGTCAAATTTGGAATCTATAAATTTTTGGATAACATCGTCCTTTGATTTGTAAACGGTTTGCAGAGAAAGTGGGTCCAATGGGAATAATTTTACATAACAATGCGTGCAATAACCTTTGAACCTGGATAAAACGTTTTTTCCAGAACATTTTGTACAATTTTTAACCACTTCATCCGCTGGTAATCCCGGTTCCAAACTTCTCGTATTCTTCGAATCTGGTTCTCTGTGCAAAGAACAGAAAAACGGTTTTCCAAAACAAAATCCATAAACTGCCGGGTTCCTACAAGTGTCTTTTTTGCAAATGGTTGGCATCTTATTACTTTATATTATCAAATTTATCTCATAATTTTAACCCCTAAATGTTGTATCGGGGGTGAAATATAAATTCATTGTCTCTACACAAATGCAATGTATTTTGTAAATTGCGCATCTATGTTTATGTAAGGGAAGGTTCTAACAAAAACCGCAGGTTTCCTTTAAATGTAGAGAAAATCATAAAATTTTGGCTTTATACGCTCAGATTTAGGAGAAATTATATTTTTAGATTATATAAAAAAATGGGAGGAGCCTTAATGCAATTAGTCGCCTACGGCGCACAAGATGTTTTCCTTACTGGAAACCCCGAGATTACTTTCTGGAAGGTGTCTTACAGACGCCACACCAACTTCGCGATGGAGTCCATCGAGCAGACTTTCAACGGCCAAGCCGACTTCGGTCGCCGTGTTAGTTGCACCATCTCCAGAAACGGAGATCTTGCCTACCGCACCTATGTCCAGGTTACTCTCCCCGAGATTAACCAGTCCATGAAGAACACCACCAGTGGTGATGTCTATGCCCGTTGGTTGGACTACCCCGGTGAGCAGCTCATTGCCCAGGTTGAGGTTGAGATTGGAGGCCAGAGAATTGACCGCCAATATGGTGACTGGATGCACATCTGGAACCAGCTCACTTTGTCTTCTGAGCAACAGGCCGGTTATTACAAGATGATTGGACACACCACTCAGCTTACCTACATCACCGACCCCGCCTTCGCTGACATCAACGGCCCCTGCGCTTCCACTGGAGGCCCCGGCCAGGTTTGTGCCCCCAGAAAGGCTCTCCCTGAGACCACCTTGTACATTCCCCTCCTCTTCTGGTTCTGCAGAAACCCCGGCCTTGCTCTGCCTTTGGTCGCTCTCCAGTACCACGAGGTTAAGATTAACATCGATTTCAGACCCATCGGTGAGTGCTTGTGGGCCGTCAAGGATTTGATCTCCATCACTAGTACCACCGGCATGGCTGTTACCACTGCTTACCAGCAGTCTCTTGTTGCCGCTTCTATCTACGTTGATTTCATCTTCTTGGATACCGACGAGCGCAGAAAGATGGCCCAGAACCCCCACGAGTACCTCATTGAGCAGCTCCAGTACACCGGCGACGAGTCGGTTGGTTCTTCCAGTAATAAGATCAAGATCAACTTCAACCACCCCTGCAAGGAGCTCATCTGGGTCGTCCAGCCCGATGCCAACGTTGACTATTGTGCCTCCCTCGAGGGCAACAGTACTCTGTTCAAGGTGTTAGGTGCCCAACCCTTCAACTACACCGATGCCATTGATGCCCTCCCTCCCTCGATCCACGTCTTCGGAGGCCCCGCTGAGACCTCTGGTACCAATGCCTTCATTAGTGGAGGTATCTTCCAGATGCCCGGCGCTTTAGACGGCTTCGTCTCTGGTGGTACCAGCACTGTCCAGGACTGGCACGCTACTGGTGCCTTCAACCAGGACAGCGCTGCCCCTACCGGATCCATGTTGTCCGATGCCGGAACCTTCGTTTTGGCCGAGACTGCTCTCCACCTCCACTGCTGGGGTGAGAACCCCGTTGTCACCGCTAAGCTCCAGCTTAACGGACAGGACCGTATCTCCGAGAGAGAGGGTTCTTACTTCGACGTTGTTCAGCCCTTCCAGCACCACACTCGTGCCCCTGATACCGGCATCAACGTGTATTCTTTCGCTTTGAGGCCTGAGGAACATCAGCCCTCAGGGTCGTGCAACTTCTCCAGAATCGATAACGCCACACTCCAGTTGGTGCTGTCCTCTGGAACCGTTGCCGGAACCTCGACTGCTAAGGTCAGAGTATATGCTTACTCTTACAACGTTTTAAGGGTGATGGCCGGTATGTGCGGCGTCGCGTATTCAAGTTGAGCGGACATACATACAACGTGTTTTGCAGTGGCGGTGTTGTCGTGGATATCAAAAATTCTGCATATCCTTTAAAAATTTAATAAAAAATCAAAATCAATTTTTTTATTAAATCGTTTTACAAACCTTCATCATCGGTTGAATACTCGTTTATAGTTAAACCAATATTTGTTGGAGTTTCTAGAGCTTTTTTTTTACATCGTTGTTCTGCAATTTTTTGTGCGTGCATACGTTTATATTCTGCATCTCCATATTTTTCTCGCGTATTTTTGCGTCGTTCTTGTCTTTTTTCTGTTGATATTTTACGCATTTCATCTCGTGAAGGTTTATTTGGATTGCGATTTAATGTATTAATAATTGGAACGCAAACTGGAATATAATTTTGTTTTTGACTACAATTGTAAATTTTTAAAAGTTTATTTATAAAATATTCATACTCAATGTCCTTTTTCATAAAGTTGCATTGTCCGCAACAAGGACGAATATTTTCAGTTGTATATCCAATACTATTATCATATCTATCAATACCATTTTTATGCCTATTGCTATTTTGCTTACCACATATATAACAATCATAACTAACAATCTTATCAAAATCACTTTGTGTTAGTTCAAATACATAATTTCGTGATTTTGCGCCTTGTTTATAAGAATTATAATTAATAGTAGAATGGTTTGCAAATGCACGTGGATGTAAATTGCAGTTAATAATCTTATTATAAGTTAATATATGTTCCGTTCTTTTTATAAACGTTGAATTATCAAGTGCACCCTTCATTGTATTGCATTCATCACAACAACTCACACAATTATCAAGCTCATAACCTTTACTGCTATCCATTCGGTCAATGCCATTAAAACCTTTGTCTTGAATTGTTTCACAGTAATAACATGGTTTTATAACAATTTCAACAAATTGTTCTTTTGTTAATTCAAAATTTATATTATTCATTTCACATTTATGTGTGTAATTATACATATGTTTATTAATATTGATTAAATTTTTTTTATTTGACTCTTCCACCTTTTCGGGATTGTTTTCTCGCCACTTAGCCATTGTTTCTGAATTTCTTTTCAAATATTCTTCTTGATGTTCATTGTGTTGTCTATCCCTATAATTTAATGTTTTCAATACAACTTTTTCAGGATTTGCATTTTCCCACTCTTTTTTTGTAGCCTTTCTCTCCGGTTTTTGTGATGCAATTCGTTGTATTTCGTTCACGTGTTCTTTGTCTCTCTTTTCATTTTGTTTTTTGAATTCTTCTCTGCACTTTAAACACGTTTTTGTTTCTGAATACTCATTAACCACCTTAAATTTACAACAAACCGTACACTGTTTCTTTCCATCAACAATTTCATCAGATACGGCGGACCGTTTTGCCTTATCCTGTTCTCTCTCCTTCTCCAAACATTCTGGACAACTTTTGTACGCATAGTCTGACCCAAGTTTTGCACGACACCCCTTCAAATATTTTGCACACGGTTTCATTCCTTCGGCCAAACATTCATCTACAAACAAACACAGTTGGTGTTTTCCGCAATAATCATTTTCGTCGGATTTTTTGAAAGTGCAACCATCGGATTTGCACAAAACCACCTCAGTTTTGGCTTTTGCACGGTTTTCCGCACCTCTTTCTCCACAAGTTAAACATTGAATTTTACCGGAAGGCAAATCCTTCCATTTGTTGCACCCTTTGCAGAATTTTAATTGTTGGAGTTGTGCATCCGTGTATTCCGTCAAATAATTGTGATAGTTGCAAAACGGGTTTCCATAATTACGGCACAAATCACCATTGCGGTCTTTTCCTTTGCATTTGATTTCAACTGGTGTTTCAATAACTTTCTTATCGGTGATGTTAAACCTCTGGTCTTTGTTAATAAACTTCTCCCAAATACTCTTATGTTCTTCCGATAATTCGCCTTTTGACAAACTCATATTTTGCCGGGTTATCCACCGCGACAATCGGCACTCTTCTTCGGTGCTACCGTCCTGTTTGGGCATCTTATTATTTTCGCTAACATATTCAACCACTTTATCAAACGTATCTTTCCAGGACTCTTCATATGTTCGGTAAAGATGTATATACTTATTGATAAATGCAGTCCATTTATCATATCGGTCAGTTCCAGGTTGTACACGCTTTACCTGGTCATAACTCCATCGCAATAGTGCAACTTCTTCGGCACAGCCAGTTTCACTTGGCTTGCGACCATACAAATCAATAAACTCACCAAGCATTTGCAATTTCTTATCCCAAATTTCATCCTTGGTTAAAAGCTGGTCCTCATTTTTGTTCATGAACTCGGTCCACGTTTGAAGTCGTTCTTTGCTAACCCACATACCGGCAGTTCCACTTCCTGCGCGGTAAAACTTGAGTTGGTCGCTGAGCCACGAACCAATCTCCGGCTCCTTCTTGGAAGGTTTTTTTCCATCATTGTTGGTCATATACTGGATGACCTTATCTAACTTGCTGAACCACGAATCGTTCATTTCTGGAAATTATGCGATTCGTATGAATATATAAACAGACTTCAATTTTATATTAAAAATGGATGTTTTTGTGCATAGTTTTATTAAGAAATCGTTTTTGTTGCAACAAAAACGATAAATTATATGGCGAGTGCGATGAGAATGTAGTACAGAAAAATATGGAAAAGATGTGTTATTGTATAAAGATGGGCTCGGAATGTACAATGAAAATGGTGAATTAGTTAAAGAATACAAATGCAAATACGATTGCATCAAACATGAGAGAATGAGCGACATAAAGGCGATGAACAAAGATAAAGCGTACAATGGATATCGATTTGCGCCTTTGCCGAGTAAGTTGTGGTGTTAAAATATTTATGGTTTCGTAAATATTTATTATGGTGTATTGGGTTGTGAATTTGGTGGTGTATTGGGTTGTGTATCTGATTGTGCAATGGATACATTAATATCATTTTTAGAAATAGGTTTCATTATTGGAATTGCGACATCTTTTGCATCAGGATTATTTAATTTAGAAAATAGAGCAGAATTTGTTATTAATAGAGCTGTATTAACTGCAGTATCTGTTATTTGTGGCCTTATTTTTTGGTTAAAGACAACAAAAATATCTTTATAAACTTTTTCCGCCAATAAAGGGTATAACATTACAGCTATTTTTTCTTTCAAAGAATTAGTTTCTGGTGTTTCAGTTATTTTACCCTCACTATCTTTGGTTCCAACAAGTGCAGCCAATATTTGGTTAGTATCTGTAACACTACTGGGAACTGCTTTTTTGAGTTCATCGGAGTTACCCATATTTGTAATTAAATATGTATTAAAGTCAAAAACATACTTTGTTACACTCATTGTGTATGTTGTATCCATAATTGCATAATCACCCAATAATTGTCTGAACTGTTCGCCTGAATATAAAAAACTGGAATTCGCAGTTGCGGATACAGTCTGTTCTACAAAAGCTTTGCTTGGAATAACATTTGTTATTGATGCATTATATTCTTTTTCGACTTCTGCAATTGGTCTGAAATATTTTCGGTACCGTTGATAAATAGGTGATATAATATCTATTTTATCAATTGCTTTTGAAGTACTATCTTTTACTGCAGTTCCTATTTTATTAATTTTACTACCAAGACTTGTAATACCTGTTGCTGCATTTGATCCAAATTTAGACACAGTATCTGAAACAGAACTTAAACCTTTTCCTAATAAACTTGTCGCAAAGTTTTTTGTGCCTAACAGATCATCTCCTCCAGATTGGATTTGCGATGGTTGATTAGAATCAATCAAATATCTTTGTTTATCAATGATGCACAATCTAACAAAAATATAGCGATACATCAAAAAATTGCCAGTTTGCAATAAAATGTCAATATTTTGTTCATTGCAATTTAAATAATTATTTTCTGTATTATAAACATTATATACTTGATTTAATTCCACCATTCTTACAGCTACATTTTCAGTATTCAAATAGTTTTTATAAGCATCATAAAAATATTTTTCTGGAAAGTAACTAAGTGTTTTAAACATTAAATTATATAATTGTTTTAATAAACTAGCCAATTTTGCACCAGGTTTTAATTTAGTTCCAGTGTCTTTATAAAACATATGAATTATATGTGCATCATTTTTTATATATTCGCACACTCCTACAATTAATCTACTTAATTCTTGCAATTCTTTCTCTTTCAAATACAAATTAGAGACATAAACCATGGTTGATACAAGTCCAAATAAAACAATAAGTCCTAGACCAGTTGCAGTTAATCCAAGTGCAGTTGCACCACCAATTGCAGTTATAACCGAGGTTGTTGCTGAACTAATAGTTCCGGCAGTCGCGGTTCCAATGGTTGCAACAACACCTGCATTTCCAGCAAAAGCAGCAGCCTGCATGGAAACAATTAAACTCATTGATGCAACACCCAGCGCAGTAGTTACCGCATTGAGGGTTGATGAAAAAGATATAACATCAAGTTCATCACTTCGTATACCTCCATATTTTGCGAAAGCATTCAAATAATCCGATGTTCTGCTTATTTTTGAATAGTTTTGATAGATTGGTGTAAATTCATCTAGTTTTATAGTTGAGTATTTTGCAAGTAATGTTGAATCAAGATCTTCTTCACCGCGAAAATACTGCCCAAGTAATGTTTCAATATCATTATTCGCAGTTTTTTTAAGATCTGAATTTAATTCTCCTCCGCGAACACTTCGCGTCTTTTTACCACTACCACTATTTCTCTGTCGTCGTCGTGTCATTATATATTATGTACTCAAAATTTAATTGTAAAAATATACACATATTTTATAATTAAAACTCCGGATTGTCGGTAAAAACTGCAGCAACCGCGGGCAAACGGGTTTGTTCGGTCATTGCACTAAAGAACCCATTCATCGATTTGTTCATTGAAAAGACGGCAAACGTGGAAACACCCGCCGAAACCGCAACAATGGTTGCGTCGCGAATGAGTTCCTTCAAAGGTCGCATCTCTTTATTCACATATTTCATCTCTATCATTTTTGCTAAAATGTAGAGAACGGTCGTGACAATAATTATGGCAACAATGGCTTCCATTCTATATAATCAACGATTTTGAAAAAGCGTGTTTCTGACCGCATAAAGGGAACTACGTTCCCTTTAAATCCCTCCTTTTTGAATAACTCATTTTAAAGGGAGAATCAAAGACGTAAGCATCGCTGAATAAGGGCGAAGCCCGACCTGCTTAACCATAGGTTTCCTTTAAAGGGAAGATATAAGCAAAGCAAAAAAGGCGTAAGAGAAGGGAAGGTATAAGCAAAGCAAAAAAGGCGTAAGAGAAGCTTTGCTTCTCTGAATACCGTAGGTTTCCTTTAAAGGAAGGTATAAGCAAAGCAAAAAGGCGTAAGAGAAGGGAAGGTTCAAAAGGAAACCTACGGTTTCCTTTAAAGGGAAGATATAAGCAAAGCAAAAAAGGCGTAAGAGAAGGGAAGGTTCAAAAGGAAACCGTAGGTTTCCTTTAAAGGATTTAAAAAAAACGTTTTATAATATTCCATATGAATCGAACCAATGCAATAATATGCGGAATCGTGAAAAACTGTGCCAACAAACTCGATGCAAACATGAACATGGCAATAAAAACCGGCGAGCAATTCAATGCATACAAACTCGTCATTTACGAGAACAATTCAACGGATGGAACCAAAGAGTTGTTGAAAAAGTACGAAAATGCAAAAATCATCTCGGAAGACATTGACCCCGAGACAATCCGACAGACTAGCCGAATATGGAGCTACAAAGAAATCACGGGAAGCGACCATCCATGCCGGATCGAACAAATCGCAAACGCCAGAAACCGGGTAATCGACGAGATTTTGAAACCCGAATACGACAATTTTGTCCATGTTATTTGGATAGACCTGGATTCAAGTGGCTGGTCGATTGAAGGAATCAACGACAGTTTTATACAAACAACCAAGTGGGACGTGATTTACGCGAATGGTATCAACCCGAACCGCACCTACTATGATATGTATGCGCTAAGGACACTCGCAAATCCAGATTTGTGTTTTGGACCGGAAATTGTCGGCGAACATTTTTGGAAAAATCTTAAAACCAATCTGAATTTCTTGAGCGAAACCGCGCTGATACCAACATGTTCGGCATTTGGCGGAATCGGTATTTTCAAAAGAGAAATTTTCAAAAAATACAGATACGATTGCATTGTGAATCCGGCGGTAAAAACATTTTACAAAAACATTGTCAGCAATAGTCGGTTAAATGACAAATACAATGGACTCATAAAGAATCCAGATACCAAATTTCCAAATGGTTATTTGGAGGAAAATATATTTTGGAAATCAAACTCGGGGTATGATAAGCCAGTGGTGTGTGAGCATGTGTGCTTGAATTTAGAGTTGTATAACAATGGATACAAAATGTTTATAAACCCGAAAATGCTTTATTTCAGGTAGGGGAACCTACGGTTCCCTTATGATCCCTCCCTATTTGAATTGTGTTTATGAAGTGTATTTGATTAGAGATATTATATTATTTTTTAAAATAATATAAAATAAAGGAGGGGTCGTAGGGGGTAAGAGAAGCTTCCCTGAATAATCGTAGTTCCCCTACAGGTTATCGAAATAAAGGAGGGGGTCGTAGGGGGTTAAGCGAAGCGGAACTACGTTCCCCTACAGTTCATCGAAATCCAGCTTAATAATATCGTTCGAGAACGAGTCTGGGTTCAGGTCGGTGAATCCAAGACTCATGCTGTCTAAATCTCCGCCAATTTTCAGCCTATCCTCGTCGTCATAATCGTCTTCCGCCTCATCCAGTTTGCGTTGCAAATTGCGCGACACACTGATTTCCTCCAACCGTTCAATCGTCTTGGGCGCAACAATTTCTTCAACTTTTCCGTCGTCGGTCAATGCTCTGTCCACATCATCAAATGTTAGTCTACTTACAACAGGTTTGTCGCTGATATTGGTAATGATTGGACCCGAGTCAAGTACTGGCGGTGGTTCGGGTTCTTTAATCTCAGCTTCTTCCGCCTCTTTTGGCTCGTCGATAATCTCCTCCACAATTTCCTCTTCTTGTTCCACGGATTCGTCCAAATAAGCGCGCACAATGGCTTCCGTAGGAATGCTGTCGCGAATGGTTTTCAGAATACACTCCTCCACGATGGTTTCAAACTCGCGATTGTGTTTTTGCTGGTTCAAAGGCGACGCGTTCTTATCAAACAGGTACGCATTCTTATAGATCTTTCGCGCCACATTGATGTACGCCTTGTGCAAAAAATCATTGAGTTTCGGGATCGAAATGTCGATTTTCTTCTGCCGAGTCCCCACGCGAACACACGTCAACACTTTGAGCTGAATCACGTGCACGCATGTAATCAGGTCCTCCAGATAATTACACCCCGATTTCTCTACAATTCTCTTCTTCTCTTCATCCACAATATTCGGATTCCATTTGGGAACCCGGCAAATGAAATTCTGAAAGGTCATCAGGTATTTTTCCACTTCCCCGCTTTCCACACTCACTTTCCACGACTCGTTGAAAATAGAGCGAATTCCCTCCATAATCCGCGGCGTTAAAATGCTAACCAACCGACTGCACCACTCGTTGCGCGCCTCATTCAAATTAGATAAAACAAAATCGTCCATTTATAAAAAGGAAATATTTTTCAAACTGCAATCCGAACGTAAAAATAAGTAGTCGAACAAATACATCATCAGCATTTTTTCCGACCGGAATTCGCCCTTTATTTTATTAAAACAAAACTGAATCTGGACTATTTTATTTTTGTCTAAAACTTCTTCCAGATACTCGATTATATCTAAACAGGATACTCCATCCTCATACAATTCGTTGGCGAGGTTCATAAACCATTTATAGGTGTGTTTCTCAGATAAAACGAAATCTTTGAACACGGGTTCCAGAATCTGGGTCCTGCGTTCTCTCTTCAAATCCGCGAATCCATAAACCACGTTGCGATTCACTTTGTGCAAACTTTTGTAGACCGGGTTCTCGGAGTTTTCCGTTTTGTCCGGGATATAGATTTCGCAGAATCGAGACAGAATGGGTTTCAACAATTTGTGTTTGTTCTCTACAACAATGAAAAATCGCGTATTGTGGCTAAATAGTTCGATGCAACGGCGCAAAGCGGACTGGGCGTCAATCGTGAGTTCGTCGGCGTTATACAAAACAATGCTTTTAAATAAGGTTGCGTCGTTGCATTGGATATTGGCTTTTGCAAAGTATTTGAGTTCGTCGCGAATGAATTTGATGCCCTTGCCGTGGGCGCAATTGACGAACATAACATTGTTTTTGATGCGGTTGCGGTCTCCGCCGTAGATGCGGTTGATGAAATCATCCACGATGGTTCGTTTGCCGCACCCGGAAGAACCGTGAAAAACGATGTTGGGGATTTTGCGGATTTGGATGAAATAATTGAGTTTGGACGATACGAAATTGTTTTCGTGAAAAACGGTTGTCATTGAATTGCAATAATTGGGATTTTGTTTTTATCTGGTTTGTTCTCTATTGTTTTTAGGGGCATAAGCTTCGCTGAATTTGTAGGTTCTCCTAACAAAAAAAGCACAGTAGGGAGGGGTCATAGGGGAACCGTAGGTTCTCCTAACCTAACTTGACCAGGTTCATCTGTTTTGTGAAAACGTATCTCTCGTGGTACATCGTCCGGCGTCGCAAATTGCACAACAAACATGCAATTTCCACATTGTCCACGTTGTGCCCCACTGCATTGTTTATTCGTTCTAAAGTCCATTGTTTGTTTTCTCTCACATAGTTGTAAAAAAGATACACGGATTCCCGGCAATAAAAACATTTCAAACCCTTTTCGTGCAAAAGATCAACCACAAAATTCAGGTCAACAAATTTCTCATCATCGTATTTTTGTTTTTGAATATCCTGCATTTTATAACTAGAAACCTTGTTTTGGATCTGGCGTCGCATTTCTCTGCAGACCTCTTTAAAATCATCTGGTAAATCATCTCCACTTTTAATTGCGGTCAGGCACTCCCATTGTTTGTCCAGTTCCAAAAATTTCTCATCAAACCGCCATTTATCGGTTTCCTTGCGAATCGATTTGACTTTTGGCACAATCACCTTCTTCTTCTCTTCCTTTTTTCGCAAATCAATTACCAAAGATTTGGTTTCCATTATAGTATATAAACCATTTACATTTGAATCAAATTTGAATAAATGTATTTTTTGCCTTCTATATAACTTGAAACGATTCGGTGAGAGCCGTCCAATAATATATATGTTTCATTCTTTTTCAAAATCCAAATTGGCGGAATTTTTCTATTTTTTCGGATTTGTCTTTGATAAAATTTGACGCTATTCACATCTTTGCGACCTCGCGGTCTATTGGTTAAAGGATATGCATCTACCGCGGATTTCTGCATCCGATCCGAATCAAAATTGTCTACATTTTCAAACATCGATAATGGCAATTTAACCATTTTTGATTGAAAAATATGGGCAAATGATGCTTCGCGCAAATCACTAAACAATTGCAATGTGAGAGAAGTCGCAATTGAATCCTGTATGCAATCCATATAATTTATAGAGCACAAAAATAAGATGGTGTAAAACGATATAAACATTATTCAATAATAATATAAAAGAACGAGTACTATAATATGTTTCAGCAATCAACACCAACACAACCGATAGAAGAATCCATAACTGAAAAAAAGAATGACGAAACCAAAATCATGTACAAATACAAAAACATTTTGAGTTCTCAGACGCCCCTGACATTTGACGAAACCAATACAAATACGATGAACAAAATTGATGCCATGTTGGAGACCGAAAAGAAAAGTATGAATTCGGAGCCCTGGAACAAATTGGATAAGCGACTAAAAATCCAGAAGTTGCATGCCTACGCCGAAAAATACGGGAAAGAAAACGGACTGCCGATGAAAGAAGTCAAAGGTCTGAAGACGTTTTTCAGCACTTGTCTGACAAAAGACAAGCTGGCGAAGGTGAAGGACGTAGAATACAACAAGGAGACCGGGATTATCAGCAACATCGGCGGGCTCGCGTTCAATCTGACAACCCGCGCATTCACGATTCGCAACCTGGAGAAAAAGGTCTCTACATTGAAATCCTTAACGCCAAAGAAAACCGAGTCAGTAAATGAGGAGGAATAAATGGTACAAAATGATATATATTGTATCGAGTTAAATACAATTTATATATATACTTAGACAACTATGTTTGATTTTAGCGAAGAGGATATTATCGATTTAGAATTAGAAATTCACGATTCTGTAGATAAATATTTGGCGGAAAACGGCATCCAGCAATGTCAGCCCGAATTTTACAAGACAATGGTGGACAAGATTACCCAGGACTATTTGGACGATCTAATTTGCATCGGTTTCATTGAGGAAGACCGGCCCTACGAGAAAGTATTCAAAAGGTTTCGAAGGAGAGTCCATCTATTTATCAAAAACTATTTCTCAATCATTGGAATTCCTCGTCGAGCTTACAAAAATCCCCGACCAAACATCTATGAATCCGTGGATAAGGCCGTCATAAAAACACAGCTCGAAAAATTGAATGTCTCAAATCAAATCGTCCAGCGAACTCCGGAGTGGTACCAGTTCCGCCATAATCTGATTACCGCCAGCAACATTTGGAAAGCAGTTGGGTCCGAGGCAAACCAAAACAGTTTGATTTTGGAAAAATGCAAACCGATGGCTACGGATTCCTACGATGCATCGCCAAATACCGATTCGCCCATGCACTGGGGAGTCAAGTACGAACCCTTAACCGTGATGTTGTACGAATATCGAAACCGGTGCAAAGTGGGCGAATTCGGCTGTATCCAGCACCCCGCGTATTCATTCATTGGCGCATCCCCAGACGGGATCGTGGTTTCTGAAGAATCCAGTGCTTATGGGCGAATGCTGGAAATCAAAAACGTGGTTTCAAGAGAGATAACGGGTGTTCCCAAGATGGATTATTGGGTGCAAATGCAGACGCAGATGGAGGTCTGCAATCTGAACGAATGCGATTTTGTAGAGACCCAATTCAAAGAGTACGATGAGGTGGACGAGGATCTGTTTTACAAGAATAAAAATAAGTATTTATACAATGGACTAATTCTCTATTTCATCAAATCCGATTTCGCGGATGGAAAGCCGCATTATGAGTACATGCCGTTGAATATCGAGTTAAACAAACCCGCAATTAGTGAGTGGATCAACGAAAAGAAAGGGGAGTTGAAAGAGACCCACGTGTTATTCAAACGCATTTATTGGTATTGCGAGGCGTATTCGTGCGTATTAGTGAAACGCAATAGTCCCTGGTTCGAAATGGCGCTTCCGAAAATCCAGGAATTATGGAACACGGTGGAGAAAGAACGCGTTGCTGGATACGAACATCGAAAACCGAAGAAACGCGTGGCGGAGAAAAGGTGTTTGATTTCCCAGATGGTGAGAGAAGAAGTGGAAAATGTATTTATTGCGCCGGATTCGGAAAACTTTTAATTAGATTATTTATAATCCCATTATTTATAATCCCATTATTTATACACCCAATATTTATATATGAATAATACGCAAAATTTATGCCATTACGGCGACATTTTGGCAATACCTTTTTTTGGACTGCTCGTTCTCTATTTTTATGGAATAGAGAACAAATCCCCGATGGAATACGTACTATTCACGTTTTCGGCATTGGGGTTTATATTTGATATTTTTTACACGTACCTTTTCTACAAGTCAACAAAATAATAGAGAACATGAATATACAAATAAACCCATTTAGAAATAATAATCGATATTTATTTATTATTATGTCTTCCGAAATGTATGTTATGAAGAGAGACGGCCAGACCGAAATCGTGTCATTTGACAAGATTTTGCGCCGAATTAAGCGCATTGGTTTGGAGGCCGATATCAAAATCAATTACACCACCCTGGCAATGAAGGTAATTGACCAATTGTACGACAACATTTCTACCACAAAAATCGATGAGCTAACCGCCGACCAGTGCGCATCCATGTCATCCATCCATTACGACTACGCCACTTTGGCGAGTCGCATAACCGTTTCAAACCACCATAAGAATACCGAAGAGGATTTTGCCACGGTGATGTCCCAACTCCATAATTATATGGACAAACACGAGAAACACTCTCCCCTGGTATCCAAAGAATTGTTGGATGTTGTGGAAGCGAATAAAGAGAGAATCTCGGGTGCGTTGGATTTTAAACGCGACTACGTGTTTGACTATTTCGGGTTCAAAACGTTGGAAAAATCTTACCTGATGCGAATTAACAACAAAGTTGTGGAGAGACCCCAACACATGTGGATGCGCGTTTCTCTCGGTATTCACGGTTCAAACCTGGATGATGCGATTAAAACCTATGACCTAATGTCGCAAAAGTATTTCACACATGCTACGCCCACACTGTTCAATGCTGGAACTCCGCGACCACAATTGAGTTCATGTTTTTTGATTGCAATGGAAAAAGATAGTATCGAAGGAATTTACAACACGTTGAAGGATTGTGCGCTTATCAGTAAGTGGGCGGGTGGAATCGGTCTGCATATCCACAATGTGCGTGCGACCAACAGTCATATTCGAGGAACCAATGGGACCAGCAATGGCATTGTTCCGATGTTGCGCGTCTTCAATAACACGGCCAAGTACGTTGACCAGTGTTTAGACCCAGAATCAATTGTGTATACTAAACGTGGTCCCATAAAAATTAAGAATATTGTTATTGGCGACAAAGTGGTTGCGGACGATGGCAATTCTTATGCGATTCGAAAGGTTTTGGATTACCCAGAATACAAGGGCGATATGCACGAATTGGATGTCAAACACACATTGTATTCTTTGAAGCTGACCGATATGCATCCACTTTGGGTTATTAAGAATGATAAATTTATCCAGACCAATTTTAAAACAATTATATCGGACCTAGAGAGAAAACTGATTACACCCGATTTCATAGAGGTGAAGAATGTGATGGAAAATGATTTTGTTGGATTTCCTATTCCAAAATATGAAAAAGACATTGTGCATTTTACGGAGGATGATTGTCGTATGTATGGAATAATTGTTGGAGATGGGCACATATCGGAATCGAATAACCTATGTTCCATAAACATAAATGCAGAGAAGAAAGACACCATTGCATTTGTTGAGTCTTATTTGCATACAATGGGTATCAATCCAACACATTCTGGAAAAGGCAGAAATGCACGCCTTGAGTTTTCCAGAAACAATATGTTTAAATTCACATACGAGATGTTTTACGACAGTGGAGTAAAGAAAATTTTACCAAATATGTTGCATTTACCAAAAAATAAGATTTTGAGTTTAATTAAAGGAATTTTGGAAACGGATGCAAATACATCCGGTAATAAAATCATACTTGAAATGATTTCACCCAATGTTATTGAATCGGTTCGGTATATGTTGTTGCGCCTCGGTATATTGACGTCTGGCTACATGACGGATGAATCCATGATTGTATTATCAATTCCAAAAATAAAGGTTATCTGTGATCTATTTACAAATAAGGCAATTACCGTTTCCAAGGCTGTCAAGTTTTTTGAATATAATGGCTACCTATTCAGTATCGTGAAAATGAATAAAAAGGTTGAAAATTACCACGGTCGTGTCATTGATATTGAGGTGGATAATGAGGACCACCACAATTTCCTGACACATACTGGTTTGGTCAAAAACGGAGGCGGAAAGCGCAACGGCTCGTTCGCCGTGTACATCGAGCCATGGCACGCGGACATTGACAAATTCCTGGAAATGCGTAAGAACCACGGCGACGAAGAATTGAAGGCGCGCGACCTTTTTTACGCCTTATGGATACCAGATCTTTTCATGAACCGCGTGAAAAGTGATGGATTATGGACGCTGATGTGCCCCGACGAATGCCCCGGATTGTCCGACGTCTATGGCGAGGAATTTGAAACTCTATATACTCAATATGAGACCGCGGGCAAAGGACGTGTCACCGTGAAAGCCAGAGACCTCTGGTTCAAAGTATTGGATGCCCAGATGGAGACTGGAACGCCCTACCTTTGCTACAAGGATTCCGCCAATCGCAAATCAAACCAGAAAAATATAGGAATTATAAAGAGCTCGAATTTATGCTCCGAGATCATGGAGGTAAGCACTCCAGACGAGACTGCAGTGTGCAACCTCGCGAGTATCGGTCTTCCAACCTTTGTGGAAAACGGCGTATTCAATTACGACAAATTGCAAGAAGTGGCCAGCGTCATAACCCACAATCTGAACAAGGTGATTGATGTCAATTACTACCCCACCGAGAAAACCCGGGTTTCCAACCTAAAACACAGACCCATCGGAATCGGCGTCCAAGGATTGGCCGATGTCTTCATGCTTTTAAACATCCCCTTTTACAGCGACGAGGCCAAAGCGGTGAACCGGCGGATTTTCGAAACCATTTATTATGGCGCATTATCCAAATCCGCGGACTTAGCGTCAACGGACGGACCCTATGAAACCTATGCTGGCTGCCCCGCATCCCAGGGCCAGTTGCAATACGATTTGTGGTCGATAACCCCGTCCAACCATTTGGATTGGTCGGCGCTGAAAACGAAGATTGCAACCATGGGTCTAAGAAACTCCCTGCTTCTCGCCCCGATGCCGACTGCGTCCACATCGCAAATCCTCGGATTCAACGAGTGTTTTGAACCGTTCACCAGCAATATTTACAGTCGCAGAACGTTGGCCGGCGAGTTCGTATTGACAAACAAGTATTTGATGAAAGAAATGATTGATATGGGATTGTGGAACACCGAACTCAAGAATAATATCATTGCAAACAATGGTAGCATTCAACATATTCAAAACATTCCCGAGCCTGTCAAATTAAAGTACCGCACCGTCTGGGAAATACCGATGCGCCACGTCATTGATATGGCGGCGGACCGCGGTGCGTTTATATGCCAGAGTCAAAGTCTGAATTTGTGGCAAGAAGACCCCAACTACAACTCATTAACGTCTATGCATTTCTACGCGTGGTCCAAGGGTTTAAAGACGGGAATGTACTATTTGAGACGCAGAGGCAAACACAAGGCACAGCAGTTCACGATAGAACCGAAGAAGGCGGAAGAATGCATTGCGTGTAGCGCATAGGGAAACCGTAAATTAGGTTAATTATTTTCGTTTGTGGTAAGTTCCATCAGTTTCTCGTTCAAACTGTTGCAATACGCAATAAACTGCTCTTTTTCAAATTTCTCTTTTTGAAGAAGATCCTCCAACTGTTTGTTTTTTGTCATCAATTCAATGTTTTTTGACAACAAACTTTTGTCAAATAGCCGATTGTAATCTACCGCAAGTTCATTGATTTCATATTTATACGTTTTACAGTTTCTCTGCAACTGGTCCATTCCCTTTTGCAAAGATTCATTCTCGGATTTCAAATCCAAAACACAATCGCGGTATTCGGCAGACATTTGTTCAAATTGGGTTATTAAAAATCTCTCAAAATTGAGCACACATTTCTCCAATTCGTATTCAAATCCAAGTGGCGCAAAACTGAAAGTGAATGACATGGAGGATTTTTTCACTGTTTCTAAATTTTGTTTCAAAAAACCCAGCTCCAAAGGTGTAAATACGCGCTCCGAAATCAGTTTTACTGGTGCCTGCCACATATTTTGACGGGGACACTGGGACAAATAGATTTTCCCGGTTTCTGCAAATATTCTTACATAGTTATAAGTTGCGGTTTTGGCAGACGGGGTCCAATTGCTGAGAACAATTTCCAACAAAGTCTCCGCCATATTTACATTATACCCTTAAAAGAAACCTACGGTTTCTCTTTGACTCTTCCCTTTTCCTTAAAATAATTATTATTATGGCTTCAGCAAAACTTAATACAACGTGTTTTATTAACCATATGTTTCACATTTATGCATTAAAAACTTTCATTATAAAGGGAAGAGTCAAAGAGAAACCGTAGGTTTCTTTTAAGTATATAAAAATAAACTGCTTATTATTATATAATTCAATAATGGACACAAAACCCCTGACGATTCAGGTCCAAAAACGTTCTGGTTCAAAATACGTGACCTCCATTGTTGGATTGGCGGACGACCTTGATTTAAAAAAAATAATGGCGCATTTGAAAAAAACATACAAATGCAACGGATTTATTTCAAAAGATGTGAAAAATGGCGAAGTCATCACTCTGACCGGTGACCAGAAAGAAAAAGTCTACAAGTTTTTTGTGGACGAACATATTTACAAAAGGGAGGAAATACAGGTTAAGGGTATCTAGTAAGGGGAACTACGTTCCCCTTTAACCCCTCCTTTTAATTTACTCCTTTAAATTTATCCATTCATTGATGGCCTTTGCTTCATTGTATTTTTTTTTATTTCTATCAAATATAATTAGTTGTTCTTTCGTGTAGTATGTCTCAATAAACCATTGGCGAAATTCATCCATTGGTTTTTCCGACGATTTCAAATTACGAATGTTATGATTCTT
>Ga0209353_10000200_pt1 | contig 36842 bp, 56 predicted proteins | sample LauGreSpBDMM15SD_2_FD_187561 | JGI IMG/M metagenome (GOLD analysis project Ga0209353, IMG submission 187561) | Freshwater lake microbial communities from Lake Michigan, USA - Sp13.BD.MM15.SD (SPAdes) (version 2) | ecosystem: Environmental > Aquatic > Freshwater > Lake | place: Lake Michigan... | reverse complement strand
ATTCATGTTTCCTCTGCTTGTTCATTTCATCGCGCAATTCATCAAACGCCGACTGACCACGAATCCGCGCTATGTCGTATGACACGCCGCGCCACCACAAATAAGCTGCATTTGCCCCCAGCTCCCGTGCTTTCTTCCTGTGGCGCTTGATCCACTCCCTCGCCTCGCATTGCAGCATGTGGCTCATCAATGTCCCCTGTCAATTCCAGTGCTTGGTTGATGATGTGCAACGGGTAGCGTTTACCCTCCCGAGCTTTGTCCAAAATTTGAGTGGCAGTGAAATGGTTCATTTAAACCACTCCGGTTGCATGACCTGTAGCTGGTAGAGCCTGCCATCAGGTAGCTTTTTCCAGTGCGTCACAGCAGCTCTAGACACCCCTAGCAGCCGCGCCAGCTTTGCCTTGCTGCCAGCCTTGGCAATGGCGTTGTGCAGCGCCGCCTGTTGTTGTTCAGTGATTAATTTCATCCCGCTGATTGTATAGATTTCTAAGCAGTGTGCAATAGCTGATGCCTATAGGAATTGCCAAGCCTATAAAAATATTTGTGGCAAAAGACCTTACATCTGTTAATTTATCTATACAATCCATAGCAATCCCACTGCATCGGTGGGTCTTTTTGGAGCAAGTATGAACATTCACTTTGACGAAATCATTGACGGGTTTCGCTACACCGGCCTAGCCGACCTAGAGCCTGCCGAGACAGCAACCGACTTAAGCCCAGGCTGGCCGGTCATTGTCACAGTCTACGCCCTGCATGTAGACGGGTCACACAAAGACTTTATGGACATCATTAACCCTTCGATCATCCAGCAGATCGAAAAGTCTATTGCGGAGGACAGATGAAAAACCTTGCCCTTGATCTTTTACTTGCCACAGCCATTGGCTTTGGTCTTGCCCTTTCCCTTATCACTTGGTGGACAACATGAACCCTAACGATTTGTTAAAAGTAAACGTCAATGACCATACGGAAAAGAAAAATGGTCTTACCTATTTGTCATGGGCATGGGCATGGGCAGAAGCATTGAAGGCAGACCCAGCAGCCACCTTCAAGGTTGAGTTGTTTGATGGCAAGTGCTACATGGACGTTAACGGCACTGGCATGGTTTGGGTAACAGTGACCATTTTTGGTAAACCAATGACTTGTATGCTGCCGGTGATGGACTACAGGAACAAGCCCATCCCTAGCCCTGATGCGTTTGCTGTCAATACGGCCATCATGCGTTGCATGACTAAAGCCCTGTCATTGCATGGTCTGGGTCTGTACATTTATGCGGGTGAAGATTTACCAATGAATGACAACCCCGAATTTCCAACAATAGACGGGCTAACAGACCATCTCAGCGCTATTAATGCAGCCGCTGATGAGCCGCAGCTAATTAAGGCGTTTAAAGAAGGCTACGCTGCCTGCAAAGGTGATGAAGCCAAGCAAAACTTAATTATAAAAGCTAAGGACGTTATGAAAAAGAAATTGGGAGCAGTCTAATGAAAGACGAAACACCCGAAATGTCATTGCGCGACTATTTTGCGGCAAAAGTCATGGCCGCTTATGCCGCATCTGCCGCATGGAATTACGAAACAAATTTAGAGCTGGCGTGTTCAGCGTCTTACGCTTACGCAGACGCAATGTTAAAAGCCAGAGTAAACATTCCAATACAAAAAACATTTTTAAATATTGATGCGTTGGAATTACCTATTCGCATTCAAAATTGTTTAAAAGCAGAAAATATTTATTCAATACAAAAGTTAATTGCATATACCGAAAACGATTTATTAAAAACACCAAATTTAGGCCGTCACGCAATTGCACGCATTAAACACGAACTTGCCATTTTAAATTTAAGATTGAAAGAAAACAATGGAACAACGTAGCCCCGAATGGTTTGCCGCCCGATTGGGCAAGGTAACCGCCAGCCGCATCAGCGACATCATTGGCAAAACTCAGTCAGGCTACTCAGCCAGCCGTGCCAACTACATGGCGCTGCTGATCTGTGAACGCTTGACAGGCGCTGCTGCCGAGTCGTACAGCAATGCTGCAATGCAGCACGGCACAGACACTGAGCCAATGGCGCTATCTGCGTATGAGGCCGCACAAGGCGTTTTAGTGCAAGCTGAAGGCTTTGTTACCCATCCGTCAATTGAGCAGTCTGGTGCGTCTCCTGATGCCTTGGTGGGCGATTCTGGCCTGCTTGAAATTAAGTGTCCCAACACTGCCACCCACTTGGATACCTTGCTTGCCAAAAAGATGCCTTCTAAGCACCGGCCACAAGTCCAGTGGCAGATGGCCTGTACTGGACGGCACTGGTGCGATTTTCTTAGCTACGACCCGCGATTGCCAGAACGACTGCAAATGTTTGTTGTGCGCGAGGTCTACGATCCTGTCTATGTGGCAGGGCTGGAAACTGAAGTGGTTAAATTTCTTGGCGAGATGGAAAGCAAAATTAAGGAACTTGAAAAATTATGAAATACGACATTAAATTTGCCGCCCGTGAATACGAAATGCAAGGCGAGAAAAAAACCTTTTGGACTACGCACGGCACTTTGTGGATTGACGGAGATAGGATTAAGATAAAAATGGAAAGTCAACCCGTGAGCAAAAACTTTGAAGGCTGGTTTCATTGCTTTGAACAGCGCCCATTTGAGCCAGAGGCTTACATTGCCCCGCCCCGTCCTGTTCGCACTGACAGCGGTTTTGATGACATGAAAGACGATATTCCGTTCTAATATTTTGGGGCAGCGCTGTGCTTCACGCAGTTGCCTGGCGCGTAAGTCCCCTTCTTTTACAAGGCACATCATGGACTACAAAGACTTTTTCAAAAACATCATCCCGTTGGGTCAGTTTCCACGGGTGCGTAACAGTGACCCAGTGACATCCCATCAGGCGGCAGCATCCATTACAGATGTCAGCTCTCACTACGCTCAAATCTTGGAAGCGCTCAGCACAATTGGGCCGCTGGGCAAGGATGGCATCTCGTTTTACTCACGGCTTGACCCTAACCAGATCGCTAGGCGCTTAAACGAAATGCAGAAACTTGGCCTGATCCGTCTGACCGGCAAGACAGTGAAGTCAAACTCTAATCGCCAAGAAAGAGAGTGGACACTGTGAAAGGGCTTAAAAATGTTTAAATATATGTGGACAGAATTTAGGTCAACACTCAAGATGTTGCCGCCAGCACAAACAGCCGCGCACGAATTGCTTCACGCAGAGCACGATTTGCTACGGGCGCAAGCTGGGGTGGAATATGCCGAAGCTATGGTCGTATGTCAAAAGCAGCGTATCAAGCGCTTAAAAGCGTATTTGGAGACAGCATGATTGAGCTTGAGACGCGCAAGATAAAGCCATATCCAGTAATACCGGCCGACATTGAGCCAGTGCCGCAAGTGTGGCAAACAGTGGGCAGCGTTGTCGTTGGCTTTGTGCTGGTGGCGCTGATGGTGGTCGTTCTGCTGCTGTTTTTTACGGGGCTTTGGATATGGAGTCTTTTGATATGACCCGCGAAGACATCATCCGCATGGCGCGTGAGTCGGGGATGGCTGGTTTTGACGGCACTGTTCACGCTATGTTCCAGCTTGAAGCCTTTGCTTTTCTTGTCGCAGCAGCAGAGCGTGAGGCGTGTGCGAAGGTGTGTGAAGAAGTTGGTGTATGGCCCGCGCTGGGGCCAAAACATTGCGCTGAAGCCATACGAGCAAGGGGACAAGCATGACCTATTGGATTTGGTGGCACTTTATGAATTTTCTTGGTTACCGCTGGGTGTTATATCAACCAAGCAACAAAGGGTTACACATGGCAGATTTTTACGCATGGGAGTATGCACCTAGTCTTGAAAAGCGTGATTACACCGATCAAGATTTTCCGTTTTATATGTTTTGGGGGAAGTGAAGCATGACCGAAGAAGATGAAGAATTCCAGCGCCTTGAGCGCGAAGCCAAGATTCGAGCCTTGGAGGACGATGACACACAGGTCTACAAGCGCCCGTGGGTAGAGCTTACAAATAAAGAGCTTTTTGAAATCTTGGAAAAAGCACACACTCGATATCAAGCCGTGCAAATGACAGAAGCCAAGTTACGGGAGAAAAACGCTTGAATTGCCCAATTTGTGAAGGTAAAGTTTGGAGCACTGTGCAAGACACAAGAGCTAAGGAAGGCTTTACACTACGCCGCCGACAATGCGGCAATGGACACAAATTCACAACGGAAGAACATGTCAAACTTCAGAACGTGGTCGCCAGAAAGCCTAGCGGAGTTCGCGCAGCAAGCAAACGAAAAGATGATCCAGCAGAATGACCGGATTGAGCAGCTTCAGTGCGACCTAAAGGACGCTATTGCCGCTTACCGCAAACTTATGCGAAAGGGCGAGTCCCCGCCCGATCAATGATTAGCGCTTGCCTGCGTGGTGTGTCACTGATGCTGATATGCGTCCAACCACCACCAGCAACAGGGTCTGAAAACTCACGAATGATCTGGTCGTAGGGTAGACCAGCCGCCATGATTGCCCTGACCACTGCGTCTGGTGTCATGCCTGGCACTTTAAAGTCAACAGCTTGGCCCGTCCTGTGCTGAGACTTGTCAGAGCTGCCAACACTGTCATTGACGGGCTTAGACCGATACCCAGAACTAATCATCACCGGCTTGCCGTCCAGCGCTTCTTTAACCCGTTCCAAAAACTCTGCCAGCTTTTGCAGATTGGCAGTCTCAGCCGCGTTTGGCGTGTTGTCAAACTGCCTATGGCTGGTGGCCGTCAGCTCTGCCAGCGTAAAGTGCGGAGTCATTTCTTATTCCTTGCTGAGATCGCCTTTGCTGTTTGTCTAGCATCTTCTTTGGAAGAAGCCCCCCATGCCTTTAGCGAAAGAGCTAAACGGGTGGGTTCTCCGTTCTTTTCCATAGGGCCAGGCATTGCGCCCATACGGGCCAAAAAAGATGCTCTGCGCGGGTTATCGCCGCTTTGCACTGGCGGCTTGAGGTTCATGCCTTCTGCCTTTGCTGAGGCGCGTCCCTTGGCGTTTAAACCGCCTTCAGGGTTCTTACCTTCCTTGCGTTGCCAAGCCGCGCTCATTTCTTCTTCTCTGGTTTAGCAGTCTTGGCAGACTCCTTAAAGGCTTTAGCAGTAGGTGCGCCCTCTGTGCCAGGTTTCCTCATAGTCTCGCCAGAACCCGCCGCAATTCTTGCTCTCTTGTCTTGGATATTTTTGTACAGTCCATCTAGTTTCATTTCTTTACCCTCATTTCCATAATTTTTTCAGCCGTTCTACCACCAAAATAAGCTAGGAACACAATTTGCCCCCAGCTCCCCAATAAATTTACATAGCTTTCTTGTGCATTAAAGCCAAACGCTGACATCGCAGTGAACATAAAATAAGCAATAAAAATAGCAATCAAAGCTATTGGGCGAATGTTCTTTGACAGCCATGAATCTGAAGACATGTCAGCAGTCCAACGCGCTGTAGTGTTCTCTTGCTCCACTTCAAACATCTTGGTGTCGTTTGCCATTTTTGCTAACTCACCGTCCTGCGCCATTTGAGCTAAGTCAAGTTGCGCTTTTGCTTTAGCCTGGGGATCGGGAATGAGCTTGTCTATCAGCTTGCCGCCCACTTCAAGTAGTGCTGTTAAGGGAAACATGGCTATCCTTTTTGAAAGCTGCACTTGCCAGCGCATTGCTCATAAATGGCATAAGAAAAATACACTGTGAACCCGACAAGCGCAAAAAACACTAGCGCTATCAGCACAGCCTCAATCCACTCTTGCATCATTTTTTTCTGTCTTGCAGCCGCCTCGCGCTCACGCCGTTCAGACTGAATTTGATCGCTGGTGATCTGCTTAGACCGAGCAACGATCCGCTGCCATACGTCGAGCTTGTTTGCGCTAAAAAACATCATCTTGATGGATTCCTCATACTGCTTTGCAGACTCCAAAAGAAGCTCTAATTCAATTGCCTTCCCAAGTGCGCTGCCCTTAAAACCACCTTGCTTGACAACAGCTATGGCCTGTTCCTTAGCGCCAAAAAACTGACTAAGGCATGGGCCTAAACTTTCAAGGTTTTGACAGGTGCTGACTGTGGCTTTGACGACTTTAATTGCTGTGTTTACCGCTGCAAGCGCGGCCATTACTTCAATCACTTTTTCACCCACTTCAAACAAGTCACCACTCGGTTGTAGACATCCCCTGTCCAACTCCAACGGACACATTGATAAACCGGCGCAACTGGCGGTGGTGGCGGCAGCGCTTCCATGTTGTTTACATCTTGTGAACGATGGTTGACCAGATCACACCGGCCATGCTTAAGATCAGCACGGCTGACGCTTTGATCATGATGCCTTCCATGCGCTTTAACCTGGCGTTGATTTGCTCATACCGAATCAAGCACACGGCCTCGTGACTGTTCAGCCTTGCTTCAGTTTCTGTCATGCCATTGCCTGTGCAGCCTGTGCCGCCTGATACGCTGCAATAACAGAAGGTGTCCAAGCTGCGTTGCAGATTGCCACGACATTGGCAGGAACGCCCGTTAGGTCTTGCGCTGGTGTCAGGCTTGTGCGGTGGTAGGTCTGAGCAATCTGGTCGCCGTCTTTTAGGATGCGCGTAGCCTCGCGGTACAGCACAATGCCGTTCTCGGTGACGGTGATTTGGTCGATGACTTTGGTTTCGGTGAGTGCCATTTGATTTCCTTTGGTTAAGTGTCCGACTTGGTAATCCAACCAAGTTAATTAAACATAATAAGTTATAGTTATATATAACTCGCTTGATGCGTTTATATATGTAGCCGCATCTGCATAACCACCAGAAGCCGCAACAAAGCCAGTTAGGGTCATTTGAGTTGCACCGTTGCTTATATAAGCTGTCATTGGGGTGGCTGATGTAGTAACAGCTATTGCCGCAACCGCACCAGCATTTCGGTCTTGTTGTCCAGTCGCGCTAGATGTAAATGGCAATCCAGTTACTTGAAGCGATCCAGAGGGTGAACTTACACTTGTAAATCTCGCGTGAAGATTGACAGTAACCAATCGACCAACTTTTGTATATCTGCCGGTGTTAAAAGATGTACTAATTGTGATTGAACCACTGGCTGGAACAAAAGCTGCTGTCCAAGTCCCCTCCTCATAATCATCCAGCGTGTTTGCGTCAGCGCTTGGGACTTGCGTAGCAGGGAAGGTGATGCCGTTGAGTGACGGGGTTGTACCAGACACAACAAGCGCTCCCGCTGCGTCAGGCAGAGTGATCGCCCTGTTCGTGTTGGTAGCCGGTGGCGTGATGGTGATGATGCCCGTCCCGCTTAGGGACAGCATCTCAAGCTGGCTTGCTGCAATTGTTCCGTTAGCCATTACATTGCCTCCAGGATAGTTTTCAGCGCGGCCACATCAGCAGCAGCATCAACAGCCGTTTGGATGTCGGCGTACTTGGTGCGGATAGCAGCACGGGCGGCTTCAGCGGCTGCGGCCTCAGACGGGATAGTTGCCTTTACATCCAGTGGTGCAAACTCAGCAGCACGGGCTGTCCTACGCGCATCATGCGTGATGGCCTTGGCTTTGGTCAAGTCGATTACGATGCCCATGTCCATGCTCCTCTGAATGTGCGGTCTTCTGGAATGTCTGCCACATCCACGATGGCGTATTCAGCGCCCTCGGGGATGTCTTTCATGCAGGCTTCAATGGTGTCGGCTGGGATGATGACGGCTACGCCGCCGTCTGGTGTTTTGTAGATGATTCTTTGGGTCATTTTGTTCTTTCAGCGGAAGGCCGCAAATGTGCAAACCGGCGAATCCATTGCTGCTGATGCTTGTGTAAAGACACGAAATCTAGCGCTTCCTGTAGCTCCGACACCATAAAGATCAACCATTGGGCCATTGGCTACGCCGTTAGCTTGTGCGCCAGCTAAAAATGAATAATTTACATCAGACATCGCAGTCGTAAAGTTAACTGTGTAATCGCCAGTGCCGTTATCCGTAATGCTCGACACATTTCCACTTCCGCGAATTGCTGGCGTGCCAGTGCCGTTAAAGTTGACCCATGCGCGGCACGGATAGATCGGCGCTGTACCCGATACAGTAGCAAACTGCGCTGAGTCAATGTTTGGCGTGGTCAGCGAGGGGCTGGTCAGCGTCTTGTTGGTCAGCGTCTGAGTTGCAGCAATTCCCGCCACTGTGTCAGTAGCATCAGGCAGCGTCAGCGTCTGGTTTGTGTTTGTGATGGGTGCTAACAGGGTGACCGTACCTGTGCCGGTAGCGCCCCCTTGAACGGCTAATAAACTCATGCTGCCTCCAGTGCGGTGATGCGGGTTGTCAGGGCTGTGATGAGGGCTTGTTGCTCTTGGATGGCTTTGATAAGCATAGGAACAAACACGCTGTACTTGACAGACTTGGTTGTTGTGCCAAGGTCGTTGCCGTCTTTGTCAATATCTGGCGATACATCAACCATTGCTGGGAATATAGTTTCTAACTCTTGGGCGACAACGCCAATTTGTTTTGTTTCCTCGCCAATTAAGTTGTAATTGCGAACTTTGACTTGCAATAGGTCAGCAAGTTTTGGCGTTGCATCGGAAATGTTTTCTTTTAGCTTTATATCTGAAAGAGCGCCATAGCTGTTGTTAATGTTTACAACATTGCCATTTCCATAAACAAAAAGTTTGTCAGTCCCAGTGTTGCAAACAATATGATAAGAAGATGTATTATTTGCTGCGGCTGGCATGGTTGTTCGTAAAACTTGACCACCACTGCCAAAACTATTATCAAAATTGGCTATTGTGCTTCCATTAATTGATTTAATAAGACATATACCGCCACCATTATTAGAAGTTGTAGTCCCCACCAGCAAGTTACCGCTGGAGTCGATACGGGCGCGTTCTGTGCCGCCAGCCCTAAAATAAAGATCATCACCAGTTGCGCCAATAGCAACATTGGGGTCTGCCATAGTTCCGGTAGTACCAGAAGCCTTAAAGCCCATTAACGCAAATGTTGAACTACCCTCTACACCCGCAACATAAGTAGAAGAGCCACTAACATGCAACCGAAGACTTGGCGAAGCCGTGCCAATTCCCACATCGCCGGTCGATGTAATTCTCATAGCCTCCGCACCACCTTCAGCAAAAGCAATGGTGTCAGCCGCAGGGAAGAAGATGCCGGTGTTTGCATCAGTGCCACGAATAGCAGGGGTCGCTGCCGATCCGTCAATATCAGAAAGACCCTCAGTGCCACTTAAAATTAAAGTCATTTTGCGTCCTTAAACAACAGCCCAGCGAGAGCCGCTGGAGACTGTAACTGTGATGCTTGTGTTGATTGTCACCGGCCCTGCGCTCATTGCGTTGTTGCCCGTTGCAATAGTGTAATTTGTTGCAATCGTTGCGCTGTTCACCACAATGCCATTTAAAGCCACCAGCGCTGTTGATTGAAACTCACCCGTAGACGGTTTGTAAAGCAGCTTGGCATTGCTAGTGTTAACTGTCGTAGCCGTGCCGCTTGTTGCACTTGCCATCAGCGGGTAGATGTTTGTTGCAGTGCTGGTGTCATTGACAATTGCAGAGCCGCCCACAGAAGCCCATCCAGCGCCCGTGTAGCCCTCAAACTCACCAGTGGTAGTGTTGAACCTCAACTTGCCCGTAACGCCCGTGGGTCGCTCTGCTGTCGTTCCCTTTGAAATTTGCACAGCGCCCGTGCTGGTGAAAAACGAATCGCTGCCAGCATAAAGAGCCTTAGCTACACCTACACCACCCGCCGTAGTAATTGCGCCTGTGGTTGTGCTAGATGCGTCAGTAGCGCCAGCAACCACCAAAGACTTGGTAATACCAATACCGCCAGCCGTGAAGATTGATCCCGTAGAGCCGCTGGTTGAGTCAGTGATCAGGCTTGAATTGATACCAAAGATAAATGGAATCCGCGCTGTGGTGGTGGTCTGTCCATCTTTTGTGATGGCCGTACTCAGACCAGTCCCCAAGTCTGCTGTCAGCGCATTAAAGTAGGTGCTAGAGATGACTGTGCCAGAAACCACCGGCTGACCAGCAGTGTTAATGACAAATGTGCCAGAGCCGTTGTAACTCATTTTGTACCTTTCAAAGCGTCAACCAAAGCGTTGTATTTTGTGGATTCTTCCACTTGTTTTTTAACTTCCCGCGATTTAGCAATATCCGATGCTGACTTAGCCAAAGGCACTCGCATTTCTGCCAGCTTGTCCAAGCCTCTAATTACAACACTACCCGTATTGGAATAATTGACAGTGCCAGGCGGCTTGACTAACGCATCTTGTATCGCATCGCGCACATCAATCAAGGTGTTACGCCCTGACTTGCCAAACATGTACGCCAGTTTGTCTTCACGATCAAGCGTGTCGATTGCGTTCTTGACCTTAGCAAAGGACAACTCACCGCTAGCATTTTTTGTAAGCTGATCTTTAAGGTATTGGATTGTCTGACCCTGCAATTCAGCGTAAGCCTGCTGACCTTGTGGCCCACCCTTTTTCAGCAATTGGGTAACAGTCCGCATTTCTTCTAAGCTGCCATCCAAAACAACATGCGAAAACACATCGTCTAGCGCCACAGCCCGATCACCATAACCGCCTCTTGTGCCTAGCAATTTAGCCACTCTATAGGTGTTTTCAAACTGGTTGCCAAGCTCTTTGCGTTGCACCCTTGCGGCACGATACAAGTCGCCACCAGCGCCTTCAGTCATGTCATTAATAACGCCCTTAACTTGGCCCATAAACATGCCTGATGGATCACCTTTTTTACCAAGTTGACCAGCAGCTTTGTAAAGGTTTTCAACATCGTCAATGGTGACTTGGCCGTTTCTTGCCTTTTTTAGCGCTTCAAGTTTTGCCGCAATTGAATTAATTTCAGGAACAGAAATAGCCTCTGGCGCATTAGCTGCAAGCCATTGTTCTAATGGTGCAGTGCTAACCACTTGCTTTGTTTCGCCAGCATCTCTAGCCGCTTGATAAGCGTTGTCTACCCTTAATTTTTTGGCATCAAATTGTTTGACAACTTCTGTGTCCACTAAAGAGCCAACTTTTCTAAAGGCAGTTGGGTCAGCGTAGACTGCGCCGGTTTCATCAGCCATTTGTTCAAAACGCTTAATGATGGCTTGCTTTTGCCCTGCTTTAAATTCAATCAAGCCTTTAGCCAAATCTGGGTTTTCTTTAGGCAAATCCGATTCACGCTTCATTAGCCCAAAATCTTGCAGTTGCTCGCCCTTAGTTAGCGGAATGCCCTGTGCCTGCGCCCGTTGCTGGCGTAGCAAAACTTCATCTGTACTAGCTGCGCCCATGCCCACCATTTGTTTTTCTGGTGGCTTAAGCAATGCAGCCATTTTTTGCATCGCTGGCGTTTGCGTAGCAGTTTGCATTGCAGGCTGAATTGCCCTTGCCGTTTGCGTTAGCGCTGGGCCAGCAAGCGTTGATAGAGCCACCCCCGCGCTAGTCAATGGCGTAGGAGGAATTGCCCCTAACACTTTTGCCATTGATCCAACAATGTCAGAGCCGGTTTCTGTCCTTGGCTGATAAAACTGATTAGATGTTGTTTGTGCAGCCTGTTGCCCTTGCTTCATGCCTTCAGGCGTGTTCCAACCTACAACCGCCTCTGTGCCGTATTTTGCAATTGGCGCTGCAATCATGCGCCCAACATTGCCAGCAATAATTGCAGGCGTTTCAACTACGCCCATAATGCGATCACGCATTGTTACAGGCTTTGGTGGCAGTGTGGTTGCCGTTTCGCCGCCAGGAATTTGTGTCTCCGCGCCTAATCCAAGTTGCTTGTAAAACTGTGGTTTAGGAATGTCAGCGTAAAACTTGGAGTGCATTGCATCCGCTAATGCCACATCTGGCATGTCGTTGTACTCTGGGTTTTTGGCGCGAAACTCAACAAGCGTTGCCATTATTTTTTCCTCAAGCCAAACGGATCATTAGCCGTGCCGCTAGCGGATGAACCACCATATTTGTCAATGTAAGCCTTACCCTGTGCGCCCGTTGATAATCGCAAGCCTTCAATGGCTCTATCTCTAGCCTCTGCTTTTTGCTTAATAACAGCCTCGCCCTCACCAATTAACGGAAAATATTCTTTAATTGTGTTTGCAATTTCACTGCCGCCAAACGCAGCGCCTGAAGTCTTACGCAGCCAAGCTGTAGCAAATGCAATTTGCGCCTGTCCTAATTTTTGCTGATTTTGGTCAGGCCCAAACAATGAAGTTGGGTCTGTTCTTGCAATTGATTCAATCATGCTTGCAGCTTGCTCACCTGGCCCAAACGGAATTAATTTAACAACACTTTGCAACACACTTGGAATAATTGCGTTTTTGACTGTGCCTTGAGCTTCAAGCTGCGTAATGACATTTTGTGCTTGCTTCATAGCGCCGCCAAACAAAGCGGCATTGCTTTGCACTTCCGTCATTCCCTTAAATTCTTCAAGCTGCCGCGTTTTCTCCAATTCTTGCCGCGCTCTGGGAGACAGCGCTGCTTGTGCGTCAGGCGCTGCGGGTGGAACTACTGGCGCAGTAGCCACAGGCGCAGCAGCCGCTGGACGCGCCGCAACGGGCGCAACAGGCGCTGGCATCGTTGCAGGGGCAACTGGTGCGACAACCGGCGGCGCATTAGGCGCTGGCGGCGCTGGTGGTGACAAACGCGCCCCACCGCTAGCTTGTAAACCGGTATCAAAAAACAATTGCTGGGCGCTAATGTTAAGCCGTGCAGCTTCGTTCTCCAATTGCAATCTTTGATTGGCTGACAAACCATTAAACGCACGATCTGACAAAATGCGAGCTTGATCTAGCGTAGCCTTTGTATTTGGGCTGACTGTTATTGGAGTAGCAGTACCAACCGGTGTGCCTAATCTTGGATCAAACGCTTGAATTCCACCGCCCGTGTTTTGGAAACTTAAATTTGGCGGCGGTGTGCGTAAAAGACTAAAATCTTTGCCGCCGCTTGCCATGAATAAAGCAAGGCTGTCAGGCGTAAATTTGCTTGGATCAATGTTTCCAAACTTATTTTTGCCTGCGCCCTGCACTAAAAGTTTGCCGCTTTTACTGTAAAGACTACCGCCTTCAGGAACAACCATTGCATCTTTAGGCGCAATTTGTGCCAACAATTGAGCCATGTACTGCTGTTGCCCAGCAGGGGTTTTCATTGCTTTAAAACCTTCAGCAGTTAATTCACCTGTGGTTGCAGGAATTGCGGGTGTGCCAGGCGTTACGCCAAAGTTACCAGCGCCAGCCTCGCCAGGCTGAATGATCTCATTCATCTCGTTGCGCTCAGGTTGCATCACCATGCGAGGATTTTCAACAACATCACGCTGATCCACATTTGCCGTAAATGTTGATGGGCCTTCAGGCACTGCCGCTGTTGGAGTCAGACCTTTTAACAATGCGCCAAAATCAGCAGAAGTGTCAGCTTGGTATTTTTCACCAAGCGCTTTTGATTCTGCTCTGGCCGATCTTTCTTGCCGTCCAGCCGTGTACTCATCCAGCATTTTTGCTAAACCCGCTAACGGGCTGATTCGCACACCGGCCTGCGTAGGCATCTCTAAAGGCTGCGCTGCTTTTTGCCCTAGCGCTTCAGCCAAGCGCAACCGCCGCGCAATCGCCTCTGACTCAGCCGTATATGGTGATAAATTTATTGTTGCCATATTTATGCCCTGCCACCAAAAGCCCTTGCAGCCGAGCCGCCAAGACTGTAAAGCGCTGCCGTGTTCGCATTAGATTGCCCCACTTGCGTGTTGTAGTTGTTTTGATCAAATGCGCCCTGCGCTTGTGTAGCTGCAAAGGTAGGCGCAGCCGCCACATTTGCACCCTGATACGCCCCAAATGTTGGGTTCTGGATTTGCGATCCAGACATAAGCGCAGTAATCTCATTAAGAGGCATCTGCCGCCCTTGGATCGCTTGTGCAAGAGCCTGCCCCTGCGCGGTATTGGCAAATTGACCGCCCTGTAGAGCCTGATTAAATTGGTTTGTGTTGGCAGCACTGTCCAGATCAATGCCCGTCCGTGCGGCCTGAGTCCGTGCATCTGTCTCTTGCTCACCAAGTGACCGAATAGCGTTGTCGTAAGCCTCAGTGCCTGGCCGCAAGCCTTGGTTTATTAAATTGGTTTCTGTGCTTGTCCTAGCCCGTGCCATTGACGGCTCAAGGCGAGACATGATTGCGTCAAAGCCTGTAGTTCCCGCATTGATCGGCGCTCTGGCTATGTTGCTTGTGTTTAGGCTTGTTTGTACCGCTGGGCCACCAAAAGCAAAAGGCTTATCCAGCACAGTGGATGCCATTTGCGTACCTTTTTCTCCAAGGTTCGCAAGACCGGTTTGCACCCTTTGTTCGGCCTCTAAAGTTTGCTGCGCTTGTGGCGTTAAGGTTTGGCGTATTGTTGGAGTGTCGCCGTCATAACTAACCAAACTTTGACCATAGGGCGTGTACATGTTGGGGTTCGACAACTTTGCAGTAGCCCGAGCCGACTCAAGATTAGCCTGCCCTTGTTCAACAGCAGCGCCCCTGTAATCAGGCGATGGTGGTGGCGGTGTTGTCTTTTTCCCCATATCTTTCCCCTAAATATTTGCAATCACTTTTTGCCAATGTGAACAAAATTAAGTCACCATCAGCCATTCCATCTTTAACCCTTGCCTCCTCTGTGAAGCCCATCTTCTCAACCAGAGTTATGCTTTTTGCATTTGTTGCGTCTACAGGGACAATGATCTTTTTGACATTGCAAACATTGAACGGGTAATCAAAAATTGCAGCTAGGTAGCTTGCAGTGATCCGACCCTCAATCGCAATGTGGCAAAAAATTGATTGCCCGTTCCAGTTCTCGTAAATCACGCCAGCAATTATTTCACCATCTCTTGCCAGCCCAATCGCACGGCTGCGTTCTTCAAAATATCCACCATCGAGCTGCTTGGCAGTCCAGTGACCAACCGCATGATCGGATTTTATTTCAAAGGACACCACCGGCCTCAAACACTAGATCGGTTGCGACCCACTGTAATTGTATTCCCTGAGTGGCAGTTTTCAACAGCGGCGCAAAGGTATAGCCGATTTCTGTCGCACCTTCCCAGTTTGCTGAAGGAGCTAAACCACCGCCCCAAAGCGCAGAATCCCACAATCCCGTGTCCCAAAGGCCAACAGTAGACCCAAAAAAGGTTAACTGTGCGCTCTGGTCATTCAGGTTGTAGTCAACATTGACATTGCCAAAGATCGTAGGATTGCCGTCTGAAAACAAGTGATAGCGGATCATCTTGCATTGTTTTTGGGTTGCCGCGCCGTAATTCTGGAAACTTTGCAGGGCAAAGCCTTCGATGTTGGAAGTGTCATCCACAGTGCCGTTCCAAGCCGCCGCCACAAATCCATCACCGCCAAAGTAAGGATCATCCTCAAACAACTCCCAACAATTAGCATACCAACCCGTAAAGTTGCACCAGCTTTTAGTAATGTTGTTCATCACATACTGTTGTTGCTGACCTAAAGCAATTGGCACATTCATTATTAATTGATTTTCTTTTGGGTAGTAAAGCAATTGCCACCCAAAATTTGCCCCGTAGGTAGTGCCTGCCTGACCCATTGCGTATTGGATTTTGTTGGTAATTGATACCCGTGGGTCAAGTCGTGAGCTTTGCAATGCACCCGCCATAGGCACTACACCATCTTGCGTAATGATGAGCAAGTCGCCGCCAAACTTGGTATAGCAGCGCCTGCCAATAGGTGCGCCAACCCTGAACAAGCCAATTTGCGAAATCCCTGATGGGGTTGTCGGATCAGTTAGCCGCCAAACTAACGCTTCGCCGTTGCTTGTAATGAAGACTAAATAGTCATCCACACCATAGCCAGCGTCTAGCGTCCATGTCATGCCAGCCACAATGTAGCCACCCATCTGAAAGATGCTGGTCATGTCTAACGCAACCGCTGCCCCGCCAATGGAGTTAACCGGTAAATACCAAACTTTAAGTGAGTCGTTTGTTGTCAGCCAAATCCGGTTTTTAAACAGCGTGATGTTTGAAACAGTGGCTGTGTCAATATTGGTGATGTTGTAAGGTACGCCGTCCCCATCGGTGTGCCAAGCCAAGCCGTCATAAATTCTGAGCTTGTCTGCGCCGTTAACGCACATTAAATAAGATGCTGCTGATGTGGTGATGTTGGTGTATTGGAATCGTGCGTTTGTCAGGCTTGTTACATCAGCCGCCCCAACCGCACCGCCAGCCGTGATGTTGTAGATTGAATCATCAGCCGCTGCAAATAACTCATTGGCCGTGCCAGAGCTATAAGACATGATCGTTTCAACTTGGCCCACAATGCCAGTGGCAAACTTGGTGTAGCCATTTCGCAAAATAACGGAGTTAGTGCCAGGCCAGAAGTTGGTCAGCGTCACCGCATCCATTGCATCCATCGCGCCCAATGAATCTCTTGCGTTCCACCCGCCAATGGGCGCAGCTACCGAAACTGTTTGACTGCGCTGCGTAAGTGGCGCTTTAGCAAATGAGGCCAGCATTATGCGGTAGGCCAGTTGCCGTCTTGGATACTCCAAGGCCCAACCAGTGCATTCATGCCTGCTGGTGCTAGCGACTGAGCCGCAACAGGCACATCTTGCGCCTTGGTGTAGCTAAGAGTCCTCATAAACTCGCCCAGCTCTACAGCGTAGTCAAGTTTCTTGGCCTTGAGGAAATAGTATTTTAGACCGGCCAGCATTAAGTCATCAGCAAACACAGCAGTGTCTGAATCGGCTGTGTAGGCTGGTTTTGTGCCTTCTGTGCCGCCAGATGCAACAACCCAATAGCTGCCCACATACTCAAACGCAAGGTTGTAAACGCTGGTCAGGGCTTGGAATATACGCAGCTTGTCGTTGTAAATTCGGTAACGCTCCCGTGGGCCAACCGAAATGATGCCGCCTTGCAGCCATTGCCACTCTTGGCTGGTCTTTGTGCCAAGGTTGCGCCAATGGTTTGTTCTGTCCCAATTCGTGTCGGAGATCATCCGGTCAAAGCCGCCTGGCATTGGGTAATCTTGCTTGGCAAATGTCAGCGAAACAGCCGCCGTGGAAGTGCTGACCGGCGTGTTAAGGGTTAGCTGAGAGCCAGAGTCAATCGTCAGAATCTCAGAGTAAGCCGCTATGCCCGTACCAGTGACCACATTGCTCACTTGCAAGCCCGATGTGGTGATGTTGGTGATTACGCTGGAATTGGCCGTTATGTCCCCTGTGACAGTGGTTGCCGCCGTGGTCTGAAAAATGTACGCTTTGACCAACCGCTGCCACTCATAATCACGCACCAAGTCTTTGCCAAGGCGCTGAGCCAAGGCAAGAAGCTGGACAGTCTGATTGTTAGAGTTACCGATTACCGCCGCTGGCTGCGACAGTCCCAATTCACCGGAGACTTGATCGACTAATTGCAGCAGCGTGTAGGCCATTTACTCCACCAATTCTTTTTTAGGGCGACCAGCTTTTTTGGCCGTCAACTCTGCAATCATCGCACGAAGTTCAGCCATTTCAGCATCCTGAGCCTTCAATTTTTCATCAGTTTCAGCACGGATTTTGTCAAACATTTGCGAATCTTCAGCAGCAGCAATAAACGCCCGAGCCTTGTCGCGCAAATCGTTAAAGCCCATAATCTTGTTGCCAACAATGTCTGAAAGCTGGGCAAACTGGTCAATCGTAAAGATGTTTAGCGCCTTAAATTCAGCCTTTTGAGTCTCAGAAACAGCGCTCCACACCTCGATTGGAGTGCCTGGCACTGTTTCCTCTTTCTTTTGCTCAAACCTTGCCCACTCTACGGGGAAGTCTTCGATGTCTTGCTCACGCATTGGCCGGTCAATGGTCAGGGTGTTGTCGCCTGGCACTAGCTTTTTCAAGAAAATACGCTCTTGAAAGATTGGGCGCTTTTCTTCAGCCGTTCTAAAGTTGTTCTGCACCTGAACCGCATGGAAAAATACCGCCATCTTGCCGCGATTGCTCTCCATAAATGATTCGTCTGTCCATCCAGCCACTTCGTTTTTCATGCCATTTCCTTTAGTTGTAGCGCGGTTTCTTGCATTAAACCATCGCCAAAAAATGCAAGCTCTGCATCCTGAGTCTTGATGAATTGCTCCATCTCGATTGCCGCCTCAAGCATTTGCCGTGTGGTCTGGAACACCCTGTCCCCAGCCTTGACAAATATTTTATCTTGATTTTTACCCAAATGTGGCCCTGCATGCCGGTCTGTTAAGTAGCTGCAATCCATGCCGTGAAACTTAAACCGCCGATACCCTAACGCCGCCATCACTTCCATTGCCCTCATGCCTACAGTCGAGCCACCCGAAATCATGCTGTTCAAGCCTTCTGGATGGTTTGCCGCTACCCATGCCACTGTGTCTAAGTCGTTGCCGTTAATCAAGTGCCACAGACGCACGTTATAGCCCTTTAGGGCTTCCCACCAGCTTGGATGGCATACAGTAGCCATTAGGTATGTTGTGGCCTTCTGTGGCCTTTTAAGCATTCTGGCCTTGTGCTCTCTGGGATCGCAGTCCACATGGAAATCTGGCACGATGCCTCGCTCGACAAGGTAGTCATGCGCTCCTGAAACAGTGACGATTGGGCGTTTTATCTGTTGCCATGTGTCGGCTAGGCTTGGCCCGTAGCAAACAATTGATGCCCATTTATCGTTAAATTTGGTCTTTTTCTTGAGCATTTGCCCATACGCCTGCGACATCTGGGCATGGCGCTCTGCGTTGCTCAAGACTCCTTGTAGCATTCGACCCTCATGTCTCTGAATGGGAAATGGTAGCGAGGCTCAAAAAATTCTATGCGCTGCATGCCCACCGACTCCAGCATCTGGCTCAATGGAACTTGAAACCAGCCCCAATGGTGGCACATTGCCTCGTTCTTATATTTCGGGTCGCCATACAGCGCATGCAGGGTCATAAAGGGCTGCAACGGCTCTTTATTAACCACACAGTTGTGGACGTAAGCAAACACCTTGTCCATGCAGGGCAGCTCTAGGATCATCTTGCCGCCAGGCTTTAGCACCCGTTTCCACTCAGTCAGCAGATCAGCGACTTCCCACTCGTAAAAGTGCTCTAAAACATGAATCGCAGCCACGGCATCAGCCGAATCAGACGCAATTTCCAGCTTTCGCAGATCGCATTTAATGTCTGAGACATCCGAGTAAAGATCGACATTTATCCATCCGTCCCATTTTTTTGTTCCACATCCAAGGTTGTAGGCCGTTTCGTAGCTATCTTCCACTTGGCGCTTAGTGTTTGCGGCGAGAATTTTCCCGTCACGAAAGACTGCGCCTTCGATATGAGCCGGTTTGCTTTGTTCTTTAAAGTCCATTCAATGCCGTCCTTGATGTTGCCAATGTAGATCGGGAAACCCTCTAGCGCAGGGTGAGGCTCTGCCACCACAAAGCAACCCTGTCGGATCGCCTCAATTGCTCTGTTGGCGCTCTTGTAAGTCTCTGTAGCGGGTAGCACCACAATGTCAGCTTGTGCAAACTCTTTGAGCATGGTCTTCTTTGACCACGGAATCGACCCTGCAAAGTTGGAAACCACCCGTAGGTGATAACCCGCTATCTCGGGCAAGATGCGCTCTAGGCTTGCTCTGTTAACTTGGTGACCATACCACAACAGGTTAACACCCTTGCAATGTGGCTTCTTCAGCGGGTACTCAAACGGATCAGGAATGACCACGGCATCACGTTCCAGCACTTTGATGCGCCTTGCCATCTCATCAGTGGGGCAAGTAACCACATCGGCCAGGCGCAGCGCCTCTTGGTAGTGCATCCAATCAAAGTGGTCATCGCAAAAGTCCACCACAATCCATGCGCCCCGTGCCTTGGCCCGTGCCATGTCCATCAGCTCTTGCGCTTGGGGCTTGGCAAACACCAGCGTGTCAGCCGTCAGGTCGTTCAGGCTTGCCCAATCCCCTGCCGGTATCTTTGCCCGATAGCGCCAGCTTGCTGACTTGTTGTCGCCCCAATGAATGAACGATGTGCGTGTGTTTAGCTCTTTGCGCTTGTCAATCAGCCCCGCCAGCTCAAAGACATTCTGGCTGCGTTTCTTGATGATGGCCTGAATCAACCCATGCCCATGCCCCGTAAAGGTGGCATCTGGCAGATAGTCGTAGTAGGTCTGGAAGTGTTCAGCTTGCAGCGCCATTGCCGCATTGCAGTAAAACGGCTCACCCTGTGGCTCTATCCTGACTTCGATCAGCTTGTCGCCGTCTTTGAGGCCATCGCCGTTGACCCTTAGCTCTGAGCCGTCATTGCACGAATCAAAGCCAAACAGCTCAAAGTTGCGCCAGCCAAGCACATAAAACAGGGAAATAGCCCTTAGACCGGAAGTTGTGCCGCCGCCAATGAGCATGCAGTTTTTTGGCCGGTCTTGGCCTTTTTTGATGTACGGATGCCAAAGCGTGACATTGTGGCCGTCTAAGTTGTCAAACAGCGCTTGGTGGCACTGGCTGGCAATCATGTAATGAACAGCCTTGTTTGGCTTGTAAAACGCGATCCGGTGTTCTTGCGGGTCAATGGCTAAAGCGTAATCAGGAATCACGCCGTTATCAATTAGCCAATCGTGCGCCCCTTTGATTGCCACAATGGGCAACCCGTCTGCCTTCATCTTTTTAATAAGCTCTATCTGCCCCCTGACACTTGGCGCACTTGCCACTAAAACGACTTTGCCCTTTTTAGGGTCTTGCGCTTGTGTGACTTGTGGATAGCCCCGAGCAATCGCGGCATCCATGTGTCCAAAAAGTGTATCGTCATCTGAGACACACTGACCAGTGATTTTTAGGGGTAAAAGACTCATTAAAAAGACCCCTCCTTTTTTAAGGGAGGAGTCGATTTTTAGCCTGCGCCGACCATCATCAGGCCAGCATTGTTTACCATGCAGAATGGTGCGCTTGCGCTGGTTGCCGATGTGTTCGCCACAATGCCCTGGATGAAACCAGCCGACACAGTGGTGTCGTCCAGTGATCCAGCAGTTGCAGTGGTGTACAGCGGCACTTTAGGGTTGCAGCCAATCAACAAGTTAACTTGCAGCAAACCATTCAGACCGACCCAGCCGTAGTAGCTAGATGCGATTGCGGTTTGTGCAAAGCCGACCATGTTGAAACCCAGCGCAGCAGCGTTGGTAGTGGTTACAGGAACAGCTCGCATCACGGGTGTGGTGCTTGCCGAATCTGCAAATGAAGACATGATGACCGCATCAAAAGCAGCAATTGTGCTTTCTGCGCGAACAAAAATGTAAACGCCGTTGTTGCTCGTATTGACCCGACTGCCTGGTGTAACAGGAAAAAGGGAAGTAGAGCCAGCACTGGTTGACGCATAAGTAGCCGTCAAGTCAATGCCGATTTTGCCGTCTGTGACGTAATCTGAAGACATGATATTGCTCCTTATTCAGTCATGATGCCCTGGAACTGGAGTCCAGAAGCAGTCATATTGCCAGCCCAACCGATCAAGCGCACGATTGCGTCCTGATTGGTGCTCATACGCTCATCGCCGATTGGGACGAAATTGCGGTTTGCGTGAGGCCGGAAGAAAATGTATTTTGTGTTCAGGAAATAGCCTGTGCCGGTAGGAATATTTCCACCGATACCGCCGTCTAGAACCACATCGGCATTCATGTACTTGGATGCAACAAAGCCGAGTTCGGCCATCTTGCTAGAGCCAGGGAAACGCTGAATGTTTTGCAGTGAGGACATGAAGAAGCCCCACAGGTTGTTATCCAACAGGATCAGGTCAACAACGTCAGAACCGCGACTTGTCTTTGCATACAGTCGGTTAAAACCCGACTGAATGTTTGAGCTGGATGCAGAAGCACCAAGATCAGTAGAGAAGTCAAAAGTCTGGTTGCGCCAGAATGACCATGTAGAACGATCAATACCGCCGACCACACCAGTAGACGGAGATGCAACCACCATAGCTTGCAGACCAGTGATCTGCTTGCCGTTGTTGGCCGTACCATCCGAGTAAATACCAGTGGAGATCAAGTTTTCGATAGATGCTTCAGCAACGTCCAAACGGGCATCAAACAAGTCGATGATCTGTTCTTCGCCGCTGTTTTGGAGCATTTCCAAACCATTGATCGTAACTGCCACTGCTGCCTGTTTGATCGGGAACTGAGCAGCACTAATCACATCCGCTGGGGAGATGTTCAGTGTTTCAGCGCCAGAATAATACATGGCTGTGCTGTTGGCTTGGAATGACAATTCTTGCAGAATGGTCGAACCACCAGAGAAAGGCTTCATTTTGCCCTTCTCGCGCAGACGGGTCAGCAAGGCATTGTTCTTTGTCACGTTATCCGCAACAATGCCGGAACGACTTTCAATGGTCGTTGCCAATACGTCTGAGTAATTTGCGTTGGCGTATGCCATAACTTACTCCTAATTATCCGATTTGCCGTAGCGCATTTGCTATAACGGCTCGCCGGTCTGTCTGATTAATAGCGCCACTGATGCTAGAGCCTGGTGCTCCTCGTACCTGTACCGCCGCTGTTTTTGCTCTTTGCACTTGGTTAGCTGCTTGCGTGTTTTGTTGCTGTTGAGCATAAAACTGCTGCGCGATAGCTGGATCAAGCCGCACTGCCGTGTCATAAGCCAGTTGCAATTTCTCGCGTTCTGACATCTGACTTGTGTCACCTAACACCTGTGGCGCTTGGAGAAGCTGCAACATTCGGTCAGAGACTGCCTCAAAATGCAGATTGGCAGGGTCGCCTGCAAACTGCTGGATAACCGAGAGTGCTCGATTTTCATTCTGTTTCTGCGCTTCATACTGGCTCTGCGTGATGTGCTGCGTGAGCTGCTGTACTTGCTGCGCTAGTTGATTGTAATGAGTATTTTCTGGCTGTGGAGTCTCGCCATTAAAATATGAGGCCACCTGATCCAGCGGAATCTGGAACTGCTGGATCATTTGGGCGACAGCTTGGCTCTTTTGCTGTGGCGTTCCCGTCCGAAGCAGCGCTGCCGTCTGCAAAAGTGGGCCAATTGCTGCCGCTGGGGTGGTGTTCTCGTTCCGCAAAATCCACTCGTAGGGTGCAAATTGCTCTGTGATCTGCCTTGCCTCTGCATCACGGGTTTTGTAGCTGGCAATGCCCTTTTCATAGTCAGCATCACGCTGGGCAATTGCTTGCTGTAGCTCGCTTGGGGCTTTCTCCCAATGCTCTTTTAACTCGCGCCGCAACGACTTTGGCATTTCTGCCATCTTCGGGGCTTCGGTCTTCTCAGTAGGGAATTTGGGGTCTGTGGCTTTGGCTTCTTTCGCCTCTCTAGGCGCTCTTGCAAGACGGGGCGGTTTGTCCTCCGTCTGCTTCATTGCCTCGCGGATCGTATCGGCACGGCTGGGTTCAGCCTTGACTTCTACTGCTGGCGCTTCTGGTGCTGGTGCTTCTGTTGTGTCGGGTGCGACAACTTCATTTTCCATCACTTCATCCTTTTCATTTGTTCCAAAGTCATCTTAATCATCTCTTTGCGCTCTGGCATTGGCCTGTTGTGCAGGCGGTTTGCCATTTCCACATTCAGCCCACTCATCCGCATTGGGGCAATCGGTGCGCCTGGCCGGTCAAACTCTTGCACTGTGGCGACCTGACCCTTCAGCCGTTCCCGCTGAACTTCCTTTTTCCTGTTCCACTCTTGTTGAGCATACTTTACATCAGAATGCCCCATTTCGATGCTGTCTGTGGTCTTTAAATGCTCCCGCCACTGCTTGCGCCCTGTAATCATGACCCCATCCGGTGATCGAAACGGCTCAATGTCGCCCATCACAGTGGTAATTGTCTCGCTTTGATATGTGCCGACCTCGTAAGGTTCGCTGCCATCAGCAGGGTATCGCCATGTGGTTTTCAAAGTTGTCCAATCAAAAGTTCAATGTCTAATTCGTCCTGATTATCATCAATTTGCTTTTTAATTGCGTTAATTTGTTGCAATAATGAATCGTAATCTGCATATTTAGCCGCTGCTACAGCAATTGTTTTCTCTGGGCTGCTGGTTATTTGCTCTATTTGCTCTGGCGGCAGGCCAAATAATTCCTCTTGCAGCTTTAAACGCCTTTGTTTTTCAGCCTTTAAATCGCTTTGCCACTGTTTATCTCGCGTCTTTTCATCGAAGCCAAAGTGACCTCCTAATGGCAGTTCAGACACTGGTGGATCAACACCATCCCAGACGGCTTCATCCCATACACCCGTGTCCCAATAGTTAGCTGACAACTTCCACGCCTATGGCCTTGCCATCTGGCCCTCTAACAATGCGTTTAGGGGCAGAAAGTCTTTGCATAGCCATGCCTATGTTTTGCATAGAGTCCCCGTGCATGTTTGCCATCTGGTCGTGCATCATGGCAATCTTGTCCATTGCCGTCAAAATCGTGCCGCCCAGCTCGTTGGTTATTTGTGCAGCCGCCGCTTCAACGACTGGTAAATCGACTCCAGGGTTGCTGCCAATCCTTGCAACCATAATTTTGGTCGCTGCGTCCAGCTCTGCTTTCCATCGTTCATATTCTTCCTTCCCTGCCATCTCTCTGGCCTTAATTTGCATTTCGGTTTGTTGCTTAACAGTCTCAAACTCAGATTTCATCTGCGCTATTTGCATTTCTGACTGAATCTTTGCTTGCTGCATTTGCATGTCAAAGTCAGCACGGGCTTGCGCCATCTGCATTTCTGTTTGCATTTTCATTTGGTCTGACTGCACTTGCGCTTGCATCTTCATTTGCTCAGACTGACCCAATGCCTGCATCTTCATCTGTTCTGGATCGGGTGCTGGTGGCTGTTGGGCAGCTTGGTCTGCCTTGTCTTGCAGCGCTTTCATAGCCCGTTCAACAGCCGATTCCAGCCCCCTGCCAGCTTTAAACCGGCGCACTAAAAACAGCAGCATTTCTGAGGCCATAGGCAGCGTTTCAGGCGCAGCGCCTACCATTGGCATGGCTTCACGCAAGAACAGCCCAATGGCTTGGACAGCCTCTTGTGCGCCTTGCTTTTCTGCCTGTTCGTCAATCTGAGCCAAGCTGTCAGCCTCGACTGCAATGTGGAAGTCGCGGATCGTGCTGTTCGACAGCATCTGGATCGCAGCTTGCAGCATTTGCGGGTCTTGACCATCTGGCGTGTTCATCACGCCCGACATCTCGACAATTAGCTCAGGCGGGTAAAACTTACAGATAATTTGCGCTTTGAGCTTAAAGATGTCTGTGGCAAACCGAGCCACTTCGCCCTGGCTGCTTCTCAATCGCAGCGAGCCAAAGTTAGCCTTGAGCTGCTGTGCGCCCAAAGTCTCCTGTGCCTTGGATGCGCCGCGCAGAATGTCCGAAATGCCCATAATTTCGTAAATACTCTGTTTAACCGCCTCACGCGCTGCATATAACTGTTGCAGCGTCAAGACGATCTGCGAGGTGTCCATCATGTCGATAGCACCCTTTAGCCCGCCCTTCTCACTCATCGCAGCCCAAGAAGTCACAGGGAACATCTTGTTGTCAATGCCCTCTGTAAACAACCGACCCAGCTCCTTAAACTCAGCGTTAAACACACCGACCACCTTGCAGGCTTTGGTCAGCATATAGATGCGCTGCGTCAAGTTGTCTAGCTCTTGCGCTTGGTCTTCATATTCGCAATAGTCAGGAACAGGGATCATTGTTCCCGTGGTTGTTGTAGCCACCAAAGGCCGAGGACATGGGAAAAAGCCTTCCAGCTCTAGCGGGTCATCACGCTCATCTAACGACTGTGGATAGCCCTTGGCAACCCAGCACACCTTAAAAGTGCGTTTGTTCCAGATTTCAAAGACCTTGGCCTTTTTCTCAAAGGTTGTCTTGACTGTCTGCTGATTCTTTCCGTCATCGTCTGTGTTCTGGTCAGTCAGGCCGACATTCTTAAACACATCGCCAAAGCGCTCCACACCCTCATCGCGGGTCATGTAGACGGCACGGGCTACCCACCAAACTTCATCCCATGTCCGAGCTGGGCTGTGCAGGAAGTCGCTCCAGTACACATAATCAATTGGGCTGTGGGCAGAATCAATTGACTCGCCCGATTCTTGGACATTGGAGACTTGCGGTTCTTCACCTTCGGCTAGCTCGACTTCGGGTGCTGGCTCACCTACGATTACAGGCTCGTAACGAATCCAGACTGTGCCTCGACCTGGCAACAGCCGGTCTTGCACAGCGTTAACCATTGCGCTGTCAAAGTCGTTAAATTGCGTTGTTTCATATTCGATTACGCGCTCCAGCATGGTGGAAGCCAAGCGCCCTACAGGGTCTTGATCCATATACCGGCGGGAGACTTCAGGCTTCGCTTGCCGTCCGTACAGAGAAGGCATCAGCACTTGGATGTTTGACCAGAGGATGTTGAACTTCATCCGTGGCATCTCAACCGCATCGCGCTCATCGCGGTATCGCTTAACAATCTTATGGCCTCGCCTGTCCCACTTGTCAAAGACCTTCTCAGCGTTTGCTAGTTGGTCGTGCCAATACGGGCCAGGGTCTTCGCCCTCGTAAGCGCCTGTGTCTTCGTAAGCCATTAGAAGCCAGCGGCAAAGAAGAAGGTTATATCCATTGTGCCGCCCTCAGTGAAATGCAGGCTTGTGCCTACAGTCGCTGGGAATCGGTGAAAGCCTATGGCTGGCGTGATCGTGCCACAAATGACTGTGCCGCTTGAGCCTCCGTCTTTAAGCACCACAGTGCCTGAGCTGGTGCTGTTGACGTAAAACCCAAGAAGCTGGCATGGGCCTGTGGTTACATCGCCTGTTGCGGTCATGTTTTTGTATGCACCGACTTCTGCTACTGGCTGGCTCATATGCGCTCCTGTTTGTGAGTGTTCTCAAAGTCCCACATCTCATCGAGAGTAATGGTTTGCAGGGTTTTGCCTTTGGGCGGCGTAACGTCTTTGTTCTCTTGTCGATATGCCACTGCTAACATTCTAAACGCATCTGCTGGATGTGAGCACCAGTCATGACGGGGATTTTGCCTAAATGTCTTTTTGTCCTCATCATATTCCCTTTGGTACTGTCTTAGTGCTTCCAGCCCCTCATCGCAAGAAGGGTCAAAATAGCAGTTGGGCAAGATCATCCGCACCGCCTGAATGCCGTCTTGTACCCCAATTTCAGGCACAATTGCCAACTTTGCCATGCCGCCCAAGTGCGCCGCCAGTTGCTCAACAATTGACTTACCGCCCGAGGCCAGCGTCTTGGCCCTTGCGTCATGGGGCAAATAGTGCTTGGTGTAGCGGTAGCCCTTGTCAATGACCACCTGAGCAATTTCCTCAATACTTGCGCCTGAGACTGCGTAGTAATCCATAACCCTGATCTCGCCCCTGACCACCTGATAAAACCAGACCGCCGTGTCATCTCTGTAACCCAAATCCCATGCACTAAAAACAGGGCTTTCAGGATCAAAGGGTAATTCCCTAATACGCCCCTGTTCATCAGCCAAACGCATCTCTTGGCCGTAGAAAGCCCCGAGGATGGCGGCATCAAAGCTGCACTCATATTCTTGGTCGTATTGGTCTTGGCTTAGCTGATCCTGTGCGTCTTTTAGCTCAGAGTCAGGCAGCAGCTTGGATATGGAGGCTGGCAGGCGGGTCAGAAACCAGCCTGGCGTTGCTTGGCTGACCCTGTAAATGTCGTGAAACTGGTTCTTGCCCTTGGGAGTGCCGCCAAACACTGCCCAGCCTAGCCGGTCTGACAGCGTTGGCCGTATGACATTGCCCCAGACGCTAGGCTTAAAGTCGCCGTATTCGTCAAGGAAAACCCCGTTAAAGCCCAATCCCCGCATGGCATCAGCGTTGTCTGAGCCAAACAGCATGATCTTTGAGCCGTTAACCAGCTCGACCAGCAAATCAGCTTCGTTGGTGTTTTTGGTGATCGGAGCTGCGTAATGCTTGAGATAGTCCCATGCAACCCGCTTGGCCTGGCTACGGAACGGGGCAATGTAGGCATATTGCGCCATCCTGTTGCCTTCAGTGATTGCCCGTTTGATGATGTCGTTGATGGCTGCGACTGTCTTGCCAGCCCTTCGGTGAGCCACTAAACAAGCCCATCGCTCTGTTCTGTTGTGGAACGGCATGAATGCGTCCCGTGGACTGTAGGGAAGGACTACTTCCCGTTTGCCCATGTGACCACCATTTCAATTGGGCCGTCATTTGCGCCTGTAACTTCTGTCCTTGCCAGCTTGGGTACATGGTACTCAATCACAGACTGAAACAGCTCAAATGCCTTGGCTGGGTTTGGCTTAACATCATGGGCTGGATCGCCGTTAGCGACTGCATCAAGCCACTGGGCTAGTCTAGGTGCGTTATCGTCAACAAACAGCGCTATGGCCTCTCTAGCCTGTGCTGTGAGCTTGTTAGGAACACCCGCTGTTCTCCCGCCATACTTGGGTCTAGTTTTAACTACTTTAGATTCTTTTGTCATGCCAAAGCCTTTGCTAATTCATTTTGGATAGAAGCAATTGGCTGGCCTTCCTGAATGGCTTTACGCATTTCTGGCGTGATGTCAAGGTAGCGCACTGTTTCCTTTGTATCTGGTGTTTGGTAAAAACTTTTGCCAGCTTTTTCAATTGTTCCTTTTTTACCAATTGTTGTCTCACCCACCTGTGCGCCGTATTTCTTGCCTTGTTTGTTAAGGAAAGCAGGGTAAATCTCATCGTAGTATTTCTTCATGCCCTCGCCGCCAACTTTTAAGGCATCGCCGCTATAAACATCAGTGCCAGCGGTTTGGCTTTGCATAGTTGTAGCCAGGTCTTTGCCCACATAGTCAGCCAGCTTGTCAGAGGCGATATTCTTGCCAATGCTTTGCTGCGTCCCACCACCTACCAAAGTGGCATCCAAGTTAAATGAGCCATCTGGGTTGCGCTTGGCAATGACTTCATCTACTTGCTTGGCAAGGTTGTAGCGCTCTGCTTGCTGCGCCCCCGTTGTAAGGCCAATCCTGTCGTAGCCCTTGTCCACCGCTTCTTTTAGCGCCCGTTTCAGCGCCAGTTGATGCCATGTGTCTTTGAAGGGGGCGTCTGGGACACCGCCAGCAGATGTTGCATTTAATTCATTTATAACGCCATTGATAGCACTTTGTTTGTTGTAATCTTTATTAAGAACAACGCCTGGATTGTTGTTGTCTCTAACAACATACATGGTGTCGCCATCAATTGTTTTAATTTCTTGTACAAAATAATTATCAGGCAATTCTTTTAGTGTTCCTTTTCCTTGGTAGCCCCTTTCCCGCCCAGCCTGATGCCAGTCCGACTGCACTTCCTCAATCAGCAGCATCTTTTTGCCGTCAGCGTCTATGCGATCATTAACCCGCATGTGGGCCAAAATGTTGGGTTCGTCAAAGTGGCTTGACCTGTATTCCGGTGCTGCTGAAGCGTTTCTAGCTTGCGCTGGCATTGCGTTTGTAATTTCTTGTTGTCTTACAGAATTTAACTGCGCCCATTCTGGCTCGCCTCCGCGCTTAACAAATTGCGTGTAATAATTTTCTGCTGCTTTGCTTGCCTCCATTGGCTTGTTGGGCAAAGTCAACAAAATTTCACGATAGTTCTCACCGCCTGGCAGTTGATAACGCTCGTATTTGGTAGGTGATATTGTTTTATTTATTTCGTTTATTTGTGTATCAAGTGCTTGTATTTGCACTTGATTATTTGATACAGTATTTCTTACCTGTGCATAAGATATTTTTCCTTCTTCAAACTGAGATTTAGCATCTGCAATATTGTCAACAAGTCCTTTATATTTATCACTTAATGCATCTCTTGTTGTTTGCATTTCTGGGCTTAAAGCGCCACCCAACTGCCTCTCCTGCACATTGATGCGATTGCCAGCAATGTAGTCTTGCACTTCCTGTCGGGTTACATTGGGTTTGCCCCTCAAAAACTCATCAAGCCCCATCGTTTCCATTTCGTATTTTTTAACATCTTGGCCTTTTGCCAGATCGTTTAAGAATGACTCGCCGCTGCCCTGCTTGCGGGGAATGTTAAGGGCTTGCTGTTCTACTGCGCTGTAAAAGCCCAATGGCGACACTTCCGCTTTTGGTTTGGTTGTTATGTTGCCAAGCAGGGACGGCTGTTCTGGCATTACGCCAGGCATCAATCCTTGCCGCTGCAAATAGCCTTCGGTCATTCGCGCAGCCGTTGGCGCAAGCGCTTTAGCCCCCGCAACCCCTGCCCTAACCAATGGCGCTGGGTTTAACGGCACAAACGATGCAGCCTGACCCGCAACCTCACCGGCTCTGGATGTGGGCGCTAGCGGCATTGTTTTAAGGAAATGCTCTGTGTCAGGGTACTTGTCTTGGCCCATCACGCCTTGCATGGCTAACTGAGCAGCCCTGACAGGCGTAAATGCAATTGGCTGGTTAACAACATCACCAAACATTCCCAACAGGCCAGCCGTGCGCCCCCGCATTACATCCACAGGCAAATTGGCAGCATCTTCTGGATTGCCGTAGTTGCCCCTAAAAGCCTTGGGATAGATGCCAAACGCAGGGTTTAACGCTTGGGCAAGTTCTTGCTCCGTTGCCATTTCAGCTCCTTGGCGTGTATTTGCCTGCGTTAATTTTGCCTAGCATGCCTTCGCCGTATTTTCTAACTGCTGCTTTTTTAATGACAAATTCGCCGCCTTGTAAAGCGCCGTAGCCGTCATCTGGGCCTTTAGGGTCTGAGCCTTTGAGTCGGTTTTTTGTGACCTTGCCGCCCTTGGCCCATCCATCGCCGCCGCCCTCAGTTCCCATCCCACTTGATGTGCCATCAGCGTTTGATGCACTGTTGTCGCTGGCATTACTTACTGTTGATCCTGCTGCCGCCTCTGCATCAGCAGCCGCCGCTAGTCCAGCCGCTTCATTTGTGGCAGCATTGGCAGCGCCACCAGCCGCAGACTCTGCGTCAGCAGCCGCCGCTAAACCGGCTGCGACATTGTTGTTCTGTTGCGCCACCGCCGCTGCATCAGCAGCTACTGCCAAACCTGGATCAAAGTAATTCTCTGGAGCGTAGCCGTATGTTTGTACATTTTGCTGAGCTACAAAACTAGGATATAAAAGATTTTGCAACATGCCCAAAGATGAAAAACCAGCCGCTTTTTGACCCAATTGCGTTATGCCTGCCATTAATGGATTTTGAGAATAATAAGATGCTTTTTCTGCATCTGATTTGTTTGACCAACCCGAGTTTGGATTGGAATAAGCATCACCACCTGAATCTTGCGGCAACCCATAGCCGATTAACTTTGGCGTGTTTCCAAGCAAAGACGGCTGAGTTTGACCCATTGTTGGGTTTTGTAAAAAGTTTGGCTCGTATGGGTTTAACGCCTGAGCTAATTGCTGTTCAGTCGCCATCTTGCTCTTTCATGTTAATGAGGCCGTTAAGCATTCTGCTTTTAGTGCTGTGCCAAGGCTTGCTGTGGTCGCAGTCCTTGTAATGAAAAAACTCCGGTATGCCCAGAGTGTAGTGCGCTATCTTGGCATTGGGGTTGTCTTGCTCACCTACCAGCACATTCCATTGTTTAGGCAGCTCACCAATTAGGGAATCGGGCAGCCAAGTAAACCGATGCAAGTCACTGCCCGAGTGGTCATCAATAAAGTCAGGGGTTAACACATTGTTCCGAGGATGCTCACAATTCCACAGGATCAGGCTTGACCAGTTCTTCCTTGGGTAGTCCTCGTTCTTGGCCTCCATAGGCGTGTTAATGTACTTTCTAGGGTGCTGGGTCTTGTAGTCGTGTTTAACGACCTGTACAGCCTTTGTGGGGTCAAATAGCTTGTTTAGCTCATCTATGTCGCCCAGCATCAGCATGTCTGAGGCATCCATGAAGATTGCCTTGCCCTTGAACCCTGTGAAATACGGGACTAGGAATCTTTGATAAATGAAGGCGTTTGAGCCGTCCCGCTGCTTGCCAAAAAAGGGAGTGATCGCTATTGGCTCTTTGGTTCGCTCAATTAGGCTTTGACAAAACACATGAAAGCCAACAGCTTCCCTAGGGTCGTAGCCACCAAAGATACGGATCATTTTAAGTTTCCCATGCTTAATTTTAGCATTTCCCATAGGACAAGCCAAGCGGATGATACCCCCGACTTCAGCCATCTTTTACGACTACTGCACCCATAAGGGCTAGGTTCAATTTCCAAGGCGACCATCAAGCATGGCCTAAGCTCCACATCACCACGTTTGCCTTGTTCCTGAGATACCCCTAGCAAGTTCTCGCGCTGGCTTGTCAGTAAGCGCATCGCTTCACTCGATAGCCACCACGACATTGGTGCATTGTTTCGTCATCAGCAATCGGCACTGGACGCAGAAAAGCCACTTTCTACTGCGTTCTGATGCCGACACATCAGTCCCCTCTAAAGGGTAACGCATGAGAAAATGGCCTCATGTCTGTCTTGTGTGTCGGCACTTGACAAGCAAATTATAGATCAGCCGGTAAAGGAATGTCAACAGGCCAAACAGATCGCAAACAATTAACAGTCTTGCTGTGGGCTTTCTGCCACTTCTCTATTCTTTCTTCTTTGCTTAACTTTGATCCTTGGTCGATCTCATAGTGGCATCTGAGGCACAAAGCAGCGACCAGGTTGTCATCAGCCTTTATGCCCCTGCCTTTGTGACCGCCCCAATTGGTGTGGGCAGCTTGCACCATCTCACCAGACCCGCAAGATTGGCAGTTTAGACCGGTCACCAGCTTTAACAGCTTCTTGCTTCTGATGTACTTGTGTTTTATCACCTGTGCGCCCCGTCCTGTGTCCTGTTGGTGGCCTCACGACTGCGCCAGATTTCAATGTCAAGCCTTGCCGCCTCAATCTCCCATTTGAGGGTTTCTTCCTTTTCTACAGCCAGCGCCAAACCTTTGATGAGCTGGATGTACTCAGGGTCAGCATAAGCCTCACGCTCCTGTGCGTTTGCAGCCTCTACACCCGACTTTAAAGAGTCTTTCATCAGCATGGCTTTCTTAGACTTGCGAAACTCCTCAAGGTAGACCCGCTGGGCTTTGGCCTCACCGTACAGTGGCGCTCGATCCCTGATTGACTGTGCTGCGTCTTCGGGAATCAAGTCTTTTCCTCTAGGGTGTAAAACCAATCATCACCGGCCGACCATTTGCGTGTGCCGTCTACAGTCCAAAACTCTTTGGCAGCTTGAAAGTCAGGAAATTTTGTCTCAGCAGGGATCAGGCTCTGGTCGTACCACAGACACCTGTTGTTGGGCTGGCAGGCAAATTGGCCGTTGTCCAACTTGATCCAGTTAAACGACTTGTGTTCTTCAGCTTGCTCTGTAAAGCCTGTGTCAACTTCCATGCCGTCAGCGCAGAAGTCTACTGTAAACATGTAGCGCCCAAAGTGCCACTGCTTGTCTTTGCCCAAGAACTTGACGCCCAGATTGCGTAGACCAATCTTTTCCACAATGGTAAACCGGTAGCCCATGCAGTCCCACAATTGCAAGGCATCAATAGGCAAGCTAGGCAGCACTGATGTTTCGTTGTGCCACACATAAGCATGGATGGGCAGCTTGTCGTACAAAGCGCCATAGGCCGGTAACAGCGACTCAATGCGGAACACCTGACCTCGCAGGGCTTTCAGGCTAACCCAGACGGCAGGCTCTAACTCGCCATGCCCCTTAGTGAAGTTGTACAAAAATTCACGCTTAACAAAACACTTAACAGGCGGCAGTGATGCCACGATATAGCTCATTCCATCTCCTCAATCATGCGTAGGGCGGCTTCAGGGCTGTCAATCCTTGCCAAGGTACTACCAGACCAATTCTCAAAGAAATCTTCCTGTAACTTCGTTAAACGCTTTTTAGAGGTGGTTTTGATTTCCACCAAGTAAGTCTGGTGCTGATAGCCGACAAGAAGGTCAACAGGCAGGCCAATGATCCACACATAAGCGCCAGCATTGCGTAGCGCAGCAACAATGGCCTCTTGATTTGCGTCAACCCTAGCTGCGTGTCTCACTTAACAATTTCCATGCTGTTGCAGCACAGAGCGGGACTTGTCCATTGCCAATGGCTTTAAGTCTGTCCACCCGAGCGGCCACCCCATCAGCCACTCTACCCACATCGGGTTCAGTTTTCCACCAATGTCGGTCACTTGCTCCACGGCGTAATGCAAACTGTCCCAAGACCGATTCTTTCCGTCCTGCCGAATTACTGCTGCACTGCTGCCCTTGTACATGTTGGATGTTGGTGTCGGCCATGAGTCTTTGGTTATGTAACCTATCGGCGGACCTATTCCTGACCACTCCACCTGTTCTGACAGGCATCCTGCTCCCACCCCGTTCCGGCCTATCTTTGCCCTGTAATCCAATCGCTTCTTCATTGATTCCGCTGACCTGATTGGAATGTCTACTGTGCTTGGAGTTAGCCACAATCCAGATTCGTTCTCGCTTGTGGTTTGCACCAATGTCGGCAGCAGATACAACCCCCCACCGACTGTCATACCCCATTGAGGAAAGGTCTGCAAGGACTCGTTCAAGTCCTCTAGAAAGGAGCATTGGGCTGTTCTCCACGAATGCGTATCTGGGTCGAACTTCGCCAATAATCCGCGCCATTTCTCGCCACATTCCTGATCGCTCTCCGTCAATGCCTGCGCCTTTTCCAGCGGCACTGATGTCTTGGCATGGAAACCCGCCAGATACGACATCAACAATTCCTCGCCACGGCTTTCCGTCAAAGGTCTGTACATCATCCCAAACTGGGAAAGGCGGGAGAAGGCCGTCATTTTGTCGGGCGCACAGTACGCTTGCTGGGTAGGGCTCCCACTCAACAGCGCAGACTGTTCGCCATCCAAGAAGGTGTCCCCCAAGAATTCCTCCGCCAGCACCCGCGAATAAAGCCAGCTCATTCATGTTTCCTCTGCTTGTTCATTTCATCGCGCAATTCATCAAACGCCGACTGACCACGAATCCGCGCTATGTCGTATGACACCTTGCGCCACCACAAATGGGCTGCGTTTGCCCCCGACTCTCTGGCCTTCTGCCTGTGGCGCTTGATCCACTCTCTCGCCTCGCATTGCAGCATGTGGTTCATCAATGTCACCTGTTAACTCCAGTGCCTGATTAATGATGTGCAACGGGTAGCGTTTACCCTCACGGGCTTTGTCCAAAATCTGAGTGGCCGTGAAATGGTTCATTTAAACCACTCCGGCTGCATGACCTGTAACTGGTAGAGCCTGCCATTGGGCAGCTTTTTCCAGTGCGTCACAGCAGCCCTGGACACCCCCAGCAGCCGCGCCAGCTTTGCCTTGCTGCCAGCCTTGGCAATGGCGTTTTGCAGCGCTGCCTGTTGTTGTTCAGTGATAAGTTTCATTTCGCCAATTGTATAGATTTCTAAGCAAAGCACAATAGGCAATGCCTATAGGAATTGCCAAGCCTATAAAAATATTTGTAGCAAAAGACTTCACATCTGTTAATTTATCTATACAATCCATAGCAATCCCACTACTTCGGTGGGTCTTTTAGGAGCAACTTTAATGATTTACATTGCCGACATTCGGAAGATTCTTAACTGCACTACCGAACAAGCGCAAGCTGTGTTTGATGCCATGTGCGCCAATGGGTTTGACTTTAGCAAATCTTCAAAAGCTAAATTTAAAAAAGAAGTGATTGCGGCCTCTAAGGAGTCAGCATGAACATTCATTTTGACGAAATTCTTGACGGGTTTCGATACACCGGCCTAGCCGACCTAGAGCCTGCTGAGCCAGCAACCTTTACAGAGCAAGGCTGGCCTACCATCATTACAGTGCTTTCCTTGCATGTTGACGGGTCAAGCAAAGACTTCATGGAAATTATCAACCCCTCAATTATTTATCAGATCGAACAGTCAATTGCGGAGGATGTATGAAAAACCTTGCCCTTGATCTTTTACTTGCTACAGCCATTGGCCTTGGCCTTGCCTTTTCACTTATCACTTGGTGGACAACATGAAAATTAAACTTACAGCGCACATCCATTTTAGAAAATACCAATGGGAAGAAAAAGGCGAGTACCAAATTTTGTACGCTGCCTTGCCTGATGATGACACCCTTACTTACATTTGTGAGCAAAAAGTTGAAGTAGAAGTGCCAGACAACTACGACCCACGTTCACAGCAGGTAGTGGCACTAGAAAAGCAAAAGCAAAAAGTCATGGCCGACTATCAAAAAAAGGTCGCAGAAATCAACAACCGCATTAAAAACTTATTAGCACTGGAACACACAGCATGAAAAACATTGCAACAGCTTTAGTACAGGCTCAAAAAGCCTTTGCACCAGCCTTGAAAAACGCCGTAAATCCTCATTTTCGCAGTAAGTATGTTGACCTTGCATCATGCGTGGAATCGGTTGTAGGGTCTTTAAATGAAAATGGGATATTCCTATTCCAGACAACAACAGAGCACCCAGACGGGGTTATTTGTGAGACTAGCTTTTTGCATGAATCAGGAGAGCGTTTGGATTGCGGCAAATTATTTTTCCCCGCACCTAAGCACGATCCCCAAGGCTTTATGTCATGTTTGACCTACATTCGCAGAGCCTCTTTGATGGCCGCTACAGGGCAAGCACCCGAGGATGACGATGGCAACAGCGCCAGCCGCCGCACCGAAATCAAAACAGTAGACGGGCTGACAGACCATCTCAGCGCCATCAATGCAGCCGCTGATGAGCCAGCGTTAATCAAGGCTTTTAAAGAAGGCTACGCCGCTTGCAAGGGTGATGAAGCCTGGCAGAACACAATTATTAAGGCCAAGGATGCCATGAAAAAGAAATTGGGAGCAGTCTAATGGATCAGCGCACACCCGAATGGTTTGCCGCCCGTCTGGGCAAGGTGACCGCCAGCCGCATCAGCGACATCATTGGCAAAACTCAGTCAGGCTACTCAGCCAGCCGTGCCAACTACATGGCGCTGTTGATCTGCGAAAAACTGACCGGCGCTGCTGCCGAGTCGTACAGTAACGCATCAATGCAGCACGGCACAGACACTGAGCCAATGGCGTTGTCTGCGTATGAGGCCGCACAA
>Ga0209353_10000198_pt1 | contig 36982 bp, 43 predicted proteins | sample LauGreSpBDMM15SD_2_FD_187561 | JGI IMG/M metagenome (GOLD analysis project Ga0209353, IMG submission 187561) | Freshwater lake microbial communities from Lake Michigan, USA - Sp13.BD.MM15.SD (SPAdes) (version 2) | ecosystem: Environmental > Aquatic > Freshwater > Lake | place: Lake Michigan... | reverse complement strand
CAGTACAAACGAAGGCTTCAATGAAGTCTGGTGGTTCTATTGCTCGGCTGGCAGTTTAGTTGCCAACCGTTATGTGGTGTACAACTACCTTGAGAAAATCTGGTACTACGGCACTATGGAGCGAACAGCTTGGCTTGATTCTGGCCTAAGAGACTTCCCTATTGCCGCTACGTACAACTACAACTTGGTTGATCAAGAGTTTGGCTTAGACAATAACGAAACAGGTACGCCAGCAGGTATTGAAGCTTATATCTCATCCACAGAATTTGACATTGATGATGGCGATAGATTTGGCTTTGTTTGGAGGATGCTCCCTGACTTAACGTTCTCAGGCTCAGATGCTTCTCCAACTCCGCAAGTTACGTACACTTTGTACCCAATGCAGAACTCAGGTTCTGGCACAGGTACAGCGGTAAACAAAGATGTAGATAAATTAACGGGCGCTCAGTACACAGTGACTGAAGGCTTTACAGGCCAAATTAATACCCGTGTGCGGGGCAGGCAGTTAATCTTGAAGGTTAGCTCGGACAACCTTGGAACAACGTGGCAGTTGGGTGCTACCCGTATTGACATCAGACCGGACGGCAGACGATGAGCTTTATTGTCACCACCGATTTTGATTTAAACAAGGTAGCCGCACCTAACTTGCCGCTTCCTCCAGAGGATTACAACCGTGTGTATTTTGACCAGATGCTCAATATCTTGCGTCTGTACTTCAACAGGATTGATGCGTTAACCACTCAATTGATGGCTTCTGGCGTAGTGCCTCCTTTGACTAACTACACTGTGGCAACGTTGCCAAGCGCGGTTACGTCAGGTAAAGGCGCAAGAGCTTTTGTAACAGATGCTTTAGGCCCAACATTTGGGGCAACCGTTGTGACTGGCGGGGCAGTGGCTGTGCCCGTCTATTCTGACGGAACAAATTGGAAGGTCGGATAATGCCAATTGATTATTTTGCACAACAATTTGATGAAGATGTCTTTGAGGATACTGCGGCAGCTACCCCTGACTATAAACAGATAGTTTTAGATGCCTATGGAACTATTGGTCGTACCGGCGTTGGTGAAGACGTAAGTCAAGTTGACCAAGGCGGTTTAAACCATTTTCTTAATTTATTAGAAACCAAACAAGTTGCACCTGAAGATTTTAGTAATGTATTCCAAGGCGTTGTTAGCAGATACATTGCTGAAAAACCCGATGACAAATACACGCAGTACGTAAATAACTACCTTGGTAAGACCACTGCTGATACAAGCACTGGTGGAATTACCAATCTAATCACTACGGGCGCTACAACAGACGCAACAGACACATCCGGTATAGCCACATTGCTTGGTGGTGAAACGGGTGCTACAGGCGCAGCAACTACGGGAAATGTTACAGACGCAACAACGGGTGCAACAACCACAGGTTTAAACAACAATAACGTTGTTGCTTTGGGTGATTCCACAACATATGGATATAACGCCGGAAACCAGCTTACTGACAACATGGTGACCTCTGCCCAAAATACTTTGGGATCAGGTTATACCATCAACAACTTGGGCGTAAATAGCACGACTGTTGGTGATTTGTTGACTGGTGCTAATAATACTGGCAATAATTGGGCAAACACACTTGCAAGCGACGCAGGTATTGTTGTTTTAAACTATGGTTTAAATGAAGCCTCTCGCGGAGAGAGTCCAGAAACATTTAAAGCCAATTTGCTTAATGCGGTGAATCAAGCAAAAGCGGCGGGTAAACAAGTTGTTTTGCAAACGCCTAACGCTGTTGGGTCAGACATTAGCTGGGGCAAGTCGGTTTCAAGTTATGCAGATGTTATTCGTGACGTTGCAAAATCTACTGGCTCCGCATTGGATGATAAATTTGCGTACACAAGTGGTAGAGATGACATCTTTGACACCACTACAGGCGACACTCTTCACCCCGGTTCAAGCATGTACACTACGCTTGGTGTTAATTTGGCAAATACTATTGCTGGATTAAAGCCAGCCACAGGTGCTACTACAAGCGCAACTACAGCTACTACAGATACAACTGCCGCCGCAAATCCTTTGGTTAAACTGTACGAAGATACGTTAGGTAGAACACCGTCACAAGAAGAAATTGCTAATTGGGGTTTTGGAGATACCATTGACGCAGGAGAGTTAGACAGGTTTCTTGGTGCTGCACGAAATGAAGCTGTTTCTACTCAACCCACAACTGGTGCGGCAGGCAAGATAGCTAATCAAATCCTTTCTCAAGGAACAACAAAATATTGGGGCGGCGAGGGTTATGGCTCTGCTAAAAATAACGCCTATGACATGGGTGTAATGTTAGCTGGTCAAGGTCTTACCGACATCAATGACTTTGGCAAAGTTCCTGTTTACGCAGACGTACAAGAAATTGGTAAAAAATACAACGGGCAGAATGTTCTTACAGTAGCTGATGAATATAGTGGCGCTACTAGGAACGTTATTAGGCAACCTGACGGCGGGATTGATCAAGACGGTAACGCAACGTTTAAATTTGTTGATGTTCCAGCAAATGCAAAACTGGAAACTGTGTACGGACAGTTTGTTGGCGGAGATGATAGCTATGCGGCTGTTGACCCATCTAAAATTAAAACAGTAGACGGCAAACTTGTAGCTGACACAGGACAAACAACATACGGCAATACAAAAACTGGTAAAGCAATAAATTCCTACTATGACAAGGCTGCACAAAACGGCCCTGAAATCTGGGGCGGCACTTTTGCTGGAGATGGTTCTACCGCTTACGGAGTGAAATTTACCAATGATGGTAAGCCAATTTTTTACTCCAAATATGGTGGCTCATCTAATGATCTTGCCAATCTCATGGCAGACCTTGGCCCTATTGGTCAAATTGGTTTGGCATTTGCTACGGGCGGTCTGTCTATACCTCAGCAGATTGCGGCTCAATTAGCTGTCCAAGTTTTAAGTGGCGCAGACTTTGAAGACGCAATTAAAAATGCCGCAGTTTCATTTGCTATGTCGCAAATCCCCGGCACGGACTTTATGAAGGAAGCTGGTTCATTTGTTAAAGATCTTGGCTTATCAGAAACGCTTACAAACACATTAACCAATTCTTTGCAAAACTCCGTAATGTCTGGAGCTAAGGCTATATTAACCAATCAAGACATTGGCGATGCAATGCTACAGGGCGCACTCTCAGGTGGTGTAAACGGGGCTATTAACTCTATGTTAAGCGGCCCTGAATTTGCCAATATGACGGCTGCACAGAAAAAGATTGCAGCGAACGCCGCAACAGGTATTATTTCTGGCAAACCTGTAGATCAAGTTTTAATTAACTCTGCAATTTCTGCTGCTAAAAACGCAGTTCAAGAATCGTCTAAATCTAACATTGGCGTTTTAGATGGTTTGACATTTAGTGGGCGCACCGGCGATGACATGGGCGGGTCTTACGATGTGATTGATGGTTTAAACGCAGCGGGATTAACCCAAGGCGAAACTGATATTAATTCAATTATTGAAAACAATTCTCCCAAAGGGATTGGCAGTGATTTGGTTGCCATATTGGCAGCAGAATCTGATAACCAAGGTTCCGGAATGTTTGACTCAGACATTCCAAGTTGGGTGGTAACCGCTAAAGGTGAGTCAGTTACTGGCTCTCGTGTGGATAGTGAAGGAAGATCACGCTACACCATTACTCGTGAAAATCCTAATGATCCCGATCAGCCTGTAATTTATGACGCAGTTCTTGACCCAGAAACAGGAGAAGTTTCATATGAATGGGGCGGCCCCTCTTTTGATGAAGAAGGCAATGTTGCGGGTGGCGGAACTACCATTAGCAGCGGGTCAAAACCTTCTTGGACTTTTTTGACAGAAGATTCAGTTTCATCAACAGATGATGAATCTAAGAGCACTGACTCCACATCAGATGCTTTGATTGATGCCCTGCTTGGAGGCAGCAAAGGCGGTGGCTCTAGCAACGTTGACTCATTAATTGATTCTATTGTTAAAGATGGTGCTGGCGGCGGCACAAAAGGCGATGGCGCTGGAACCGGAGGCGAAGGCACGGGTGGTTCTGGCAGCGGAACTGATGGAACTGGAAGTGGCACGAGCGGCACTGGCACTGGCTCTGGTACGGGCGGCACGGGTACAGGATCAGGAACTGGCGGCACAGGTACAGGTGGTGATGGCACTGGCGGTGATGGTACAGATGGTGATGACACCGTGGACACTGTGGATACTGTAGTCACTGACGATAAAGATGACGACACAAAATTAGTCTGCCCAGAAGGCTTTACATTAAGTGCTGATGGCAAGAGTTGTGTGCCGATTGTGAAGCCGCCTCCTCCGCCTCCTCCGCCTCCTCCGCCACCACCACCACCGCCACCTCCTCCGCCACCACCTCCACCACCCCCTCCTCCGGTGGTGAAGAAACCGGTTTTGCCTGAATATTCTGTGCAACCCGGGTCTCAAACAACTATGCCTAGCCAAGATCCTTACGCTAAGATAAAATTAATGCAAGAATTGTTTGGGACTGACATTGCCTACAAGCTTCTTGGTATCGATGAGAAGGCGGGCAAATCCTTGGGTGCTGATGATTTAAACGCCCTTTTAAAACTTTTAGGGAGTAAGTAATGGATAACGAATCTGTAAGCGGTAATTATGACTTCAACGACGAATCTGTAAGCGGTAATTACAATTACTTTGGGAATTTTCTCAACCCAGACAATTTTTTGTCTAACGATGCTTTTTTGACTTCAATTGGAATTGACCCAAGCACCACGTATAGCTTTGCAAACTCAAGCTCTCCGTCTAATGCTCAAATCCAAGCCGATATCAATGCCAATCCTGCGTTGGTTGATTACTTCAACAAGTTACTGGGCACTAACTTTAGCTCTTCCGGTCTGTCCCAATTGGCTGTGGGAGCGGGTGGTCTTGCAGGCTTAATGGGTGCGGTCTCAGGTAAAACAACGCCAACAGGCTATCAAGGCAAGATCCCTAACTTGGTTGCTAACCGCCAAATGGTTACAGCCCCCATTTCTAGCACGGTAGTTGATGGTAAAACAGTGCCAATCCGCCCCGGCGCTGGTGGTACAAAGTACGGTGGAGATGTTGTTTACACGAATGCACCACAACCAATCATTCAAGCTGCTAAGGGTAAGTACTTACGCGGCCCTACAGATGGTATGGCAGATGAGTTGCCTGCGCAGATTGGTAAGAACCAACCAGCCGCATTAAGTCATGGTGAGTTTGTTGTTCCTGCCGATGTGGTGTCTCATCTGGGTAATGGCAACTCTGATGCTGGCGCTAAAAAGCTCTATCAAATGATGGATAAAGTTCGTCAAGCTCGTACAGGCAACAAGAAGCAAGGTAAAAAGATTAATCCAGACAAGTACATGCCCGGTGGATCTGTGGGCATGGCTTCCGGTGGTGAAGTTAAGCACTTCCAAACTGGCGGTACAACAGCCCCAACAAGCGCCGCATTGGCTGCTGGCCTAACAGGAACGGAGTCCAATCTTTCTAATTGGGCTGGCCCTTATGTCACTGACATGCTTGGTAAAGGTCAGGCGTTGTCTAACATGCCCTATGAGCAGTACAGCGGCCAATTGACTGCGGGCGCATCTCCTTTGCAAACCACAGCATTTACAACCGCTGGCAAGTTAGCATCTCCAACCAGTATTGGTAATGCGGCAACGGCTGCGGGCGGTATTGCAACCAAAGCGCAGGGTTTGGCTTATCAACCAACCACCACATCGTTTGATACCGCGCAAGCAAATGCGTACATGAACCCGTATTTGCAGGCTTCACTCAACCCTCAGTTGGAAGAAGCTCGTCGTCAGTCACAAATTACCCAACAACAAAACGCAGCCAAGATGACTCAGGCTGGCGCATTTGGTGGCTCACGTCAGGCAATCCTAGACGCAGAGACTCAGCGTAGTTTGGGTTCTAATTTGGCTAATATCACTGGTCAAGGCTATAACACAGCCTATGACAAGGCAATGGCTCAGTTCAACGCAGATCAAGCCCGTAAGATGCAAGAGGCTCAATACGGTGCGGGCTTTGGTTTACAGGGTCTACAAACAGGATTGCAAGCGGCTCAAGCTCAAGGTGCTCTTGGCACAGCTCAGAATCAAGCTGATCTGGCTAACCTTACAGCCCAGCTTGGCGCTGGTACAGCCCAACGTGGCATTGAGTCTGAAGGTATTGCAGCCGATAAAGCAGCGTTTGAGGAAGCTCGTACCAACCCATTTAAGATGGTTCAATTCCAACAATCTCTGTTACAGGGCTTGCCACTGGCTGCTCAGTCATATAACACCTCTACGCCTAGCGCATTGGTATCTGGCGCACAAGGTGCGACCACTATTGCTGGATTGTTAAAAAATCTTGGTATTACCTGAAGGACATTTAAATGTTTACACAACCGTCCATTAATCAAATTACTTCTGCGTATCAGGGTAATCCTGCGCCGTTGGCACGTAAAGTTGACCAAGATAAAAAACAGAATGGCGGGATTCCCAAAGATCTGCGTCAGTTAATGGCTTTAAACGACATTGCACAAGGTAAGCAGAATGCTGGAATTTCGCAAGCGTTGCAAATCCCTACAAACATGCCTACCGTTGCGCAGAATACTCAACAATTGGCACAACAAGCTTTGCAGGCTCGTATGATGCAGATGGCTCGTGAGCAACAGCGTTTACAGCAAAAGCCTCCTACCGTGCCATTTGGCACACCACAACCTGAATTACAGCCTCAAGGGCTTGACTCTCTCGCCACTAATGTGGGCGAAGCTTATGCAGAGGGTGGCATTATTGGATTTGATGGCACAGGCAGTAGTCAGTTTGTGCAGGATATTGCCGCATTACCTGAAGCGTTTGATGAAATGAAGAAGCGTGTTCGTGAAGAAGACGCAATTAAAGCGGCACAAGACCGCCGCATGGCACAGCGCAAACAAGAGGCGCTAGATGCTCGTAGCAAGACTAGCTTTTTTAATTATCTCTTTGGCTCCCCTGAGCGTGAAAAAGAAGGTGTAGCCAAGCTTACAGAACTGTCAAGTGCGCCACTTAACGCGCCAGAAAAACCCCCTGCAACAGTGGCTACACCACCGGCAAATATTCGCAGTCAACTTAATTTGGCAGATGCAGGTATTAGGGCGCAACCCGGTACACCTCCTCCTCCACCCGCACCTCCCAAAGCCAATACTCAAGCGCAGACTGGTGTAAACGTTGATAGCGCACCTATGCCTGCTGGTTTGCAAGGTTTGGCTTCTTCGCTTGCCACTCCCGGCTTGGACTACCAGAGAAAAATGTTAAATCAAGATGAGACAGCATTAGCCGCAGCTAAAAAAGCAGCTTACCTAAAAGAAGTTGGTGCTCGTGATCTGTCTATCTATGACAAGATGGCGGAAGAACTCAAAGCCCGTAAGGAACGTTTAAACGCACCTAAATCTGGTTATGACGCAACAATGGAGTTGTTAGAGCAGATTGCTCAAGGTGGTGGTCGTACATGGATGGAAGCAGGATCTCGTGGTGTGGCTGGTCAAAGAGCTTTGCAAAAGGCTAGGCTTGCAGAACAAGACACTCTTATGGAGAAAATTCTTGAGCTTGGTGGCAAGAAGTCTGAAGCTCAGTTTGCCGAGAAGAAGGGCATGTTTGATCTTACCCAAACTGAAAAAGAACGCATTATCAAAGAGAAGACGGAAGCCGCTAAACAACTTGGTTTGTCTGAAGATAAGACTCGTGAGTTGATTCAACAGGCTCTTGAGAATGAAAAGAACCGTAAGAATCAAATCCGTGCCGCTCAGATTGGCGCTCAGGATCGTGATAACTTGATGAGTCGTGCCAAAGCTTTAATGGAAGCTGATAAGACTTTGACTCTTGAGCAAGCTATGCAAAAAGCCGCAGAAATTGCCGCCGCAGGAACAATGGAATCTGCGGGAGTACGTAACCGTAAGGCATATGATGAAGCTGTAGAAAAACTTAATAGTGATTTAAGGTACATGCCTATACGCCTTGACAAGAAAAATGACCCTAAACTTGCAACCCTTCGTACCGAATACGAAAATAAAATTAAAGAGTTACAAGGTCGTTACGGAGTAGCCGGTCAAGGTTTAAACGCATTACCCACTTCCACAGGACTACCTGCCGGTGTTACAGTAACGCAAATCAAATAATTTTAGTAGGTGACACATGCCTCAGTACGATATTGCAGTGCCGGGTAAGGGGACGTTTCGTGTAAACTCCCCAACCCCGTTAACAGACGAACAGGCATGGCAAGCCGTACAAAATCAAGTAAACGCCCCAGAACCTAAATCTGCGGGCTTTTCCCTTAAGGATCTAGCCCTGTCTTTTGGTCAGGGTGTAGGCGGTGGTACGCAAGCACTTACTGATATAGCTGGTGCTGGTAACGTTGTCTCCAAAGGCTTAACAGGTCTTCAGCAATCCGCTGGCGAGGCAATGACTCCCGAGCGTCAAGCTGAGATCATGCGTCGCCAAGAGATTAAGAAACAGGCTGAAGGCAATACATTAGAAGAAGTTAAAGCTGTTCTTGGTGGCTTTGCTGAAGCTCCATTACAGACCCTTGCACAGGGTGCTGGCTCAATAGTTCCGATGGTTCTTGGCACTGCGTTAATGCCTGCCGCCGCTGTCCCTGCCGCAATTGCTAGATTAACTGCGATGGGTGTATCTGCTGGCACTGCCGCCAAGGTTGCCTCCTCCCTCCCTGCATCTACTATCGGCGCAATGATGGGTGTCGGTGGTCAGAAGGGTCAAGACTACGAGACCGTCAAGCGTGAATTACTTGAAAAACAAATTCCTGAAGCAGAAGCGGAACGCTTGGCTCAGAAGGCCGCAGAGTATTCTTTAGAGAACGCACCCCGTCAAATTGCAAGTGGTGGTGCTGGCGCTCTTGCTGGTGGACTAGGCGTTGAATCGCTTGTTGGTCGTATAGGCAAAAAACTACCGGAAGTCAAAGGCCCATCATTGAAGTTGCCTGAGCCAACAGTTGCACAAGCTATTGGCAAAAGCACAGCAGCCGAGGCTTTGCCTGAAGCTCTTCAGTCTGCGGTTAGTACTGTCGGTACAAACGTTGCGCTTAACCAAGCTGGCGTTGAGAGAGATCTAACCCAAGGCGTATTGGCTAACGCTATAAATGACGCATTAGTCGGCGGCATATTGGGTGCTGGAGCTTCTCCTCTTAAGTTAAAAGAGATGCGTCAGCAGTACGTGCAGGACGAATTCAAAGGCCAACAAGAATATCAAAAGCAACAGCAAGAAGAAATTGCTGCCAATCAAAAAAAGATTAGCGATGAACTGAGCATGACCCAGAACCCACTGGGCATGTTGACTGCTGATGATCTAGGCGCAGATTTATTTAAAATTGTTCAGCAAAATCGTGCTGATACAGGTAAGCCAGCACTCACTTCTTTTAGTTTAGATGATGTTGTTGATGCTCTGCCAAGCAAAGACAAGGAAAGTTTAAACGCAATTCTTGCAGCCAAGACCGGTTACACCAATGAGGTTTACACGCCTGCGCAGGTCATTGAAACTGCTCAAGCCAAGAACGTTGAAACAGGAACGCAAGGGTTCTCCGACTTCCTTTCTAGGACAACTGGCATCAGTGATCCCGCTCAGATGTCTCAGCCACAACTCCATGCGGCTATTACATCGCTTGCAAAGCTGCCCGGGTTTACATCAACACAGTCGCTGCCAGAAGGTTTAAACGCTACAAACTACACGCCGCAGCAGTTCACCAAAGCCATTGATGGTTTAAATGCAAAGATGGATGAGCTTGGCAAGGACGACCTAAGCTTTAAAGAAACTACAAAAGCAATAGAGACAGCCACCGGACTCAAGGGTTCCGCTGTCAATGCATTGCTTAATGATGCTAACCGCAGTGGTGACATCGTTACAGATAACAAAAAAGTTAGTGTTCCCTCACGTACCACACCTACTGGATACAAAGTATCCGAGGAACTTGGCGCTGAACAAGAGACCGCTGACTCCTATGAAGTTAGGCGTGGCGATGAGATTCTGGATGAACATAAAACCAAAGAATCTGCTGACCAGCAGGTTGAAGGTTTAAACAAGCTGACCGCAGAAGAGATCAAGAACATTGATGAGTCTCTTAAGACGGAAGAAGCCAAGATAAGTAAGGCTGAGAAGGAAGTCCAGAGACTTATCCTTGCAGGCAACCGCAGTACTCCAGAATTTAAGGCGGCACAGGATACTTACCAACAAGTAACTGATGAAGCATTCCCACGTATTGCTGAGTTGAAAGCTAGGAAAGAGTCTTATCAGACTCCATTAACAGTTGCCCCTATTGGCGTTAAAAAGGTTAAGCCAAAGTCCTACGTGGTACGTAAGGGTCAGGGTATCCAAACAGTTAAAGAAACCCGAGAAGAAGCTGAACAGGCTATCTTTGAGGATCTATCTGACGCAGACCTTCAGGAACTAGCCAAGAAGCGTTCGCCTGCGTTGCAGAAACGTGTAAACGCAGAACTCCAGCGTCGTGCTGCTGCGCCAGCAAAAGCGGCTCCTGCAACGGCGACAACGCCTGAAGATCAAGCTAAGCTGGACAGCCTCAAGAAAGACCTGCCAGCCATGCTGGAGCGGTTTGGTTTGAGGGATGTCGGCCTTAAGATTGTTGATGCCATTGAAGGTGGCGCTGATGGTTCTTATCAAGCCAAACTAATTCAAATTGCATTAAGCGCAGAAAAGCCTATTACCACCCTGCGCCATGAGGCTATCCATGCCTTGAAGGAGCTGGGTTTCTTTACTCCCCAGCAATGGGCGGCATTGGAGCGTCAGGCCGAAAAGGAATGGGTACAAAAATACCTTAAGAATGTCCAAACTAAAGTTGCTGGGCAAACAATGTCCCGCTATGACGCTTATGCAAATGGCGTAAAAGATGCAAATGGCAAGTACATCCTTAAACCTCTTAGCCAAGAAGCTTTGTTAGAAGAGGCAATTGCCGATGCATTTGCTGATTTTGATGTAAATAAAGCTCCTCCCGGGATGTTGACTGCGTTGTTAAATAAACTTCGCAACTTCTTTACTGCGCTGCGTAACAGTTTAAACGGCGCTGGATTCCAAACATACGAAGACGTATTTGGTAAAGTTGAAAAAGGTGAGCTTAAGCCTTCCGCTCCGGCTGTCGGTGGCGAAGCTAAGATGGCCCTCAAGACTGAAAAGTACGGAATTCTTAACCCATCCATCAAGCCTAAGTATGAAAAGGTTTTGAACGACATCATTGATGAGATGGATGTAACTAATGAGGAGCTTAATTCCACATCTTTGGTTTACCAAACCGGAAAAGCTGGCATTGAGCAGTTTGAAGGCCCAGATATTGGTAGGTTGCCTGCTGTTGTTCAACATTTACAAGATTTACGTCGTCAGTCAGGTCTGCCTTTACTTGACACAGAAAAGCCGGAAGACAGAAAGACTCTTGCTAGATTAATGACAATTGAGGCTATGGCGGCTATCCGTTCTGGTGGCGCTAACCTTGAATGGTATGACTCGGTCATCAACAAGACGTTGGGTATGGCTGGGCTTAAGTACCCAGAACTCAATACAGATCCAAATGCTCGATCAGCTTTCCGGGTTGGGATGGCTATTACATCTCAGGGTTTAAACGTTGAAGATAATCTTGCGTTTGCAATGAAAGTCTATGACTCTTTTAGAATTAACCAACGTTTCCCAGAAATAGGCCAAGGTGCTGATCAAGGCGCAATGGTTGGCAACTTTAAGTTAGCTAACGCCTTACTGACTGACATGGGGCCAGACCTGATGCGTCAATTCCTTGAGACAGAGTTTACTGTTGATGAAATGCGCAGTGCTGGCTTTGATATCAAGGGTGAGTTGAAGGATGAGAAGGTTTTAGGTTCTTCCGTCTTTGGGCCAAAGATTGGATTTGGTTTCTACTCCAATTTAAACGGTAACTTTGAGCCAACAACAATGGACATGTGGTTCATGCGAACCATTGGTCGCTTAACTGGCAAGCTAAAAGACTTTGATCCTGAGCTTTACAAAGAACAGCTTGGTAAGTTTAGAAGTGCTTTAAACGTCAAAGGCGACAATGGTGTCTTTGCTAACCAGTTTAATGACGCAGATGTAGAAGCCGCAAAGACAGATGATGATGCCGCTGAAGCTTTGGCACGTAAAGTTAAGAGTGCGCATGAGCGTGACTACAAAGTTAATCGTTCCGGTTACGACAATAAAACAAGAGAAAAATCTAAGTTGGTCGGTGCGGCAGAGTCAATGGTCAATTCATTAGACAAACCCAGAGATGCACCAGCCAGTGGCTCAGAACGCAGAAACTTGCGTGATGTTGTCCGTCAAATGGTGGACATGGTTGAAAAGAAATACGGTAAGCGAGTACCGCCTGCTTCTTTGCAAGCGGCTATTTGGTATCCTGAACAAGAGTTGTACAAGGCTCTTGGTGTAAGACTGCGTGTAACAAGTCAGAGCTACGCAGGAGCGATGGAAAAGATTCTCACGAAGGAGGGATACAATGCAGGACAACTTAGCACAGCAGCAAAATCTGGATCAAGAACAACACAACGATTGGCTAATGCGCCAGTCGCCAAAAGAACTCAAGCAACTGGCACACAACCTTACAGAATTGGCCCGCTTGAAACTCAACAACGGGAAGAGTTCCTTGAAAAGTACAGAACAAAAGCAGTAATTGAGCAAGAGCGTGAAACGCCACGCCGCAAGAAAGTTGTTTTTGAGGTTGCGCCAGATCCTAATAATGTTGAACTGAGCAACCGATGGAGAAACTTAGATCAAGTTACCCGTTTAAACATCAGTGAAAAAATAGCGCGTAGTATTGTTCGCAAGGCTATGGCTGACTTTGATGTGGATGGCTACATCGCTCCGCAAGTTGGTAGTTATATGGATGACACCAACCCATCGTTTGCTTTGTTCCTTAACTCTGGTGACTCCGTGGAGATCTCCAAGTTCATTGGCTACGCCTTGTCGCAAGACAGCATGATGGTTATTTCGCCTAAGCCAGCAAAAGGCTTGGACAAAGTTAGCGCCATCACTGTTGATTTAAACACGCAGGATCCAGCCAAGATTGACAAAATCTATCAAGAACTGCGCAAGATTAAGGTTGACGGGGAAACGCCTATTGGTGGTCAGACCACCATGAATGGCAAGATGATTCTGTTGAATTATTCCAACGTTGACTCTAATGAGTTGGCATCATTGATTGATGATCAACTAAAGGGTGATTACAATATTTCTGTTGGAGATGTTTATTCCGCATTCCCTGAAAAAGAAAGTTACAACTATGCCAATCCGTCAGATGACCCCAGAGGAGAAAGAGGAACTATTCGGGAACGGAGTCGTTCTCTTCGGGATGAAGCCACTCGACAACTCCAAGCAGAACTCGGAGAACCCGCCGCCCAAAGAGGAAGAAGAGCCAAGCTAAGTCTCCCTCTTATTACTCCGGAGGCTAAGAAATCTGAGCAAATGCGTGGCATCGTTAGCGATGAAACGTTAGAAGAAGTTCAGAAGGTTCTTAATGATTACAAAGGTAAGCCAAAGATAAAGCTTACCGATGAGCAACGCTCCACAGGTGAGAAGATGCTTGCCCCATTCCTGCGCAAAGCAGAAATGATTAAGCCTAAATTTACCAAAGATGTAACTGAAATTGCCGATGCGGTGGGTGGAGATGTTCGTAGCGTAGGTCTCAAGAGCATGGGACGTTCTGTAGAGAAGCTGTGGACAGACACGGAAAATGGTTTGCTTGGTCAGCCACAAGGATCTGACATACTTGACTTGTTAAGAACAACAATTGTTGTTGATAACGAAAGCCAAATTCAACCAACCATTGATTTGCTGACCAAGAAATTTGGTCGCGTCAAAAAGGGTGTTAAACGACTGTTCCGAATCAAAGATCGTTTTGCCAAACCTTTAAATGGTTACCGCGACATTTTGACAAACGTGCAATTGCCCAATGGGTTGGTTGCCGAGATTCAAATCAATGTGCCAACAATGATTACCGCCAAGAACACTGGGCACGTAGTCTATGCAATGAGCCGTGTTTTGCCAGAGGGAAGTGCAGAAAGAACTCGCCTTGAAGAATTAAGCTTCAAATTCTATGAAGAAGCTTACAAGTTTTCCCAAAAATCAAAGTCACCTTTAACTGCGGGTTCTGCACGAGCAAACGTTTCTGGTGAAACAGGAACATCAGGTTTATTGGCTAAAACTGTTGAGCCATCTTTAAGTCGCAAGACTGGGCAAGAATCTCCTAGAACCCAAACTGTTGCGCCTTCAGGAACTTTAAACATACCAACCTCCTCTAAAGAGCCAAGTATAGGAGAAAGCAAGAAAAGCCTCAAGTCTTTCTATCGTTCTCCCGAGGCCGCAGAGAATGCCGCCTACAAGAAAGCTCCACCAACAACATCAGAGTTTAAACGATGGTTTGGCAATAGTATTTTTAAAGAAGAAGGTCGTCCAATGGTTGCCTATCATGGGTCGCCAAATGAATTTAACATCTTCTCTGAGCGTAAGCCTATTTTTGTTAGCACTAATCCAAATGATGCTGAGTTCTTTGCCTCTCTTAAACGCCTCGGCAAGGCGCAAGGCAAGCCATACATCTATCCTTTGTGGGTACGTGCTGAGAAACCATTTGATTACGAAAATCAAAACCACATTGACGAAATTCGTAGGACATATCGGGCATTTTTAGACAGTCGTAACGACAGTGGGAATCTGCCTGAAACCGCCATTAAAAACGGCATCTGGTCTATTATTGAGAATTCAGATGTCCAACAAGCAATTAAAGATGCGGGTTTTGATTCTTTCTATGTTTTAGAGGGTGGAAGAAAGAACCTTGCAGTCTTTGACGCTAACCAAGTTAAGTCAGTTACAGGTAATACTGGTGAGTTTGGCGAATCCAAAGACATCCGCTACAGCCTAAGCAAGGTTAAGAACGAAGTAGATTCCTTGCCTAACGGTGCGGCTATCAACGCTAGTATCAACCGCCTTGCTCCGGGCCGTGAGCAAAAAGGATACATCGAGCGTATTCTGGAAGCGTTTACACCAAAAAGCGTAGATGCGCTGCGACAACAGTTCCTGAATCGTTACAACCAACTTGGTGTGTATGACAAGGAAGTCGCCAAGCAGATGGGTGGAGCCGCCCTCCTTGCTGACTCAAGCGCAGAATCTGCCGCTCTCATGTCAGACAATGCCGCCGCTATTGCATCTATGGCTTGCGGTATTGAAGGTAAAGGTGGTATCCCTGTCTTTGACAAAGGCTACACAACAATCAGCAACGCCAATGGTGAGAAGGGTGTCCTAGAGATCCTCATGCCTTTGGCTAAGATTGGTGACCCACGTATCTATCAAACCTATCAGTTCTGGGCTGGTTCTCTACGGGGTTCCCGTCTGTTAGCCAATGGCACAGACCACACCTACACACAGGCTGAAATAGATTACGCCAAAGAACTATTGGTTAAATATCCTGAGTTTGAACAAGTCCAAAAAGATTGGATTAAGTACAACAATGGCTTGATGAACTACGCAGTAAAAACTGGAGTTCTGTCCCCTGAGAAGGCCGCAGAGTTTATGAAGTACTCTGACTACATTCCTTTCTATCGTCAGATAGATGGAGAGAAAACTGTCGGGCCTAGACTGTTCCAGAACATCTCAGGAGTTACTCCTCCCAAGAAACTAAAGGGTCTCAAGGAAGAGCAAGACATTCCTTTTGCTGACTTCTTGGAAACCATTGTCCGTAACACGCAGTCCATCATCCAATCCGGAATGAAGAACACTGCGGCTCAACGTGCTATCGGTCAGGCTGTGTTCTTAAAGATGGCTGACAAACGACAAGATGTGTCATACGCTCCCGGCGTTGTCACTGTCTTGGAGAACGGCAAGCCTGTCTCCTACGACGTAGCCGATCAGTTGTTCATTGATGCCGTCAAGAGTTTAAACCTACCAGAATTGCCATTCTTAAGTTTCTTCGCTGCGCCAGCAAATCTGCTCCGTAACTTAGTTACAAAAGATCCCGGCTTTATGATGGCTAACTTGATGCGTGACTCACTGTCTGCGTGGGTTACCAGCGGTGCAAAGATGACACCTATCGCCTCTACCATTGCTAACTTTGGCAGGGCTATCGGTGGCACTGACCCCGTCTATCTTGCCTTGCGTAATGCAGGTGTGATTGGTGGTTATGAGTTTGCCGCTGGCGTTGAGAACAGCGGTGTTATCTTGGGTGAAAGCCTGCGCAGAGCCACAGGAACTCAGACAGGTACAGAGAAGGCTCTCAAACCGTTTACAAGCCTTTGGCGCGGTCTGGAGAAGGGTACAGAGGCATCTGATGCCGCTACCCGCATGGCAGTGTACAAAGCTACGTTGGAGAAGACGGGCAATGAGGCAGAAGCCATCTACCGTGCAATGGAAGTAATGAACTTTAACCGTAAGGGTAACCTTGCGATTGTTCGTATTCTGACTGCGGCTGTGCCATTCCTTAACGCACGTATGCAGGGCTTGGATGTGTTTTACCGTGCCGCCTTTGGAAAGATGGCTACGGCAGATGCCGCCGCTATTCAGAAGTCGTTCTTCATCCGTGGTGCAACCCTTATGGCTCTTACATCCATGTATTGGTTCCTGACACATGATGAAGAGGAATACTTGAACCAAGAGCAAGAGACAAGGGATAACAATTGGTTGTTCCCATCGGCAGGCATCCGCATCCCAATTCCGTTTGAGGTGGGTGTGCTGTTTAAAGTCGTGCCTGAGCGTATCCTTGAATATTCATTTGGCAGCGACACCGGCAAGGATATGGCTGACTCGTTTAAACGCAACTTGATCTCCACGTTTGCGTTCAACCCGATTCCTCAAACTGTTCTGCCATTTGTTGAGGCTCGTACAAACTACTCGTTCTTCACAATGCGTCCCATTGTGGGACAGGGTATGGAGAACGTAGCCAAAGAGTATCAGATGGCTCCTAACACTTCAGAAGCCGCTAAGAAGCTGGGTGGAATTTTGGGTGAGTCCCCAATCATTGTGGATCACATTATGAAGGGCTACACAGGATCGCTTGGCATGTATGCGATTGACCTGATTGATGCAGTCCTGTTTAGTAATGACGCATCACCTAAGCCAGCAAAACGCTTTGAGCAGATGCCTGTGATCAAACGTTTCATTGTGGACAAGGAAGCCAAGGGAACTGTGACCGCCTACTACGACCTGAAGAACTCCGTGGATGAGGTTGTGCGAACAGTCAACTTGATGGAGCGCACAGGAAACGTAGAAGGTATGGGCGACTACATTGAGAAAAACGCTTATCTGTTGGGCATGAAAGGCTACATCAGTAGCGTAGAGAAACAGATGAAGGTACTGCGTGAAGCGGCTATTCAAATCCGATCCTCAGACATGTCTCCAGAGGAGAAGAGAGAATCATTGTCAGCCATCACTGAAGCGCAGAATGCAATGACAGCCAACATCCGAGAGATTAAGAAATCTATCCAACAGTAAGATGACCCCCCTCAAAGAGCCATCCAATGGTTCTGCGATGGGCTTCATCCCAAGCTTTAAACTTAGCATCTTTCGTCCATTCGTAGCCCTGATCCATCTTGGTATGACAGGTGTAGCACAAGGCCGCAATACGGTAGTCGTGGGCTTTGAGTCCCATGCCCTTGCCGTCCTTCTGTTGGTTTGAATGGGCGGCTACCACCGTGCCATCCTGCGCACCGCAGATCTGACATGGTGATTCCCGCACAATCTCAAGTAGCTTCTTATTCCGGTACATCTTGCTTTGCCAAAAAGTTAATGTAACGGGCTATCTCATGTCCGGTGTAGTCGATGTCTTTGTAACCGGCAAACCTTGCTGCAAGCCGTTTAAACGCAGCCTGCTGGGCTGCCGTCCAAACTTCGTAACTCCAACCTCCGTCATCTTCAAAGGCTTTACTGCCAATGAAGTCACAGTATTCCTTTTTGCATTCGTTCATTCTGATCCTTGTAATGTTGTATGGGAAGTTTAGCTTTTTGTTTAACCAACTTCCTTAGCCAATCAGCCCCACCAAGATCTAAAAACATCAGCCATTCCACATCTGACATTCTTACTTGCCTGCCTTTTAGTGGCATAGGAGGTTTAGGTCTAGGCATTCTTTGGCCTCCGTGTTGCTCTAAGCGTCCAGCACCCAGCGCAGTACCATCTGTTTAAACCCATCTGTATACCGCCTTCTGGCGGTTTCTGCTGCGTACATTTGTCACATTGTTTAAACTGATGTGTGCTGGGCGGCATCCCGTTTAGGTCTAGCTGTTGCTTTACAAACCCATTCATTTCTTCATATTCCTTACGTAGACCGCAAAGCTTGCGGTTGTGTCTCCACCGTTCTTCATGGCTTCAAACTCTTTAGCCACCTCTTCCAAGGTGTTATTCCTGATCTGATTGGTTACCGGATCAAGTTGTTTGATGATCATCTGCCTCTTGCGCCACCCCAGCGCCTTCTCCCATATGTTTAAACTTGGTTCGCTCATACTCTTGCCTCTTCGGCTCCTTGGGCACGTTGCTTTAAGCTTTCATCCAACTGGATAATTAAGTCTGCGATGTCTGAATCAACTAGGTGCAACTTCTTAGTCCAACGGGCGATAGTCAACTGAAGATCATGGACAAACTCTTCTTTCATTGAAACGCTTGTCATTACATCCGCAACCATCCTGTAGCCACCGCCAGTTTCACGGTCAGATGGCAGACTTACAAACGCACGTACATGCGTTGGTTCATCCGCTAATACAGTGATCCTACATCTTTGAATCAGGGTTCTAGCCTGTTCCCTGCGGTATTGAACAGCCGCTTCTGAGTCATCCCACTCAAAATGACTGTGCAGAATACTGCCCTCGTCTTGAGCCTCTTTGATAACGTCATCAATCATTAGCACCCCGCCATTGCGACGTGCCATCTTCTCTAACAGTTTTCTTTCTTCGTTCATAGTTTCTCCTTTGTGTTTAAACATAAATGCCTGCCATCCTTACCCTACCTCTCCGTGCCTCGCCTCTCCGTGCCTGCCGCACCCCGCCATACTCAGCCACGCCTCTCCTCACCACGCCTGCCTTGCCCTACCACGCTATACCTAGCCGAGCCATGCCTGCCTCACCCAACCGTGCCCCTCCAAGCCCCGCCTCGCCTGCCTAACCATGCTCACCGCACCATACCCGTCCAGTCCATGCCTCGCCTGCCTTACTGTGCCAAGCCAAACTCCACCAAGCCAAACCAGACCACAACGAGCCATGCCTGCCGTGCTTTACCATGCCTCTCCGAACCGCGACAAACCACGCTCTGCCCAGCCTGCCGTACCCTGCCAATCCCAAACGGGCCGCAACTAGCCTCTCCAAGCCTGCCTTGGTTTAAACGTTACTCAATGCCAAACTTGGCTCTGATTGCGTTCTCTCGGTCGCTCTCTACAACTTGGAACAAACCAAACCCACATCCGGCACTAGCCTTGCTGTCGGGTCTGCCTGCTCCAATTCCTACTTGTAAGCCACAACGGCTAATCAAGTTAATTACATCCACAGTCTTAAACTGATCCATGTCAAAACGGATGCGCAGTTTGACTGCCCATTCTTTGTACATGGGGCGTGAACGCACATCCACTACTCCGGTAGCGTTACGGGTGTGTGCGGTGTAGGTGTCGCTCTTGCCGTAGACCCGAACAAGTGGAATGCCGTCCTGTTGATCCCAACCATCAGCTTCTACAAACGTGGACAGCTTGGCAAGTGTCATTTTGAAGCCAACCAGACGACACGCAGAAATCATCGCAGCACGGAAAGATGCAGCGTTTACACCTTCCCATCCCTGCATACTGCGGTAACGGGCATCCTCTGCTTCTTTCTCGTAGTCCCGTGCATCACGAACCTTTTTACTGCCTGCTGACTTACCTTCTTGCATCTTCGCCATCAGTTCTGCTTTCTTGCTGAAGCGTTCAACCACTAGCGGTGCAATGCCCTCTAAGTAAACGTCCACAGTTGCAAACTTTGGTGGGGAAATAACGTATGTTGTTTCAATTTCTTTAGCCATTTTGGTACTCTCTTTATGTTAAAAATTATTCGCCTAACTCTGTAAAAACTTGATCTGTTAGATCACGGATTCGGGCTAACGCTTTCGCCATGTCTGCTTTGTGGGTGAACTCACCCGTCACAGCCATCTTGATATTCGTTAAAGCCTTGTACATTTCCGGCCCTTTGATTGCAAACAAAAGTTCGTCTTCATCATCGGGATAGTAAAACTCAAGGATGGCTTTGGCCTGCATCTAGTCTCCCTATTGGTTTGGCAACCAACCAATGATTCCCCAATCGCAGAACTGCACGTACCCACTTGCGTTGATTGTGTCGATTGGTATGTTCGGGAACCATATCGTTGTTGTAAATCTTCCGAGCCTTACGTCTTAGTTGTTCATTCGTCAACATTTTGTAAATCCCTTTTCTTCATATGATCCGGCATCTTTGAAGCAATCCAATAGCCAGCCGCGTTTAAACTAAAACCTTTTGCAATCATTTCTTCGGGGGTTCTGCATCTGCGGTCTACTCCATACTGCCCTGTGCGGTGTTTCTCAAACGCACCAGTGCTGTTGAAATATTCCTTACATCCCTGACATTGATTGCGGTCACCCCTTAATACTTTCACTTGTTACCTCCCTCATAATTAAATGAGCAATCTCCTCGTTAATCAACTCCCCAAACGACTTTCCTGACGGGAATCTCATCTGAGATGCCTGATTGGAATTGATCACGTTTGTAGCCGCATTAAGCCCGTCGTTGAACCCCTTGAGATAAGGGTTGTCCTGTGCCATGCGAACCTCCAATCCCTCACGCAGAATCCTAGCCATAGTCACTCTCTTTGACTTGGCAAACTTCTTTAGCTTGACGTAATCAGCATCATCCAAGTAAGTCATAAACGGTTTTAGTTTTTTAGAAGGGGTCATTGTTTTTCCTTACAGATTCAAATTCATGGAGTAACAAGTCAAACTTGTATATAGCGTCTGTGTTTCCATGAAGCAATGTACGTGATTCAATTCCACAGCGTTTACACAACATGTGCGCAGCGTCTGTTTCGTTATCACACAACAGGAACTCTTGGAAGTCAGGGTCTCGGCAAAGCATCCCTGCTTTAGCAACTCGGTTGTTGTACTGTGTTGGTGACTCATCATCTTGGATGCGAACCAATGCACAGGCATACCTCGCCCCAACAAAGTCCCGCAGAATCTCTACGGGTACTTCATCAGGGTGCAGAACAAGCGTCAAAACAAAACCTGTACGGTCTTGCTTTAGCGCTATCTTACGGGCTTCAAACTGTAGCGCCATCAAGTTGTCCCTGTAGATAAGAGATCACAGCACGGTAGCCAACTACATCTTGCTCAAGTTGAGTCAATGCTTCATTAGCAGAAAGGTACAACTCTTTCCAGCCGTCAAGGTCTTCGTGTAAACGTTTAATCTCTTTACGCAGAGTGTCTTGACCTTCTGTAACAACTGGCTTCTTTACCGCTTTTTTCTTGGCGCTGTGCAGAACTTGGTAAACATAGGTTGTAGTTACACCACAAGCCTTGGCAATATCTTTTGCCTTGTGTGTGGGGTTGGCTTCTTTGTAAGCACGAATTTCTTTTGCTTTAGTCATGGTCTCTCCTCAAAAGGGAATGTCTTTATCGTCAGCAGGAAACTCCTGCGCTTGGTCTTCGTAGCGTGTACCGCCCTCTTGCTTTGGAACATAACGATCCACAGCAAATGACAGGAACGTTTTACCGTTCTTGGCGACCTTCTTCCAACCCGAAATCTTGATGATGGTCAGACCATCCTCTGTCTTGATATTGGTCATGTCTTTTAAGTTGACTGCGATAGACCCAAAATAATCAGGAGACTTGGGAGTCTTCTTAGTTTGGGTTGCGAACATTGATCCTGTGTCCGGCTTTGCTTGGTAATCACTCATTTGGTTTCTCCGTTTGGTTTAGTTTTGTCTTCAATTCCTTGAAGCATTTAAGAACCCCCTCGTAAAGAGGAGGGTGCGTTTCCTTCAGCGAGTCAAGCTGAAGTTCATTGCTCTTCCAGTAGCTGTTTAAACCTGCTACTGTGGTGCAGTGGGATGTCCACTCAATCATTCCATCGGCAAACAATTTACGGCTTGCATCTGAGTCGTCCCATTCCTTGGGCTGAACAGACTTGGTGGCTGTCCTGACAATAGGCTTTGGAGCCGTTGCCACGGGCGTAGGAGCCTCTTTTGACTCATCCTCCGGAAGATCATCACCCGAATAGATATATATGCCCAAACCGTGGAGCGCAAGGGCTTTGGTCATGCATCTCATAATCGCAGTGTTAACAGCAAACGCATCGGGATTAAGGATGGGTTTGTTCTTGTAATCCATCACGGGCAACATACAAGTACGTGGCTGACCAAACATGGTGACAGTGACCCACACCATGCCTGTGCCATTCACGTCCATGTAGGGTTTACCCTCAAAGGTCTGCACATCAAAGGTTGCGCTTTGGTCTGCCTTTAACGCCTCTCGCCATGCCCACGCCCATGAGAGGTACGTTAAGCCATTCTTCTTCTCTGTATGCTCGTTGACGTTAATCTTGAGCAAATCATGCGGGGACATTGAGTTCTCCTTGATACTGTTTACACCACTTGCTGACTCCACAGAAATCTCCTGTGCATCGCTTGGGTTCGCCTTTTCTTTCCTCGACATAGCCTTTTTCCTTTTCTGCCAACTCTGTGGCTTCCTCTATGGTTTTAAATACACGGATCGCAGTCTTGCGTCCCTCTCTCTTTACTGCGTAGATGGTCTCGCTCATCCATCTTTCTTCATCGGTACAGGGCTGTATCTCCTCTCCGAATTCTTGGGCTTGCTTGGCAAAACGGTGCATATCCAAGCGTTGGCGTACATAGGTCTCGGTGGTAACTGAGTCCCACATTGGGATATCAATCATCACTGCCTCTGCCTTGGGATAGTTTTCCTGAGTGGCGTGGGGCGTGTAGTCTTTGATGATTGCGCAGATCTTTAGACCGCAGACCTTTTGCTTCTTGACGGTCTCAATCAACCATTTGTAGATGTTCAGTTGAATGTCCCACTCATCCTTGTTACGTGCCAACGCCTGCATCACTGACCAAGCCTTAACAAACTTGTAATCAATGATGACAACCCCGTCATCTGTGTGTTCCTGTAGGTCAATTGCACCGCTAATGGTGATACCGTCAATAGAGTGAAAGATGCGCTCCTCGTTGGTGTAGCCCTCTATGGCCTTGCCCTCAAGCTTGGCGTGCATGAATGTGCCTAGCTGAGAAGCAATCAATTTGGTAACATCAATGACTATCTCGTCATCATACTGTTCGCGCATTCTGCGTATCTTTGGTGGCGACATTAGCTCTGTTACGCTATACTGAGATGCGCCTTTAGTGTAAAAGTCTCTAGCAAGCAAAGCCACTAACGGTGCGGGTAAGCCTTGTTCATTGGTAATTTTCATGTACTCTCCTTAAGGTTTTTATGAATCCAGACCTCTATAATAGCGATGATGTAACACAATTGCAAGCGCTATCACAAATTATTTTTGGAGAGCCAGCTTCTAAAGCAAATTCCCGTAGAGTTGTACACTACGGTGGTATATCTAGGCTGATTAAGTCTGCTAAAGCATTAAGTTACTCTGATGTTTTTAGGCAACAGTGCAAGCCATTGGCTACCCTAATGACGGGTGACCTGAGAGTTACTCTGCATATTTTTTATGCTTCAAGGCGACCCGACTTAGATGAGAGCCTGATCTTAGACCTGATGCAGGGTCTTATATATGAGAACGACAGACAGGTTAAAGAGCGTCATTGCTACTGGGGGCTAGACCCTGACAACCCAAGGGCAGAGATCATCATTGAAAGAATCCCTGATGTTGCCCCAAAAAAAAGCCCCTCCAAGAAACCTCGGAAGGGCTAAATCTCACGATGGAGAGAGGAGAGTACCGGCAACTGCAAGTTGCGGTGCGTGAAGTTTAAACCATTTTTTGACCGGCAGCAACACAACCCGGCGGCAGTGTTTAAACGCTTGCGGCGTTCCCGGGATACCATTTTTTGTTTAAACAAACCAGCCAACCCGGCTGCAATTTTTTTTGCATACAGATTGAAAATATTTTTACAAAGTACTTGACAACATCCCAATAAGTTGTGATACAGTGCAATTGTTGTCGTTGCGGTCAACACTAGGAAGCCATTTACACATGCCTCGCCCCGTTTGGGGAACCGCAACGGGGCAGTTGTAAGTGGCTTTTTGTTTTTGGGACTAGGATTGTGCAGTGGGTTAGCGCCACTGTGACGGTAAATGTTTTGAAAACACTGCTACATGTGAGCAGTCCTAGTTCCTCCTCCCCCCGCAATACACAACCGTACTCCAGACGTTACTAAGGGGTAGATATCTGCCTGCGTGGAAGCAAAGGGTTACGTGGTATGCGCAAGCTAGGGGGCAGTTCCCGAATAATCCACGGTGCTGGTCGTATCTGCAAGCACAGGGGTCAACTAACGTTGACATGCAGAAGCCTTAACGGGCGGTGAAACCATCCCTCTCTACTCCTTGGGGTAGGGGGGTCTATGGGTGAAAATTATTAACAGCCCCGCAAAGGGGCGATAAGGAGAGAGAGATGGAAGCAAGAGAAAGGGATTTCCAAAGGTTCGTCAAGCACCTTGGAGAAAGCCATGAGGGGGTTATCTCAGCCTCTAATTGGTTAAACAGTTTGGGTTACTCGGTAACGATACCGCCCTCGACTGTCTCGGATAGTTATGAGAACCGCATGGATCACGTAGATAAAGGTGATCTCTACATCAACATGAGGGTTGAGGTCAAGAGACTCGGGATTAACTTCACAAGCAGGGCAGATTGGAAATTTGGGGACAAGTTCATTGTCTGTGCCAAGCATTCCTTTGACAACGCCAAGCCAAAACCGTATGCGTACATCATTCAAAGCGCAGATTTAACACACATGGCAGTGGTTAATTCGTCTACGTGTAAACAATGGTATTCAGAAAAGCGCAAGGACTCAAGGTACGAAGATGTAACGCAAGATTTTTATCTTTGTCCGATTGACCTTGTCAGGTTTCATGCGGTTTAATTAACATCCCAAGGAGCAAATAATGACACGCAATTTTAAACAAGAGTACAAGACCCAACAAGAACGAGGCGAACATGAGAACCGAATGGAACGCCAACGTGCCCGTAGAAAATTGGACGCTAAGGGAGTGACCCGACAAGGTAAAGACGTAGCCCACGTCAAGGCTTTGAGCAAGGGTGGATCAAACGCAGATGGCGTGAGACTGGAAGCCCCCAGCAAGAACCGCTCGTTTAAACGCAAGTCAGATGGTTCAATGAAATGAACGCGGAGTTCGTGGATCAGTTCCACTTCAACGAATCTACTCGGGTAGTTTGCCCGTACTGTTCTGCTGAACGCAGAAAATCAAATCAAAAAGACATGACACTAACCCGCAAAGCAGACGGGGCGGTCGTGTTTCACTGCCATCATTGTCAGACTAACGGCTCAGTCCAACCACAACAGGAGAGAATTTTGTCAGCCGTACCAAACCCAACAATTGTTTCAAACAAACTGCAAGATCAACATTACGCATGGTTAGCCACACGGGGCATATCACATCAAACCGCAGACAAAATGAAGTTGTTTGCCTCTGAGAAGTACTTTGGCAAACTGGGCAAGACCGCAGATGCCATCGGCTTTCCCTACTACAGGAATGGTGCATTGGTTGCCGCCAAGTACCGATCATTCCCTGAGAAGGATTTCACTCAAGACTCAGGCGGTGCGCATGATTTCTTTGGCATTGATCTAATTCAAAAGGATCAGCCACTCATCATCGTAGAGGGCGAGATAGACTGCCTGTCGCTCATGGAGATGGGCTTTGACAATGTCGTAAGTGTTCCATCGGGTGCGCCAATCAAAGTCGCAGATGGAAAGGTTTTACCTTCTGAAGATAAGAAGTTTGCCTATGTATGGAATGCTCGGGAGATACTGGACGCAGTTCCTTACATCATCCTAGCAACAGACCAAGACACTGCGGGTCAAGCGTTAGCCGAAGAGTTGGCAAGACGGATTGGTAAAGAAAAATGTAGGCTGGCTAAGTTTGAAAAGAAAGATTTAAACGAGGTCATGCTTGATGACCCGACAAAGATAGGGGGGCTACTGGCATCGGCTGTGCCGTACCCCGTTTCGGGGATCTCGGATGCGGGGTCGTATTACGAGCGTTTAAACGAGTTGTATACGAAGGGAACGGGCAAGGGGTACTCAACGGGGTATACCTCGGTGGACGAGATTTATACAGTCGCCCCCGCTCAGTTGACTGTTGTTACGGGTTATCCCTCATCGGGCAAGTCAAACTTTGTGGATCAGATCATGGTCAACCTAGCCGACAAGCACGATTGGAAGTTTGCCGTGTGTTCGTTTGAGAATCAGCCCGAGATTCACATTAGCCGACTCATGGAAATCTACACCAAGCGTAGGTTCTTTGATGGTAAGGATCGGATGTCAGAGACCGACAAAGAGATTGCGTTTAAATTCGTAAAAGAACATTTCTTGTTCATCGATACAAACGGGGAAGAGCCATCAACACTTGACTCAATATTGGAACGGGCAAGGATTGCCGTTAAGAGGATGGGGGTTCGGGGGTTGGTCATTGACCCGTATAACTACATAGAGTTACCGAGGTCAGACGGGACTGAGACAAACGCCATCAGCGATATGCTGACTCGGGTTCAGAAGTTTTGCAAGGCACATGACGTGCATACTTGGTTTGTTGCTCACCCATCTAAGATCACCCGACAAGGCACTGAACAGCCCCGCCCTGACGGGATGTCCATCGCAGGATCGATGGCTTGGTGGGCTAAGACGGATTGCGGTCTGACTGTCCACAGGAAAGACCATCACGTAGAGATCGCAGTATGGAAGTGTCGTTATCGTTGGGTCGGAACGCAGGGTGAAACGACAATGATCTACAACAAGACCGCAGGGACTTACTCGGAGAACTTAGATGCCTTCTAATCGTTTAAACATTTTGACTGGTAGCTCAACAGATGAGCTTGGTAGCTCAGAGCGTTTAAACGCAGAGAGCTTACCAGATGAGCTTCAACCCCGTTTAAACATTAGGGAGGAACTTGCAGGTGAGTGGGACACAGAACTTCTTTTCTTAAGTGAGGAGGAGTTTGACGAGGCAATCATTGGTGTATCCGAAAGGATAGGTGATGAGCCTGTGGTCGCCTATGACACGACAAAGATCGTGGAAATCCTGAGTCGGTCAATGACTGTGGACGAGGCATATGAATATTTTGAGTACAACATTCTTGGAGCATACCTTGGTGAAAAAACTCCTGTCTACATTACAAGATGCGTTTAAACATTAGCCCGCGTGTTGCTGGCTGCGTATGCGTTTAAACAAACTTGGCGAGCGTTTCAGGTGTGTTGGCGTTTATGCGTTTAAACGTTAAGGTTTAGACCAAAAAAAAGGGAGCGCAATGCTCCCTTAAATTTGTGCCACTCGGACAGCTTGGATTATGTTTGGATACTTTCCACAATAACGTGGTACTCGGTCTCTGCCCATGCGATACACCGACCAAGCCTTGGCTTGATAGGTGATGTATTTCTCGGCAGGGTTAACAAAGCGTTCATGGTTTACAAGGTTGATTAGGTTGTCATAGTAGTACGTGGTTTTGAGAAAGGTTGGGTCTGATTGAGTGATGGCTTTCACCTTCCTCATCAATGCACCTCATTGGACGTAGGACGCATTGAACGCTCCATCTCATAGGTAACCGACACAACCTCCAGTATGTCCTCCTTGGGTAGGTTATTGGTCACGGCTAGGGATATGGCGGCTTTTACCAATAGTCCGAGGGTCTCTTGCCCGTCTACTTCATTCTTGCCAATCCAATCAATCAAGCCCTCATAGGCTTGATACAAGCGTTCATAGTCAATGTCCCTTTCTCTTTTAATTGCCTTGATCTGCATAATCAGTCTCCTTTTCCATGTAACGAACTAATGCCTTGGCATCCTCACTCTGCATCTTTTGAATGATCTCATACATCTGCGGGGCGATGGCAATCAGTCGGGCATTCGCCCGTTGGGTAGCCGTTGGGATGTTTCTGTTACCGCAATTGGCAACTATGTTCTTACCGCCCTCATGCGGGTAACTCCAAACAGTCAGCTTACCCGCAGTCCAAGGGTGGGGGGATATGTGTTTAAACATTAAGGTCTCCAGTAAAATAAGTCAAGTAGTAAAACGATCATGCCGATAAGAAGCAAAACCCGCTCAATTTTTTGCCATTGTGTGTGGTTCATTTTTACTCTCCTTTTTAATACGTGTTGATTTAAGAACACCCTTTGCAAACTCCACGTCAAGTGAAAGATGCTCAATCCATGATCCATCATCAATGTAGCGGTCAGCGGATTCAGTCAGGTTCTTCAGTGCTGATCTGAGGTAAACGATTCGCTCTTGGTCAGTCATTGGTCACCTCCTCGGTGCTTACCAAGTCCCAATCACCATGACCTGAGTCAATAAAATCTGACCCGTCCATTTCCTTAGCCTTCTCCCACGCATCCTCATGGTTTTCCGCTTCTATGAGTGCGTAGACGTGCGACACACTTCGTGCCCATACCTTGTAAGTTTTCATTGGTTCTCTCCTGTATGTTTTTTCTAACGATATAACGAGCGTCAGGTCTGCTTGCAAACCACTTGCTCAATCCTGAGTCATCATCTTGGAGGAGACCCGCAGGGTAGCCAGTCTTGCCTCCTTGTTTAAACGTCATTTCCATTTCTCCACGTCTGCGACAGATTTCTCGGTCACCACAATGTTGATACTGCTGTCGTTGAATATCTCCATAGCCTGATCAACTGCCTTGGATCGGCTAGTAGCCTCAACATCAATCTGAACAAAGCCCTCTACAGCCACTGTAATGGTGTATTTGGCAGTGGGTGTACCCTCTGCCTCCCTGCGCTCATTGGCAACCCATAGCGCAGAAAAATGATTGTCTAGTCCTTGCATTACTCTTCTCCTTTTAAAAGTTCTTCGTCTAAGCTTTCGGTGACTACGTAGCCTTGGCTCTCAGCCAACTTCTCCAGTGCGGATAAGCAAACCATGTAGGTTGCTTCGTTATCAAACTTGGCAACTACGTGCGCTCCTGCCTTAGCCTCAAAATAAACTGTTACTGTCATTTGATTTCCTTTGATTCATCTTCACCAAATGAATACTCTTCATCACGCATATCGTTGTCGTGTTCTTCTCGCAAGTCTTCCAACTCCCGAAAGTAGTCCTGCAACTGGTCATACAAGTACTCAGGCAGATGGCTTGCCAAGCCCTCGGTCTTGCCATCGCTCCATGTTGCAGACAATTTGAAAGATGTAATTTCTTGTTTGATAGTCATGTTCTCTCTCCTGTTTAAACGTAAAGTGGATCAATCTTTGTGAGCGATAAGCCTGACGCATATTTCACGTTAAGCTTGGAGTCACTCTGCACTACAGCCACGATCTGAGGTTCATCCTCAGCGAGCCAGTGAGAGTTGTTGGTCAGGAACTTGTCAAGTGCCCGTTGGATTCTTGATAAAGCAGGGAATGCTTTTGAGGTGTATCTAAGGTCAACATCAAGTGTGAATGTCGAGCCACTTGCGTTGGTGCTGAGTATTAATGTGGTGTTCATAACCGCTCTCCTCTACTGGTCTCATTTGTTGAATGATAGTGTGGACAGTGCCACAACGATATTGTATCACAAGGGGGGGAAGCCCCCCTCATACAGCAAGCTTCAGCTTGTCAAACGCTACAGTGCCCATGTCCTCAAGCTTCTCGATGGTTACAGCGTTCTTGTAAATGTGGGTCACGTCCGAGCGGATGCCAACCCCGATAGTGGTGATGCCAAGGTTCTCACCCGACAGTGCTTGTTCTCTGCAAGCATCAGCGTTGCCGATGCCATCGGTAAGAAAGAAGCAAACCTTGCGCTCCTCCTGACGATTCAACAGCAACCCGTGGGCATATGACAGGGCAGTGAAGTCCTGAGTACCGCCCCCTGACTGAAGCCTCTCAAGCATCGGTCTGACACGTTGATAGGGCACGTTGAAGTCTTTGAGCAATGAGACCTCGCACCCGAATGTCACGACACTGGTTGCAACCCCTGCCTTGGACAGTGTGTCCAGTAGGGCATAGGTTGCTAGGATGGCATGGTACATCTTGGAGTCCAAGGGCTTGGCAGGGCGAAACATTGAGCCTGACACGTCAAGCACAATGGTCACCGCAGAGTCGATGCCGTCATGTTCTTTCCTACGTTTAAACAGGCGGTCATTGTGAGCCATAGTCGGGAGTGCCCGAACATTCAGCACCCCTGACTTGCGGTTGTTTTGGAATTCTTCAAAGCCCGAATTCTCAAACAGCTTTCTGACTGTATAGCGTAACTTGGCGGGAATCATAAGACCTCCTTAAAAGTCGATTGGGAAAGTACGGGGGTTGTCAGCCCTTGTGTGATACCCCTTGCGCATCACGTCATCGGTGCTGTAAGAGCCTCCCGATCCTGCACCCTCGGGAGGGTTAGCGGTAGGCTCAACCTCACGGGCTTTGACTGTCTCGCCATCCTTTGTAGGAGGCTTCGCAGGGTCAGGCTTGGGGGTAGGTGCATCACCGCCCTGATCGCCTCCTGTAGGCTGTTCTGAGTCCCCTCCTGAGCCATTCTCATCATCACCCTCACCGCCATCACCATCCTCACCCTCATCATCGGAGGGAGGGGTTGGGTTGATTGGGGGTTGAACAGGCTCATCCTCGGGCTTGGTGTTCACATTGTTAAGCTGATCAAACACCCACTTGGCAACCTCCAAGGTATCCCATGAATTACCGCAAGTGTTTAAACGTTTGACAGCCTCGGCAAAGATTGGCTCAAGCCCAAGGGCGAGAGGTACTTTGATCTTGGCGTGTTTACGTCCATAGACAGCGAGAACAAAGGGGTACTGGACAGGGTCTGACCAGTCGATTGCCTCACCTCTACGGCTCTTGTAAGCCAAGCCCTCGGCAACCATGCCATTGATCAGGGCACTGAGCAACTCCTCGATGTTGCCTGTCAGCCCTGCCTTGATGCCCTTGCCCTCGATCCACGCATCCTCTAAGGCATTGTGCAACTGGGCAATGTACTGCCCGTGCGCATAGGCTGAGTGGACAGCATCAAAGTCGGTATACATCCAGTGCAACAACTCATGCACTGCCATGCCGACATAGCGCATCAGGTCACCCTGAGTCAGCACTGCATCATCTTTGACGTTGGCAAGTATGACACTGCCACTCTTGTTGATACAGGCGGTTTGTGCCCCCGCATCCCAACGAACCTCGACAGGACGCAAGCCAAGGTCAGAGCAGATTTTGTGAATGCCGATCACCACTGCCCGTTTAAACTCATAGCCACGATAGGTTTTCATATTGACCTCACAGATATTTTGCTAGAACACTAGCGTTGATGTAAGCCGACTTGATTGCATCAAGTGCGACACGGCTCTCCTCGGGTTGACGGGAGGTAATGGTTGATTCCCATGCCTCGTCAACTGAGAGAATGTCCAATGCCCGAATGAAAGCGAGGGCAGAGCGGATAGAGGGGGCATCGATCACGTCCCCTGTAATGACCTTGGCACGGCAAGCACTGATGGCATTGACTACGTGTTCAGCCAACATTTTGTGGCAACCAGTGTGCAAGGTCAGAGCAATAACCTCTTGCTCTTTACTCAGGTACTTGAACTCAATCACACGGGCAAAGCGGTCAACCAGTGCAGAATTCATTTGTTGAACCTTGGCATAGCGTCCTGATGTATCACCATTGGTCAGGGTGTTATCAGCCGAAAAGACCAAAACACCCTCTGCCCTGCGGTGAACAGAACCCCCGTAATTGACTGCACTGTTCGGCTCAAGAAAGCCGTTCAGAGTAGCCAACTCACCCGCATCTGCCATGCTGATTTCATCGAGCAAAATCACTGTAGACGGGGAGGTGAAAGCCTCCAAGAAAGCACCTTTCTTGAACACTGTCGCACCATTCTCAAGACCGACAGCACCCGCATAATCATCGGCTGTCGTGTACTTGTGGAAGTTGATACGGGTGTAAGAGCGTCCAGTGCGACTAGCAAATTGACGGGCTGTCTCTGACTTACCAGTGCCCTTAGCACCGCCAAACCACAGGTTCTCGCCTGTCTTTTGTGAGAGGAGCAAGTGCTTCAGAATGTCCTCTTGCCACACAAAGTTGGGATCAACATCGGGGCTGTCGGGTGCGTCCCAAATGTCAACCATGACAGGGTCACCCTTGGGGTTGCGAACGTCAACACCGAATACATCGAGCGCAGATTTCCGATCAATGATTTTTGCCTTGGTAGCATTAGCCACGACAGCCTCTGCCTTGGCATCTTTGACAGCTTGCGCAAAGGGTTTAAACGCTTTGGCAATGGCGGAGGCAACCTCTGCATTGATCTTGTCCTCATCGAGGTTTGATGCAGATGCAACAGAGGCTTTGTGGACTGCCACTGACAGATCATTGATCTGTTGTGATACAGCACTGATGCTCTGAGTTACCACTGCCACTTTGTTGATGGCATCAAGGGCAACCGCCTCGGCACGTACAGCAACCGAGGCTGTAGCATCAAGCTTGGCACTGTCTACACTGTTCACATTGTCAGCGACAGGTGAGCAATTTTTGATGTAGTCAAAGTCAGTCAAGCCCTGCTCAATCAGGTCACCTAACCAGTTTAAACGCACCATCTTGTCTTTGTCCTGACGGATATGGTCAGGGGCTTTGAGGGCTGAAACAGCCCCGTTGATAACGAACTTGTCGAGGGTTGACAAGGTTTTTATTGTGTTCATGGAAGCCATGTTGTTCTCTCCTAGGTACTGGTTTCAAATCAAAGCGAGGGTATCGCCCTCATTGGGGCAGATCGGCAGGTTGAGGTTGCCGTTCTTGTATGCCCACTTGGAGGTGAGCCGAACCGCATATCCGCATGATGGGCACTGAGCAAGCAACATCCGAGTGCCTTGCTTTTTGCCAACCGAGGCTGACAACTCAGCGTGGACGTATGCACCGAGCGAGTCGATGATCTGCTGATAGGCTTGAACGAATGCACCGCCATGAGTCACCGACTTGTAACGGGCTGACTGAGTGCCGTTGGGTAACAGCAACATGGCATCGGCTATCTTTTGATAAGGCTTGCCGTGATTGAGCGCACCCTTAGCGGTATGGCACAACATGGCAATGAGGGTCTCAAAGACCTTGACGGGATCGGCAAGCACAGGGCTGATGAAAATCTCATAGTGAGCGTCAGCACTGTTCGTACTAGGGAAGCACTCGCCAACTGACTTGAAGTTGGTACGCTTGGCATTGGAGGGCAGAGCGCAAGACACTCTGATTCTGTCGCTGATGGACACTCCATTGATAAGAAAGAAAGGCTTCAACTCATTGATAGCACCATTGAGCCAATCTTCACGGGTAGAGTAAATGACAGGTAGTGACATAGTAGGTCTCGGTTGAAGTGGGAATTTCCACTGGTGAACCCCGTAAGGCTCACCGCTAAAAATTCAATAACGTGAGTGTAAACGATAACGATATCCTTTGCAAGGGGGTATCGCTATCAATCATCAGCCTACGTTGCAAGTAAGAGACAGCACTTGCAAACGTTGCTTGGCACGGGCAAAAGCCTCGGAGATAGCATCGGCTATCTCTACGCTATTGAACCCCTTGTTGTGTCCCCCTGCGCTGTAGGACAAACGGGCTTTTGGCTTACCGCCAAAACCATAGTCAACACGCACCTCACATACACCCTCGCTACCCCAGTGGGTAGGTGAGTTATAGGTGTAGATGATCTGCCCATGCACCATGCCATCCTCGGCATGGGTGTAGTCTCTAATGCTCTCTGTAATCATGCTCACTCTCCTGCAAAGTAGAAAATTAAAGAGGCAACCAACGACATGATGGCTACCCAAAACAAGAGCAGTGAATCACTGCCCAAGACCATGACACTCGCCAAAAACCCTGTCATGCAGACCAAGGTTTTGAGAATGTAGAACTGATAGATTTTCATAAAACCTCCTGTTTAAACCCAACCGAAACGCTTTGCGCAGACAGGGCCGATGCCCAGTGCTACGCTCTCAGGATCTGACAGATCCCTGTTACAGACTGAACACTTGCCGAATGTTTTGCCATAGGCAATGGCTGAACTACGGGGGTCAGCAAGCACCTCGCTGATCTGACTTGCACTCTCAGGGGAGGCATCACGGGAGGTAAACAACTTACCGCCTGTCACTTTGCCGAGGTAGACACCCTCGGACTTGACGTAGATTGAACCCGCATTCTTGCCTGTCACTGGGGCAGGGCTGAATACGAAAGCACCGAGCCGTAGCTTGGGGTAGGACAGACCCGAATCCTTAGCCTTGTCAAAGGCAACCTCGATAGGGGACACGTCAACCTGAGCGGAGGGGACAGGCTCAGGGCGAGGGGCAGAATCCTTAGCCACGCACCGCTGAATAGCGGACAGTTGGTTGGGGGTCAGATTGCCATATCTGTGCAAGGCAGACAGCACAGAGGAGGCAAAGGAGAAAGAGGGTGACTTGGCAACAAGCCACTCATACTCGGCAGGGTTTGCCTCGATGAACTGCTTGATACGTTGAACATTCATAGTAGGTCTCCGATGTTGGGCAAAATTGCCACTTCAAAACCCTGACAAGCAGGGCTTCAAGGTGAAAATTTAAGCAGTGGCAAACTTCCTGTTTAAACAGTCTTTGTAACTGCCAGTGAAAAAGATGCGGTAGCCGTTACGCTCCCGATCACCCTTGCAAACAATGATGTTGCCGAACCTGTCGATTTGTGCTGTATACATACTGGTCTCCTTTAGATTTTGTAAACACCAACTTCACCCGCATTGATCCACTCTGCAAGGAAGCCGTACTTTTTGAGGGTTGCGTCAAGCTTGGGGTGAACACCGAAAATCCAGTCTGAACGCTGATAGCCAGTGTGGTAGTCAACCCATTTGTAAGACTCAGGCTCCTCTGCGCTGATCTGAAATCTGCCGTTCATGTCGTCCCGAACGTAGACAGGAACTCCCATTTTTTTGAGAGCGTTAAAGGCTTTGATGTATTCACGTTTCATGTTGTGTCCTCTGTAGCCGTGCAACATTGCACTGGTCAACCCCGTAGGGCTGACCGCTGAAATGTCAGTCTGCTCTCGATCCCATGTAAGCGGGAATGCCGTTGTCCCTGAGTACCTTGGCAAAGGCACTAGCACCCGCTTCTTTCACGTCCATTGACTGAGTGAAGTTGGCACTGGGATTCCAAATCTGCCAACCTTTTTGCCAGTGCTTTTTGCCAACGTTGTTTTTTCTAGCCCAGTTAACGAAAGGGTCTCTGCCGTTGGTAATGTCAACCCAAGCAAAACCGCAATACATCGGCTCGCCATACTGGGCAATGAAGTCTGCTTCTGCTTGCTGTCCCGCCTGTACAGCTTGCTCATAAATTGCTTTGTAGTCCATGTTGTTGTCCTAGATAGCAGTGCGAAAATGCACCCCGTAGCCCTAGGGGCTACAGGCTGAACTCTAGCTAGAGGGGCAGGGGGATTTCAAAAGTTTTACTTACCTGATTAGTCCCTGCCTCAAGACTCTTGTTGGTGTCCCCAACTCTGTCTCACTAGGACTTTGATCAGTAGCCTAGAACTTATCCCCTTTGTCGGTTGGCGGGGAAAACATCTAAAGAACAATCAACCGACAACTGAACTTTAACAGAATGATAGTGCCTGTCAATACACCTAATATTTATCCGAGTAAACTGTAGGGTTATTAAATTGTGGGTGTTTGATGGGCTGAATCGAGTCGCTCTTATTAGTAGGTTTACTGGGTCTTGGGGCATAGCATGAACCATGCCAGAGTCCAAAAAGTAATACTTTTCCAAAAGTATTAAAAAACGCTCAGAACGGCTCAGGATCGTTTTTTTTGGGGGTGGTAGGGGGGTAGTAGCCAAAAGAATTTAAAACGCACTGAGAGCGTTCTGATGCGTTCTAGAGCCATGTATGTTTATACAGTTCGCACTTACATTTGAGGTATTCAGTAGTACCAAGGTACTCAATTCATGGTGTTGTTTTTATGCACTGTATAAGAAATGTATAACATATGTATAAGCTGTGGATAACTCGGGGGGTGTGGATAAGTTGTGGATAACTTCCTGTGGATAACTTTTGACTTATGCACAGGGTGTGGATAAACTGTGCATAATACGAACAGTGTGTTTCCCTGCGTTGGTGCGGGGCAAAGTTGGTAAGTGCGTACTAATATGGAGCGTTTAAACATGAGCAAGACAAGCAAGGCTGAGTACAAGGCGGAACTGGATCAGGCAATGGCGGAGGAGGAGAACTGGGGCGAGGATGTAGACCTAGAAGCCCTTAGCGAAGCGGAACAGCTAGCCCATCTCGCAGAGAGACCAAGACTAAGAAAGGATGGACTACATAAGGGATCAGACATACAGAGACCTAAACCTATAAGCCCTCGGCAAGCACTGTTCACTACAGGGGTGATACAGGGGAAATCACTACGGCAAGCATACAGAGATGCCTATGGTAATGACACAGGATCAGATGCAAGTATTAGCGCATCAGCTAACAAGCTAATGAAAGACCCGAGGATTAAACACATACTAGAAGAAGCATGGGAAGAGACAGCAGAACACCTGAGTGAAGACCTTTCAGCTTCTAAAAGATATGTGTTGAAAGGGTTGCTTGCACTAAGCAAGAATGCCAAGCAAGAGGGTACTAAATTAAAAGCACTGGAACTGATGGGCAAAGCGTCAGGACTGTTTGCACCGACAGAGGTACAAGACAAGGCAGTGATCACCGCAGATCAATTGAAGCGTGAACTCGCAGGGCACATTAAGTTACTAGAGCAAGGCAAGGCATCAGTGCTAGACGTAGACGCAAAGCGTTTACACGCAACGATACCAGTAGAGCAGGAGCGGGACGTTTAAACATGGGCGTGGGCGTGACCCACCCGCCCCCGACCCCC